>Ga0351931_1037_pt1 | contig 27363 bp, 20 predicted proteins | sample BONcelT113001E11_FD_205818 | JGI IMG/M metagenome (GOLD analysis project Ga0351931, IMG submission 205818) | Enriched cells from coal bed in the Powder River Basin, Montana, United States - BONCAT cells T11 rep2 HSBNCT.T11.300.1.E11 ... | reverse complement strand
GGAGCACCATGGGCCTTCTGTCAGGTTTGGCGGGCCTCTTTTACCTGTTTCTGAAAACAAGAGGGGGAGGTGTATTAATCATGCCTTTGATTCAAGTGGTGGTAGTCCTCGTCGTGGTTGGTTTTGTTCTCTGGCTCATTAACCGATTCATTCCGATGGCGCGTTCAATTAAGACGATCTTGAATGCCGTCGTGGTTATTGCCGTTATTTTGTGGCTCCTGAGCGTTTTTGGAGTTCTCGGTTCGCTTTCCAGTATTCGCTTGGGGAAGTAACCGTCTTACTTCGGCGCATATGTGGTATAACTCCGCGACTCTATCCTGACCGGGAAGGGTGTGCCCGGAGTTGCCCTGATTCTGTAGGGTTGATTATTCTCATCTCTTCTCCGCCAGTGTCTGGCAACGGAGGCAAAAGGGCGTTTCGGGCTTTGCCCGGAGGCGCTGGTATCCGACAGGCTCTTCGCAACGGCGACAATAGCCGTACGTGCCCGCCGACACCGCGGCCAGGGCGGCGGTGATCTGGTGGATGCGCTGTTCCTGGGCGGCCGCGCAGGCCTTTGCCATATGCTGCTGCTGAATGGCGTCCATCCGGGAGAGCCTCCCGATGGGAAGTCCCAAATCCACGGGCTTCCTTATGGTCCGGCTCGATTCGAGGGCATCCGTGAGTTCCGCCCGCAGCCCCTTCAGGAGGCCCGTCAGCTCTTGAATCTGATCGGGGGTGAGTTCATCCACGGCTTGTCTTCCTTTCTCAGAATGACCACACGGTCGTCATCATCGAAGATCCTGCTGAATCCGAAGACACGGCATAGGAAATCGAAGGTTCGGGCATGATAAAAAGATACATGCGTCGCGTCCCGCGCGTAGTACCATTTGGAAAAATGCGCCAGATCCCTCCATCGCTGGGTCATGACCATCAGCAATGCCTTTTCGTAACGCGGACGAACGACCTGATTGTGACCCTCTTGTCTTCTTCGAGGTCACAGGCGTGTTCACAGTATGCGTAGTCCTCGATGGACATTAAACGGCCGCGCCGGGAATCCGAAGTTTCCCTATTTCGCCGGACATTTCCCTGCGCAGAAATTGTAGGCGGAATCTCCCCGTTTGGCACAGTAGGATGCCTCGACAGGATCAGGACTCTTGTTACAGTCTGCCCGGTACTTCTTCCTGGTCTCCTCACACTTCGCCAGGCAGGAGACTCTCGCAGGAGAATCATGGTTCGGCTTCGCTACATAGGTCGAGTTTGGCTTGTTCGTCTGTTGCTGTGCGGACGGTTTGTACACAGGTGGTCCGGCCGGGGCGGACTGCTGCGGATACCCGAGTCCGGGCGGCTTGACCGGATTGGTCTTTTGAGCATCGATAGCGTTGGGAATCTTCATCGTGTTCGACTGCGTGGCGCTCTGGTTATTCGAGGTCTGCGCCATCAAGGGCGCTGCCGATGTCATCATCATGATCGCCGGCAACAGGAGGATTCCTGCCATCAACAGTATTCTTCTCATCTTCTTCTCCTTTTTCACGTGGGTTTGAGCTTCATCTAGCCCTCTGATCGTTTGACCGCACCTCTCCTTGCGGTGCGTTTCGTGTTCTCTCTTTGTTTACCAACCCTCTTTCCCATCTCTACCCCGATAACTCCAGTCTCATGATTCTCATAGCCCGCCCCGTCCGAGCGCACGCTAACCTTCTCTACCCCTTCAGGGAGACCGTAAAGGGTCTCCTTGAGAACCCTGAGAAGGTTCGTCTTCTTGGTAAAAGAATGTGAAAATTCGAAAGGCGTCCCCGAAGTTATCTGCAGCGACAAAGACTACATGCTAATCAAGGAAAAAACTACAAAATAATTGTTGTTTCTGCGACAGACAGGAGCCTCTTGGGGTCAGGTCTTGAATGATCACTTTCTTCGTTATGTCCTTTCCTCATGGCCCGCCCTCTGCGCACAGAGTATCCCGGAGCCTCTAGCACGTCACATCACGGGAGAACTCCAAGTAGAACAGGAACAACTGTGGGGATGCCCTTCGCATTTTCACATTCTCTGGACACTACAGATATAACGAGGTGCTCTTTGCCTCCCGGACAGCCGTTAGCTTAAGGATCACGGGACCAGTTGCGGTTTCGGGGAGCGCGGACCGGGCGCAATGAGCAGCGAGCGAGTCGAAATAGCATAACGGGTGTGATCCGCAGTGTGGTTGCCCGGCAATGATACTTCGCGCGGACCTTTCGTGATAAGAAGAAGCAGAAGAAAAAAGACCTGGACGCACAAGCTGGCTCCCGGATCAAGTCCGGGATGACGACAGGAGAGTCCGGGATGACGACAGGAGAGTCCGGGATGACGACAGGAGAGTGCGGGATGACGACAAAGAGGACTTTATCAACAGCCATTCAAGCGATTGACTCTATCCTGACCGGGAAGGGTGTACCCGAAGTTGCCCTCAAAAAAAAGACGATGCCATGGGCCCGGCGATGTACGCCTGATTACACGATGACAAGTTGACGACCCGGCTCCTTCGTATCCTCTTTCCGGGACGGCTTTTTTAGGATTGACGAGCCTGTATGCATACGTTATACTCCTTAATAACTGAAAAATCCTGAATAATTCATTAAAGATAGGGGGACGAGTAGATGAGGAGCGCCAAAAACCTGTCAAGGGTTGGTTTTGTCCATTTCCTGTTTCTTGTGTGCTTTGCGCTGATCGTGTTCGCTCCTGTGCCGGTGCATTCCGCAGACCTTCCTTACACGGCCACAATCGCCGAAGGACGGACGGCGGTCAAAGAAGTCATGGAACAGACCGGTGCATCCTCGGTCTCCGTGGCCTTTACCGATGGCGACAGGCTTGTCTGGACCGAGACCTTTGGCTATGCCGACCGGGCGTCAGGGACGCTGCCAACGAAGGAAACGATGTATGGCATCGGATCGACAAGCAAGATGGTAGCGACGATAGCCATCATGAGGCTTGTGGACCAGAAGAAGGTCTCCCTCGACGCACCTGTTGCGGACTACATAAAATCATTTACGATGCTCTCGCCGGAATACCGCAAGATTACGGTCAGGATGCTCCTCAACCATTCAGCGGGTTTTCCCGGAACGGATGAGCGCAACGCCGAGACTACGTCTCCCCTGACCTTCGACTATTCCGGCCAAATCTGCGAGACCCTCGCCACCTTGCGGCTCAAGCACGACCCCGGCTACATGAACGTCTACTGTAATGATTGCTTCACCATGGTGGAACAACTCGTCCTGGCCGTGACCGGCAAGAAATACGCGCAATTCGTCCATGACGAGATCTTTGCCCCGCTGGGGATGACACACAGCCGCTACCCCCTCGGCTATTTCCCCGAAGGGTCCTTCGCCGTGAGATACGATGAGCACGGCGCACTGCCTCAGTTGTTCCTCAATACGGGGGCCTCCGGCGGCCTCTATTCGACGCCGGCGGATATTGCGAAGCTTGCCATGATGCTCGCCGGCGGGGGAATAACGGTGAATACCCGCATCCTCTCCGAGGCAGCCGTGGCCGAGATGGGCAAGGACCAGACGCTTTCCACCTTTAACCCGGTCAGGCAGGATGGGATGAGCTTCGGCCTGGGTTGGGACACGGTGCGCCAGCCGGGTCTTCACGCCGTCGGGGTAACGGGCTGGCAGAAGGGAGGAGACGTCCCCTTCTACGGCTCTGTTATGTCCATTGCACCGAAGGAGAAACTGGCCGTCGTCGTCCTCGGTGCATCGGGTCGGTTCGGCTCCGGCAGTGCGACGATCATTGCCGAGAGGATTCTCATAAAGGCCCTCACTGAAACGGGCAGGATAGCATCGATGCCAAAGCCTGTCGCAATGAAGCCGTCTCCCGCGAAGAAGGTATCCGGTGATGACGCCGATTCATTCGGCGGTTATTATGCGAATAACAGTACTCTCCTGAAGGTGAAGACCGGGCCGGCCGGATCGCTCGACATCATCAAGTATGATGCCGCGAAAGGTAGCTGGAAGGATTGGCTCATCGGCCTCGGCCTTCGCGAGGATGGGTACTGGTCGAGGGATGCCGCCCTCTCGCCGTCCATATCGTTTGTCAAGGCCGAAGGACGGTCGTACATGATTGTCAGAATGGCGAAGGGATACGGACATTACACCGATTCCTTCACCTATGCCCAGAAGGTTGATGCCGCCCGGAAACCACGGGCCGCATGGAATGAAAAGCGGCTGGGGACCACATGGCTTCTCGTCAACGAGCATCCGGACTTTATCGATAAGTGGAAGACGCCGGTCTTCAGATTGCGGTCTGTCGATGGGATGGTCTTCGCCGATTGGGCGGACCTGCAGATTGTCGATGCGTCCCCAAGCGACACCAGGGCCGCGATGACCCTTCTTATCCCGCAGTCGAACGGGACGGGGCTCAACGACGTCGTCATCGAAACACGGTCCGGCGAGGAATGGGTGCGCTTCGGCAGCTATCTCTTCCGTCCCGTACAGGGAATCGGTGTTCTTAAGGCCGGCGATAATTCCATCGCCCCTCCCGCCGGACAGATGTCGGAATGGCGCCGGTACGATGTGGGTGACAACCCCACCAGGGTGAACATTGTGCCGAAAGGAACCGATGGACGGTGGAAGATGTACGACGGGAGCTTCACGCTCGTCCACAAGGGGACAGGCGAGAAGAGCATGGAACTTAGCGCCGGCACGTACTATTTCCTGTGCCACGACTTCATAAACATTAGAATTACCCCCGCCGCAAAGGTGGTCTACAAGGCTACCATTGCCGATGCCGAGGCCGCCGCCAATGAGATACTCAAGAAGACAGGTGCCTCATCGATAGCGATGGCACTCGTTGACGGCGACCGGCTCGTATGGACAGAGGCCTTTGGTTTTGCCGACAGGGAATCAAGGGCGGTGCCGAAGAAAGAGACGCTGTATGCCATCGGCTCGACGAGCAAGGTGTTCGCCACCGTTGCCGTCATGAAACTTGTGGACCGGGGGTTGATCTCGCTTGATGAGCCCGTCGTGAAATATCTCAAGTCCTTCCGGATGCTTTCTCCCGAATACCGGCAGATCACGGTTCGGATGCTGCTTAATCATTCGTCGGGGTTTCCGGGAAGCGATTATCGAAATGGTTTTACTACGACGCCCTTCAAGGACTATTCGGCACAGGTCCTCGAAACCCTTGCCACCTTGCGGCTCAAGCACCCGCCGGGATATCTCAGCGTCTACTGCAACGACGGTTTTACCGTTGTAGAGCAGCTCATTGCGGTTGTGACGGGAAAGAGCTATACCCGGTTCGTTGAAGACGAGATCTTAAAGCCTCTCGGCATGGCGAACTCGGGGTATATGCTCGACTATCCCCCCGAAGGGAGCACGGCAAAACGCTATGATGCGAAAGGCAAGGAGCTGCCCTTCATGTTCGTCAACGTCCTTGCCTCGGGTGGCATCTACTCAACGCCCTCCGACATGGCCAGATTCGCCATGATGCTCATCGGAAAGGGCAGGCTTGGTGATACCCGCATCCTGTCGGAGAAGGCAGTCGCCGAAATGGCCAAAGACCAGACTCTGGCGAGCTTCAACCCTGTCAAATCGAATATGGTCAGCTACGGGCTCGGATGGGACACGGTGCGCCAGCCGGGATTGGGAGCCGTCGGCGTGACGGCCTGGCAGAAGGGCGGAGCCATCCCGTACATGAAGGCGCTCTTTACCGTTGTTCCCGACGAGAGGCTGGCGGCCTTCGTCGTCGGTGCATCGGGGAATTTCGGCTCCGATGACACCATCGTGCTGATCGAGAGGCTGCTCCTTAACGCCCTCGTCGAGAAGGGCCGCATCGCATCGGTTCCTTCCCCCCTGAGAGGAAAGGCCCTGCCGGAAAAGACGGTTTCCCATGCGGAGCTTCGGTCTTTCGCCGGCTACTACGGGCGCAGCGATTCCGTTCTGCGCGTTAGCACAGGTCGTGGTCAAAGCCTTAACATCTACCGCTACGATCTCGAGAAGAAGAGATGGAGCGCCTGGCAGACCGGACTCACAATGCGTTCTGACGGTTATCTCGCGTCGACGGTCAATCCGTTGCAAGCCTTTGCCTTCAGGACCGCAGACGGACGGCAGTACCTCATCAACCGCTCGGTTGCCGGATACGGCCATTACCAGGACAATGAGGTCATTGGCCAGAAGATCTCGGCTTCCGCGGCCCTGCCGGCCTCGTGGAAGAAGCGTCTGGCGCGGCATTGGCTCATGTGCAATGACGACCCTACTTCCGACGAATGGGAAAACCCCGGCGCTGACCTTGGGAATTACGGGAATCTGCTCCTTTCGAGCGGTTCGCAGGTCGTCGACCCGACTTTAAGCGATTCCCGGGCCGGCATGATGCTTGTTATTCCTCAATTGAAAGGCAGGGACCTTAACGATCTTGTTATCGAGGACCGGGGCGGCGATGAATGGCTGCGCCTGGGCAGCTATCTTTTCCGGCCCCGCGAGACTGTTGAGAAACTCTCTAAAGGCGAAACGGCAATCGTGCTAGGTCCTGATGGAAATGGTGAGTGGCGTGTTATCGACCGGTTAAACAAGGCGAAGACGCTGACCATTTCCCCTGAGCGTTCCGACGGCTCCTGGAGGCTCTACGATGCCAACCTGAAACAGATCGAGAGGGGAAAGGGAAAGAAGAGTCTGTCTCTTGCCGGCGGTACGCATTATCTTCTTTTCCACGATAATGCGAAGGTGCTCTTTTGAGATGATCCCATAAAGGATGTGAACGGGTGAGACGATCTCTGATACCGGCCATGCTCCTGATTCTGTCCATGACGGGATGCTCCTTCGGACCTCAGGCCCTGAAAGGGAACAGGCTGGACTACAACATCAGCATCCAGACGAGCAATAATGAAGAGCTGGTCCTGAACATCGTCCGTGCGCGGTATGTCGAGCCTCTATTCTTCCTGCAGGTGGGGTCCGTATCGTCCAGTTTCGGATTTAGCTCAACAGCGGGCCTGACCGGTTCCATTTATGAAAAGGTCCAGACACCAACGCCTGCCGTGCTGACACCGAGCATCTCGGGCTCATTCTCTGAGAACCCGACCATAACATATTCACCGCTGCAGGGAGAGAAGATGGTGCGTCAGCTCCAGTCCGAGATGCCCCTTGACCGTTTTCTCACGCTCGTGAGGACCGGTTTCGGCATCGAAGGCCTTATGTGGCTTGCCGTAGTCAAGATGGGGGACCTTGGAAACTACGGCGTGCATGGCCGCGATGACACCGGGTCCTACGAGAAGTTCCTCGAACTTGCCCGGAAGCTCGGTTCCATCCAGCAGCGAGGGGACCTGGAATTCAGTGGCATAAAGGATGCCGGCACTGACCGTATAGTAATACAGATACGGTATCGAGATGCCGCCGAGGCAGACGATATCGAGAGGCGTCTCGGCGTAAAACCTGACCGGATGGTAATGTCCGACGGGCGCCCCGTATCTGTTATTGAGATGTCATCGGTCCGCGATTTTGCGGCCTGTCAGACGGATGGACGGAAATGTTCGCAACTCTTCATCAAGCTGAAAAGCTATTATCAGATGATATACGACATGGCACTCCACGTTGATATCCCCGACGATTTAGCCTCCGGGACGTTGAGATACAGGCCCCCTACCGGAGACCTGGGGTCGCGAGAAGGGATACATACAGGGCTTATAAGAATAAAGAGTGCCGCGGGGCGGCCGGGAAGTGCCTTCGTCGCCGTGCCGTATCGCGGTCTATGGTTCTATATCGATGATAGCGACATCGAGACCAAGCGGGGCTTTATGCTCTTGAGTTCGGTCTTTTCCCTGCAATCCGGCGATCTGCCCCCGATGGCACCGGTCCTCACATTGCCCGTAGGACGATAGAAACGGCCAAAACCTTTGGGGACATCCTGTAATCCTCCTGTCAACACAAATATCGACACTCAATGATATCGGGGGAGGAGGGGGGCGTTCGTTAAAAAGTAGATAACTCATGGGCACGACGGATTGCCCTGCTGATACACCACGAGAGTTTCTTGCTTTCTAAAGAATGTCCCCTTGGTTGCCCCTTGGTTGCCATCGAACAAGAGATTTATCGACTGGCAGGAGCTGTTCGGTGACCAGGTCATCGCCTCGGCGATCCTGGACCGGTTGCTTCACCACTGCGGGGTCGTCAACATCAAGGGGCATAGTTACAGGTTGAAAGGCAAGGCGTTCTCTCGACAGCTTATACAGAACCATGGAGGCATTGCTCAGGACTTATAGCGGATGAAACTGACAACAGGGGTGGTACACTTTTACTCCGCCCAAATTGGTACACTCTTAGGTTGACATCTACACCCGTCAACGGATCGCCGGGATTACCTGTAAGAAACAAAGAACGTGAGGACCCGAAGGGCCCCAAGGCTGCTTTATCGTATTGCAAGACCTGACCCCGATTCCCCCTGCGAGTTGATGCGGCTGTTATGCACCATCATTTCCACTTTCGGCCCCCATAGATCAACCAGTTTGTCTTTGTTGATGCCTGGAATGCACAAGATTGCATCAAAGGCCTCGTTCACATTCGTTTCGACGGACGTGCTCTGGGATCGTATTCGTTTTGTGCCACTCACGTCGTCTGCAAGTACCACACATGAGGCCGTCATCCCGCCGGCATCAACGATACGCTGCTCCACGCTATCCTTTTGAATTTCATCAGCAGGGGCAAGCTCGACCGAAAAGCCAAGCGGGCTCTCGGGCGATGGATATTGCATCTCCGGAACGGTAGCCCCCAAATGGGTTGCTCCAATGGCATGGTAGTCTCTCCGATGCGCAAGGTGTTGCCCCATGGGGACGGCCGTTAGTTCACCAGAAAAGGAAAGCAAGGTTTTCTGGATGTGGTTGTTATGGGCCAGCAGAAGGATCTTCAAATTTGGGTCCTCCTGGAGACGCTTCTCCACAACGCCAGCCATGAATGATTCACGAACGGACGTATCGCCCTGAAGAGAAGTGCCATCAAAAAGCGTCTTCATGATGCGCAGGGTTTCCAACGTATGTTCAACCGACAATACACGATCGGATACGTTCTGAAACGGCTCATTCCCCCGAAGCTTGGTAAGAACCGGGGCCAGGCCCATCAGTCGCAATTTCAACCGCATGATCCCAGCGAGTGCCTTATCCCGCGAAGCTGGGTCAAGTTCCCCCCATTGCGTTGATGAGACCATGGCGGACTCGCCGGAGATAGATGCCAGGGATTGCCTTAACGCGTCCACTTCCGGTTTTACAGTGGTATCGAGGATCTCAATATCCCTAGATAATTGCTCCAGATCGTCCCGTGGGTTCAAAGTGTTGGGTAAATCGATGCCAATCACGATCAGTCTTCTTCCGGTTTCCCGGAGATAGGATTTTAGCCAGGTCAGCACCGACCCATATAAAGCGAAGGTCAATGGATTCACGGCATTTTGTAGATCATCATCATCCGTTGCGGAATTGAGCCATTCGGAAATCCGACGGCCCTGAATCGCCCCGCACTCCAGGCCAACTGAGTTAAATCCGTGCCCCTCCACGAAATAGCGGATGAGACTGGCTCTAGCCAAGGAGAATTCAGAAACAAAGTGAGCTCCTTCGCCAACACCAATGATTCTGGAGGATTGTGCTATGGAAGCGAGACTCTCTAACTCACCGAAATCCAGCTTCCAGGGCTGTAAAAGTGATACGGCCGCTCTGTATTCCATATGGTCACCTTATAGCAATGAATGTCTCAATCATGATGCGTTCCGTGCTCCAATGCCGTATCGCCGCGCATAACAATTAATCTACGTGATTTGGCTTTTTCCGAATAAGTTAGGATATCTTTATACACTTTGTCCGGCCGAAAGAAAAGTGAAAAACCTTTAAAAACAACAACAAACAAAAAGCGGCATTTGGGGAGGAGGGGGGACATTCGTTAAAAAGTAGACAACTCATGGGCACGACGGATTGCCCTGCTGATACACCACGAGAGTTTCTTGCTTTCTAACGATGTTCCCTTGGTTGCCCGAAGATGACGCTCCTGCAATGCTGGTCTTCTTTATCCACGATTCAAGCCGTGTTCACCGTCAGCCTTACCTTCTCCTCTTGCTGCAGCACCCTGAGAACCCCGACGATGCTGTCCATTCTGGGGTTGCCGCCCGGGCCGAACATGCGGTGGATGCTCTTGCTCGACTTGCCCAGTCTGCGGGCAAGTTCGGGGAATGTGATCGTTGCGTTAATGTAGTCACGGAGCATTGCCTTCCCCGCATTCAAATTACCGTCAAGGATCTCGCTCACGGCCTCCGCCAGAAGGCCCCTGCGGTATTGTGCATCGCTAAGTGCCCTCCTTATCACCGTTTCCCTGAATGCTCTTGTAACCGCCATGTCTATCTCCCCGCCCTCTTTTGTCTCCTATATTCCGACCAGAGGACCTTTGCCTTCTCGATGTCACCGCTCTGTCTCTTCCTGGTTCCTCCGGACAACAGGATTATCAGCCTCTTCAGGTCTCTTCCGAAATAGATGCGGTAACCGGGACCGTGATCGATCTTGCACTCAAGCACACCGTTGCCTAACGATCTTACGTTCGAAGAATTGCCATATTGTAACCGATACAAGGCTGTGGTGATCTTGTGCGCGGCCGGCCCATCGAGAGCCTCAAACCAATCTCCGAACGGAGACGACCTATTCCACAGAAACTCCCTTAACTCGTATTCTTTCTCAGTCATTATGGTAACCTATACGTTACTTAGTGTCAAGAGCGGCAACATTCCCGGAGCGGCCTTTCCGGCCGCCCGGATCTACCAAAGAGCGATTACTTCTGTCAACAGAAGATTGGCGCAGATTTCTTCTTGCATCTCTCATCGGGGTACTCACAGGGAAACCTTTCACATTTTCGCATTCTCGGGGAGATACGGGGTCTTGCAACCCAGATTATGGGAGATTGTCCGAAAATGGACTTTTGGAAATCAGGACAATGTTGCATTGCAAGACCTGACCCCGAGCCTTCCTGCCGAGTTTTCCTGACCAACAGGTGAATAGATTTGTCACAGATAAAGATTCGACCCCAATTCCCCCGTTAACGGATCCCCGGGGTCAAATCCCATCATCGCGCATGTCCTTCAGTTTGCCGTTCCAGTACTCTACAAAGGCTGAATAGCCCTCGTACGTTGTCAGGAACCTGATGTGCTGTTCCATTCTCACCTTGTAGGCCATGATGTGTTCCAATCCGGCCCTCCGGGTCTTTTCCATCCTATGGTTCCCGTCAATGAGGTTGTATCTCCCCGGCGCTATCTCGGCCAGAATCACAGGATCCGTGTTGTGGAGAGAATCCAGAACCGCCTGGCTGAGGGACGATAGGCTTCCCGCATGATCCCTTACGGCCACCGGTTCAGCTGCGAAATCCGCTTGATGGCTGTTGATGAAGAGGATCATCTTTGTGATGTTGAACTTGAATATACCGTTGGGGAAGAATTCGTCTCCGTCATCAGCTGGAGCGGGCACGAATTGTCTGTCAAGCCGCAAGCTCCTGCTAATTCGTTTTTTCACCGGTTTCTTTCCTTGATCGGGCATGTCCTGTGCTTAGATCACAGAAATAGATTGTACACAAATCGATCATCAGCGGCAAGACCTCCCGGTCTTGACGTGTAACAGTCTCCGCCGGCATCAATAGACCCCCTGTTCTCTTCCTGGTTGGGCTTGTCAATCATAGAACGGTTGACAGAATTATATCCATATGTCATACTTGTCAACTGAGGGGTGAACGTTATGGTACAGAGACTGAAGCAGCTCAGGTTGGCAAGAGGCTTGTCTCTTGAGGGTCTGGCGGCTCAGATGGGTGGGATTGTAACGAAGCAGGCCCTTTCGAAGTATGAACTGGGGTTGTCAAAGCCCTCCGCGATGGTATTGAACAGATTGGCTCAGACGTTGGGGATCAAAGCGGCCTATTTGTGGAGTGCGCCGGCAATAGACTGTAGATTTGTTGCATACCGCAAGGGTTCCGGTCTCGCAAAGGCCGAACAGGAGAGAGTTGAGGCGGTGACCTGTCAGATGCTTGAAGAGAGGGTTCGCCTCCAGCAGATGGTGCAGGGTGCCACCCCGGTTGACCTCCCGGTGAAGGGTTTCAAGGTCGAAAAGCTTGAGGATGCGGAAAGATTCGCGAAGACCTTGAGGAATAGATGGAACCTCGGCCTGGGGGCCATCCCCACCGTAACGGGTACGCTGGAAGACCATTCGGTACATGTCTTCGAGGTGGAAGCTGCTCCGCGATTCGACGGGATCTCTGCGGTGGCTTACGACAGCGATGAGAATATCGCTGCGGCGGCGGTTGTCTCGCGCAAGTCGCTGCCGGGCGGAAGACAGAGGCTCAACCTGGCACATGAGTTGGGACACCTGGTACTTGATACTGCGGAAAGCATTGATGAAGAGAAGGCCGCCTTCCGTTTTGCGGGTGCCTTTCTGGCGCCGGACGAAACATTGTTCGGCGAGCTTGGTCGAAAGAGATCCCTCGTTCAGTCGGCGGAGCTGTTCCTTATGAAACAGAAGTACGGCATGAGCATCCAGTCTCTCGTATACAGGCTGCATGATCTCGGCATCATTTCGGACCAGCACTACAGGCAATGGTGGATGACCATTAACCGCGAGGGATGGAAGAAGAAAGAGCCATCCGAACTCAAACCGGAAGAATCGCAATGGCTGAAGAAGACCGTACTCAGGGCCTTAAGTGAGGGGCTGATAACAAAGGGGGAGGCTATGAAAGCCATAGGTGAACCCATCGATACACAGGAATCCATCACCCTGGTTGAGCGCCAGGCATTCCTGAAGCTGCCTTTGGAAGAACGCAGGAAGATCATGGCCAAGCAGGCCAGAGAGATTGCGGCGGACTACGGGCAGGCGAGAACGGACGATTTGGAGACGGGAGAGATCGTTGAGTATTAAGCTCGCTTCGCGCGGAGACGTATGGCTCGTCAATTTCGATGCAACACTGGGCTCTGAGATCAACAAGAAACGTCCGGCAGTGGTCGTCAGTTCCGACGCCCTCGGAATCCTGCCGTTGGTCGTGGTTGTTCCCCTGACAGACTGGAAGGAACGCTACGCAAAAAACCTGTGGCACATCAAGATCGCCAACGACACCCTGAACGGTCTCGACAAAACATCCGCCGCCGATACTCTTCAAATAAGAAGCGTTTCGACAGAAAGACTGGTGAAGAAGCTGGGAAGCATCTCATCAACAGCAATGGAAGAGATCGCAGCCGCAATTGCAGCTGTGATCGAGTATCAATAAAATGAGGCAGGTGGGCGATTGGGTTTAAACCATCATTCTTGCATACATGACCAACAGGTGAATAGATTTGTCACAGATAAAGATTCGACCCCGATTGCCAGCTAATGGGTGACCCCAATTCCTTTACCGGATTTGGGATTGCTATAGTTCGATTGTGCGAAAGATATCTTCTTTACGTTATCCTTAGAGGCCTTAGTGAAAACATATGATTCGAGAAACAACGTTCATGACGCAGTCGATGCTGTAGTCGAATTCGGTGTCGCAGCAATTGAAGGAACAAAACAGCCTGCTGTTGAATACTGTGAGCAAGTGATTAAAACGTTGGAGCCGTATACCGACATATGCCCAATGACGGGTTTTCAAGAAGTCCCGGAACTAGGCTATTTGTGCTATGTCTACGATAACAACAGGTTTCCAGTTGGGGACGAGAAGCTACGAGATTTGATCCTTGAAGTAGCTAGGGGGCAGGTAGGGAACTCTTAGAAAGGAGAGGCCGGGGGGACATCCCCAAGAAAGCAGATTTCCCAATACCCTTCTCGTCATTTCATGCGGTTATGCTCGGGTGGTGCATCCCGATCTCCTTCATGATCCGTTCAAGGGGATTGTTTGTCCTTATCCTCCTCCAGTGCTCACGGGGGAACCCTCAGAGATACGGGGTCTTGCAATCCTACATTATGGGAGATTGTCCGAAAATGGACTTTTGGAAATCAGGAAAATGTTGCATTGCAAGACCTGACCCCGTGCCTTCCCGGTTCAGGCAGAAGCAGGGGGACACATCGGGGATCAAAGACTTTATCGGTGTCCTCATGCTCTACAGGGACTACCCGCCCGAAGACATCGAGGCCGTGGTGGAGCTTGCCCTCGAGAACTCTGTCTCCACAGGCGACGGAATAAAACACATGCTTGTCTACTCCGGTCCGGAAGAGCATTTTGAGCCTCTTGCCGGCTGGCCGGCAACGCCTGTGCCGGACATAACCCGGTATGCCGACCTGGGGGTGATACGATGAGGCCGGCGACGGAGGCGCTTCTTGCGGAGTATCTCAAACAGCTCAAGCTCACCGCCATCCTGAGGGTCTATGCAGCCCGGGCGCGCGAGGCCCGGAACACGGGTTCGGATTATGAGGACTATTTGCTGTCGCTCATAGAATCGGAACTCGAGGCCCGTGCCGACAACCGTCTGAAGCGGCGGATCAGGGATGCGCGGTTCCCGGTCATGAAGACCATGGAGGGCTTCAATTTTGAGGAAGCCGAAGGCCTCGACAAAAGATTGGTGCGGGAGATGGCGAAGGGGACGTACATTAAGGAGAAAAGGAATATCATCTTTGCAGGGAAGACAGGAACCGGGAAAAGCCATCTTGCGACAGCCCTGGGCCTCGAGGCATGCCGCCAAGGGGTCCGCACCCGGTTCGTAACCGGGGCGGGACTCGTCAACGAACTCATCGAGGCCAGCAGCGAACGTGCCGTGAGCAGGATAATCCAGAAGATGTCGCGGTTCGGTCTTCTTATCCTCGACGAGCTTGGGTATGTCCCTTTCTCCCGGGAGGGATCACAGCTTCTCTTCCAGCTCCTGGCGGAGAGGTATGAAAGGGCCTCTGTGATAATAACGACAAATCTCGGGTTTGCCGACTGGACACAGCTCTTCGGAGACCCGACTTTGACAGCGGCGCTTCTCGACCGCTTGACCCATAGGGCTCATATCGTCATGTGTGACTGGGACAGCTACAGACTGAAGGAGAGCCTGAAAAAGAAATCTCCGGCAAAAAGAGACTAAGAATGAAGGCACATATATTTTTTTAACTAAAACAGGGGTGGGTCATTTTTGCGTGATCACAGTGGGTCATTTTTAGGTTGTCATTGCCAATAATCCTCCTGTCAACTCCAAAATTGATATCCACTAATACCAGCGCCTGAGAGACGGCCGCTCTTTTTTCAGCGCACTTCGCCTCTCAGGCGTTCGTTGCTGAACCCCTGCCTTCTCATCTCCCAAGTCTCGCCTTTAACTCGCAACCCGCAACCCGGAACTCGCAACGGTCCTTCCTCAAGCCGGGTAGACCCAGAGGGACGTTCCAAGAAAATAACTTTCTCAAACGAGCCTCAAGAAGCAGGAGAATGTGAAAGTGCTAAGAACCACGAAGTCCCGGTTCCCGGGGATGTGCTAGAAAAATAGCTCCTTCAGGTCGTGGTCCGGGTGAAGGGTGGCGAGGAATTCCTCACAGGGTATGCACAGCACATCACCTTTGAGCAGTCTTTCCGTTCCGCGATAGAGCAGAAGAGCCTTGCTCTCCGGGTATTCCTCTTTGAAGGATTTGAGGCCTCTGAGGTCCGCGGGGCGGACGGTCCCGGCGTTTTTCACCTCTAGCGCGTAGATCCCGTCGGGACCATAGACGACGAAGTCGACTTCCACGCCGGAGCGGGTCCTCCAGAAGAACAGCTCCCGCTTGACCTTCGAGTAGGCCATCCATCCCTTCAGGTGCTGGCCTACGAGCCCTTCGAGTGCCTGGCCGTCAATCTCCTCCGGCCGGTCAAGTGGCCCCCGGGGCCGCAGCGACCGGAAAACACCGGCATCAAAGAGATAGAACTTCGGATGGCCCGCAAGTTGTCTCTTGGCTCGTTTCGTGAAGACCCGGAGGCGCCAGCTAAGGAGAATGTCCTCAAGTATCTCGACATAGCCTTCCACCGTCTTGCGTTCAACACCGCACTCCTGGGCGACGCTGCTGACATTCAATATCGAAGCATGGGAAAAGCTGATGGCTTCGAGGAAACGGGAAAAATTGCCGATGTTCCGGACAAGGCCCTCCATCTGGACCTCTTCTCTCAGATACAGGGCGGCGTAGGAACGCAGTACCGCCTCCGGTTCCCCCGCTGCGACCACGAGGGGGAGCGTACCGTACCGAAGCGCCTCCTCAAGACGGAACCGTTTCCCTAACTCGACGGCCATGAAGGGATGCATCTCACACAACAGCGCCCTTCCTGCCAGCAGGTCCACCCCTGCCCGCTTGAGCTTTCGCGCGCTGGAGCCCGTCAGAACGAAGGTCACCGTTTTCATGCTCTCGATCAGGCTGTGGACCACCGTCAAGAGTTCCGGTATCTTCTGTATCTCGTCTATCAGCACGATCGCGGTTCCCTGCCGGCCGCCGATCATTTCCTTGAGCATCTCGGGCCGGGCCGAAAGCGCCCTCAACCTTTCAGGATCGAGAAGATCAACGACCAGGGCGTCTCCAAAAAAGCCTTTGACAAAGGTCGATTTGCCCGTTCCGCGGGGTCCGAAGAGAAAGAAACTGCTTGCAGGTGGGTTGAATAATCTACCTATCACTTCCATTGTGCGCCTCATTATGGAATTCTAATACCCATTCTGCGCCTGTACGGATGATTAGTCAAGAGAATTCCGAATCACAGTGGACTCCAGGGGCATCCTGGGGGAAACTTCGGGGCCCTTCGGATTCTCGCATCTTTGTTGTAAGATCGCCGGCTTTAAGGCGACATCTAGAGGTCTCTCTAACCTATCGTTTTTCCTGGATGTCGCTTGCGCGAGTGAAGACACCGGCCTTCGCTGGAATGACGAAAGAGCACGAACCGCCTTCAGAAATGACTTTATCAACAGCCTGTCAAGCCATTCAAGCCATTCAAGCCGCCTCTCAGTCCAATATCTCCTCCTTCACATCCAGCCGCGCCCCGCACACGCTGCAATAGTAGGTCTCGACCCATATCCTCACGCCATCTCTGTTGATCTTCTGCCCGCCGTCGTAGCGGACGTGTTCGTTGCAGTTGTGTTTTTCCATCTTCTTGCTGTCTTTCTCTTCCATGATGGTACCTCCTTTGTTATTATTGGGCGTTCAACGCCGTTGCGGGGTTGTCGGGAACATCGGTCGGCGGGCCGGGGCGCTTGAGGAGCGGCAGCGGGTTGATGGCCCCTGAGCGGTAGAAGGACTCCGTCAGTTCGATGCAGACCCATTCCTGCGTGTCGTGCTCGATGAGGCGGCGGGCGATGGGCCCGATGAGCCTTCGCTCGATGAGGCGGGCCATGTCCCGCGCGCCGGCCCAGGGCCTTTCGGTGCCTGCGAGGAGGTGGTCGAGGAGGCGGTCTTCGTCGTAGATGAGGAAGATACCCTTTTCCTTGAGGCGGGTTTTGGCCTCGCTGAGCTTCTGGCCCATGATGCTCCTCAGGACCGGCAGAGTCGGCGTCTTGAAGATTATGATCTCGTCGAGCCTTCCCAGAAACTCCTCGGGGAAGTGTTTCCCGAGGAGGGCGTAAGGGTCTGACGGGTCAGCGCTTGCGGAGAACCCCAGTTTGACCCGGTCGATGTCACGGTGCGCGAGGACGTTCGTTGTGAGGATGACGACGCAGCGGCGGAGGTCGAAGCGCTCGCCCATGCCCGAGGTTATCCTTCCTTCGTCCAGCATTCCCAAAAGAAGCCTCAAGACATCGGGGTGCGCCTTTTCGATCTCGTCGAAAAGGATGACGCCGCTTGACCTCTCCTGCAACCACCGGGTGAGGAGGCCATCGGCCGTCCCGAAGGCGGAGCCGTAGGGCGTCCCGATGAGCTTGTGCACGCTGTCCTGCCCCGGGTACTCGGCGAGGTCGATGTGGAGGAAGTCCTTCGGGCTCCCGAAATACTCCCGTGCCAGGGTCCGGGCAAGCTCCGTCTTGCCGACGCCCGTGGCGCCACAGAAGAGGAAGGTCCCCAGCGGCCTCCCCGGGGCCATCTCCCCGTACCTTCGGGAGACGAGGGTCGAGACGACCCTGCGTACCGCCTCCTCCTGGCCGATCACCTGCCTGTTCAGGGATTCCTGAAGGCCCGTCAGGTCCTTCGTCCGTCCCTCTCCGAGGGCGCTCATCATCCTTCCTGTCTGTCGGGAGAGGACCCGGTAGAGGTCCTCCGTCCCCATTTCCTTTCTGCCCTCCCTTTCGACGAGGCCCGCGGCGCTGTCGAGGAGGTCCACGCTCTTGTCGGGCTGGGTGCGGTTCGACAGGTGGCGCTCCGTGGCGTGCCAGGCCTCGGAGAGGATATCGGTCCCGATCCTGATCCCGTGGTGTGTCTCGAGGCCCGCAGCGTGGCGCGCGAGGATGGCGAGCGTCGCCTCCCTTCCCGGCTCTTCGATCTTTATCTGCTGAAAGCGCCTTGCCAGGGCCGCGTCGCGGGTGATGTAGCGGTGGTACTCGCCCGTCGTCGTGGCGCCGATGACGGACACCTTCGATCCGGCAAGGATGGGCTTCAGCATGTTCGCCGCATCCATGGGCGCCCCTTCCGCCCTGCCGGCGCCCCAGAGCAGGTGCGCCTCATCGATGAAGAGGATTGCCGGCTGACAGGCCTGAAGGGCCTCTATCACCTTCGATACCCGGTCCTCGAACATACCGCGCAGTGTTGTCCCCGCGAGGAGGCGCCCCATGCCGATCTCGTACACCCGGGCCTGGAAGAGCCGTGCCGGCGCGAGGCGCCGGGTGATGCGCCGCGACAGGAGCTCGACGAGGGCGGTCTTGCCGACGCCTGCCGGGCCGGTGAGCATGGCGTTGCGCTTTCTCTTTCGGAGGAGGACTTCGAAGAGACGGTCGATATCCTCGGGCCGGTCGGAGAGGTCATCGAAATCCCCCTTTTCGGCGAGCTTCGTTAAGTCCCTGCCGTACTGGAGCAGGACACCGTCATTGCGCAGGTCGCGCCGCTCATTGAGCAGGATCTTCCGGTGTGCCGCATATCCGGCGTGTTTCGCGCATATTGCAAGCGTCGTCATATCGATGCCCGCCGACTCAAGGGCCCGGTATATCCTGTGGTCGGGACTGTCGCACAAGGTGGAGAGCACATCGTATCCCGTCGCGGGCTTCTTGCGCGTTTCGATGACGGTACGGGTGAGGATGCGCCGGTCTTCCTCCACGCGGTCCTCTATGAAGCCTTCGACGGCGAGGGAGAAGATACGTACCTTCGTCTTCGCCTGATCGAGGACTGTGGCAAGACCGCCGTCCTCATCGTGCATGGTCCAGACGAAGAGGATCCGGGGAAGGGTCCGTTCGCCGTCCGGGTAGTACCGGCTCACAAGCTCGCAAAGTTCGCTGAGGGTCATCGCGGCCCTCCTTCCCCGTCGAAGAGGGCGTTGAAGGCCTGCTCCAGGCGTTCGGCGTCGCGCCTTAGCTCTCCGGCGCGTGCCGCAAGGTCGGCCCTCACCCTGTCGTGACCCGCGGCGTCGCTGAGGATGGACCGTTCCCTCATTCTGTCATCGTCCTCAAAGAGCGCCTGCAGTTCCGCCTTCGCTGCGAGGATCTCATCCTCGAGCATTGCCACTTCCCTCTGCAGCCATGAGAGCTTCGCCGGCAGGGTTTCACCCTGGATGGTGAGACGCTCGTCGATCTCGACGCCCGGGTTTCCCAGGATGGCCTCAACGCGCGTAAGGGCGCTCTTCAAGCCTTCAAGGGAGCGCATGTCGTGGAGCATGTACCCCTCGGGGTAACCGAGCTCTTCGGGACGGACCTCGAGGGCGGCGAGCAGCATCTCTTCAAGGCGCTCCTTCTGGCCCTTCGTGAGATGCCCGTAGGAGGGGTGGTGCATCAGCCTGTCGGGATGCAGCAGCCTGCGTATCTGCCTCAGCACCGTCCGGCACTCTTTCAGGTACCGGTCAGTCTCCATTGTGCTCGCTTCCGCGCCTGTTTCCACGGGCTTTACGAGGTGGGGTGCCAGGACGGCGTCGGTCTTGAGCCGCGTGAGCTCGAGTTGCCGTCGCGCCTCTTCGTCCAGGATGTATCTTTCGACGTCATCACGGGACCATTCCGGGTTCACCTTCTTGAGGTTGAGGCGCATATCGCTGCGTTCAAGCTTGAGGGCGGCCTCTCTGAGCTCTATCTCCTCCTTGCCGAAAAGCGCGAGCCACTCGCGGCGGGTGTGGGCGTTCCTCAGCCGCTGGTTCTCGATCAGGAGATAGACGTCCTCCAGTTCCTGCCGCAAAGAGACCCACCGTGCCTTTTCGAGGGCGTACACGTTCTTCTGTTCTGTGGTGCCTTCCACGAGAAGGACGAACTCCCTGCGTGCCATGGCAGAGAACCGGGCAAGCTCCTCGCTGGCGACGGAATGAAACTGGTACCGCCCCATGAGCATCTCTTTGACGAGGTCCGAGAAGGTGGAAGGCGTGTGCCCCTCGAGAAAAGGCCCGGTGCCGTCCGACGCCGGTGCATAACGGGAGGCAAGATCCTTGAGGATGTTGTAGATATCCTCCCGGGGCTGGAACCGGGCAAGGGCCTCCCTGAGGGCATACTCGTCCCTGTCGAGGAGGATATCGGTAAGGCTTGTCCCGTCCGCGGCCCTCCAGCCGTTTACCTCGTGGGCGAAGAAGCGTTCCCATTCGGCTTTCAGCACAAGAGCGAGCGTCCGGTACAGGTCGAGATGCATGAAAAGGCAGAAGCGTACCACGTCCTGAACGGGCGGGAAGACGTGCCATCCGGCGTAATCCCAGAACCGGCGGGCGCTGTTCTTCCTGAGGGAGCCCACCGTTGTGCCGTCCTCGAAGGCAAGGGCTTTTTCGTGATCGCACCCGAACATGTCGTGGGTGATCGCTTTTTTCTTGCCTTCCTGCCGCCAGATCAGTTTCTGCCGGTCCGTGACGCCGGGGTTTGTATCAAAGGACCGTATGATGCTGTCCAGATCGTCGCCAAGTTTCCTGTAGGGTGTCAAATCATGCCTCCTTTCCTTCCGTCCGGAAGGGCAGCGGGAGAGCGGCCGGAGCCTTTTGCGACCCGGGCCGTATCGGCTGCGCGGGCGTACAGACGGGCATGTTTCCCGTATGCATCACCACCGTCGATCCTGGCCATGACCATTCTCCAATTGTTGTATATCTTCAGGTAAGCGCCGTGTTCTTCCTCCCCCTCGTGGAAGACGCGGGTGCCGCGATCGCCTTTGGATGGGGCAGTGACGGCGATCAAATCTTCCCTGTCCGTCCACAGCCAGCCCGAAGGGGCATGGTCATCGGGCGGGGTCTCCCAGAGGAACCCCCGGGGCAGTATGTGAAGGGCGGCGAGAGGCTCCCCGGTCTCGATGCTCCTCACCTTTACGGTCCCTGTTATGTCCAGCGTTGCGAAGCGCTTCCCGTCGGGAAAGGCGACGATCTTTCTTATCCGGTTCCCCCGGGGGAAGTCGTCCCGCCACAGGAGCCGGCATGTTTCAACATCCCACAGGGCGATGTAGTGCCGGCCCCGAAGGATGATGCGCGTTTCACCGGGCGACAGGGACGGGCGTCCGCCGAATGTGACGACGCCGTCCGCGTTGTCCGGTTTCTCCGTCCGGGGCTCCCCGCCTTCCCGGTCCCAGAAGTGGAACCCTCCCAATCCTGCGGTGATTACCCTTCCCTCAGACGGGACGAAGAGGATGTCGTTGATGTAATCGCTGTGGCCGTATCTCCTCAGGAGCCTGCCTGTTCGTTCATCCCGGAGCGAAAGGACCGTCCTGCTCACGGTGGCGAGGACCCCTCCGCCCATGCAGAATGCCTGGAACGGACCCATGTCGTCAGGGAGGAAACCGGCGATGGGAGAGCCAGTTTCAAGATCGTAGGACCGGAGAAGACCCCCGGGGCCCGCCACTGCCATCAGCCTTTTCCCGTCACCGGTCACGTAGAGGGCACAAGGGCCTCCCGTCTTTTCGGTGAGGGGGAAACCCCCTTCATGCCTGCCCGTCGACAGATCATGGATTGTAACACCATCCTCCGACGGCAGCACCAGATGCCTCCCATCGGGTGTCACTGCCATCACCGGCGCGCCCTGCGGCAGGTCGTCCCAGAGTTCCATGTCGGGGATGCCGAATTCCCTGAGACATCGGCCGCTTGAGAGGTCCCAGTATTTCACCGTCCCATTGAGCATCGTCAGGACCCCCCTGCCATCGGGGGTCGCCATGAGGTCCCTGACCGGTTGTCCCGCGGGCAGTATCCTTGCCGGTCCCCCCGAAGCCGGATCGATGAGGCGTATTACCGATTCCTCCCGGGAGATGGCGATGCGCCCATTGACGGTGGCGATCCTGTTGTACCCGCCCGCATAGCCGTTATATTCCCGGCTTGTTGACAGGGAGGCCGTCATTTCATGGCTTTCCATATCCCATACGTCGATCCAGCCGCGGCGGAACCCCAGGCAGAACCGCCCGTCCTCCGTCAGGGACTGAAGTTCCATGGCGCCCGCGAAGGTGTGCGTGTCCTCGACCTGTCCTGTCCGGATATCGATGACACGGATATGCGACAGGGGATTGAGGTCCAACAGATCTATCTGATTCTCGATCAGACGGTAACCATTAAGCGCATGCGACGCCCGGTAAGGCACTTTGAGAGACGGCAAAGCAATGGTGGAAGAGGCGCCCGGCCCTGTTACGTCGCGCACCTCGACCCCGTCGGTTAAGTTTATAACGACTGACCGGCTGTCGGGGCTGAACCCGACGACCACAGGCCGCTTCAGCCATCGGCGCGACTGGTAAAGCATGGCCTCTGACACGACATCCCATACCCGGACGGACTGGTCGTCGCCTGCGGCGGCTATCTTCCCGCCGTCGGGGCTTACGGCGAGGGAGCTGATGTGGCTTTCCTCGATCCGGAATGCCCGGACCGTCTTCCCTGTGTTTACGTCGTAGATCAGCGCCTCGGACCTTTTCGAGTCGGGGCCCTTGCCCCTCACGAAGCTCCGGACATTCCAGTTCTGCCTGCAGAAGAGATGATCGTCGTCGCAGTGTACGGGATCGCCGGGATGGTTGGACAGGGTCGACAGGCAATCCCCCGTTTCGAGGTCCCAGACCTTCTTGTTCCCGAAGAGAAAGGCCGTTACCATGCGGTTGGTGCCGGGCGTCGTGAAGATCCCCGAGAGGGTGGGACCGCCGCAGTCGAAGACCCGAACGCATTTGCCCGAGGCCGCATCCCACAGACGCACGTTGCCGTCCGCCGTTCCCGTGACGATGTGGGTGCCGCTGAAGGCGGCCGCAAGCGCGGTGACCTGTCTTCTGTGGAACCCGTGATCGTGGGTCAGCCGCCCCGGCGGGGCGAACTTCTCGAGAACCCCGGCCAGCACTTCTGCCGAAACACGTGCAGGACTGTGAGGTGTAACGAAATCCGGCTGGTTGGCCGTCGATTCCTTGCCCTCTCTAATCATGGGCGTCTCCTTTCAGCGGCATCACGTGGAAGCGGGCGATCATGATCTCCTTCTAATCCTATAGTATTCTTGTCGCTTCCGCGAGAATTCTCTTTACTGTCGCGTCGGTGCGCAAAACTTCCCTCCATTCATCCGTCCTGTGCCCTGGCTTCCTTCTTTCCTGTCATGTCTGTCTCCGCTTGCAGGTAATAGAGCGTTTCTCATGTGATATCAAGCGAAGTCCCGTGCATGCAATGGCAAATGAGACGGTACATCATGCACAAAGAGACGCTGCAGGCGGAAAAGGCGCTGACAGGAAACATGAATGTCGGTCACCGTGCCCGCTGCGAGCCCCACGGGCCGGGGTTCGGGCGGGAACCCGGAGACCGTGAAGAGCCGGGGAAACGGGGCCTGACTATGGGGGAATGCAAAGTGGTGGTGCGGGAAGCATCGGGGATGATGTTGTGCTCTCCGGAGCCGGTTCCGTTGTGAATGATGCCCGTCAGGACAGGGCAGGGTGAAGGCCGGCGAAGCCGTCACCGATCCGTGCCCTGTCGGAGGCACGGCCATGGAGTTCGACGTGTCGGCGGTATTGCTCGTTGCCCGCGATCTTGGCCATGACCATTCCGCGGTTGTTGTATATCTTCATATAGGCCCTGTGCTTGGCGTGCCCCTGTCGGAAAACCCTCGTATCGCGGTCGTCCCTGGAGGGTGCAACGACGCTCACCAGGTCTTCCCTGTCCGTCCACAACCACCCCGAGGGGGCATGCTTATCGGGCGGGGTTTCCCAGAGGAACCCTTCGGGCAATACATGGAGGGTTGCCAGGACTTTCCCCTTCTCAACATTCCAGAACTCGACGGTTCCCGTCGTGTCAACTGTGGCGAAGCGTTCACCGTCGGGAAAGGCGGCGGCTTTCGTCGCCCTGTTCTTTAGATAGCGCTCCTGCCGCCAGACCAATCCCTGCGTGTCCGGGTCCCACAGGGCAATGAGGTCAGAACGCTGGACAATGAACCGTTTGCCGCCCGACAGAGGGGCAAGCCACCTCTCGAATCTGTGAGGGGCCGATCCGATGCCGTTACTATGGGATCGCTTCATAAGAAGCTCCCCGCTCTCCCAATTGAGGAAGCTAAGGCCGAACTCGCTCACGGTGACGATCGTTCGCTGCGAGGGGACCATGACGATATCGCTGATTCGGCCATCCTGCCGGCATTCATGGAGAAGTCCGCCTGTTCTCGCGTCCCACAGCGACAGGACATTGTACCGTGACGTGGTAAGGAGATGTTGGCTCATACAGAAGGCGTGGAACCGGTCCACATCCCTTAAGGGGAAACCGGCAACGGGAATGCCTGTCGGGATATAGCAGGAACCCAGAAAGCCGTCAGGTCCCGAGACAACGATCAGCCGCTTTCCATCCTCTGTCACGTAGAGCGCGAAATGCCCCGGTTGCCCGTCCTTCCCTGGTCTCGTGAGCTGCGCCTCGAAGGAAAACCCTCCTTCCTGTTGTCCTGTAGACAGATCGTGGATGGCAATCCCGTTCTCCATCGGCAGGAGGAGGTTCTTTCCGTCGGGCGTGAGCGCCATGAGCGGCGCACCCTGAGGCAGGTCGTCGTGGCATTCCGTCCCGGGAATCCCGAACTCCCTGAGGCACAGACCACTTGTGAGGTCCCAGTGCTTCACCGCCGCCGCCCCCATGGTCAGAAGACCTTTGCCGTCAGGGGTGATCAGGATATCCCGGACCGGATCGGTGGCGGGGATCAGTCTTGGCGGTCTTCCCGAAAGAGGACCGATGACGCGCACGGCCGTTTCCTGCCTGGCCAGGGCGATCTCGCATTTTCCCGTGAAGGCGGCAGTCCCGGGGTTTGAGCCCGGGGATTCGGGGTTCAGCGGGAAAGAGGCCACCACCTCATTGTCCTTGATGTTCCACACATCGACCCTGCCGTCGGGGAATTCAAGGCACAGGTTGTCTTCCACCATGACGGACCAGAGTTCGAGGTCTCCCTTGAAAGTACCCGTCTGCAGCGTCTCGCCTGTACGGATATCTATGATCCGGATCGCCGACGTATGGCTGGGATAGACATAATCGGTGTTTTTTTCGATGAGGTGAAAACCCCTCAGGACATACCGGGACCGGTAGTTGGCCCCCTGGGTCGTGATGGTGAAGGCGATGCTGGATCCCGCCACGTCGAGGACGTCAACGCCGGTTGCCGATCTCAGGACAATGAACCGGTTGTCGGGGCTGATGCCGACGATGCCCTGGAAAGGGTGTCCATGAGGGGACACGTGAAGGAGCCTGCCCGATCCTGGGTCCCATATCCTCAGATGATGATCGCTGTTGACGGCGGCTATCATTGCGCTGTCGGGACTAACCTTGAGGGAGGTGATGTGGCTGCCCTCGATCTGAAAGGTGCGGGCCTTCTTTCCGCTGTCGACCTCGTAGAGGATGACCTCGGATCTTTGCGGATCGCGGGTTCTCCTGTCGGGAAAGTTCTGCACCATCCAGTTTTGTTTGCAGTAGAAAAAGGCATCATCGCAGTGGACGGGGATGCCGGGATGATCAGTGAGGACGGCCAGGCATTTTCCATCATCAAGGCTCCAGATCTTCTTCCACCCCAGCGCGGCTGCCGTGACCATGCGCGGCCTCGCGGGGCTTGGGAATATCGCTGACGGGTCGGAATCGCGGCAATCGTAGGTGTGGATACACCGTCCGGAGGCCGCCTCCCAGAGTCGCACCGTGCCGTCCGTACTTGCCGTGACGAGGTGCGTTCCGTCAAGGGCCGTCTTTACCATGGCGATCCGTTCTTTGTGGAACCCTGCGTCGTGGACCAGGCGGCGCACCGTGGCGGACCTCTTGAGGACACCGGCGACCACCCGCCCGGCAAGGGTTCCGGGCTGGCGTGGGAGAATCAGGGGTGACGACGGCATGCGTCCTGTCTCACCCATTGTCCCTTCCTTCCGTCAGCATCGCGCGAGGCCGGGCGGTGGTCCCCTGCTTCTTCCCGGCAAGGGACCGGGTGTAGCGTCCGGCTATCCGTTCGTACTCGTCAAGGCCTTTGAGGCGGGCCTGCACCATCACCGGGTTGTTGCGGGTGTGGACGTAAGCCGTGCGCCGATCGTCCGCGAGGGGTACGGCGCCGAGGACCCTGCCTTCCCCGCTCTCCTCGACGACATGGAGAAGATCGTCCCGGTCCGTCCACACCCAGCCGTCCGGGGCGTGTTCGTCGGGCGGAGTGAACCAGAAGAAGCCATCGTTCACGTTCCAGAGGGAGCACACGAGGACCCCGCTCCGGGCGTCCACGATCCTTACGGTCCCGTCACCCAGGGACGCGAAGAGCCTTTCCTTATCGGGAGAGACGGCGATGGACAGCACCGGGTGCTCTTCTCCGGGCCACAGGACCTCGCGTAGCCCGCTCTCAAGGTCCCATCGCTCGAGGCTTCCCCTGAAGGTGCCGACCACGACATGACGTTCGTCGTCCTCGACGGCCATGCAAGTGACATCGGAATCCTTTTCTTCAACGGACCGCAGGATAGCTGGTTTCACGAGGTCCCAGAGGATGACCCTCCCGTCGCGGCCGCAGGAGATGAGCCCGCGCCCATGGGAGACGAAATGGAGGCCCCGTATAGAGCTGAAAGCAATCGTTCCGGGCCAGGCGTGACCCTTCAGCAGGCCGTGCTCCGCGCCTGACCGAAGACCGAAAAGAAGAATATCCGTGTTCATGACGCAACTGACGGCGATACGCTCCATGCCTTCATCGACGGCGAGGGCAGCGACCTGTCCCCCTATGGAAAGAGTTCCGATGCAATCCCGTCTTTCGACGTCCCAGAGCCGCACCTCATTAACGGCACAGGTGGCAAGAAGCGCGCCTTCTCGCAGGGGCACAAGGTGCTCCACGGGACCCGTGTGTGCCTTGAGGACCGCAACGGGTTCCGTCCTGTCCGAGCGCATCTCCCACAGACATATGTCTCCGTCCCGCTGCCCGGTCGCCAGGAGGCTGGCGATCGGAAGAAAGGCGATGGATGACGCCTCCCGGGTCACGACGCGATTGGCGCCGTTGGCGAGGTTCCAGACCCTGGCGGCGCCACCTTTG
>Ga0351931_1034_pt1 | contig 28841 bp, 30 predicted proteins | sample BONcelT113001E11_FD_205818 | JGI IMG/M metagenome (GOLD analysis project Ga0351931, IMG submission 205818) | Enriched cells from coal bed in the Powder River Basin, Montana, United States - BONCAT cells T11 rep2 HSBNCT.T11.300.1.E11 ... | reverse complement strand
ATCGGAGCCCTGACGGGTCGTCACGGCGATCACCGGCCGCCGGCCCTTTTGTCCTTCCAGTGTCACCAGGGCCACGTTGTCGCCGAGCTCCGTCTGAAGGCTCTCGAGATTCCGCTCCGGCAGGCTGCCCGTTACGAAATGAAGAAAGGAGAAATGATCGGGGCTGTCGAGAGGTACATCGAACCCGCGATAATCCGAAACCTGGTCGCGCAGCGCCGTCAACTCCCTCTGCCTCTGCCTGTAGGCCCTGCGAAGATCGACGGTTTCTCCGATATGCTCTTCGATGGATTTCAGCCTTTCATCGGCCTCGGAGAGAACGAGTTCGGCAAGAGGTTCCCAGACGGCAGGAACGGGGATCTCGAGGAGGCGCCTGATCTCCTCAATCCGCAGGCGCAGGCGCTCGTATCGCGCTATCCCGGCGCCGAGGTCACGTACGCCGAGGGCCTCTGTGTCAGATTCCAGGGGCAGGCGCGTCAGCTGCATCACCCCCAGGCGGCCGAGGGTTTCCAGTACTTCCCGCTCGTCCTTTTCGAGAACAACGGCACTGAGCCGCATCATCGGGGCGGGGCTAAACATGGGGCGCCTCCCTGTCCATGCGCGGGATCATCCGCGCTCGTATGACATCCTCGGCAATACCCGTGCGAATACCCTCGGAAACGGTTATCAGGTTCGCCACCTCCAGGCGGCGGACGGCCGCGTACCCGACGACTGCGCCAAAGCCCATATGACTGCGCCTGAAGGCCGTGTTTGCCAGGCGCCCGTAGCGCCGCCATGCCAGATCCTCAATGAAGGGCATTTGAATGGCTGAAGATGACTCGCTCAAGCCCCCTTCGAGGGGTAATGGGTCGATGGCGCGCATGACGGCTCGGCCCACCGCAATCCAGGGGTCGTGATCACCCAGCATTGCCGCGAAGACGACGCAGGGTATCCGGGTTCCCGGGACATGAAAGGGCAGCAACCGGTCCGCTGCCAGACCATAGTTGAATCTTCCGCGCAGAACAAGCATGAGATGGAAGATGTCGGCCTCCTGGCATATCACGGCTTCCGCCTCCTGTCGATCCCGGGGGGAAAGTACCATGAGGCGTGCGACAAGCTCCTGAAGATAGCCGCTGTCCAGAGCAGCCTCCAGGAAGAAGGGTCTCACGTCTTCACCATAGTCCCTGAGTGCTTTCTCAAGGCCCTTCCGCAACGGTCCGAAAGGAAGGAGCATCACGAAATCGGTGAGCGATGGTGCCCTCACCAGTGATTCGACGACCGCCGGAGTCTGCCCCGGCAGGGGGGCAAGATGTTCCGTTACCTCTTCGAGGGGAGTCTTTGTGATGCATGCCCTGAGAAGCACTTTGATATTCTCGGCCTCAAGGCGGGCAGGCATCCAGTCGATGAGATGCTTCTGGCCCCGGTCCAGATGGCCGGGGAAACCGGAAAATTCTCTGGCAAGCTCCTCGATCAGTTGACGTTGAAAGTCTGTGGTCTCCCGAAATTCCCGCTCGGGAAAGACGGCCCGCATGAACTCCTGAAGGTTCCGGATGCGGATGAGGGAATCGAGCCTGTCGCCCTCAGCCATCGAACTGCGCCTCCCGTGAAGGCGGGCGACAAAATAGTCGAGGTTGCCTGTCATTGGCCTCCTTAAGGCACTGTCACGGTTTGCATATACACCGGACGATCCCTTCCACGATCCGTTTTCTGGCTGCCTCGTCAATACCGACGTTTTTTTCGAGTTTCGCTGCTGCCAGGACCAGTCTTTCCACTTTTTCCTTCTCGGCCTCCTCGACGGTGGAGGCAACGATGCGGTCCGCCTCGGCGGCGGCTTCCTGGTGCGCCCGGGCGGTGATATCCTGCGCCTTCTTCCGGGCTTCCGCCAGTATACCGTCCGCCTCGGCCCTTGCCTCTTCGATGGCACGTTTGGCTTCTGCCTCGGTCGCCACGATCCTCTCGATCACGTCACGCATGAAAACCTCCGGAAAGACGGCTTGAATGGTTTGAACCGTGGAAACGGTTCAAACCGCTTGAACTGCTTGAGCCGCTTGAGCGTTGAGAAACCGGGAGAGGATGGGCTGACAGGTTTGTGGCCCCGTGGCTCGGGTTGCCGGCACGCCCCGGGGTGGGTATGCGGCAAGGAGATGGATATTTCAGTACAGCGTGTATGCCTCCACATTTCTCATCACCCTTTCCTTAATGACCACAGAGAACCGGATGCAGGAGTGATAAGAGCGCCCCACCTTTTTAGCCAGGCCGAAGGTTCATATATATCAAGTATAGCGTCAACTTTTATAAACACAAGTAGTCAAATAAGAATTGGCGGGTGTCTAAAACGTTCTTTTCAACGACGGTGATTTATGATACATATGTCAACTATCGGGGGAAAACAACGAGGAGCACTGAACAAAAGTGTAAGTCCTCCACGGAATGCCGATGACCCAGACAAAGCTGGCAACCAATACCGCAGCAAACAGGACCGAGGCTTCGGGACAATCGGGACGGGTTCAGAGACGGGCCGAGAGGTTTTTCTATAACCAGGTAGTCCGGGAACTCAAGGACCAGTTCCTCGAATTCATGAACGACGGTTTCTCGGCGCGACTCATAGACGAGAAAACAAGACGCCTCGTCGACGACCTCATGGGCAGCATCGGCAGCGTTCGCCTCGATAAGCTCAACTCCGTCCGCTTCTTCATGGAACACGAGGACCTTTTCAGCGATATCGCTCACCTGCTTCGGGACCTTCCCCAAAAAGACAGAGTGGAGGTCCTCCTCGCCAGCACCGACATGACGCGCAAATATTCAATTGCCCTCGTCTTGAGGCCCCCCGGTGCCGAGCAGATGAGCGTGAGGCGTCTGACGAACGATCCCGTCACCACGAGCATCGTAATGGACGTCATGACCCGGTGGCTTGCCTATGCCCGGGAACGGCAAAAAGTGCTTGGCGACATCCTTTCGGCCCTCGACCGGGGGGAAGGGACCGACCTCGAAGAGTACACCCGCCTGCCCGACACCCTGAACGATATCACCCTCAACATGGGTGCTTACGAGGAGCTTGAAGGGATCATAGAGGACATCATGAACAAGGTCCTCTCCCGACAGGATGCAAAGCCCGTCGCGAAACGGTGGTTCTGGGAAAAGGTGATCGTCCAGGGCATCGAGCTCATCAACGACTATTGTCACACCGAGGACTGTGCGCCCGATTGCCGCCGGACCCATGACGAGGCGCCCCATACGACGGCTGCCATCCTCGCCCTCATCTATCCCGATCATTTCACCGGCAGCCCGGAAGAAACCGCCGCGCAGATAAGGGAGCGCTATTTCCAGATTCGGCACCCCGCCAATGACCAGGATGCTTTTATCAAGAACCTCTTCTCCCGCTACGTCGACGAAAAGACAGAAACAGCTGATCCGTCACGCAACAGGGTCGTCTGATACTTTTATTCCACCTCCTTTCCCATCGACCCAATAGAATCATCTCATTGTGAAACTTGATCTTGCCAGCAGACAGTCGGGGGGGTTACCGCAGCACTGCTCGCGCAAACTCAAGGTCGCTTTCATGTGTTGCAAAGGATTACCCCTATCGCAATGCCGGTTTCGGTTCAAAGACTCCCATGTCTTGGCTTGCCTCCGGACCCCTCATCCCGGGCCCTGAACCTCTCTTCACCGGCAAAAAAAAGGCGGGGCCGCCAGCCCCGCCTTTTTCATTCTCCCTGGTAATCTCTATTTCTTTGTCTGAAGGTACTCGTCTATTGCCTTCGCGGCATTCCTTCCTGCGCCCATGGCGAGGATGACAGTGGCGGCGCCGGTTACGATGTCTCCGCCGGCAAAGACGCCCTTGCGGCTTGTCTGTCCCGTTTCCTCATCGGCCATGATGTTCCCCGATTTCTTGAGTTCCAGGTCGGGGGTGGTGGATGTGAGGATGGGGTTGGGGCCCTGGCCGATGGCGACGATGACAACGTCGACATCGAGAACGAAATTGGAGCCCTTGATCTCGACGGGCCTTCTTCTGCCTGATGCATCGGGCTCGCCGAGTTCCATCTGCACGCATTCGAGACCCGTCACCCAACCGGACTCATCGCCGACTACTTTGATTGGGTTCGTGAGCAGCCTGAAATCGATGCCCTCTTCCTCGGCGTGGTGGGCTTCTTCCGCGCGGGCGGGCATTTCATCGCGGCTCCGGCGATAAACAAGGTACACGTCTGCGCCGAGGCGCTTCGAGACCCTGGCGGAGTCCATGGCCACGTTGCCGCCGCCGATGACCGCCACCTTTGAACCGACCCTGATAGGTGTGTCGTATTCAGGGAAGAGGTATGCCTTCATGAGGTTGGCCCTCGTCAGGAACTCGTTGGCGGAGTAAACGCCGTTCAGGTTCTCGCCGGGGATGTTAAGGAAGTAGGGCAGGCCCGCGCCGGTGCCGATGAACGCGGCATCGTAACCCTGGCCGAACAGCTCGTCGAGGGTCACCGTCTGGCCGACGATGGAGTCGACCTTTACCTTGGCGCCGAGTTTTTCGAGGTAGTCAACCTCGCGCTGCACAATCGCCTTGGGGAGACGGAATTCGGGGATGCCGTAAACAAGCACGCCGCCCGCCTTGTGGAGCGCTTCGTAGATGGTGCATTCGTGGCCTTTCTTCGTCAGCTCGCCCGCGACGGTAAGGCCTGCGGGGCCTGCGCCGATGATGGCAACCTTCTTGCCTGTCTTCTTCGGCATTGTGGGCACGCGGACATCGCCGAGACCGAGTTCATAGTCTGCGGCAAAGCGCTCGAGGCGGCCGATGGCGACGGGTTCGGATTTCTTGCCGAGAATGCATTTTGATTCGCACTGTGATTCCTGAGGACAGACCCTGCCGCAGACGGCGGGAAGGCTGTTCGTTTCCTTAATGGTATGGATGGCGCCCATGAAATCGCCTTCCTTGATCTTCGCGATGAACTGCGGGATCTGGACGTTGACGGGGCAGCCGTCGACGCAGGGCGGCTTCTTGCAGCCGAGGCAGCGCTGAGCTTCCATCATGGCGTTCTCTTTCGTGTATCCCAGGGCCACTTCCCCAAAGTTCTGGATCCGCTGCTTCGGCGCCTGCTCCGGCATCTTCACGCGCTTACGGGCCTTCTTGACGGCCTTTTCCTGCGCGTCGATCTTGCACTTGTGATCCCAGAGAGCGCGCCGCTCCTCACGGTTGTACATCTTCTGGCGAAGAACCAGTTCGGGGAAGTCCACGGCATGGGCGTCAAATTCCGGGCCGTCCACGCAGACGAACTTCGTCTCGCCGCCGATGGTGGCGCGGCAGCAGCCGCACATGCCGGTTCCGTCGACCATGATTGTATTGAGGCTGACGACGGTCTGGATGCCCGACGGACGGGTCACGTCGCTGACGGCCTTCATCATGATGACGGGGCCGATGCCGACGACGAGGGCGATATTGGCGGCGCCCCGTTCTTCAATGATCTTCTTGAGAACGTCGGTGACGAAACCATGGTGTCCGTAGGTGCCGTCATCGGTGGTGACATAAACGGTGGTGCTTGCCTTGTTCATCTCTTCTTCGAGGATAAGCATGCTCTGCGTGCGGGCCCCGATGATGGAGAGGACCTCGTTGCCAGCCTCTTTGAGGGCCTTGGCGATGGGCAGAACCGGTGCCACGCCGACACCGCCGCCTACGCAGACGACGGTACCGAAATTCTTGATATGACTCGGTTTGCCAAGAGGGCCGACGACATCGAGAAGGGCGCTGCCGGCTTCGAACTTCGCCAGCTTCTGGGTCGATGTGCCCACTTCCTGAAATATGATGGTGATGGTACCCTTCTTGCTGTCATAGTCCGCAACAGTGAGGGGGATACGCTCGCCCATGTCGTCGCCGCGGACAACGACAAACTGCCCGGCTTTTACTTTCCTGGCGATGTCGGGAACATAAAGCTTGTACATGGTGATCGAAGGAGCCAGGACTTTCTTCTCCACGATCTCGTTAATTTTGGGTGCTTTCTTGGTAGCCATAACGTCTCCTTTTAAAAGTTTAATTCTATCAAAACAGTTACTTGTCGTTTACCTGTCTCAGTGGCAGCCGGATGGTAAAAACCGTTCCTTTTCCCACCTCGCTTCTGACCTCGATGCGCCCGAAATGGGATTCCACTATCCTTTTGACTATGGACAGCCCCAATCCGGTGCCCGTCGTATAGCGCGTCGTGGGCCCCTGCACCCGGTAGAACTCATCAAAGATACTGGGGAGGGATGCCTCGTCGATTCCTATGCCCGTATCGCTCACGCTCATGCTGAGGTAATGGGCCTCCGGCACGGCCCTGACCGTGACCTTGCCGTTCTTGACATTATACTTCATTGCATTGGACACAAGGTTGGTGAAGAGCTGCTCCATTTCAGCCCTGTCGGCCTCGATGAGGGGCAGCTTCTCAGGTACGTCAACGAAGAACGAGACGTCCTTCGTTGAACCCTGCACCTTGAAAAGCTCGACGGTGTTTTCGATGATCTCCATCATGTCGAGGAGCTCTTTCTTTCTTACCACTTTCTTCGATTCCAGCTTAGCGAAGAGCAGGAGATCGTTAACGAGGTCCATGAGCGACCTTGCCCTGAGCTTCGCCCGCTCCAGCATCTGCCGGTTGAATTGAGGGTCCGTGCCCGCCACGCCCGTGAGATAGGCATTGAGATAACCTTCGATCGCCCCGAGCGGCGCCCGGATCTCGTGCGCCACCATCCTCACGAACTGTGATTTTATCTCTTCGACCTCCTTGAGACCCGAGATATCGCGGAAGGTGCAGACGACGCCGAGGTTCTCGCCTTTTTCGTCGCGCACTCCCGCAACAATGACCATTAAAGTCTTCGGGGTCTCCCCTGTGAGGACCACCTCTTCGGAGATGATCGTGTACTGGGAAGAATCAGGAGAGAACGCCTTGTTGATAACGTCTATCAGGTCCTGCTGTTTCAGCGCCTTCTGAAAATCCATCCCCACCCCTGAATCGTCGACCCTGCCCCTTACATTAAGCATCTTGACGACCGCCGGGTTCCAAAGAACAAGCTGATGTTCGCGGTTGATAACGAGGATTCCGTCGGCCATGGAGTTCACGATAGTATGGAGTTTCGATTTCTCGCTCGCCACCTCAAGGAGCCGCTGGTCCCTCTCTTCGCGGAGCTTTTCCTTTTCTATGGTAAGCCGCCTCTTGTCGAGGCCGCGGCCTATCACCGCCAGGAGCTGGTCCGGGTTGAAGGGCTTGGGTATGTAATCATAGGCGCCGTGTTTCATTGCGTCGACGGCCGTCTCCACCGTGGCAAAACCCGTGATGACCACGAGGATAATGCCAGGATCGATCTGCCTCACCTGTTCCATGAGCTCAAGACCGCCCATCACGGGCATCATGAGGTCGACGAGGATAAGGTCGTAAGGTTTCCCCCCGACCATTTCAAGCGCCGTCTTGCCGTTCTCGGCAACATCGACGCTATGCCCCTCAGCTGCGAGGATTCTCCGGCATCCTTCACGGATACCTTTCTCATCGTCGACAATAAGGATGTTGACAGATTCAGCCATTGACATTTCCGTAAAGATCTACCCTTATTTGGTCCTGTCGATGAGGGCGTTTATCCTCTTGACCAACTCTTCCGGCTCCACCGGCTTGGCTACGAAATCATCCGTCTTCATCCAGTAGCCGTCCTGTTCCTGGGTGAAATCATATCCCGTCTCGCCGGCAACGGCGGAGATCATCAGGATGGGGATGTCCTTGTAGCGCGGATCGGCCTTGATGGCCTTTGCAAAACTGAAACCCGTGTCATGTTTCTCCAGCATGAGGTCGAGGAGGATGAGGCTCGGCGCTTCGAACTGCACCTTGTCCATGCCCTCGCGAGCGGAAAATGCCGTCTCGACTTCGAAGCCCTTGTTTTCAAGGACAGCCTTGTTGAGATCAACGAAATCGACGTCGTCATCAATGATGAGAATTCTTTTTTGTGCCATGGTTCCTTCTCCCTGTATTTATATTTTGATTTGCCGCTAATCCTTTGGCCTGTGTCAGTATTCCCGCCGCATCCCCGTCGACGGGCAATTTAATGATGAAGGTGCTTCCCTTTCCCAGTTCCGTCTCGACATCTATCTGCCCCGAATGGCGCTCGACGATGCCGTAGGAAATGGCGAGTCCGAGCCCCGTTCCCTTCTCCTTCGTCGTGAAGAAGGGATTGAAGAGCTTGCCGATGTTCTCCGGCGGGATGCCCGGCCCCGTGTCGCGTATCCTGATCTCGATTGTGCCTCCCTCGTGGGCCGTCGCCAGCGTGAGAGATCCCTTGCCTCCCATCGCCTGGGCCGCGTTGAGCATGATATTGAGGAAGACCTGCTTGAGTTGCGTCGCATCGGCGAAGAGCATGGGGATGTCGTCGCTGAAGACCTTTTTGATCTTTATGTTCTGAAAGAGGACCTGGTTGACGAGAAGACCCAGTGTTTCTTCGAGAAGGTCGTTGATGTTCGTCTCCCCCGGTTTGAGCTTTGTCTCCCGCGCGAAGCTCAGGAGACCCTGTACGATCTCCTTGGTCCTGTTCGCCTCGGTGATGATAAGGTCGATGTCTTCCTTTCTCGGATCATCAGCGTCGAGCGATCTGGCCAGGATGTGGGCATAGATGGTGATCGTGCCGAGGGGATTGTTTATCTCGTGGGCTACACCGGCGGCAAGCTGCCCCAGCGCGGCAAGCTTCTCCGTTCGTATGAGCTGGAACTGCGCCTGTTCCAGTTCCTGGTGGGATTGCTGCAACTCCCTGTGGGATTTCTCGAGTTGCTGGTAGACACGCTTCGAGTCTTCCAGGAGATATGGCAGGCAGTATTCGGCCTCCGATATGCCTTGCACGACGGCGACGGCCTTTTCCCTGCATGTGTTGTAGCCGCAGGACCGGCAGTCGAGGTTGTTGTGGGGGGGGAGCTTGTTTATCCTCCTGAGGACTGCCCGTATCTGTTCTTCCGTGGGATCGGGGAGTTTCTGAACGTTCGCTTTGTGCTCTTTCGTGATCTTCACGTCGGCGAAGTCCCTCAGGGTATGCTGCAGCATTAATGCCGTCTGGGGAATGAACTGGGACTTGGCGTACCGCGACACGATCTGCCGGCGTCCCACTACGGAAAGCTCCCGTTCCACGAAGGAACCGTCCACGCAGCCGTCACAGAAAACAAGGTCGAAGAATTTGGCCTGGATGGCCCCCTTTGCAAGCTGGTGGAGAGCGGCGATAACGCGCCTCCGCCCATAGGCGACACTCACCTCACCGACGAGAACGTCGAAACTGTGTCCCAGGCTCCGGTTGAGTCCGCCTATTACCGGAACGATCCTGCCAAGAGCGGGTGCCGGCCCGTCGAAGGGTGCCTCGTCAACACGTTTCGGGTTAATCCCCGCCTCGGCGAACATGAACCTCACATCGCGGAAGGTGATGACGTGATCGATGGCATCGGCGTTCTCGTCGTAGTCCATCTCTCCTATCCGCGCAAGACAGGGGGAGATATAGACCACACGCCACCCCTCGCCCTTGGTTTTCTTGATGGCCCTTCCCGCCGCTATCATCGGGGACACTATGGGCGCAAGATTGTCAATGAGCCGGGGAAGATACTTTTCGATGTAGGAGACAATGACGGGACAGAAGGAGGATATGATGGGTTTCTCGGGATCTTTCCCGAGAAGCTTCCGGTATGGGACGCTTATAAGCTCCGCGCCCACGGCGCCTTCCCACACTTCCTTGAAGCCGAGGGCCTTTAAGGCATAGCTGAACCCCCCGGGGGTCACCTCGTCGAGAATGGCCGGAAAGGCGGGGTCGAGACAGGCCACAACGTTCTCGTTCGCCTCTATGAGATCCCTCACGGCACCCGCGTCGCTTCGATAGGTCATCGCCCCGTGCGAGCAGCCGGTGATGCAATTCCCGCAGAGTATACACCGCTCATGGATGATGCGTATGGATTCCTTCTCGAGTTTGATGGCCTTCGCCGGACAGAGCTGCACGCAGAGGAAACACCTGCGGCACTTGCGGTTGTTGACCTCTACCCTGGAATCTCTCCGGCAGTGTTCTGACATGAGATCGCGTACGGTATTCATTCAAATACACAAGGAAATTTAATAAATTACCACAAATACTACAGTAATTGGGAGCCTTTGTCAATGAATGGAAACAGGGGCGGAGAGACAGGTCACAGGTCACAGGTCACAGGTCGCAGGCTGAAGACATTTTCAGGTCTTCTCTTCGTACCGTGAAGCATCCCTGTTTCAAAGGCCGGCAGCGTCCCGATTAACACGCTGTATCCTACGGTTTCCAACCTGAAACTTGGGACCTGGGACCGTCTTTACCCCGGGAGGCGGAGGGCCTGTTTCGGGCAGGCCTTTACGCAGAGGCCGCATTTGAGGCAATCCCCACGAAAATCCATGGTCTCATGGTCTTTCATTTCCCGGGGGGCAAGCTGCATGGGGCATGTCTTCGTACAAAGCCCGCAATCGATGCAGGCATCCCTGTCCATGTGCAGCTGATAGCGGTTCCTTCCGACCCAGCTCGAGAGGCTTCCGATGGGGCAGACGGAGCACCAGGCGCGCTGATGGAGGAAAAGTGCCATGAAGACCCCGACAACGGTGGTGATGGTGAGAAGCACGACAAAGAACCTCCCTATCGCGTACGGATCAGGCCAGAGGCGCACGATCTGGAAGGTGAGCATGGCCATGAGAAACGCGAGGACCCCTGCCCTTACCGGCGTCCCCCTGAGCCACCGGGGCATTTGTCGTCCCGGACTAATGGCCTTCATATATGTATCCGCAAAGGACCCCCGGGGACACATCCAGTTGCACCATTTCCTGCCGCGCACCGACGCCAGCCCGACGCCGGCAACCATGCACAAGGGGATGAAATACCCGATCAGGGAATAAAACCATCCGGCTACAAGAATTATAGGGAAAAGGGTACCCAGCAGAACCTGCTTCACGCTCCTCGATCGTTTCGCCACTTCAAACGCTTCCTTCACCGAACTCTTCCCCATCTTCAAATCCCCACTCCCCATCTCATTACCGAAACTGTCCTATCCTTCTCCTATAGGTCCTATCCCCTCCTGTATTCTCTTCGCGATCCTTTCCTTCTCCCGCAAGGTCTCGAGGAGCACATCGCGCATTATGGAGCAGGCCTCGGTTATCCTGGGGCTTGCGAGCCGGTAATGGACAGCCGTGCCCTCCCGCCGCGACACCACGAGTCCCTTCTGTTTCAGGATTGAAAGATGCTGGGATAGATTGGCCTTGTGTATCTCCATCTTTTCGAGCATCTGCCCCACGGATCTTTCCCCTTCTTTCAGGAGACTGAGTACCTGAAGCCTCCGGGCATTCGCCAGCGCCAGGCAAACATCCGCCTGCAACTCAAAGACCTTCATTTCCTGCTCCACCTTCATCTCCTTGGGTTTCGTGATTGATAAGTTTCATTATATCGCAATCATAATACGATCAGTGGTTGTTGTCAAGGGAGCACGGGGGAAGGACCTTGGACCTTTTGTGCCTGATGGCTTGAAGCGCTGAAGACCGTCCGCGCGCAGTATCTTGTTTCTCACGTTCAAATTGTTCGGGTTAAGACCGATGCGCTTCGGCAGCAAGCTTTGTATGTCTTTCTCCGCTTATCCCCGTAAGTCCTTGCACCCGTTTACGCTTTTCCCCGCATACTCGTGTGCCCGTTAGGTGCGCAGCACCGACCCGTACGCCCGTTTGCGCATATGGGCGCGAACGACAAGGTCACCTCGACAGACAGCGGACGATCTCGCCCATGTACATTCTGTGGTAGTCCTTTTTCGGGTAGAAACCGTCGATCTCGGGGGCGAGGAAGTTTTGCGGCTCGATGTCCTGGAAGTAGATCTTCCTGCACTCCATGACGAGCCGGGCCTGGGCGAAATATGTGGTGTCCTCGCCGAAGACCGGGGTGAGGCCCGTCTGGGCGACCTTGTTCACGTCCCTTCCCGATGTCGTGCCGCAGTATGTCAGGGCATCGCGGTACTCTTCATCGAAGAAGCTCAGGCTGAATGCAGGATAGCGCTCCATGAATTCATAGGTGTAGCGGTTCGGGCGCACGACACAGATCGCAACGCGCATGTCCCACATGATCCCGAGGCCGCCCCAGGCGCCGGTCATGGTATTGAAGGAATCCTTCGTCCCCGCCGTGATGAGCATCCAGTCCGCCCCGATGAGCCGGAAAGCATTCCGCCCGATATTTTCGGCCTTCATTTCCGAAAACACACTATTCATAGACACCTCCCGAAGTACTTCAGGTTTCAGCAAAAAGACTGTGAAGCCGGACAGGATGTCGACACAATCACTGGCTAGTGCACCCCATTCTCACCTTGAAAGTGCAACGTGATACCTGAACGGTTTTCAGGGTCTTTGGCCTGAAACCTAAAACCGTCTTTATCTCTTCTTCCTCTCCAGTTCCAGAGTGACCATGTTGGCGACGTCGGGGCATTGGACCTCTATCCGGTCGCCATTCCACCAGGGGAGACTGCCTCCGAACTGGAGCGTCTCGAGGTCGGGGAATATATTGTGGTAGAAGAAACCGCACAACCCGGAGGGATTGTAACAGCTCAGATCAAAGGTGTCGCCCGCCTTATGGCCGGCGCTGCAGGTTCCCCTCGTCTCGACGACCGTCGCCGTAACCTTGTACCCGATACCCGGATCCTGTGCCATATGAGTCGACCTCCTTCTTCATTATATAGCATGCCTCATTCCATTTTACCGCCTTACTACCTATCATACAGATATTCCGGAAATACGCAACGTTTAGAGGGTGCGCTCGCGGGAAGAAACGTTCCGCCGGAGGGGATAATGACCAATTCACCAATAACCAATTGACCAAAGGAAAAGCCGAAACGGACTGCCTGTATCATTTTGGTTATTGTTTGTTTATCTGGTTATTGGAATTTGGTCATTGGTCATTCCGGGGTCCTCAGGCCCCGGCCCTTATGGAGATGATGTCGCCGTCCTCGACGATGTATGTCTTGCCTTCGAGGCGCCATACGCCCGCCTTCCTGCATTCCGCCATGCCGCCGAACTTCATGAAATCAGAGTAGGAAACGGTCTCTGCGCGAATGAAGCGCGCAGAAAGGTCGGTGTGGATCGCCCCCGCGGCCTCCTGGGCGTTCATGCCCTTCCTGATGGGCCATGCGCGGCACTCGTCGTCCCCCACAGTGAGGAAGGAGATAAGCCCCAATGTGTCGAAGGCGAGGCGTATCATGCGGCCCCGTATTGACTCTTCAATGGCAAACTCCTCCATGAAGGCGGCCCGCTCCTCGTCATCCATCATGGCGAGTTCGGACTCCAGGCTGGCGCAGACGTATATCACGGGGCTACCCTCTATGTTCCCGACGGATCCCTGCCCTTTCGACAGGTCGCCGATCCTGTCTTCGGAAGAATTGACGGCGATCATGAGGGGTTTCTGGGAGAGAAACCGGAAACCCCTGAGCGCCTTCTCGTCATTGACCGACAGCTCAAGGGTCTTCAAGGGTTTGCCGTCGCCTACATGGGCGAGGCTCCGTGTAAGGAGTTCCTCCTCAAGGAGAAGGGCGGTATTCTCTTTTTTGCCGGCCTGTTTCCTGATGCGCTCGATGCGGCCCTCGATCTGGATCATGTCGGCAAGGATGAATTCGCTCATTATGCCGTGGAATTCCCTCTCCAGTTCAGCCGCCTTAGCTCCCTCGAAATTATTGAGGGTCAGAATGAAGGCGTCGCTCATACGCATCTTCTGGAGCGTTTTCGCATTGATGGTGGAATCCTTGACATTCCCCTCCGATATGGCAACGGTATCGGCAAGCTCTATCCGCGCGTAGGTGCTCTTCTTCGGTTTGAATATCTTCGTCAGCTCGTCGACGCGCACGTCGGGGACATCGATGGAGACGATATTATCTCCATCAGAGAACCCCCGCGCGCTCTCCACGCCGCTTAGGGCCTTGAAAAGTGTGGTCTTTCCGGAACGCGCCGGACCAATGACGGAAATATACATCCTCTTCTCCCCTGTATCGTATCTCAGGAAGACATCGCGGCCTGACCATCAGCTCTTATGGGATTGTACCGCTGACCTTACGCGCCCGTAATGCTAACCTGGGCAACAATTATAGCTCCTTTTGCCTTGTTGTTCAAGCGGTTCGAGCCGCCTCTCAGATGGTCAGTCTCTTGTCGAGTGCGCGGTATCTGATAGCTTCGGCTATGTGGTTTTCGGCTATGGCTTCGCTCGCCTCCAGATCTGCTATCGTGCGGGCTACCTTGAGGATGCGGTGGTAGGCTCGCGGGGAGAGGGCCCATTTTTCGACGGCGGCTTCGAGCATCGTTCGGGCAGAGGTGTCGAGGAGACAGTATTTGCGTATCACACGGGCGGACATCTGGGCGTTGGCGTGGATGTTCCTCCCGTTGAAACGGTCCCGCTGTATTGTGCGCGCCCCGGCAACCCTCTCACGGATGATTGCCGAGGGTTCCTCGTATCTGTCGCGGGAGAGATCGCTTATCTTCACGGGAGGCACCTCGATGTGGATATCTATCCTGTCGAGCAATGGCCCCGATATCCGGGAGCGGTATTTGTAGATCTGTGCCCCGGTGCAGGTACACGCCCGCTTCGGGTCGCCGAAGTAACCGCAGGGGCAGGGATTCATGGCGGCAACGAGCATGAACCTGGCGGGGAAGGTAATGGCATGGTTGACCCTGGATATGGTGACGTCGCCGTCTTCCAGAGGCTGCCGCAAGGCATCGAGAACGTGACGGCGGAATTCCGGGAATTCATCGAGGAAAAGGACACCGTTGTGGGCGAGGCTCACCTCGCCCGGTCGTGGGACATGACCACCCCCGATCAGGCCGGCATCGGATATGCTGTGATGGGGCGAGCGGAAAGGCCGTCTCATGATGAGCGCTCTGTCGGGACCGAGAAGGCCGGCAATACTGTGGATCTTGGTGGTTTCCACTGCCTCGGCGTAGCCAAGCTGCGGCATGATGGTGGGAAGGCACCGGGAGAGCATCGTCTTGCCGGAACCGGGAGGCCCGACCATTATGATGTTATGTCCCCCTGCGGCGGATACCTCAAGCGCCCTCTTTGCCAGGCCCTGATCCCTGATATCCGAGAAGTCTACGTCGTCCGGCGCCGCGGCACCCTGAGTGCCGTGATCCAGACCGGGAAACGGGATGAGACTGCCCTCCCCCTTGAAATAGTGGAAGATCTCCAGGAGATGATCGGCTCCGAGAACAGCGATGTCCCGCACGACGGAGGCCTCCCTGCCGTTGCCGACGGGAACGACGATCGTGCCGATGCCCTCCTGCCGCGTGAGGAGCGCCACCGGCAAAATACCACGGACAGGCTTTATGGAGCCGTCGAGGGAAAGCTCGCCCGCAATGAGATGGTCTTCAAGGGTGTCTTTTTTCAGGACTCCCATGGCGGCAAGGATCCCCACGGCTATGGGCAGGTCGAAGGATGAACCCTCCTTGCGGACATCAGCAGGGGCAAGATTGATGGTGATCCGGTCCCCGGGGAACTCGAACCCGGCATTCCTGATGGCCGACCTGACGCGCTCCTTGCTTTCCTTTACCGACGCCTCGGGCAACCCGACAATATTGAACGCCGGCAGGCCATAGGCAATATCAACCTCCACATCGATCTTTATCCCATCGATCCCATAAACAGTTGCAGTAGGAATCCGTGCGATCACAATGTACCTCCTTCCGTGATATGCGGCCGAAAACGGCCGCTAACCTGTATTACTTCTCGTCGAGCATAAGGTGAGGGAAAAAGTGCGGATTACAGGCCGCTTGGCAGAAGCGGGAGAGAAAGAATTCAGGTGGGAATGATGGGGAGATGGGGGGGGTGAGGTAGTATGGGAGTTGGGACATGGAGGATGAAGTATAGGACATGGAGGATGGAGTATAGGACCTATGACAACAGGGGGGAAGAAAAGGGATACCTTGTTCAGAATAAGGATATTCTTTATTCTCTCCCGCAGGGACGGCGGGACGAGAAGGCCGGCGGATCTTGGCAGGCTCCGAGATCCGCCGGCAGTCTTTTCTCTTTTTTCTCCTCTCTTTGTGATCTCTGTGAGCTTGAGAGAGAAGCGCAAGCGACGAACGGGCGTGATAAAGTCTTTGAGCCTTTCCCCCGGCTCGCACCCCGCAACCAGGGCGAGAGAGAACCTTTATTGTTTCTTTCCAACCGCCTTCGCTATTTGCCGGACTTCCTGGGCTTTGGAGACATCGCAGACGAGGATGCCCGTTTTTGAGGCGACTATGACGAGGTCGGTGACACCGAGGGTAGCGACGGGGGTGCTGTCTGTGATGACGACACAGTTGTTGGTGTCGAGAGAAATGGTTTTTCCACGGAGGATGTTGCCAGTTTCATCTCGGGGAAGCACACGCAGGAGGGATGTCCATGTGCCGACATCATCCCATGCAAAGCGGGCGGGCATCATGAGGACGTTTTTCGCCTTCTCCATGAGACCATAGTCGATGGATACTCTGGGCAGGCGGGTGAATATGACCTCTGCCTTATCTTTCCTGCCCGCTGTAAGGGCCTTTTCGAATTTGAGGAGGCCCGACGAAAGATCCGGCATGTGACGGCTCAGTCCTTTGAGGAGCACGTCAGTGCGCCAGACGAAAATCCCGGCGTTCCAGTAATAGCCTCCTTCCCTTATGTAACGGCGGGCCTTCGCAAGGTTCGGTTTTTCCACATAGCGCGCCACCTCGAAGCAATCGCCGTCGGGTGGCGACGAGACTTGTGCGCCCGTCTTGATATAGCCGTATCCCGTCTCCGGCCGTCCCGGAGGGACGCCTATGGTGACGAGGTGGTCTCCGCGGCGGGCCATCTCCACCATCTCTTTGATGGATTGTGAAAAGGCCGCACCGTCGGGGACATAGTGATCGGAGGGCAGGACCACCATGACGGCATCGGGGTTGCGCCGATGGAGCATCATGGCGGCCAATCCCACGCAAGGGGCCGTGTCGCGGTCCACGGGCTCGATGATGAAGTTCCCCCGGGGCAATCGGGGGAGGCACCGTCTTGCCACGGGAAGATGTTCCTTGACGAGAACCACGAAGATCCGCTCGAGGGGGACAATCCTTCTGGCTCTGTCGACGGTCAGCTCTATGAGCGTCTTGTTTTCGGTAATACTGACGAAGGGTTTGGGCACAAGCTCGGTGCTGAGCGGCCAGAAACGCTCCCCCTTCCCGCCGGCCATTATGACGAAATAGGTGTCCTCAAAGACCCCGCTTTTCCGGGGAGCTTTCTTCCCTGTCGCCTTCGTCTTTTTGTTCATTCCGCGCCATCCATCTCAGAGGAGCTTCAAGATCTCGGGGAGGATGTCCGAAGCCGTTCCTTTGAGAAAATAGTCCGTGATGGACGAGGTAAAAGGTGTTTTTTCGACGTTTATCTCCACGATGGCTGCACCTTTGGATTTTGCCTGATAGGGTATGTCCGCGGCAGGGTAGACCACGCCCGATGTGCCTATGATGAACATGACCTTGCACTTGCTCGCCTCGTCGTTTGCCCGCACCATCTCCCCCATGGGGATGCCTTCACCGAAAAAGACGACATCGGGTTTCAAGGCCTTGCCGCATTTGTCGCATCGCGGATAGGGATGGACGGCGGCTGCGTCCGGAGTGAAGGGCAGGCGCGTGCGGCAGTCCATGCATACGAGCCATCGATGATTGCCGTGGTATTCGATGACATTCTTGTTGCCTGCCTCCTGGTGAAGGCCGTCAACGTTCTGGGTGATGACCGCTTTCAGGTAGCCAATCTCCTCGAGCCGGCCCAGCGCGCGGTGCGCCTCCGAGGGCGCCGATGCGAATATCACCCCCGCCATCTCCCGCAGCATGGCCCAGACCTTCTCGGGGCGGTTCATGAAGGATCCGATCTCGGCATATTCCATGGGATCATACTTTTCCCACAGGCCCTGGCCGCCGCGAAAAGCGGGTATCCCGGCATCCACGGATATCCCGGCGCCGGTGAAGGCGACGACGTATTTTCGCTCCTTGATGATCTCGGCTATCTTGCCGTATTCGTCCATCTTTTTGCTCCCCGGTGTTGCCCGCCTCGAAAGCCGCTTTCTAGACCGCCTTCCAGCCCTTTTTGATGTCCCTGAAGGCCGGAATGAGCCCGAATCCATCGGCCTTCTTGACGGCCCTCTTGATGGCTTCGGCAAGAACAAATTCGGCGAGCACCCCCACCTTGTTGATGTCCGCCTCGATATCTCCCATCGAAAGGGCAAACACGAGGTCTCCGTCAAAAGTGGTATGGACGGGGTTGATCGTCTTGATGAGACCCGCCTGGGCCATCTGGGAGACCTTCGTGATATCTCTCTTCGTGAACTTCGCGTTCGTGGCGACTACGCCCAGGGTTGTATTCACGATCCCGAATTGTTTCTTTACAATGCCCTGTTTCAGACAATTGGTCGTGTTGGCGAATTCGAGACTGTCCTCGGACTTCCTCAGACCGACGATGATCCTGCCTGTCACGTTGTCGGTGATATCACCGAAGGCGTTGACGACAACGAGCGCACCTACCCTGAGACCGTCGGGCATGGCGAGACTGCATGTTCCAAGTCCGCCCTTCATCGCCCTCGATATCTCGAAGAGCTTGCCGATGACTGCGCCGGTCCCGGCGCCCACGCTTCCCTCAGCGACCTCTTCACCGGCATTGAGACAGGCTTCATAGCCCATCTGGGCCGTCGGCCGGATCCTGTGGTCCCCGAAGAGAAGATCAAAGATGACGGCCGTAGGAACTATGGGAACGCGTGTTATCCCCACGTCGAAACCGATGCCTTTTTCCTCCAGGTAACGGGATACGCCTGATGCCGCGTCGAGACCGAATGAGCTTCCGCCGCACAAGACAATGGCGTGTATCCGCTCGACGATATGGCCTACGTTCAGCGCGTCCACCTGCCGCGTCCCCGAAGCGCTCCCGCGCACGTCGATCCCTGCCACCGCCCCCTCTTCGCAAAGTATGACGGTGCACCCCGTCAGTCCCGTGAGGTCCGAGGAATGCCCCACCTTGATGCCCGGAATATCAGTTATGGAATTGAACATAAGCGGTCACCTTTCAATGATGAGATTTTGTCAATTACCCAGTTTCTTCCGAATATTCAGGGATTTCTGCTCGTTCTCCCGCTTGAGATCCTTTTTGAGTTTTGTCAGTGCCTTCGCAATGGAGTCGTATTTGATGGAGAGTATCTCGCAGGCCAGTATCGCCGCGTTCCTGCCGGCATCGATCCCGACGGAAGCCACGGGAATGCCTTTGGGCATCTGCACGATGGAATAGAGCGCATCCTTTCCCTTGAGGACGCCTCCGCTCGCCGGAACACCGATGACGGGCAGCGTCGTGTGGGACGCGATGACGCCAGGCAGGTGGGCCGCCATCCCTGCAACGGCAATGATGACCTCGATGCCTTCCTTGCGGGCCCCCTTGGCATAGTTCACGGTCTTGTCAGGATCGCGATGCGCCGAAGAGATGTCGATCGTATAGGAGACCCCGGCCTCTGCGAGGAAGGCGAGTCCGTCCTCTATGATGCTCAAGTCACTATCGCTGCCGAGTAGGATCAAAACCTTTGGTTTTTGCATACCTGCCCCTCCAAGCCTGGTTTTCTTGGTCAACGTAATCTGTAAGTAATACCACATTTTCGTGTTTGAATACATGCGTTTTGTGAGTGTAAGCGCGGCAGTGTTGCCTTTTCTTCCCGAATATGCAACTCATATAACAGGATATGGAGAAAATGGATGCCATAGCGATGGTCCCTCTTTTCAAAGGTCTTTCCGATAAGCAACTGGGCGACCTGGCCCGCAACTTTCCCCGCCGCACATATGGATCAGGCGAGACCATCTTCACGGAAGGCGCTCCCGCCGAAGGTTTCTACATCCTTCTTTCGGGACGACTGAAGATATACAAGCTTTCGATGGAAGGGAGAGAGCAGATCCTCCATATCATAGAGGCGGGCGAACCCTTTGCAGAAGTGGCCCTCTTCTCGGAGACCACCTTTCCCGCCTATGCCGAGGCGATCCGGGAAAGCGAGGTGATGTTCTTCTCGAGAAAGGCCTTTCAACAGCTTGTCAGAGACGACCCCTCCATAATAATGAACATGCTCGCCATCCTTTCCCAGAGGCTCAAATATTTCACCCGTCTCGTGGAAGACCTCGCTCTCAAGGAAGTGCCGCAGAGGCTGGCAACCTATCTCATCTTTCTCGCAGAACGCGAAGGTTCCCCTCAGGTCTCGCTCGGAATATCGAAGGGCCAACTGGCGAGCCTCCTCGGGACCATACCGGAGACCCTCTCGCGCATCACGGCGAAAATGGCCGGACGGGGGCTCATCGAAATGCAGGGGCGCCGCATCAGCATAATCGACCGTGCTGCGCTTCAGGCCCTTGCCGACGGGGAACAGGGACTGTAGAAAGACGGTCGCAAGTCGCAAGTCTCAGGTCCCAAGTCTAAAGGCCAAAAAAGATTCTCTGGCGACCTGCGACGGTTCCTTTGCTGGTTGCGGGTCGGGGTTCAGACGTAAGTTTCCATTATATTAGTTGGTTACTGGCTTGGGAACGGGGGGGGGTGGATTGACCTTTATCAATAGCCTGCTATAATTAATTCCATGCATGTGATTCACGATTCTTATCCGACGAGGAAAGGGAGGTGAGAAGCACATGAAGAAGGAAACGGAAAGAAAGACGCTTGAAAAGGAGTCCTTGTTCTGGTACGGCATCAAGAAGGCCCTTGCAAAGGGTACCACGAGAAGATGCCACAAGTGAAAGAGCTGAAAAGGTTGACGTTGCAGGTCTGCAACGCAAATTCCAGGGGCAGTGAAGGCTACGATGCCGTCTTCACTGCCCTTCTTTTAGGCGGTCGATATGAGATCGGATCATGAAAATACTGCCGGGGGTTTCGATTTCTTCGTGCAGATGCACCTGACGGAGAGATGCAACCTGGCCTGCACCCATTGCTATCAGGACGGAAAACCCCTGGAGGAGATGACCCTCCAGGAGGTCCGCAGGGGTCTCGCCGACATTTCCGACACCATCCGGGACTGGTCGGATGCGTATGAAATGCCCTTCGCCCCAAGTTTCAATGTAACCGGCGGAGAACCTCTTCTCAGAAAGGATCTTCCGGAAATCCTCCGCGAGATCTCTCGCCGCGGTTTCGCCGCCTACCTGCTAACCAACGGGACCCTCGTTGACAGGGGACATGCCCGGATGCTTGCGGACCTGTCCATAAGGGGGGTCCAGGTAAGCGTGGAGGGGCCGGAGAGAATACACGACAGGATCCGTGGAAAGCACAGTTTCTCATCAGCCATGAGGGGGGTTCGCCATCTCATGGACGCCGACATAACCGTTACGTTGAATGTCACTCTTTCCGAGTTGAACGGGGACCTCTTTCCCGATATCGTGATGCTTGCCGCGGATCTCGGTGTGCAGAGGCTTGGTTTCTCGAGGCTCGTGCCTTACGGAAGGGGTTCGGCTCTGGCGGGAAAGATGCTCAGCAGGGAAAGGCTCAAAGGACTCTACGAAAATATACTCTCCATGACCGTCCCGGGGCTTGAGATTACCACCGGGGATCCCCTGGCGACACAATTGCGCGAAAGCGATGTCCCGTCCGATCCCGATGCGCCCGCGCTTGGGGGGTGCGCAGCGGGGGTATCGGGGATCACGCTGCTTGCCAACGGAACGCTCACGCCCTGCAGGAGGATCGGCATACCCATCGGTAACATACTGAAGGAGGGCCTTAGAGAGGTGTGGGCAAATTCGGCGGTTCTCGGTGCCCTTCGTGACAGGAATTCCTACAAAGGGAAATGCCGGAATTGCGTTCGCTGGGCGGGATGCCGCGGATGCCGGGCCATCGCCTATGCCTATGCCCTGTCGCAGGGCAGAAACGATTTCCTCGAAGAAGACCCCCAGTGTTTCATAGAGGCGGTTCCAGATTAGAGGTCGAAAAACGGAACCCCTCCTCTGACCAAATTCCAATAACAAGACAAACAGACAATAACCCATAACCCACCGCTGTCCAGAACAATCCGTTTCCCGCAATGCCCTCCTTACGGAACAACGGTTCAGGGCAGGTAAATCCTCCATTCGAAACGAGGTTTATCCCCTCTGCTGTACTGTCGAACGCAGGACAATGACCAATTGACCAAATTCCAATGACCAAAAAACACAAATTGATACAGGTGCCGGTTTTTCCCCATATCATTTGGTTATTATTCTTTTCCTTTGGTGATTGATAGATTGGTCATTGTCTCTTATGTGGTTATTGTGATTTTATCATTGGTTATTATCTTCCGTCTTACATCTTTCCTCCTCCGAATACCGGAATATGTCGAAGACGGAGACGAAGAGGGCAAGGACGAGAGGGCCCAGGATGAGCCCGATTAAACCGAAGAACTTGATGCCTCCGAGTATGGCAAAGAATATGGCGACCGTGGGCATCTTCATTTTGCCCTTGATAATGAGGGGTCTCAAGATGTTGTCGACGGAGCTTATGGCAAGAACCCCCACAAGTATGAGAATAACGCCCTTCGCGTACTGGGCTTCGAAGAGAAGATAGATGACCATGGGGCCCCAGACGATGAAGGTCCCCACCACAGGAACAAAGGATGCCACGAACATGGCAAGACCCCACACCATCGGAGAATGGATACCGAGAAGGGTAAAGGTGATGCTGCCGATGGTTGCCTGCGACATGGCGACAATGACACCTCCATAGATGGTGGACACAACGATGTCTTTTGTCTGCCGAAGGAGCCGGGAGCGCTGTTTTTTTGAAAAGGGCATGAAGCCCTCCATCTTTTCAATGAAGGCGGGGCCGTCTTCGAGAAAGAAGAAGATGGCCAGGAACATGAAGACGAAATTGACACTGCCGACGACAATATTGCCGAAGCCTGCTCTTACGAGGCCCGCCGACTCCTTTGCCGTCTTCACGACGCCGTCGGATACCGCCGTGTAGAATTGCTCTTCCGTCATTCTGAGGATGACAAGAAGCTTCTGGACTACCGCGCTGACGACAGGATGGGAGAGAAAGTTCTGTACGAGGCTGCCGTCGCTTCCCTGGATGCGGTTCACGAGGGCGACCGTTTCCTGGGTGAGGAGATAGGCAAAATAGGAGAAAGGCCCGATAAGGATGAGGAAGATGGCGAAAAGCGTGAGGGCCGATGCGAGTGACCTGTACTTCACGTATTTGAGGATAAAGGCGTACAGGGGGTAGAAGAAGAGGGAGAGAACGACGGCCCACATGATGGGAGATAGAAAGGGGCTGAGGATCTCGTACGTCAGATACCCGAGCACGGCAACGATGAACATGAGGACAAAGCTGGAGAATCGGTTCTCGTTTGTCATTGATCCGTTCGAATAAGCTTAAGGCCGTCCCCGCCCCGGGAGACAGCCTTAAGGAATAATGTCAGAGTATCGATGTTATTTCAGCCCTGTTTTTCTCTTTCGTACGCTTCCTTGCCGGCCTCTACGGCCTTCGTGATGATGTTCTTCTCCTTGTCGAGGAGATCCTTGCCTTTGTCGACAAGGCCCGAGGCCTTTTCCTTCACATGGCCCACATACTCCTCGGCCCTGTCCCGTGCATCGTCTGCGAAATCCTTAATTATCTTCCTCGTTTCCGGCCCGGTCTTCGGCGCTGTCAGAAGGGCCACCCCGGCGCCCATTATTCCACCGAGGAAGAAAGAAAGAAGAACCGTACCTGCACTGAAGCCACTGTCTTGCTGTCCCATACACTACCTCCTTTTTCGTTATCGCTGCGTCCCGCCTCTGGAGCAGACATTCTTCAAAAAGTAACCCACGCCCGCCCTGATCCCGGCCTTTAGCCCGCGCGTTTCGCTAACCGATGACGCAGCGGCGTTTTTCACGGCGTAACTTACCTGGTCCACGGTCTCTCCGATATTTCTCACGGAGCCCGAGATGTAGCGAATATCGTCCGTTAAGACGCCCACGTCGTCGGTTATCTTCCTGACGCTTTTCAGGGTCGCCTGCAATTCCTCCATTGTAGGCTGGAGGGTAGCCTCCGTGGTCTCGATGAAACGAGTGAGCGATGCCATCGTCCTTTTCAGACTCACGATCATATAAATCACATATAGGACGAGCACAACCGCTGCCAGGGTGATGACACCCAGGAAAATATTGTTCATAACACCTCCTCCCGTCGAGATCTACCCCGCAAAAGCCCGGATAAAAGCCGTATCCCGTAAAAGAACTTACTACATTATAACCACAATATCGCAGTGATGCAATTCCGAAAGACGGTTTCAGGTCTCATGCTTCATGTTTCAAGCGAAGAAAATGCAAGAACAAAAGGAATATCTCAAAGCGCCGTGCTTAAGACTTTCACGACCAGATCTTTCGACCGAATTCCGCCGTTGCCTTGAGGCCTGAAACTTGAAACTTGAAACTTGAAACTTGAAACCTGAAACCGTCTGTCCATATAATAAGGCAACAAAAAAGGGTCTATGGCGTATCTTTCCCATGACCTGTATCCAAAGGAGGACGTGAATGAAGAACGCGGTGATCCTTTTCGGAAGTCCCCGAAAAAAAGGCAATACCGTCGAATTGGCCCGGGCCATGTCGACTACACTGAAGGACAGGGGATGGGGCGTGAGAACGCTTTATCTCAACGATCTCAACATCCGGCCTTGCCAGGGCTGTTATGTTTGCCTCCCCGGCGGTGTCTGCAAGATCAATGACGATATGAAGGATGTCCGCAAATACATCATGGAATCGGACCTTATCGTTTACGCCACCCCTATATACTGGTTCGGCCCCTCGGGGCAGTTGAAGCTCGTCATGGACCGGTCTATCGCCTTCATGGACGAGAATATGGGCTCCCGCATAGAAGGGAAGAAGGCCGTCACACTGACAACTTTCGGCGACGAGGACATGGATTCCTGCCGCCCTGCCATCGATATTTTCCAGAAGACTTTCGATCTCCTCAAGGTAACGTACGCGGGACGGGTTGACGTGCCCGGCTGCCAGCCGCAGGGGGGCATCGGGCAGGAGTATATAGACAGGACGAGGGCTCTCGCCGCATCACTGGCATGAACATCCGGGGCCCCTTCTACTTCATAACGAAAAAAACAGGCAAGGCCATCTGGGACTACAAGATGCTCGCCGACGGGGACAAGGTGATCGTTGCCGTCTCCGGCGGAAAGGACAGTCTGTGCCTTCTCAAAATAATGCAGGAACGCCTGAAGTTCGTTCCCATTGATTACGAGCTCATCGCCTGTCATGTGGACATGGGTTTCCCCTGGGTCAACGCGGACGTGCTCGCCGATTACTTCGAAAAAGAAGGCCTTTCCTACATCATCACGAAACCTCCCGAGGACTGGAAGGGGAAAGAGGAGGACCTCGACTGCTTCTGGTGCAGCTGGAACCGGCGCAAGGCCCTCTTCGACCTGGCAGGCGACATAGGCGCGAACAAGATCGCCTTCGCCCATCACATGGACGACATCATCGAAACGATGCTTCTCAACCTTTTCTTTCAGGGTGAGATCGGGACCATGATGCCCTACCAGGAGATGTTCGAGGGCGAACTCGCCATCATCCGCCCCTTGGCCTACGTCGAAGAGAAGGAACTCACCCGTCTCGCGACAATTCTCAACCTCCCTGTCGTTGCCTCAGCATGTCCCCGCAGCGACGTGTCGAAGCGCAGTCTCGTGAAAGGCATCGTCGCCGACCTGAAGAAACACAACCGCAACGTCAAGAAAAACATCTTCAGAAGCCTCACCAAGATCCGCAAAGAATACCTGCCGGAAAAAGCACCACGTTAGAACCGTTGGAGCCGTTGGAACCGTTGGAACCGTTGGAGCCGTTGGAGCCGTTGGAGCCGTTGGAACCGTTGGAACCGTTGGAACTGTTGGAACTGTTGGAACTGTTAGAGGCCGGGACCATGGGAAACGTCTGGGGAGCCGGCAGCCTGTCGAGTGCTGAACACAAAGACAACAACGGTGCGACGAAGGATTGTTTTCCAACGGTTCTAACGTTCCTCAACCGGTTAGTGCCGGCAGCAGTCTGTCGAATGTCCAGAAGGTGACGACGAGAACGAGAATGACCGCATAGACGCGCGGCAGGATGGCCTGAACCCCGGTGGGTATCGTTTCCAGCCAGCGGCGCGGCAGGATGCTTGCCGTGACTAGGGCGAGGAGGAAGAAGCAAAAGGGGTTGTAGAGGAGGGCGTCGGAGGGGTTGCCGGAGATGAGACTCAGGATGGCGCGGGTCATGCCGCAGCCGGGGCAAGGGACCCCCGTGAGAAGCTCAAAGGGACAGAAGACGGGAACGGCGCCGGCCAGTCTGCCGGCGGGCAGGATGCCCGAGGCGTGCGCGCCGGCGAGGATAAGAAGAAGGGCCGCGCAGCCTGAGGCTATCTTCCGGGGGATGAGGTAATGGTCCATTCTACTTGCCAAAAAGTTTGTTTATCTCGTTTTGCTGGATCGCGTCGGTGACGATGTTGAGCCCGATTATCGCGAGAATAAGGCTCAGAACCGGCAGGTCCTTGGACCTGGGATAGTTGCGCGCGTCCTGGGCCTCGACGATGCCCTGCGCCATGTAGTATTCATAGTAGATGTTGTAGAGGCCGCATGTAATGATCGTCAGGAGGAACCACATCCAGAAATTATACCTTTGCTGCCCGAGAAGATGATTGATGGCCCGCATCTGCCGTGCCTGCCAGAAGAACCAGTAGATGCTGCAGGTGATGACGGACAGGACGATGTCAAGGGCGATGCTGGACGTGAAGGACCCGCTGTCCGCCTCCGGCGTGGGCGGCGGCTCATACGTTCTGGCCTGATTCACTATACCGTGAGGCGCCCCTATAGACTTGCCGCATGCGGAGCAGAAAAGCGCGCCGGGAGCGATCTCAACGCCGCAATGGGGGCAGGTCGCGATCCCGGGACCTGATCCCGCCAGTTCCTTCCCGCATTTTATGCAGAATTTTGATCCTTCCGGACCCTCGTTACCGCAGTTCCCGCAGTACATGGGATACCTCCATCGAAATTTTTCCGATTGTATCAGCGGGTTTGGGAATTGTAAAGCAAAAGTACGGAGAATTCTTGGTATTGGCGTGGATCTGACTAACATGTGAATGTAGTCTGAAGTTTGAGAATCTTATTGCGATAAAGGAAATAAGACACTACAACTGAACGAAATTCCAGGGTTCAGGAGTGGAAGGGAACGAGTAGACCCTGGACATCCCCGGCAGACGCCGGGCATTTGCCGTCAGGGCCGTGTCGAAGACATAGAAGTCGTGCCCGTCTTTGAACATGATGTCCGTCATGTTCTCGAACATCGCCGATTCCTCGAAAGCGGGGTTCATTGTCGCCGATTCGACGAACACATCGGCCCTGGTCGTAATGTCCGCCAACTTGATGAACCAGTTTATCTTTTCCCTGATCTCCTGCTTGGAGCGTCCGATGAATGTGTGTCTCCTTGTCCTTTTTGCATGCCCCGTCTATAATTGTTACAGAGGGGCTAAAGAAGGTGGAAAACAGGATGCGTCACGGCAGGGTTTTGTTTCTGAAACCCCTCGCCGCCATTATTGTTCTCGTGTGTGTTTTCGTAGGGACATTCCTTGTTGTCGCCCAGTATTACACGAACACCCTCTTCGAAAGTGTCGAGAAGGAGTACCGCCAGGACCTCATCAACACCGTCTCCGTTGCCCGCAACGTCATAGAGCCGGTACTTGCGAAGGTGCGTTCCGGCGAGATAGGACGGGAGGAGGCTATACGGCGGATACGGCCAATGGTCCGCGCCATGACGTATGAGGACCGCAACGGCAGGAATTATGTCTTCATGTCGTCCTACAGCGGCATCATGCTGGTCCAGCCTTACGAACCCGCCAGAGAGTTGACGAACCAGTGGGACCTCCGCGACGTCAAGGGAACGTACATCATCAGGGAACTGGTCAAGGCCGCAAAAACACGCCAGGAAGGTTCCTTCGTGCGGTATCATTATTATACCCTCCCCGCGGTCCACGATGTTCAGGAAAAACTCGCCTATGTCGTCGGATTGCCCGAGATAGAGTCCTACATAGGTACCGGCATATATATGCGCGGGGTGCTCGAAGGCCAGCGAAAGATAGTGACGAAGATAAAGTTCGTCTCCATCTGGCTCCTCATCATGGCCCTCATACCGGTCTGTGCCGCAGCTTTTGTCATTCAGAACAGGAACAGGCGGCTCCTCGAGGAAAGGGAAAGCCGAACGAGGGCGGAAGAAAGTCTGGAAGACAGCGAGGCAAAATACCGCTCCATCTTTGAAAACGCCGTCATGGGCATATTCCAGACATCGCCCGAAGGAAGGGTGATCGCGTGCAATCCGGCCTTCAGTCGCATACTGGGTTATGACTCTCCCCGGGAACTCGTTGAGGCCGTAACGGATGTCACCTCTCAGCTGTACGTCGTGCCCGATGACCGGGCGAGGATTCAAAGGGCTCTCGCGGAACGGGATTACGTAGAGGGATTCGAGGCTGAGCTCCACAGGAAGGATGGGGAAATAGTCTGGGGCTCCGTGAACGCCCGCGCCGTCAGGGCCACTGACGGCCATATCGTTCACTACGAAGGCACCGTGGAGAATATCACGCAGAGAAAGAAGTCGGAAGAAGCCTTGCGCACCAGCAGGCTGCAATTGTCGGAGGCGATGGACCTTGCCAGCATCGTCTACTGGGAAGTGGACCTCGCGGAGGAGGTGTTCGTATTCAATGATCCCTTCTATGCCTTTTTCGGCACCACCGCCGAGCGGGAGGGAGGATACCGGATGACGAGGGAGCAATACGCAAAACGGTTCATCCACCCCGACGATCAGCCGCTTTTTCAGAGGAACGTGGAGGTAAACACGACGCAAGAAGGACTTGCATCTCCTGCCGATATCGAGCACCGCATCATCCGCCACGATGGAGAGATAAGGAGCGTGCTG
>Ga0351931_1032_pt1 | contig 29382 bp, 26 predicted proteins | sample BONcelT113001E11_FD_205818 | JGI IMG/M metagenome (GOLD analysis project Ga0351931, IMG submission 205818) | Enriched cells from coal bed in the Powder River Basin, Montana, United States - BONCAT cells T11 rep2 HSBNCT.T11.300.1.E11 ... | reverse complement strand
CCGATATCCATGGCGCCGCCGCCGGTAACGGCGCAATCGGGAGTGAGACCGACGCGGATGACGAGGGTGACTATCTTCGATGCCATGGCGTTGTGGATCCCGGCCAAAATGTCGGCAGGCGAAGCTCCTTCGGAGATGCGCGACACCGCCTCCGACTCGGCAAAGACCGCACATCCCGTCGTAAACTCAACGGGCTTTGTCGCTTTCAAGGAGAGTTCCCCTATTTCGCTTACGTTAATGTGAAGGATACGCGCTGCGACCTGAAGGAACTTTCCACTCCCCCCGGCGCACTTCTCGTTCATTATGAAGTTGGCCACCTTTCCCTCATCGTGGAGGCGGATCGCACGGGAGTATTGTGCCCCCACGTCTATGACCGTCCTTACCGAAGGAAAAAGATGCTGAATACCCACGGCATGGCAGGAGATATCCGTGAAAGTCTCTTCGGCGATGTCGATCAGGTTGCCTCCGTAGCCGGTTGCCACGGTCCGGGCTATATCGCTCTGGGTAAGGTCCACCTTCTCGAGTGCAGTCCGGGCTGCGGCCCTGCCCGCCTCACGGTAATCACCCCCCGACGGCATGACGGCATAAGAGCGGATCTCATTCCCTTCGAGGACAACCGCCTTCGAATAACCGGAACCCACATCTATGCCAAGCAGATACGCCACGTATCAATTCCTCACTTAAAGAATGTCGCCTCGTCAAGCTTGCGGCCGCTTCGTGTCGGCTTCTGCCCTTCAGCGGCGTACTTCAAGAAGATGTCCCTGCCCATGAGGGCGGCCCCCAACGCCCCCGTTATGAGAGGTTCCGGGGGAATAAGTAAAGGACACCCGAATTTTGACTCCAACGCCTTCACAAGACCTATGTTCTTTGCTCCGCCTCCGGTTATCGCGATATCCGGTTCCACATTCAGTTTTTTGACGAGAGAGTAGACCCTGGTGGCTATTGCATCGTGAATGCCGGCCATCAGGTTCGCTATGGGTTCTCCACCCGCCAACCGGGAGATAACCTCCTGCTCAGCAAACACGGTGCACGTGCTGCTCACGGCCGCTATTTTTTGCGCTGTCAGGGAGAGTTCACCGATCTTTTCCAAGGGCACGCCGAGAGAGTCAGCGATGATCTCAAGAAAACGCCCCGTGCCGGCGGCACATTTGTCGTTCATGACAAAGTTCATCACCTTGCCATTTTGGATCTTGATGCCCTTGCTGTCCTGACCGCCGATGTCGACGACGGTTTTAACAGAGGGGAGGAGGCTGTGCAAGCCTTTCGCGTGACAGGTTATCTCAGTGATCTGCCGGTCTGCAAAGGGAACGTTTATCCTGCCGTATCCAGTCGCAACTATGTATGACAGATCTTCAAAAGGGAGGCGCGCTTGACCCAGCGCCTCCTCCATCACTCTGTTTGCAAGCTTACGGTGCTCAGGGCCCGTGGGCCCTATGAGCGACGCTTCTATCCCGTCGCCCACGATAACCACCTTTGTCATGGTGGAACCGATATCGACACCGGCAAAATAATCCATACGGTACTGCTCCTATCCGATTTTCGCGAAACCCCGGGGTCTTAGCCCTGTCTCTGCTTGTGGGCCGCGAGAGTCTCGATAAAGGCATCGATCCTGTTGTGGGTGTCAGCCTCGTTGTAGGAGCTTATATCAACAATATCGCCCTCCATGATAAGGATGGGGATATCCTTGTAAACTTTCTTGAGCGTGGCCGCCTGCTGCATGATACCCGCGTGCCAGCTTCTGCATGAGAAGGCGGAATGGAACACCGCGCCATCACACTTGTAATCCTCGATATACTCTATGATCCGCTCTACCTTCGGCGTCGAACCGGGGCGCTTCTTTGCCGCATCATACCAGTGCGTCCAGTATCTCACCCATCTCCAGGCAATGTGTTCCAGAGGGTCATTCGTCTTCGGCAGGTCAAGGCGCTCAACCTTTTCACAGCCGCGGTAGGTCACTTCCACAGGGAAAACAACACCTTTGCCATTGAAATACTGGAAGTCTCCCAGTGCAAACCAGCTCGGCAGACCGGCGGCCCAGATGACCCGGTATTTCTCGGGGTCGGCCACACCCACTCCGTCGGCGATCTTCTGCTTCAGTTCTGCGTTGAGGTCAACGTAGAAATCGTACGCCTCCTGGGTGCCCAGGTTGAACGTAAGGGGGACCATGGTGTTCATGGCGTCGCCGGTGTCCATGGGAGTCGGTATGTGCTTGCGCAGTTCGTAGGTATCGATGAAAAGGTCCCATGTCTTGTCGGAAAGTGCGACAGTCGCCGCAAGGCGGTCCCAATCCATCTTCTTGCCCGTGACCTTCTCACAGAACTTGACGGTCTCCCGGAGTTCTTCGGCGGCATACTTGACATAGATGGCTTCCTGCTCGTGGTGGTCTACGTTCGGGTCCCACGGCGGATAGTACATGTTCGTGACGAAAACAGGGACATCCTGCTGGTAATGTTGTGTCGCCTGCGGCCATTTGAACCGCGGGTCGCACAAGAGCTGCCCGTTGCCGAGCATCATGTCGGGCCGTCCCATGCCGCCCCAGGGGGCGCCTTCCGGTACCGCTCCGCCCAACTCTTCGCGCATCATGTCGAAGCCGATGTTACAGGTCGCGTAGGTGCACAGGGACCGCGAGAAGTTGTCCGATTCGGCCTTCTGGAGGTATTTCTCGGCGTCGCGCTTGGCCGCACAGACCCCGGAGAAACTCTCGCCCCATGCGGGGACAATGTCCATCGCCCGCATGATCTCATCCTGACCGTCGGCGATGAAGGCGGCGGCCACTTTCTTTCCCTCTTCCTTTGCCTTTAACGTTGCAGACAGGTTGCCCCGTACGAATTTCGGTATCTTTGCCGCCGTTGACGTTGCAACTGCTCTTCCTTTTTTTTCTTCAGCCATGTGATTCTCCTCTCTCTCAATTATGCGATCATTTCGAGGAACGCCTCGATCCTGGTCTTCACCCTTGCCAGGGAAGATGTGGAATACTCATCCTCCAGGTAGAGCACGGACGCTCCCGCCGCTTCGACATAGCTCTTGATAGCCGGCACTTCAAATCCATAGGGGTCGCAATACTTGTAGATGAAGAGGATGGCTCCGTCCACCTTGAACTCATTTACGTATTTCTTCATATGTCCGAATCGCTCTTCGAGGATGCCCTGGTACGTATCCGCGGAGCCCACAAAGGTCGTCGGTATCTTCAGTTTTCTCAGGTAGCGCTCTGCTATGCCCTGAACGGGATCCGCCGTGACGTCAACATCCTGCCAGTACATCTTGGAACCGATGGAAAGGTCGTCCATGACGAGATAGGCGCCTGCGGACTCGATGGCATCGATGACCGCTACGTCATCTATCTGGTCGCCTATCAGCATGATGCGTTTGGCCTTTGCATCACCTGCCGGGGGCTTGCGTTCTTTCACCTCTTTCGTCACTGCCGTGATGAGAGCGCTCGACTCTTCTACCGGCAAACTCATGGCTGCCACAAGAACCTTCATCATTTCTGCGCCGGAAATGAGGGGAGGATTGGATTTTCTGAGATCATAAAGCTCTCTCATGAGCTTTCTGTTTTCGTTGTGAGCCTTTACCGCGTTGGCTATGGCCTCGTCGGTGATCTTCGTCCCGGTGAATTGTTCGAGGGTCTTGATGAATATCCGCAGGATCTCTTTCATGAAGGCGATCGAAGGATCGTCAGTCACGTGGGGAACATTGAGAAAGTGCCAGTAGGGAAGCTTCAGGGTGGAGCTCCATGTCTCGTTGGTTCGGTCGATGGAATCGCACTGATGAGGGAGGACCATGCCATCGAGAAAATCATACTTGCCCTTGACCGCGGCATCAAAGACATTGCGTACAAAAGGGCACACGATGGTTTCCATGTATGCGTCACCCTTGGAAATCGCTTCGGAAACGTTACCTTTGAGCCTGATCGGGACAACACCCGCCGCCGTCATGATCTCCACCGGACCAAGGGCGGACAAATATCCGATGACCTTCTTCCCTGAGGCTTTCAATTCTCTCGCCCTGAACCCGTACTGGGTATAGAGCTTTTCGGCGGCTGCTAAACCATTACCGTCTCGTAATTCTGTCATCTTCACTCCTTATTCACCCCGGCCTTGCGCTACTCATGCGGGGCTTAGTGTGTATGGGATTGCCAAGCCAGGCTTTCATGAGGGAGACCAATCTTGGCACACAATTCTAACGGAACGAGTTGCCTTTGTCAATGAGTTATGTGAAGCTTTTCACACAATCAGGCGCACGGCACGCTGCGCTGGAAAACATCGTCATCCTCCCGGACGACTCTGATCACAACCTTCTTCCTTTTGTCCACGTCAAAGTCAATCACATGCCTGTCGTGAGGCATGCAGCCGAAGATATCCACGATGCCTTTTTCCTGAATGCCGAGGTTGGATTCCGGTTGAACCATAGGCATTCCTCTCCTGACATCGAGCTTTATCACCCGTTTGTAATCCACAGGGATACAGCCGAAAATCTCGATCAGCGTTTTTTCCAGTTCTCTGAACTTCAGGTTTGTGACTGTTTGAAGTGACCACGCCCTTGCCATGACATCCTCCTGCCAGCTCGAAACGCATTCCCAAACATGCCGAAAAGATACCTTCCTCAATTTTCCGGTTCCGTCGCCCCCTGATACCGGGCGTTCATAACCGACACCTGTTTATAGAATGAAGCAAACGCTATGCCAGAGGTGATTATCCAATATTATTAATAGTATGTCTCATTCAGGGGTACCGTATCCTATCGTATACGACAGAATGGTCCTGACGCATATGTCAGGAAATATTCATTTCTGCGATATATGTCAGCATCTCTGTAACACGATAAAACTCCACTGCCATGATGGTCCTCAACCCCTGGTGCGCGCCCGTCAGGAGACTTCAATATGAGGATTCCAGGGGAAGATGAAACTCTTGAAAAAGAACGATTGGTACACTATAATCATGGGGCAGGAACGGGATTATTTCGGGTTATTGTGTGGTTTTCACTGACTATGGATCGATTTGACTGCGTAATCGTTGGCGCCGGCCCGGGCGGGGCGACCTTTGCCCGCAAGAGCGCTCTCAAAGGACTGAAGACCCTCCTTATCGAAAAGGAGTCCTTCCCCAGGAAGAAGGTGTGCGGGGGCGGCCTCACTCCGGCGATAGGGGGTCTTTTCGACTTCGATCACCAGGAGACCATTGAGCGGGTAACCAGAGGAATCACCTTTCTCTCCCGTGATGAGACTCAAGACTGCACCTGGCACCCTGATGGCATGGCGGTCCAGATGGTAAGCCGAAGGAATTTCGACCATTTTCTTGTCAGGCAGGCCGTAGATGCGGGGGCGGTCCTTGCCGAAGGAACAAAGGTCATTTCAGTAAAGGAATCCACCAACAATGTGACTGTCCTCACCGACAAAGGCGACGAGATCGCCGCCCCCATTGTCATCGGCGCGGACGGGGCACAAAGTGTCGTTGCGGCCGATGCTGGCCTCTATAGGGGTCGCGGGGGCGTGGCCATCGAGGCAGAGGTCTATCCCCGTGACAGGGACGCCCTCGATGAACACGGCGACAGGGCGATCTTTGGGTTCGGGTTCATTCCCAAGGGATATGGCTGGGTCTTTCCGAAGAAAGATCACTTTTCCGTGGGCATAGGCACCGCGTACGGACGTCTGCCTGGGCTGGTCTCCCTCTATCACCGCTTCAAGACACGATTCGATTTTCTGAAGGACGCCGATGAAGGCGACAGGCGGGGCTGGTTTCTGCCTTACTGCACAAGCTCGGGATCGATGAACACACCCAGGATATGCCTTATAGGAGATTCTGCCCATCTTGTAGATCCTTTCAGCGGAGAAGGGATATACTATGCCGTTCAGAGTGCCACCATCGCCGCGGAGACTGTCTTTGAAGAGCTTGAAGCAAAGGGCCGTTTATCACAAAGGTACACAAAAGAAGTGACAAGGCGCATTGCGAAAGACTACAGCTATGCACGATGGTGTTTCGATATTTTTTATGCATCACCGTCGTTCTTTTATACAAAGAACAAGGTCATCCGCGCCTTAACCCGGCTTTCCAACAAGGAAACACGATACAGGGACATCTTCAAGGAATTGCGCAGAAAATGAGGGACTGGAGGGGGTACTCACCGCCGATAGCTGCCGTGATGGACAGCGTGATGGACAGCCTCTGCGAACCGGTCGCATCAACGGCGTTCGTGATCAGACTGATGGCGGCCTGCCGGACCTGACCGGCAAAGGTGGGGCGATCTGTCTGTCGGTAACTCAGAGTGCAAGAAAAACGATGGGGTCGATTATCTCGACCCCATTCTCATGTAATGACTTTTTTTAATCGGGTCCAGGAAAAAGGCCGTGAACCCGGGTATTTCCGTTACCGGCTTAAGGGGATCAGGCCTCGACGGGCCCGTTCTTGTCCCTGGCCTTTTTCATCGCTTCTTTCAGGAGATCAACGAGACTCCCGATCTGATCGGGGCTGATGGTGACGCCGTCTGCTGTCGCCATGAGTTCACCGTCACTCAATACCTTATAAATCCTGCAGTCTATGGACCTTGTGCCTTTGAACTTATCGAGAACCTCTACCACAAGGCGCTCACGATTTCCCGTGGAAAGTTTTCCTACCAGCATGACCCCCCCCTTTTTTTCAGGACCTTCTGAAATGTCCCCTGTGTGACGGTTTGAATGTGGTCCGCCGTTTGTTGAACACCTTTACCGGTACGGTGAATTCATCCTCCGGGGAGAGCGGGGCGTGACGTTTGATCTCTGTGTTCGCATAGGTTTGTATGTCTCTGAGCTTCCCCATCTCTGTGGGCAACACGAGGGTGAAGGCGTGTCCCGTTTTTCCCATCCGGGCGGTCCTGCCTATCCTGTGAACGTAATACTCGTCGTCACGAGGTACATCGTAATTGATAACCGCCTCGACCCCGCTGACGTCGAGGCCGCGGGCGGCGACGTCGGTAGCCACGAGCATGGTGGAATGTCCTTTCCGGAATTTCGACATTACGCGGTCCCGCTGTGACTGCGCCATGTCGCCATGGATGCTTTCCGTATCGTAACCCAACGCCTTGAGGTCGCGGGCTACCTGATCGACGCACCTCTTCGTGTTACAGAAAACAAGTGAAGAGGAAAAATTATAGGTATCGACGACCTTCCTCAGGAGGTTAAGCTTCTTTCCGGGTCTTACCTCGATATAGCTTTGTTCCACCTCCGCGACCGTCAATTCTTCACCGACGACCTTCACAATGGAGGGGTTCTTCTGGTACCTGGCTGCGAGTCTCCGGATGCTCTCCGGCATGGTAGCGGAGAAGAGAAGGGTCTGCCGGAGCGGGGATGTCGCATCGAGTATGGTCTCTATATCCTCGAGAAAACCCATATTGAGCATTTCGTCGGCCTCGTCGAGGACGACCCTCGTGACGGTTCCCAACTTGATCGTCCTTCTTCTCATGTGATCTATCATCCTGCCGGGCGTCCCCACCACGATATGGACTCCCCTTTTCAGGCTCGCGATCTGGGGCCCGATGGACTGTCCGCCGTAAACGGGGACAATGATGATGTCCTTTCTATACCGTGCCAGCTTCCTCAATTCGCCCGCCACCTGTATCGCCAGCTCGCGGGTCGGGCAAAGAACGAGGGCGTCGGTCTGTCTCCTTTTCGCATCGAGAAGCTCGATGAGGGGAATGCCGAAAGCGGCCGTCTTCCCCGTGCCGGTCTGTGCCTGGCCGATTATGTCCATACCTTCAAGGACAAGGGGTATCGATTGCTCCTGGATCGGGCTCAGTTCACTGAACCCCATGTTGTCTAAAGCCTTTTGCACCATTTTGGACAAATGTAACTTTTCGAATCTTTCTTCTTGCATGTACTCTCCATAAAAATGATATCGTGCCGCTTCTGCCCGCCCGGCATTCGACCATTTTTTCCGGCTTGTTAAGTCATGGCAGAGCTGAGAGGATTAAGTAGCCGTGACCATATTACCACAAAAACATTGAAAAAAACAGGGAAAAAGGCGGGTCGCGGGTCGCGGGTAACAGGTGATGGGACAAAGAGACCTTGTATCCTCAGCTGGCTTGGTCCTTCCCATAACCCATGACCCATGACCCGTTTCTATTCCTTCCCGTATCTTTTGTACAACTCTTCCGCCAGACTCCTGAAGGCCTCGTCGGCCTTTTCACCGCCGATGTTCGTCATGAGCACCATGCCGAAATCGCTTTTCAGGTCAAGAATGATATGGGCGAGATTCATGCCGTTCGATCCGCCGTGAAAGAGAAGGGGGCCTTTTGCCCAGGGAAACTCCACTTCACCCCAGCCGAGGCCGTAGCGTCCCCGCGCGGGAGTCCCCGGAGCACTATCCTTCTTGAGCGGGATGTCGATTACAGGCGTCGTAAGCCTGGTGAACGTTTCAGGACGGATAAGATCAGGACCGCGCTTGCCCCTTCCCAGGTTCCAGATGGCCCACCTCGCAAAATCCTGCAGGGACATGTGCACGGTACCCGCCGGTCCCAGAACAAGAGGATTGTCGGCGTTCGGCCCGGCAAGCATGGGCTTCGCCCTGCCGTCGATGATTTTGTGCGGCAGCGGGGCGTCCACCATTCCCACATTGGACTGAGGACCGAAACCGGCGTTGCCAAGCCTTAAGGGGACGAATACCCTCTCCAGGACAAGCTCTTCCCAGGATTTGCCGGCAACGCGTTCGATCATGGCCCCGGCCATCATGTATCCCATGTTGGAGTACGCAAATTGTTTCCGGGGCGCGGCCGCCACCGGCTGCGTTATAAACTTCGACAGGATAAAGTACCGCAGGCCCTTGAGGTCCAGATCCTCCTGGTCGAGGGATTCACCGAGAAGGCGACGAAACGTTTCATCGTCGGCGGGTATCCCGCTGGTATGAGAAAGGAGACCCTCCAGGGGTATTGCACCCCACCCGGCGGCGACGGTCTTTTTCAGCTCCGGAAATATCTCCTCCACCGTGGAATCCCAGCGAAGTTTGCCCGCTTCCACGAACATAGCGGCAAGCAGCGCCGTCATGGCCTTGGTATCGGAGCCGATGTGAAAACGATCCCCTGTTGTCACCGGGATCTTCCGCCCCGCTTTCCTTGTACCGGTTACGTCGATGGCAACGATCCGCCCGTCCCTCACCACCGCCGCCCCCAGCGCCGGAAGACCGTATTTATCGAGATACGGCTCCAACAGGATATCTAACGATTCTGGACCCCTCGGTGCAGGCCTCTTCTTATCGGCCATAACCCTCTGAGCAAAGGCGTCCGTTGAAAACAAATGCGGGACCGCGGCGCCGGCGACAAAGAAGACGAGGCAAAAAGACAGAAGCTTTATTCCTTTCATCATCAGTACAAACCCCCTTGTCAGTGCGTAAATTAAAGTGAGTGACCAATCACCAATTTACCAGATGAGGAGAAAATAGCCAATTGCGAAAATGATCATCTCGATTTCCTCCCTCTCGTGATCGGAACCCGGTGATTTGTTGTTTCTTTTTGACTTCACTGCTCCAAAACACATATAATTCAGTGGCATATATCAATCACCCGATCTATCGCCGGAGAGGTACACATGGAACTCGAACAGACATTCATGAACTTTCTTCTTCACCACCAGGAACGACACAACCGAACGTATCACTTCCTCATCCTCATGGACGCCATCATCAGCGCCGCAAAACATATCGAGCACTACTACGTCACGGGGGCCCTCAAGGGCAACCTCGGGTGCGCCGGCAAGGTGAATGTTCAGGGAGAGGACGTGATGCAGATGGATGACATCGCCCACGAGATCATCATCCACTATCTGAAGACGACAGGACGCGTCATACGGGCCGTCAGCGAGGAATCGAAGGATATCATCCCTCTCGACGAGGAAGACGGTCGGTATTTCATGTATTTCGATCCTCTCGACGGTTCCTCCAATGTTGTCCATGGTCTTCCCGTGGGTTTTCTCTTCGGGATAGCGAAACGCAACCTCGACGGTCCCGAAGATTTTCATTTGAGGGCAGGCAGGGACTACATCGCCGCCGGCATGTTCGTCATTCCCACCGGTACCCTGACTATCGCATTTCGCGAAGCGGGAACATGGCGTTTCCACATGGACGCGACCATGAACTATGTCAAACCCGTCAGAATAATCCTGCCCGACACCCCGGACACCTGGGAACTGTCCTTCAATGCCACGAACCGCTACACATACCGGAAGGAAGTTCAGGAATGGGTACGGGAGAATGAAAGGCAGTATGCGTTCCGCTACCTCGGGGCCCTTGCGGGCGATCTCCACCGGATCCTCACAAAGGGCGGGATGTTCATGTACCCTGCCATCGTGAACCATCCGGACCCGACAAAGTTGAGGCCCGAGGGAAAGCTTCGCCTCATGTACGAAGCATCGGTGGCGGCTTTCATGTGCAGAGAAGCAGGGGGACACGCCGTCGATGAGCACGGCACCCCTATCCTCGACATAGAGCCGAGGGACCACCACCAGAGAACGGCCCTCTACGTGGGATCGAAACCGCTGGTCGACGATATTGCCAGAGTATTGAAAGGCGGGCAATAGGTGATGGAAAAAAGATGGTTAGAACCGTTGGAACCGTTGGAACCGTTGGAACCGGAAAAGAATGATGACGTAGGTTCTTCCCGTTACCTATTGCCTATCACCCATAACCCGTTTTTGATATAATGATACCAATTCACGATCAGAGAGAACATTGATGAAACGCAAAGGATACACGGTTCACAGGTCGAATCGGCCCGTAAAGAAAGAGATCAAGGGGTCCATTGACGATATCGTCAGGGAGATAACCCGGGAACGCCATGTCAAGAACGATCAATACCGCGAGCAATCGCTGAAAATGCACGGCCTCATGTGTGCCAGGTGCGGCAGGGAGTTCGACCATACCGACAGGCGCCTTCTCACCGTACACCACAAGGATGGAAACCATAACAACAACCCGCCTGACGGGTCCAACTGGGAAAACCTCTGCACCTACTGTCACGATGATGTTCACGGCAGGAACTTCTTTGCCGGCGAAGAGGATGGCAAGGAATAAGAAGGAGGACGTAAATGAAAAGAGTGGTTTTTGGCGTATCCGTGATCCTCTTCAGTACTGTCTTTTCCCTGGCGTGCCTTGCCGCGGACCGCGCAGCGGCACTGCTTGACGAAGCAACGAACAGGACCGCGTCGGCGCTCAAGAAGATTGACTCCGATATTTCGAGAACGGCGAAGGCGCTCGGTGAGGGCCTTTCACCCGGCGCCGACATGAGACGGGCATTGCGGGATCTCTGTGCCGGAAAGGATTACTCCATCGATTGCGCCTTCATTAATGCGAAAGGCACCATGGAAATCATCGAGCCCGAGAAATACCGCAAGCATGAAGGTTCGAACCTCAAGGATCAGCCCGTGGTGAGCCGTATCCATACAACCCGCAAGCCCGTTTTCAGCGAACTCCTTCCCGCAGTCGAAGGTCTCCAGGGCATCGTCTTTCAATACCCTGTATTCAACCATAAAAAGGAGTTTGCCGGTTCCGTAAGCATGCTCATCTCCCCGGAACGCATGGTGCAGGAATGCCTGAAGGATGTGAAACTCGGCGCGGGCGCCGGTATCGTCATTCTCCAGCCTGATGGCACAAACATCTACACTTCCGATGCCTCACAGACACGACTCAATGTTCTGAAAAGCACCGAATACAAGGCCTTTCATGAATTGCGTGAAATGGGCGAGCGTATCGTCAAGGAAAAAGAAGGGACGGCGACCTACAGATATGTAAAGCCCGGCACGGAAAAGGTCGTGAAAAAATCGGCCGTCTGGAAGACCCTCCCCTTCTACGACAGTTACTGGCGCATCGTGGTAACCACGGAAGAAAGGCAGAAACCGTAAAAGACGTTTTCAAGGTTCAAATCTCAAGGTTTCAGGCTAAAGACAAGGACGGGAAGTTTCCGGCAGGACCGGACCATGCATTACCCCCGCGCCATCAGAATTCCAGGGAAAAGTCTCTCTTTCCTTTAACCCGAAACTTGAAACCTGCAACGTGAAGCGGTCTTCTAATCCCTGAACATGAAGAACACCGCCCCCGCCATCAGGGCGAAGGAGACGAGGTAGTTCCACTTAAGGTCTTCCTTCAGGTAGAGAAGGGAAAAGACGGCGAAGATGACGAGGGTTATGACCTCCTGGATCATCTTCAATTGTGCCGCCGAGAACTGGTAGTGGCCGATGCGGTTCGCGGGTACCTGGAAGCAGTATTCCGCGAAAGCGATGAACCAGCTCACAAGTATCACTTTCCACAGGGAGGAGTCCTTGTACCGCAGGTGGCCATACCACGCAAAGGTCATGAACACGTTGGAAACGGTCAGAAGCATAATGGTTTTCATTTCTTTCTCCAGATGATGCGGATACGGTAATATACAAGAATCGGGAACGGGGGGGAAGGAAATTCACCGCCCGATTTAGATTGAAAAAATGCAACGATTGCGTGACAATAGATACATCACAATCAAATAATATCTTACCGGAGCTTATGTGAAAGAATTGGAGAGCAACTATGACATCATGCATTTCGAAGCCCTCGGTCCGGAGGCCAGGCACCTCGAGGAAGAGATAAAGAGGGCGGTCGGCGAGAAGGCCATCCCCGAGGAACACAGGTACTTCATCACCCCGAAGAGCGTTCAGGAATTTCTCAGGGACAACCCTGAGGCAACCCTCCCCCAGATCATAACCACGAAAACGCATTCCGTCCTTCCCGGGCAATATCTCGACGGGAGCAAGAAAAGCGTGATAACCCGGAGCGCCGGATACGACCATTTCGAGCACCTCGCCGACAGGATGAACATCGCCTCGTTGCGCGAGTACTGTGTGAACGCCGTGGCGCAGACGGCCATGAAGTTCCTGTATGCCGCCGCAGGAGAACTGAACCATTATTCCCTCAACACCCTCACCTTTGAGAGGAAAGACTCGCGGGCCTTTATGGAACTCGACCGGCACAGGACGCTCACCGTTTTTGGCGTCGGCAAGATAGGCAAAAGGACATACGAACTCGCCGAGGCAAACGGGCTTACCGTACAGGGGGTCGACATACGGCAGGAAGAGCTGAGCGGTCTCTACGGCGGGGCGGTCCGGTTCGTTTCGAAGGATGAGGCCATCCGGTCGAGCGACATCATCGTCAATGCCATGAACCTGACAAGGAACAAGACAAGCAGGTTCTACAATGTGGGCTATTTCTCGAAGAAGTATCTCTCCCAAGCTGCAAAGAGCCTCACTTTCATCAATGTGACCCGCGGGGAGATCGCGCCCGAATCGGTCCTCCTCGACCTCTATCGTGCAGGAAAGATAACGGGGATAGGGCTCGATGTCTTCAGCAACGAATCGCAATTCTCCGCGCTCCTCCTCGGGCAGCCGGCCGAAACCGATGCCAACCTCCTTGCGGCAAAAGCGCTCGTGGAGAAATCCATCGACAGAAGCTCCAACATCTATGTACAACCCCACCAGGGATTCAATTCCGATATCGCTGCCCAGACAAAGGCGGTCGAAGCAGTCAAACATGTCGCCGCATGGTACAGGAACGGGAAAGAGCGTTTCGACGAACAACTGCCCTACTATTAACAGCAGGAAAGCGCTAATGACCAAAATGATGCGGAAAGCCCGTTTTGTCGTTCCGTCTGTTTAATTGGTTATTGGTGAATTGGTCATCGTCTTTTTCATTGGTCATTTGGAATGTGGTCAAATGGTCATTATCCTCCATTCTGCCTGATGGCACGAAAGAAGCGATCAACCTCGTCCGAAATGGAGGATGTGCATGTCCCGGACAGATGCGAGAGGGAAGGAATATATCGAAAGTATTCATTATATAGAACTACCCTCCTAACATTTAATAGTGTAATTAAGTTCTGTTATCGTGCACAGTCTTCTTTTTATAGTTGCTCATGGCACGGCATGACCGGTTGACACATCGGCCGGTGTTCCATATCATTAACTTTATGACAATCAACCCGCTTTCATTGCGCCCCGGTGATGCAGGAGTGCCCGCACGTGTGGCCGGTATCCTGCTCGTTATCCTCTCTGTCCTCCTGTCGGCGCCGTCACCGACAATTGCCATGGATGTCGGTCCGGTCCCCCAGACGGTGCAGGACAGGCTTCTTCCCCAGGGGGACAACGTCGTTGTTCGGCCGTGGGTTACAAACCTCGAGGTTCCCTGGTCGCTTGCCTTCCTTCCCGACGGCAGGGCTCTGGTGAGCGAGAGGCCCGGCAGGATACGGCTCATCAAAGGGGGCGTCCTGCAATCCCGTCCCTGGGCGACGATCGATGTCCTGAATGTCGGTGAGGGAGGCCTGATGGGCCTTGCCATCCATCCTAACTTTCCCCGCGACCCTTACGTTTACGCCATGTACACTTACAAAGAGAAGGGTGAGGCCATCAACAGGGTCGTCCGTTTCAAGGACGAAAGTGAAGGCGGAAGGTTCGACAGGGTCATCGTAGACGGAATACCGGGAGCCAGAAACCATAATGGAGGACGGATCGCATTCGGCCCCGACGGCATGCTGTACATATGTACGGGCGAAAAATACGAGAGAAACCTCTCCCAGGATGTCAATTCCCTCAACGGAAAGATCCTGCGGGTCACACCCGAAGGCGGCATCCCCGATGACAACCCCTTTGACTCGCGCGTCTGGTCCTATGGACACCGCAACCCCCAGGGGCTGGCCTGGCACCCCGTCACGGGGGACTTATTCGCATCCGAGCACGGGCCCTCCGGTGAATCCCTGGTCTTCGGCAATGACGAGATAAACGTCATTATCAGGGGTGCCAACTATGGATGGCCGGAGGTCGTCGCCGCTCCATCCGTCAAGCCGTACAGGGACCCCATCATCGTCTGGAGAAGGGCGACTCCGCCGGCAGGTATCGCATTCTACGACAAAGGGCCTCTGCCTCACCTCAGGAACGATCTTTTTGTGGCAACTCTCAGGAGCAACGCTCTCATCCGGGTCAGGCTGAAAAAAGAGAGCAACACTTATTCCGTGTTCGCCATAGAGAGATGGTTCGCGACGAGTGACACGGAAGGACGCTTCGGGCGGATACGCGACGTTGTGACCGGACCCGACGGATACCTTTACTTCCTCACCAGCAACAGGGACCGCCGGGGCAACCCGGGAAGGAACGATGACACGATCTACCGGATCATGCCCCGGTAGGCCCTGCCCTGTCTTACCAGGGTTCAATACAATTTACTTGTATATCCATCAACACCATATTATACTGTTTCCACACATTGACGTGTTCCCCTCAACGGCCCCGAGGGCACTACAAACATACCGAACAGAGAAGTTCACCCCAGGTCAACGTTTACGGACTGAATAAACCTTTTCAGGAATGAATGGAAAGTGTTATTATACGGCTTTGTCCGGTCCAACTTGTGAGGAGGAATAAAATGGAACTGACAGAAATATTTGGGTCCAATGTGTTTAACGATAAGGTCATGAAACAGCGCCTGCCGAAGGAGGTCTACAAGGCTCTCAGGAAAACCATCGAACAGGGCACGCCGCTTCGGCCGGACGTTGCCGATGTGGTAGCGAACGCGATGAAGGACTGGGCCATCGAAAAGGGTGCGACGCACTACACCCACTGGTTTCAACCCCTGACAGGCATTACTGCTGAAAAGCATGATTCATTCATCTCCCCCGCCCCCGACGGCAGCGTTATCATGGAATTCTCAGGCAAACAGCTTGTCCAGGGCGAGCCCGACGCGTCGTCATTTCCAAGCGGCGGACTGAGGGCGACCTTCGAAGCACGGGGCTACACCGCCTGGGACTGCACGTCCCCCGCCTTTCTGAAGGAAGATGAAAGCGGCAACGTCACTCTCACCATCCCCACCGCCTTCTATTCCTATCGCGGAGAGGCCCTCGACAAAAAGACACCTCTTCTGCGTTCCATGAAGGCTCTGTCCCGGCAGGCATTGCGGGTCCTCAAGGCCCTGGGGAACACGACGTCCCTCAATGTAACATCCACCGTGGGTCCCGAGCAGGAATATTTTCTCGTGGACAAGAAACTGTACATGGAGCGCCTTGACCTGCTGTTGGCGGGTCGTACCATCTTCGGAGCACGCCCGCCCAAAGGCCAGGAGCTTGAGGACCAGTACTTCGGCGCCATCAAGGACCGCGTCTCCGACTACATGCACGACCTCGATATCGAACTCTGGAAGATGGGCATCACCTCCAAGACAAAGCACAACGAAGTCGCGCCGGCACAATACGAGATGGCCCCCATCTTTGACACCACGAACATCGCCACCGATCACAACCAACTCGTGATGGAGACCATGCAGAAGGTCGCCGTCCGAAACGATCTCGTCTGCCTTCTTCATGAAAAACCCTATGCGGGCATCAACGGTTCGGGCAAGCATAACAACTGGTCCCTTTCGACCAACGACGGCGCAAACCTGCTGGAACCCGGCGGCACGCCCAACGAAAATGTCCAATTCCTGCTCTTCCTGAGCGCCATGATCAAGGCCGTCGACACCCATGCCGATATTCTGAGGGCCACCTGCGCCACCGCCGGGAACGACCACCGTCTTGGCGCAAACGAAGCTCCGCCCGCCATCATCTCAATCTTCATGGGTGAAGAGCTGACAGAGATACTCGAGAAGATCGCCAAAGGCGAAAAAACCGCGTCGAGGAGTGAACAATTCGTCGGTGTCGGTGTCGATACACTTCCGATAATACCCAAAGACAACACGGACAGGAACAGGACTTCGCCGTTTGCCTTCACAGGCAACAAGTTCGAGTTCAGAATGGTAGGTTCCGCCCAGTCCATAGCGGGATCGAACGTGGCCCTTAACACCATTGCGGCGGAAGCCCTCGACGAAATCGCCACGAGGCTGGAAAAAGCCAGGGACAAGACTGCCGAGGCCGCCGCGATCATAAAGGACACATGGAAGAAACATAACCGCATCATCTTCAACGGCAACAATTATTCAGAAGAGTGGCTGGCGGAAGCAGAAAGAAGAGGCCTCCCCAACGTCGCAAATACCGTCGATGCACTCAAGGCATTTGTAACGGAAAAGGCCTTCAAACTCTTTGAAAAGTACGATGTCCTCTCGCGCAAGGAACTCCATTCCCGCTACGATATTTACGTCGAGACCTACGCGAAGCAAATCAATATCGAGGCCCTTGTCGCCGTGGACATGGTGAGGAAGCAGTTTATTCCCGCCGCCCTGGAATACGCGACCTTCCTCGCTGATTCCATCGACGACCTCAAGTCCGTCAAGGGTCCCGCCGCGATTCCCGAGGATATACTGAAAAAACTCAGTACCGTCCTCACTTCCGCCTACAAGAACCTCGGCAAACTCGAAGCTGCCATTGAAAAAGCTCAGGCTGTCACCGACACCGTGAAACAGGCTGAAAGCTATCGCGACAAGGTCTTTACGATAATGCAGGCCCTGCGCGGCGACATCGACAGCCTGGAGATGCTGGTCCCCGCGGATACGTGGCCTGTTCCCACTTACACAGACCTTCTCTTCAAGCTTTAAAACTGCATAGAAAGACAACAAAAGGGCCGGTTTCACGATGTGGGACCGGCCCTTTCCTTCCCAAGAAGAACGCTTAGGCGTGCGGTGCGCCGTGGAGGATTATCCTTGCGTCGACGACGTATAACTCGCTGCCGATGCCCTTCAGAGGATTGAGGTCGATCTCGCCGATGGCGGGAAAATCGAAGACAAGACGGCCAAGCCTTTCGACGTGGTCGGCGAGACGTTCCACCGAGACTCCTTCTTGGCCCCGGACCCCCTCCAGAATAGGGTACGAGCGAATCGCCGTCACCATTGCCCGGCATTCCTCCCTGGCAAGAGGAGCCAGCGCGAAAGCGACGTCTTTGAGCACCTCCGTATATATCCCCCCCAGACCGAACATGACAAGGTGACCGAGGTCGCCGGCACGGCTCGCGCCCAGGATGACCTCCGTGCCTTCCACCATGGGCTGGATAAGCACACCCCGAGCATCCTTTATGCCTGTCAGGTCACGCCAGGCCCGTTCGGCGGTGTCGAGATCTGTGATTCCGAGCCTCACCCCGCCGAGATCGCTCTTGTGCAAAGGCCCGAGAACCTTCATCACCAGGGGATATCCTATCATCTCGCAGGCCCTTTGCATCTCCTCGAACGACGAGGCGCCGATCTGCGATGGAAAAAGAAAGCCCGCTTTTTCAAGGACCTCCGTCACGATCTGTGGCGGCAGGACACCCGTACGCCCCTCCAGCGCCCTCTTTATGCCCCCGCTATCATAGTCCGGAGGGCTGCCTGATACCTCAAAAACCGCCCGGCGGTGGAGTACCTTGCCCAGGGCACTCCCCAGGTTCACTTCATCGGGAAAGCAAACATTGCCGTCGTCGGTGAATTCCCTGATGGGCTCCGTACAGGTCGTAACGGAACTCAGCGTTGGAATAACGGGGATGGGGGAACCCTTCATCGCCCGGGCCACCTCGCGATATATCTCGCTGTTGGGATACATGCCCGGGTTCCCCACCTGGATGGCAATGACATCAATGCTGCCCAATTCTTCCCCGGCAAGCACCTCAAATATCTCCCGTATCTGGGAGGCAGTCCTCGAGGGAAGACAATCGATGGGATTCATGACGGAGCTCTCGGCAGGGAGTATCCCGCGCAGCCTTTCCCGGGTCTTCTCGCCGAGGACGGGCAGGACAAGGCCCTGCCTTTCAAGCTCGTCGGTGAGCATGACGCCCGGTCCCCCCGCATCGGTGATGACACAGGCGCGGTTCCCCCTAAGACGTCCGCCCGTTCCCGCGAGAGCACAGGCAACGTCGATCATCTCCATCTTGCTCTTCACCCGTATGATGCCCGCCTTGTCGAAGAGGGCCTGCACGGCCGTATCATCGGTGGCCATGGCGCCGGTGTGGCTTGCCGCCGCCCGGGCCCCGCTGACGGAGACACCCGATTTGATCCCCACGATGGCGCATCCTTTCCGCGTCAGGCTGCGGGCGTGTCTGAGCAGGAGTCCGGGCTTCTTCAGCGACTCCAGGTAGATAAGCAGGATGGGGGAACCGTCGATGCCATAATTCTCGTCATAAAGGGCTATGAGGTCCTCGACACCGGTCTGTATGGAATTCCCCACGTTGACAACATTGCAGAAGGACAGCCCCCGCAGGACGGCCTGCTCCATAACAAGATCAACGGTGGCGCCGGAGCCGCTGATGAAATCGATGGATCCCGGCTTCAGCTCGGGGATGATCCCGGCGAACTTCCCGCTGTAGGACGGCGTCATGAACCCGGAGCAGTTCGGTCCGATGATGGTCATCCCGAAATCCGAGGCGATCGCGAGAAGGCGCTCTTCCTCTTCTTTCCCTTTCTCGTCCTTCTCCCCAAAACCAGCGGAAAGTATGACAACGGCTTTTGTCCCCTTTCGGCCGAGTTCCTCGAGCGCACCGGCCACCAGGGCGGCGGGGATGGCGATAATGCCGAGCTCCGGCGCACCGGGCAGATCGGGCACGGAGGCAAACGTGGGCAGACCCTTCACAGCGCCGCCGGGGTTCACGACCCAGAGCGTTCCACCGTACCGGTGGTCGACAATATTCGCCAACACCTTTCCCCCGGGCTTGCTGAGGCTCTCACTGCCTCCGACCACCACGATGCTCCCCGGCTTGAAGAGCGCATCATAAACCTGCGATGAAGGATAATCTCTCACGTCCCATCTCCCGTTTTTCTTCCCCCCTGAACCGCTTCTAATGTATACCCGTCATCGTCAACTCAAGTCAAGGTAAGGGTCTCCGACATCCTGCAAAGTGCGTCCCGGGATTTCGTTCACTTTCTGACCGACGAACGCCTGCCGGGGGGCAACCCCAACAGCTGTCGCGCTGTTATCGGAACACAGGGTTGGGGTCCGGGCTTTTATCGAATTCCTGAGTTCCGACAGGTGTCACGGGATCTTCAGGAAGTGTGGCCGGACATAGACTATCCGTCGCGCGGCGGTTCCCCGCTCCTGCCGGTGGGGGCCTTCTCCCCGGTCCCGACGGTTGAATACAGTTTTTCCGTGCATTCCGGGCATATCCCGTGGCTGAATGTGATATCCGCATGGTCCCGCATGTACGCTTCCAGTTGCTTCCAGTAACCCTGGTCGTCCCGGATCTTCTTGCATGACGAGCATATGGGGATAATGCCCCTCAATGTCTTGATCTCATCGACGGACCTCAGGAGATCATCTTCCACCCTCTGAAAATTCAAAGTGATGAGGCCGAGGATGCATAGCACGTTCAGTCCGGCAAAAACGACAAAGCTCACCCCCTGTACGAAGGAGGGCGACATCAGTTCGTCCATAGCTCGCTCGAAAAGCAGCGTAAGAACTATCCGCGCTATCAGCCAGCACACAAAGGCGACCACGGCTACGGTCAGGAACCAGTTCATACTGCGCAGGAGGACGGGCACACGTCTTATGATGATCCAACCGACCCAGATGCCATAGGGGATCATGACAGACGAGAATATGACGATGCGGCTGCTTACACTGGGTATGACATAGGTAAAATAGGACGACGCACCCAGAAGGAACGCCATCGATATCACCTGAACCCCCGTCCTTTGACGTCCGCCGACAAAGGCCGTGGCGCCGCGTGTCAGAAGTACAAGGTAGAGGGCGATGAACAGGTTGGCGGCAACAACGGACAGCACATCCGGTATATGACCCCTCAACGCCAGAAGCAACATTCCCGCCGTGTGGAACGACACGCCGCACAGCCACGACCCGAAGCCCGGATATGTCTTGCGGGCAACATAGATATACGCCATGGAAAGACCAAGGACGGCACTGACGAGGGCGGAGTTGAAGGCAAGAGTCCTTACCTCGAGATATCCGCCCATGCATCCTGTCCTTGCCGTGCCTGACTCTTCATCTCAATACGCCATACCTTCGGCCCTCTGTTCTTACAAGTCTCGCTTTGAGGCAAACTTTCCGACCTTCGGCATGACGAGACGGTAGAAATCGCTATAGGCCAGTTTGATCAGTTCCGTGTGCGAACCCGCATTGAAGGCGATGGTCTCGTCCTCCGCAAGACACTCGGTCACGAACACCTCCATCCCGTAAAGATTACCGAAGGGGGGCATGGCGCCTATCTCGCACTCGGGGAATTTGTACCGAAACTCGTCCTCCGTCGCCAGCTCGACCTTCTGTCCTCCCGTCACACCCTTCAGCAGGCCGAAATCCACCTTTTGCGACGCCGGGATGACGGCCATTGCCATCTTCCCGTCCACCTTGATCATCACCGTCTTTGCCAGCTCCTTTCCCGGGATATGCGCCGAGGCGGCTATCTCCTGAGAGGTAAAGGCCTGGGAATGAGCGATGCTAATGTATTTTACGTGGTTCCCGTCGAGAAACTCCTTCAACCTTCGCACCGGCATGGCCCACCTCCTGGCGGATCAAATTTGCTTCCTACTCATATAGTATACACCCAACCCGCCATTTCACGAAACACCACGGGGAACTTGTCCATACCCGGGGAAACAAAAGGGACTAAACTCTTATCCTCACTCTTTACTGTTCATTATCTGCTATTACAGCGCCTCTCGTCATCCATATCATAAGCTTTCATGCAAAATAACTTAAGACTCTCTTAAACAATCCGATAAATCAAACAGATACATGCCATTAGCACAATGCAGGCATTCTATGCACACTAAACTATAATTGGAGGAACTATGAAAAGAATGAGTCTCGTAATGGTATGCATGTTTTTCTTCTCACTGGTTTTCTTCGTCATGGCCGGTTATGTTCAGGCGGCCGGCAACACCACCGAGGCAAAAGCGCTCGTCGACAAGGCGGTCTCCTTCGCAAAAGCGAACGGCAAGGACAAGACGGTCGCGGAGATCAGCAAACCAAAAGGCCAATTCGACAAGGGGGAGATCTACGTCTTCGCGTATGACATGACCGCTACGGTCATCGCACATCCGAAGAATCCCAAGATCATCGGCAAGAACCTTCTCGAGGTGCCCGACCCCGATGGGAAATTCTTCAGAAAGGACGTCATTGATCAGGCAAAGACAAAAGGCAGCGGCTGGGTGGATTACAAGTATCTCAATCCGGAAACAAGGAAGATCGAGCCCAAGACAACATACTTCGTGCGTTCAGGTGACATGGTCCTTTGCGCAGGGGCCTATAAATAGCAGGCCACGAGGCAGGAGGCGCTCCATGATTCCTGCCTCCTCCGAACACAGGGGGGAAACGATGAAAAGGATGATCTCGAATTTAAAGATGCAAAGGAAGCTTTTACTGCCTCCGCTTACCGTGATCGTCTTCCTTGTCATCTTCGGAATTGTCTCGTTCATGGGGATGGCAAGCCAGAGGGCAACTATCAACGAGATCTACACCAACCGTTTTCAGGGTTATCAGACAGTCTCCACCATAATCAACGACATGAAAGAGGTCCACGCCAATACGTACAAGGTGCTCAGCTGGTCCAGCGCCGATTTTCTCAGGCAGAATGTGGAGAAGCTCTCCAAGCATGTATTCGGGACGATAGACGCAACGAGCACCCTCATGGAGAAGACCCGGACATCGGGGAAACTGTCGGAAATGCAGAAAAAGCACTATACCACGTCCATCGCGTCGCTGAAGGCATACAAGGAGTCCGTCGACAAGGTCATAGACATGTGCGGCAGTGATTTCAGCCTGGCGACAACACTGATGTTCCAGGCAGACAAGAGGTTTGATGATCTCAATAAGTCTCTTGTGGAGCTTCTCGCCCTGGAAAACAAGCTCGGCCGGGAAAGCTACGATGCCTCCCTCAAGACGTACGGCAGGGTTATCATGATCTTCGTCATCGTCATCGTCATAGCCATCGCGGTTTCCCTCTTCGTCAGCATAGCACTGACGCGTTTTGTGCTGACCCCGATCAAACGCACTGTCGAGGTCATCGGCGAGATATCGGGCGGGGACCTCACGAGGAGAATAGATGTTGATTCCAGGGACGAGATAGGCGGAATGGCCGTTCAGTTCAATGCCTTTGTTCAGAACCTCCACGACACGGTAACGAGAGTTGCCGAAAGCAGCAACAAGGTGGCCTCTGCGGCGGATACCCTTGACAGCAATTCAGGGCAGATGGCGACAGGTGTCGAGCAGGCGGCAAGCCAGATAAATAACGTGGCCACCGCAAGCGAAGAGATGTCGACAACATCGATGGAGATTGCGCAGAACTGCGTCAAGGCGGCAAAAAGCTCGGAAAAGGCCAACACTTCCGCCGTATCGGGAGAGACCATCACGAGAGAAACCGAAGAAGTCATGAACAGGATCAACGTGAGGGTCAAGGAATCGGCCGGGATCATCAAGAAACTCGGAGAACGATCAGACCAGATCGGCGTTATAGTCGAACTCATCAACGAGATAGCCGACCAGACAAACCTTCTCGCACTCAACGCGGCAATAGAGGCGGCCAGGGCCGGTGAACACGGGCGCGGCTTTGCCGTCGTTGCCGACGAGGTAAAAAAGCTGGCCGAAAGGACGACGGACGCAACCCAGGAGATCGAAAAGACCATCCAGTCCATGCAGGCGGAAACAAAGTCGGCCGTCACCTCCATGGAGCAAGGGGTCAAGGAAGTGGAAGTCGGGACGAGTGAAACGAGCAAGTCGGGCAGCGCCTTGAAGGATATCCTGGAGCAGATACGCATCGTCGCCTCTGAAGTGAACCAGATAGCCGCCGCATCGGAGCAGCAGACGGCGACCACCAACGAAATAACGAGCAACATCCTTCAGATATCGACGGCCATGCAGGAGACAGCGAGGAACATACAGGGCAGCGCCGGTGCGGCTTCCCAGATGGCAAACCTCTCGAAGGAACTCCAGGGCATCGTACACCGGTTCAGATTGTAGGAACACCATAATGCACCGCACCGTAAGGACCCATGGGGCTTCAAAGCCCCTGGGTCCTATTATCTGCTTGCAAAGAACCCGCAGGCTATAGGAAAATACATCAAAATGATTTCTTCCCGCCGGAATGCAGACAAAGGAGGCATAAGCGATGAAACTCATGAGAACGGATAAGGCTGTAAGAAGACTATGGCCGAGGATCTGCGGCCTGGCATGCCCTGTCCTTCTGGCGTTCCTGTACCTCCTGTCCTGCGCGCACGAGACGGCGGCCCAACGCAATTCCGCTCCTCCGGAAAAACAGCCGCCTTCGGGCGAACTATCCAAACTCAAACAGGACAAAGATGAGATAACGACCGCCCGCTTCAAGCTCTTCCAGGAGAGAAGTGCCTTCCACGCCGAGTATTTCAAGCCCCTCGACAGGCTCAGAAGACAGCTTGATATCCAGCAGACCGACCTTTACGAAGAATGTTCGGGAGAAAATTACGGCAAGAACCCGCAGTACTGCGTCAGGGAATTAGGCAGGTTCAATAACGCCGTCAAATATTTCAATGAACGCCTCGATGACCTGAAAAGCAGGTTTGACGGCCAGCAGACGCAGTTCCAGACAAAAAGCGACGACCTGGACAGAAGGGAAAAAGAGATAGACCGCAAGATAAGCTCCCTCCGGGGACCCCGGTAAACATAAGAAGAAGGGCTTGAACAGCTTAAATCGCTTGAGCCGCTTGAACGTTTTTCATTCTCTCATTACAACGGAAAGGCCGATGCATGAACGTTAGGGGGGGTTCTGGCGCGGGACAGCAGGACGAAGCAAGGGGCGTCAGGTGCCGTTCTTGTGTTCACTTCTATATTACATACGATAAAGCGTTTCCTTACGGGTGCCGGGCTATGGGGTTCAAGTCCCGGGTTATTCCGTCGCGGGAGGTACTCTCGAGCTCCGGGATGGAATGCCAGATGTTTTCCAGAAAAAAAAGAAATTCCCTCTAGGGCAAGGCCGCGCAAAGAAAGAGCGCATCATCGGACATCGTCCCGGAAAAATACGTGCTACAATTGATATATGCGTCCCGCTTCAGTAAAAGCCCGGGACAGGTTAAATAAGCCTGAATAAAGAAACAACAAAGGAGGCAAAAAGATGGATGCACAAAAACTCTATGCTTTACCAGATCTCCCCTACGGTTACGATGCTCTCGCACCGCACATATCCGGGGATCTTCTCAGGCTGCATCATGACAAGCATCACGCGGCATACGTCAACGGGGCCAACGCCATCCTCGGGAGGCTGGACACGGCCAAAACGGACAATGCGGATTTTGATACCAAAGCAACATACAAGGAATTGTCCTTCCACATCGGAGGGCATCTCCTCCATTACATCTTCTGGGAAAACCTGGCCCCCGCGGGCAAGGGCGGCGGAGGCAAACCGGCGGGGGCTCTCGCCGGGCTCATCGACAGGGAATACGGCTCCTTCGACCGTTTCAAGAAGGTATTTTCACAGGCCGCCGTAAGCGTGGAAGGCTCAGGCTGGGCCACACTCACCTTCTGCAAGCTGACAAACCGACCCCTCATCATGCAGGTGGAAAAACACAACGTCAACATCTATCCCATGTTCAGGATCCTCATGGCCCTCGATGTCTGGGAACATGCCTACTACCTCGACTATAAGAACGACAGAGCGAAGTTCGTCGAGGCCTGGTGGAACATCGTCAACTGGGAAGCCGTGGGCAAGAGCCTGGAGGAAGTATTGTAAAGACGGCTTAAGCCGCTTGAACGGTTTATCCCTATCGTCATTACGGCGAAGGCCGGAATCCAGGAAACGGACTGAATAAGGAAGAGCTTGGGTTCCGGTCTTGCGCCGGTTGACGCATTCCGTGGTTATTATTCTCTTCACCTCGTTTTTTTCTCCCCGCAAGAAGTAATATATCTCCGGTGTGGCTAAAAGTGGGATGTTGGGGTAATATGGTGGCGGCATATCACTTTGAACGAGGGTTTTTTATGGACACTGCAGGTACCATCACGTCGCCGCGGGAGGTTTTGAAGAGGTATTTCGGGTACGCCTCCTTTCGCATCCATCAGGAAGAGATCATTGACCATCTTGTCGCCGGAGGGGATGCCTTTGTTCTTATGCCTACGGGCAGCGGGAAATCTCTGTGCTACCAGCTCCCGGCGCTGATCCGTCCCGGGGTGTGCGTTGTGGTCTCACCCCTTATCGCGCTCATGCAGGACCAGGTGGATGCGGTGCGTGAACTGGGCATCAGGGCCGGTTTCTTGAATTCCACCCTCGATATGCGCCAGGCGCGCTCCATTGAAAAACAAGCCGCGGAGGGCAAGCTCGACCTCCTCTACGTGGCGCCCGAGAGGCTCGTGACGGACGGTTTCATGGCTCTCCTCGGCAGGATGGATATATGCCTCTTCGCAATAGACGAGGCCCATTGCGTCTCCCAGTGGGGGCACGATTTCCGGCCGGAATACCTCGGACTCGGCGTCCTCGCGGGGATGTTCCCCGCCGTGCCGCGGGTAGCCCTGACTGCAACGGCCGACGAGACAACAAAACGGGAGATAGTCGACAAGCTGCATCTTGCCAAGGCAAGGCATTTCATAACGAGCTTCGACAGGCCCAATATACGCTACAGGGTGGAGATCAAGGAGAAGGAAAAAGATCAGCTCCTCAGTTTCATTGGCTCCGAGCACCCCGGTGAATCGGGCATCGTCTATTGCATGACGAGGAAAAAAACGGAGGAGATCGCCAAATTCCTTGAGGACAAAGGACATCCCGCCCTGCCCTACCATGCGGGCCTTGACCGCGACGTGCGGCTCAGGAATCAACGGGAGTTTCTTGACGGTGACGGCACGATCATGGTCGCGACCATCGCCTTCGGCATGGGCATCAACAAACCCGACATACGCTTCGTTGCACATCTCAATCTTCCCAGGACTTTGGAAGGCTACTATCAGGAAACGGGCCGCGCGGGCCGCGACGGGGAGCCCGCGGACGCATGGATGGTCTACAGCCTCGCCGACATCGTCATGCTCCGGCAGATACTCGACAACTCCCCGGGAAACGAAGACTTCAAGGCGATCCAGTACCGCAAGATGGAGGCGATGCTCGGTTACTCCGAGACCGCGCGGTGCCGGCGGCAGGTGCTCCTCGGGTACTTCGGAGAAACCCTTGCGGAGCCCTGCGGCAACTGTGACTCATGCCTCGGGCACGTGGAGGTCGTGGACGGCACCGTGCTCGCGCAAAAAGCCCTCTCTTGCGCCTACAGGACAGGTCAAATGTTCGGGGTCAATCATCTCGTCGACGTGCTTCTCGGAAAGGACACCGCGCGCATACGAGCCTTTGGCCACGACGGCGTGTCCACATTCGGCATAGGAAGGGAGCTGTCGGCATATGAATGGAGGTCCGTGTACAGGCAGCTTGTCGCCGCGGGGCTCATGAAGGTGGACATGGAGAAGAAAGGCGGCCTGCGCCTGGCGGGCAGATGCCACCCTGTCCTGAGGGGACAGGAGGTGTTTGACCTTCGCAAAGACCCCTCCCCTTCCGCAAGGAAGATGGGCAAAAAGAATCTCAGGAAGGAAGGGACAAAGACTGCGAAGGTCGACGCGGAGAGTTTCGCCTTTGACCCCGACCTCTGGGAACGTCTTCGCTCACTGCGGGGAGAGCTCGCCAGAGCGTCCTCGCTCCCCGCGTACACCGTATTCCACGACAGCACCCTCAGGGAAATGGTGACGCGCCTGCCGCAAACACTGGACGAGATGCTCACCATCACTGGCATCGGCCAGGCAAAACTCGAGAAATACGGAGAAGTCTTTCTCGAAGAGATAAGGAAACATAAAGAAGAAATGGTTAGAACCGTTTGAACCGTTGGCGCCGTTGGAACGGGAAGAACCAAAAGACAGAAAGACAACGATGCGGCCCGGAACCCGGATGACAACCGGGAGCCGGGCCGAACTTCTTTTTCCAACGGTTCCAACGGTTCTAACGGTTCAAACCCTCTCCCCCCTTCTTCTTCAAATACACTCGTCTTGTCATGAGGAGGCAGTACGTCACGAGTATCAGTGCGAGGATGAAGGCAACGAGGGGGAGGACGAGGGATACAAAGGCGATGATCGCCGATGCCAGGAGCTCGAAGCTGGCGACAATGAAATTCCCCAGCCCTGCCGTGAAAATCGTGGACTTCGCGCGCAAAGCCACCGTTGCGCCCTGAAGCAAGCCCGCTATCCCGCCTCCGGCGATGATCGATATGATCCATTTCAGTGAAGGTGGGAGGTCGGTTATGAGCGATGCCGTCACGATCGTCCCCGCGATGACGCTCACGGGAGAGGCGATGGAATCCATGACGTTGTCGAGCCACGGGACGTAATAGGCAACGATCTCGAGCACCGTCGCCAGACCGAAGGCTACAGTGACCTGATATCCCGCGATCCATTCGAATCCGGGGGCCAGGCTGATGTAACCGTACATGGAAGCCAGGTTCAGGGCAAGAAGGGGCAGAAAGATCCTGAAGCCGCACGCCGCGCTCAGCCCGACGCCCGTCAGGATCGCAAATATGGTCTCCATGTGCTCCCGCGTCACATCCATGCCTTAATTTTCACCCTTATCGAATGCAGCGGTCAAGAAAAACAATACCTTTATTGTTTTATTTTCGTCGTACCCTTCGTTACTCGTGTAGGACTCCTCTTACACCAGAATCAGACAATAACGCATATTCCCTGCCGCCAACTCGCCGACAACTCAAGATATGCCCGACAGTTCACTTTGGCTCGGGCCAGCACGCAAAGGAGGGAGTAACTATGAAACGTTTCAATAATTGGTCCATCGGGACAAAGGTGATGAGCATATCGGTCCTGACGATCGTCATCATCATGGCAGGCATGATCCTCTATTTTATCCCCATGGTGAACAACAAGCTGATGGGCGAGAAGAAAACGGCTTTAAACGATCACACGGACATCGCCTATACGATCGTCAGCGCCTATGAAGCCAAGGTCAAGTCCGGCGAACTAAAGATCGAAGAGGCCAAACAGCGGAGCATTGCGGACCTTAAGGCCGTCCGTTATGCCGGGAACGAGTATTTCTTCGTAACGGACAGCGCAGGGAAGATGATCATGCATCCCATCAACACCCAGCTCGACGGCAAGGACATGGCGAACGAGAAAGACCCCGAGGGCAAGTACTTCTTCCGCGAGATGTCACAAATCGCCAAAGAGAAGGGCGAAGGTTTCGTCTCCTATATGTGGCCCAAAACCGCCAACTCCAGACCCGTTCCCAAGATCACATTCGTAAAGCTCTTTAAACAATGGGACTGGGTGATCGGTACGGGCATCTACGTCGACGACGTCGCGGCGGAAACGAACAAGATCCAGTGGCAGGTCATCATAGCCACCGTCGTCTGCGCCATCGTCATCCTCTGCATCGCCTTCTTCGTCTCCCGCAAGGTGAAGATGGCCCTCAATGACGCCGTCCATGTCGCCAACGACCTCTCCGAGGGCAACCTCACGGTCAACGTCGAGGTAAAGAGCGAGGACGAGACGGGCAAGCTCCTTCGGGCCATGAAGAAC
>Ga0351931_1030_pt1 | contig 30994 bp, 24 predicted proteins | sample BONcelT113001E11_FD_205818 | JGI IMG/M metagenome (GOLD analysis project Ga0351931, IMG submission 205818) | Enriched cells from coal bed in the Powder River Basin, Montana, United States - BONCAT cells T11 rep2 HSBNCT.T11.300.1.E11 ... | reverse complement strand
CGGAGAGTGCTGGAGCCACTGTGCACGGCCTCGCCTCCTTTGCGAAGACGTCCCGAGATCGGCCAAGGAGGGCTAGATGGCCGCGAGGGTGGAGTGGGACTTTCAATAAAAAATTTTAGATATATCTAATAAAAAAAATAGCTGCAGCTTTGAAAAACTAGTATGTATTTTGCATAAACTGCAGCAGCATATCGATTATTCTTTTACTCGCCAATAGCCCGGATCAACCAGTTGACCTTTTGGGTCTCATTTGTTTTCGCATTCTTGAATTCGGCAGGAATCAGCTGACCGTTTACGATAAAGTAAGAATTTCCAGTTGCATTATTCAATTCCATTCCGAGGCCCATCGAAGCTCTGTCATAGAAGACTACAAAAAAGTCTCCAATCACCGGCAAAGCTGGTACGTCAAATTTATGAGCTACAGGTCCAGTAGCGGATGCATAGTAAATATTCTGAATATCGTTGAATCTGTAAAGCAAATCTCCGTTACTGTCCCTAATTTCAACAAGGAACATTCTATCGGCAGGGAATTGCTTCGTAGTATTATTGAATCCGCTCCATCCCAGTATCTGCACCCCTTTAAGCTTCCACTCGAGCTTGGGCGCGTTGAACTTTACAACTTCTCCTATTCCCACGCCAGCCAATCCGAACTCACTTACCGCCGAGAACAATGTATAGTTCATATCAGAAAAATTCATCCCGCTATCCTGCTTTAGAACAGTTAGGGCCACTTTGGGGCCGGTTGTGGATGCGGATGCTGCGGCACTTACTTGCTTAACAGTTTTCTCAATTGTATCCTGAGCGCTGAAACTCATTGGTTGGGCAGCCTTTTCTGGAACGCTTTGAGCAATGGTATTGAAACAGAGAGTCGTGCAGCAGATTAGAACAATTAATAAGATAGTCTCCCTCAATTAATCACCTTCAAAATTAAGTCTATCCTATCTTACATTTATAGGTATACTGAGGATGGATACGATATTAATACTCTTATATAGCTCACGAATGCTTTACGAAAACGCAATAGATCGCGTTTTATCCTATCGCATCGCACTCATCTAATGTATATCCGTCACGGGCAGCATTTCTACCGATGGTACAGGAAGACCAATGTATGCTAATCTCTGGATGGGAGGAGATGGAACAACTGTAACTCCACCTTGATTGTTGCTTTTCGCTTGATTGAAACCTGCCCTGCAGGAACAGTTGAAGATCTCGTCTGCACCCAGATGCCTGCGATCACTTTCAATCATGTCGAAATATCCGCCGGAACAGCAAGGCAGCCAGGAATCATCAGGAGGATTTAAAATGATTGATTCGTCCACTTTTAGTTTAAGAGTAGTGTTTAGATCCCCTACATAATCCTGGTAGATTTGACTCTCTGTTTCAGGCCGTCCAAATCGTTCTGTTGTGAAATATTTCTTTTTAACCACACCTAAACTTGCATGATCGCCGGTGGTCTCCAGATTCAATATATATGTGCTGGACTTGTTAGAAAAACGTTCTTCATATACTCGCGAAGGAGTTAGATTAACTAGGATTACCGTCTTATTTGTATAAGCTTTGAAGAGGCTCTCTTTATTGAGTTTCCACGAATTGAGGGAATTAGTGATTATATCTCCATTATTCTCATACACCTCTTTGGTTCTGATCCCCGGGCCGAGATACCGTATCTGCTTTAAATTTGCATAATAGGTAGGCCATTGCTCCTGAATTTCTATGTCACCGGTCGATAAATCGATCTTGGTCTCGTTAGGTGTCTCTATCTCAATATCTACAAGTTTGGTCTTGACTGAAACCGGACCTTCAAGTGTTTTAAGAAGTGTCATCTCTTTATAATATAAGGAACCAGATAGCGAGTAGGATGATTCTGCCGAGTTAATGCCACCAAAATTTTGAGTTCGGATATATTTAGAAAAATTCCCTGTGCCCGTGGTTGAGCCATTTAAACTAAATGTAAGTTCTTGAGTAGAACGGTGAGTCTCCCATTTGGCAGAATTTGTCGTAGCTTTAATATCATACCCGATGCGTCCTTCAGAGGGCAAGGCAAAGCTAAATAATAGTACTATTATCAAAATTTTCGCCGTGCATGCCCTCGTTTTCCACCCACCTATCCTCAAATCTAGCACAAATTCTTTTGGAAGTACGCTTCTTGCTTAAAAGTCATTGTTGCAGGTAGGATATAATAATTATGGTAAAAGATTTGGCTCTTCACTGTTTCACCTGGCTAACCTCAAGTTATCATGAAATGGGATCCGGATCAGGGTTCCAGAAATCGACACGCAGGATAACTAACCACTTGGCCCGAATGGCTAGGTTGACATTCCAGAGGTTGTGCATCTCCTGCTACACCCACACGAAATAGCGAGGAAACCCAGCACATCATCGCCAGTTATTGTGGCAACGATCAGATCTTTATGGACATCTGCTCCGCAAACTCCATCTCTTCGTCTTTTCATATACGTCTCTGCCTGATATGGGCAGATGATCTTTTCCTGTGATGGGATAATTTCCCATACGCCTTCTACGACGCAGTCCCGTATTTGGGGGGATCTTGGCCGGTTTCAATCACGGGATCAAGCGTCCCATAAACTTGTCAGCTTTCACAGCCCATATCCGGGTTTAACGTGACCGGATAACAATATGTGGTTTTCCATCCGTTACGTGTGAGCTCCTGCCTGGGCTCATGGGCGTTTTAATAGTGCAGATCAAAGGGATTTGGACAACCAAACTCAACGATTTCTGAGTTCCCGCTAACCGGGTGTGCGGCCCGAAGCATACCCCGTCCTTTAGGGCGAAGTGGCCGCACGCCGTTTGATTTTTTTTCAAGCAAGTCTTCAAATCTAAATTACCGTTCTTCTCAAACCTTTTAGCCATTGTGAATGCTGGTATGCTATAAAATAATTTAGATTTAATTATTCTTCACTAACCTTGAATTCCATGCTAAGTTGATATTGTTCCAAACCCTTGAGATTGGGGTTATAATATATATTTGCAGGAATTTTATTCTCATACACATTTTCTATATAGTACCATAGGGCAGGAGTACTCTTTCCGGCATATGTAGAATCGAAAATTCGTGATTGTTGATCAATCAATTCTAGATACTTCTCCAAAGGTTCAGCCCAAGGATCCCAAGATTCTGACGTTTCTGAATCAGTTTTATCCTTGTAGCTTATTTTTACGTTTCCGGGGGGGAGGATCTGGAGAGGAAACCCTGTTGCCTGACCAATCATGTCTAACTCATCAATAGGCGCAAAGCCTATGCCTCTCGTCTTTACTCCAAATGAATAATATTCATCTGATTCCGATTTGACCTGTGTAGCCCATTGTGCTTCCGTTCGTCCCATGACATCGGAATCAATAGTGCCTTGCTTATTTTTCGGGACATTCTGTACATTAATGGTGTATCTTATACCTTGAGATTGGCTTTCGCTGGATGCAGGATCCGATTCAGGGTTACTGCCAGCGTCGCTGGAAGTCGTAGATTCTGCCGCATCATTGGAACTTTCCAGGTTAGCACTACCTGTTTTGAGAGCATTTGAACTCTCTGATTTTTCCCCTTTTTCGGTTGTATCATCCTCAATCTCTGTGGTATCAAAGCTAGATTGTTTAGTGCTTGCTAAGAGAATTTCTGCCAATCCCGTAACAGGCTGGAGAGTAGAACCTGATCCTTTGGAGAAAACTGTGTTTGGACTGAGTTGGGCCTGCTGTTGATATCCTGACTTCTCTGCTTCAACCATTTCCTGGACCTTAAGATCATCATTCCCGTAGGCTACATTGAGGCTTCCATCCTTGACCGCGCTTACGGTAGATACCTTTAGCGAATCTAAGCCGAGATCACCGCCGGCATCAACGTTTCCACTCCAGCCAAACATTCCCGAATCCGTCTCGGCACTGGAGAACGTGGTTTCCCCATTTAGAGCAAGGGAATAGGAATACTCTGCCTGTGGTTGTTTGGATGAGCCACCATTGCTATATGTCAGCGAATGGGGCTCAAGGGTACAAAATGAATCAAAGGCCAGGTTTGCACCCTCGAGGGACATGGACATATCGTCATCAGAGTTATAATAACTCATCTCTAGACTTATACGTGCATCAGTGCACATCATGCACGATGTTAATAGCAGAATTCCAATTAATATTGTTCTCATAGTAGTCCTAATAATTTATATGCGAGAGGCTCATAGAGGAGCTACACATAGTATCATCAACTGCGATCGTGCTCGTAAAGTCGTAGCCGTAATAGGTTGGCTGATTATTGGACGTAGCGTAATTGAAGTTGACTTCCTGCTGCAAAATATCTGGGGTCTGCTCAAACTCCGTTGGTATTTGCTCAAAGGCCACAATTAACTCTTTATCAAGCAATTTAGTGTAATCCACTATTGGTGCAAGCGCGAGGACCATGTCAGATGTGGTTTTTTGAGCCCCATTCACTTCAAAGGAATATTCGCCTTCTCCGGGTTTGGCTATACCCATTCCGAATGTCTGGCTTTTTATCTTGGAATTATCTTGTTTGTTACATACCTCGGCAGTTGACGTTCCTTTCATTATTATATATGAGTTTGTCACATCGGTGGCGGTTACCTTGCTGCTGAAGGTTGCCCCGCCCCCTAATCCATTATAATTTTGGGCTGTGGACTCGATAGTTTGGCTTATTGTTGCTGCACCTCCGCCAGGCTGGATGACATAGGAGTCAACCTGTCCATGAGATATATAATTCAGATCGGGAGATGTTACAGAACTCTCTGATATCGTTCTGGATGCTGCTACTTCGGAAAAACTGCTCACCAAAAAAGAATTGGTGAAGGCGCTCGTCTGCGTAGCTCCGATAGATAAGCCTGCTAATGTTACCATGCTTATCATTATAATCAGTATCTTCCGCATTGTCGAGCACCCTCATTTATTCATTTAAGCGTTCTGGAGGTTCGGCGTGTCTAGGTTAGTTCCCCAGTAGTGAGTATCGCCAATTCTCCAGCCGGGTTGATTATTTGTACCTGAGGCAAACTCTTGCGTGTTAGCAGGCAGCAATCCGGTTCCAGCTGATCCGGTGACGCTCGTCATGATCGGGTTAGCGCAGTGTGGATCGCAGGCGCCCGCGAAGTTGGCCCACATGGTTATTCCGCCGGAGTATGTCGGCTCTGCCCATCCGCTGCCTACATAATTCTGGTCAAGGCCGGCTTCCACCTGAACGCCAGTGTTGGCGGTGTTGAAATAGCCGGCAGCATGCGTTTCTCCATCTACAGTAGCAACGGCATTCTTAGTATCAGTGACGACATAGTGGTTGGTGGTTTCTGGACCAGTGTAACTGGCTGGGTCAATATCCTGGAATCCAATGATTGCCTTGCTTTCAGTGAAAGTGGCCGAAAGCTGAGAAAATTCGCCGCCAACCCATAGATTCTGGTACGCTTTTGCAGTTCCCACAATCTCAGAATCCTTGGTAATAGTGTCCTTGGCAGACATAGACAAGCTGGCGCTGCCACCCTGAGTCAGTGTGACATAGAAGTTGTTATCCGCGGCGCTGTAGGCCGGGTTACGACAAGCATCATCGAGTGTATTTCTATCCAGAACTACATCGCCAAGCTGATTGGTTACTACTCCCCAAGCTTCGCCATAAGTAGCATCGGGCTCGTAGAAATAAGCTCCACTCTGTGTATTTTCAACTTGGGGCAGTACTTTATCAGCCCCTGCTTGCTCGAAACCGTTCTTCACTAGCGTATACTGCAAATTTTCACTAAGATCCCATGCCATGGCTGAGCCGACCAGAGCCAGCAAAGCCACTAAGGCTACTAACATTTTCATATCTTCTTGCCTCCTTAGTTCTATCTTCCCCAATCTCTTGTCGAGCTATGACTTTTCAAGAGATTACAAACTAAACTAGTTAGTTTTTCTAGTTAAAGGATAAAGAACCGGTCTTAAGACACAATTATTTTGATTTTGATTTAGATTTTTCTATTCTAATTTGATATCTTATTTACAAATTCATATTAGAAATAAGTACTATGCACAAAAACAGGCCTTTAGATAATTATAACCTTACTCCGGTCAGATAGGGGATAACAATTTCCCACAAAAGCCCTAAAGCATGCGTGTACTATGCTTATTAATTTTGTATGTAATTATTCCTTAATATGGATATTTATGTTAGTCGCCTGAGCACGCCGCAATGGTTCAATGAGGTCGGAAGTTAGTTGTTTCCACGGCATATGCATTGAGGATATGCATGTATATCCCCTAATAAGCCGGAGTTAAGGTTATAAAAAAATCGTGTTTTGATAAAATACTACATATTTAATAGCAACTTGGATTTGCTGGGATTTGCGAACCACATTTTCGCATAATGGGATATGATAGTTTCGGGCATTTCCCGCGCGAAATCCAGACGTTATGTCTTGTGGATTATTCCTGCAAGAAAGCATTTTTGAGAAAACCGCCGTGTATCCGGTGACATATTAATCAACCACTGCTCATATGAAAATTTTTGATTAGAGCCGCTCTCTTTGCATCCTCGCGAGTGATTTTCAGAGCTGTTTGGAGAAATTGGCTCCTTTCTCATAATAGCTCATACTGTTATTGAAGTTATCATGCGCCTGCATGGCATAGACTCGCCTGTTGGTCTCGTAGAACTTGACCATATTCCACAAGTACCCTTCCAAATTGATCAAAGCCAACTGGGTGGTATTCTGGTACTCCTTGAACTTGGCGGGCGGCTTAATCTGGTCCACCATATCCACCGTTTCTGAGGTCAGAATAAACAGGGTCATTGTTGTTGTCATGGCCGCTCTGGCATCGATCTTCTTCTTGACAAATTCATCAAGAATATATGAGGAATAATTGAGATCCTCCTGGTACTGTGTCCTTACCAGTTCCATCAGATTCAGGTATGTTGAGTCGTTTAAATCCCCATTGTTGCCTTGCAGCCAATTAGCACGGCTTTCTCTGGGATTGGACGGACTGAGGGCGAACGCCACTGGTTCGGCATTGGTGCGATTGATGTACTCCTCCACAGAAGGAACATCCCCCGAGGTATCCTGGGCAGCCATCACGGCCAAAGATTCGGCCGCCTCCCGACTTACATCCTCGTCTTCTGCAAAGGCAAGAATCCCGCTGAGCTGTATTAGAGTGAGAGATATTAACAGGATTGAAACTTGTGAAGCATGCCCTTTCATAATCTGATCAGCTCCTTAATTGGTGGTTTGGCTTTCTGGCAAATAAAGTATTCTTCGTGTGGCAGTGTATTCTGAGAATTGAAGAAAAAGTTGCTGAGAATATGGCCAAGATCCGATAGATGTATTCTTGGATCTGCGACATTTGAGGGCCACTATGTTTATCCATCCATTACCTCTTTGAATTCTCGTGAATCGCATACTATTTAACCCTTAGGTATATTTATAGAAAGTGTTTTTTTATTTTGGGCCAGGCATGCAAAATTATGAAATGCATCCTCTTGCCTTTGCCGCCGGAATAAACTAAATATTAAAATATTTCTAAAAATTATCTTGACATGAATTATCGCATCTGCCGCAGGGCATGCAATTTTGATTGTTCGTTCGTTGCTCATGGGGTAACATCGTTTATTGCGCTAGACACAGATCTCGCTAATTCTTGAGGGTCCAAATCCATACCCCAGGATATGTCCCATCTCTCCCCGTTATCCATCAAGCTAATCATATTGGAATTAACGTCATCAGCAATTCCCTGGTTGATAGAGAATTCACTGGATAATTCTCCCGGACCATTTGATTCAACCCGCATCTCTAGGATCTGACTGAAGCCGCTTTCTAGTTGCCTTCTCCATTCATCCTGGTTTGAATCTCCGATGGCTGAAGAAAGGTCGCTGGTTCCTAGGGGTACTTGCAGGATCGCTTTGAGATCCTGGCTAATTTCACCCATCATAGGAATACCAACCGATGTTTGATCTGGGTTTGGCACTATCATGCCATCCGGAAGAATGAATTGACCTAAACTCTTATCCGAAAAAGTTCCTGAGCTTAGTGCCAGACGAGGGTTAAACTGAAGGATCTTTTTACTCTGGTCCTCAGAGCAAGCTGCCCAACCCTGAATTAGCATTGTCAGTATCACAATTATCAAGAGCGGCTGCAGCTTCAAATCCTTGCCTCCGTTACATATATATTATTAATCCTCATATCTATGAGATAAATTGCCATGAATTAGAACTAATTAAGAGAAGTCCTTAATACAGATCGGAGCTATTGATAAGAAATGCCTTTTTCGTATTTTTCGTATGATTCTTGGTATTTCTCAAATCAGAAACTTTTTATAGCGTAATGACGATTATGATATATTAAAAGGCCTCGCGTTGTATCCGTAAGCGCGATCCTGCGAGGGTCTTGCCTTTGGGGCTGGTGCAACTGGATCGAAGAATCTGGATTTTGTTGATGATTGTAGCAATTGCACCTTTGGGGCTGGCTCTGGATCATGAGCAAGAGATTGCGGCTTCTACCGAGGCAGCTCTCCAATTACTGACGAATGGAGACCTGCAACCCGAAGTCCCTGCAAGTTTGCCGTCGTACAGTGACAATAGCTTGGAATCCAAGTCGATCCCCCTTGTTCAGGTCTCGATTGAGCATTCTCCGTCTTCCATGGATAAGCTGTTTAAGAATATCACATATGCGTCATACGATCTCGAAAATCCTGAAGAAGGATCTGGCCCGAAACACTATTCAACTAGAGATGATCAGAACTTGGACCTGGTAAGCCAATACACTGCATATGCCCAGAATGTTCGGATCGCTAGTACTGATACCGGCCGCAAAATCGGGACGAATATGGGTTATCTTTACCGTGCCGCATCTAAAGAAAATGTTTTAGATACGAATCCAAATGAATTGCAACGAGAAGTAAGCTCAAATCTACGTAATATCTATTCTAAAGATGATTCCGAGGATAGAATTCGGATCGCTGATGGGGGTGCCGCCGTCGGAGATCCTATCAATAGTTATTATTATGAGAAAGAACCCAATCAAGAGATGACTTTACATTTTTCGAATGCGAATAAGGATATAAATTCGAACTTCAATTATATTTATAAAAATGGCAATGTTGCGCCACAAAATGAAAACACGGGCATTGTAACCGAAACCACTGCGCCTGGTCCCGTCCCATCCAGGAATGCTCAATTTTCGGGGCCAACTACAGACATTATACCCAATCTAAAATACCTCTACGAGACATCGAGCATTGAAACCGCTCAAGCACAGGTCACCGGTTTATCAGACATAGAAACTGGTACCAATTCTAACATTAATCGGCTGATCCGGGATAATGCTGATGAAATGATACTTCCTGATTTAATCGCCGCAGGCCAGAGAAACCATCTGGATGGAAAGGCCCGCTCCCTTAAGAACTACGCCATAGTCGTCGGCATCAATAACTACACCGATCGCAGCAGTCTGCACACCAGCGTTAACGACGCCGAGACCATGGCCCACCTCCTGGAATCCTACGGCTATGATGTCGTGAGGCTCACAGATAATTCAGACGAGAAGCCCACCAAGAGCAACATCCTGGAGAAAGCCTTGGGCGAAATGGGGTACAAGAAAGATGTGGGCAAGGTCGTCATTTACTTCTCCGGTCATGGCGAAAAGAAGGGCGATAAAACATACCTGATACCTCAAGACAGCAATGGACAAGTCACCAGTTACATCAGCGCTGAGGAGCTGCAAAAAAGCATAAAGGGCTTAAAAAGCGTCGCCCTGGTGGTAGATGCCTGCAATAGCGGCGGACTGGAGAATGTTGTGGAAAACGGCCAGATGATATTAGTCTCGTCCAAAGAAGACCAGCCCAGCAACGAAGTATGGTTTGGATCTCTGAGCCTCTTTACCTATAATCTGTGTGAAGCCATGCGCGAAGAAGGGATATCGAGCAGCTCAGTAGCCCTGCAGAGGTGTTTTTATAAGGCCCGAGAGGCAACAGAAAGATGGACAAACTGGAGACTATTAGCTCAAACTCCTCAGATGAAGGATAAATCCCTGGGATATTTCTCCTTGAATTGATCTATTCTCTTTTGGTTCGTCCGGACCTTTGGTACAGTATATTTGGGGACATAAATCGTTCCACAAATGATATTTATGTTGTACTGCTTAGTAGAGATTAGGGTAGATCTAAAGGATTGCACTTGCCTCCAAAACATTTGCCTCCGCGTGGATCTATCTTCCCCAATTTCAATAACCTTCCTCCCCAACGATGTATCTTTCCCAATACAGGGGCGAAAAGTCACAGGGACTATTGACCATGTGGCCGCTCCTGCCCTCCATTTTATAAAAGATCGATTTATTTCAATTCGCGATGACGAAAAACGGAGTTTATCGATATTTTAATTGACCTGAAACGTGTTTTAAAAAATTTTTTGTGCAAGAAGGGTGGCATCTTATGCCGGTCGGATTTGCCAATTTAGTCCGTCTGGTATTTCAGAACCTCTTTATAGATCGTCTCTTCCAGCGCCTCAATCTTCTTGAGTTTATTATCAATTTTGCTGAATTTAATTATTTTTTTAACCGCGATCCCCAGAAGGATGATGCACATAAAAGCCAACAGTGCGATTGCAGCTATCTCAATATTGGATATGCCCCCTTTTTGGTGGGTGAACACCAAATAAAAATACCCACTCATCGCTGAGCAGAGAAGTGCCGGCAAAAAGGATCCCACAATCGACACCTTTAATCTTCTCTTCTGCTGGTCAATACGCTCCACAATGTCATACGCATTGTCCGTTAATGTCACGTTCGCCATTTTCTCACTCGTCTATGTACTCGTCTGATACAAAGAGCTCGTCATTGATGGTCCTAAACCAATCGTATCTTGATTTGCCCAGGGGCGTGAGCTCGTAGGTAATGACCTCTCGTGCCCCCCAATCCAACCTCTTTTCCTCAACGTATCCGGCCTCTTTCAGCATATTGATGTATTTTTCTGCAGATGTTGTTTTCAGATTAGCACACTGGATTATATGGGTTTTTAAAGCACGCCCTTTTAACTGGTTCTTGGATATGCACTCAAGCAGCTTGAGTACAATCTTGATTGCAGGCCTATACTTTGCGCTACCCATATTATACTCCCTTGTTTCAACTCTTAAAAGGTTTCCATACCATTAGTACTTCACTTTTTAGACATACGATTATAAAAAATGAACGGCTTCAAGAGCCGTCAGATGTCAATGATAAAGCTTCCAGATACCAGCCGAATCGCCGTTTCCGAGGGTGCGCTTGACGCCATTGTAATAGTGCATCACCTGTCGAGTGTCATCGCTGAACTGAGATTTGCCGTAAAGGTCTCCCAGACCTAAGGTGTGGCCCAATTCGTGCAATGCTACCGATTGAACATCGATGCCGCCATTCAGGCCGTCCGTTCTCCAGGTATATCCGGTGTTGAATACGATATCAGATTCCAGTGCAGTATTGTAGCCGTCGACTTTGTTGTAGTTAAACCATGTCCTGGAGTAAGCTAGAGCGCTGCTGCTTACTGGCTTCCAGGCCACTACATTATTTCTATCGTATTTATCAGCACTGACTGTTGTGCTTGCCGTCACCAGGTTGCTATCTGCAAAGATATTTTGATTCGTGGCAGCATCCCAGGTATTGGCCGCGGTCGCGACGGCGTTTTGCACTGCACTGGTGCTCAGTCTCTCTCCTGTTAGGTAAGCGTCATTCTTCAGCACAAGTTTGAGCTGAGGGTCCTTCGTATTCCACCTCCATCCGGCCAAGAGATAGGCATCAGCATCTCCTCCGCCTGGGGTATTTACCGGGGCGGTAAGCTGGTTAGACGATTCACTGCCTATCGGATTCTTCTTGCTGTTGGCGGTGTAAAGGCCGAAAGTTCCAAGGTCGCCTTTGGGCTGGGCGTATATGCCCCCTATGGACATGGCCATGTCTCCTGAAGATAGTGTCTGAAGATTATCATCGTTAAGTGTAGGCAATCCCAGAATGGATGCGCTGCCGCCTATCACTGCACTTTCTGCGGCAATGGCCGACAGATCTGCTTGCAAGTCGCCTTCTCCTGAAAAGCCTCCCGACACAACGATCTCATTATCCGGAGATGATGATATTGATTCGATGTTACCTGCTTTTCCACTCAGCGCGGAATTCTGGCCGGAATAAACGCCTTCAGATGCAGCCAGGACCTGGGAGGTGGATAATGCACCATTAGCCACTTCTACCAATTGGCCCGAAGTACTGGTGCTGGTAGTTGCCTGTATAGAAGCCATGAGATCGCCACTACCGGCTAGATTCTGACTCTGACCGACACTGCTCGGGGATGCCGCGATCGATGCCGAAGTGGCAAACGATCCGGAGCTGTCAATTGTATTGCTTGTGCTGTATTTATCGCTGCTAACTGACTGATCAATTCGATTGCTTCCCGAGCCTTTAGCCTCTCGATTTTGGAAAATATTGCCTTTATCCAGCAGGGTTTCCTCCTGGAGCATGGCAGAACTGTCCAGATCATAAGTTGTAGATGATGATACGGATTCTGCACCATTGCCGGCACTAAAACCAACCGAGATGCCCAAAGCTGGTGTCACTACGCCACATAAAATCATAGCTAACGCTAAGGCTGTATATTTTTTTTCCAAGTACAAACCCCCTATAAAATCCCTGTAACGCCCAAGTACTAACAATATCTAAGTGCGTTTGATCATTAGCTTCTAGACAGGGATCAACGATTTCGTTGAATGTCGAACTACTTGAACCTTTCGCTTAATCACGGTTCCACAGCTTTCATCATTTTCTCGCCAGATAGTTGGAGATAAATTCCGTGTTAGTAGCCGTGTATATGGAATTATCAAATAAATGTATTAAATATAAATAGACTCGTTAGTTAACGAAGAAATTTGCGCTTCGCTAAGAATATGATCTATGTTTCTGTGATTCTTACTGTATCTGCTGCAATCAGTCTGAAGAGGCTTTTTAGCGGCGCAAACGGCAGATTTAAGAGCATAAAATGGGTGAATGCAAACATGCCGAAGCGAAACGATTTCAGCAAAGTGATGATCATCGGATCCGGCCCTATCGTTATCGGGCAGGCCTGCGAATTCGACTATTCCGGAACTCAAGCCTGCAAGGCACTGCGCGGGCTGGGATACAAAATTGTTCTGGTCAACTCTAATCCCGCTACCATAATGACTGACCCGGCCATGGCCGATATCACCTATATCGAGCCGCTGAATTTAGAGAGAATGGCGCAGATCATTGAAAAGGAGAGGCCAGATGCTATTTTGCCAAATCTTGGCGGCCAATCTGCCCTTAATTTAAGCTGTGAGCTTGCCCGGGCGGGAATCCTAGAAAAATTCGGGGTGAAAGTAATCGGCGTGGAAATTGATGCCATCGAGCGGGGAGAGGACCGCATTGCCTTCAAAGAGACAATGAACAGCCTGGGCATCGAGGTGCCTAAAAGCACAGCCGTTTACAGCGTCGAGGATGCTGTGGCTGCGGCCACAGAACTGGGCTATCCGGTTGTGGTGCGTCCGGCCTATACCATGGGCGGTACCGGCGGTGGCCTGGTTTATAATGTGGAAGAGCTTCGTGTCGTCGCAAGCCGGGGAATTGCTGCCAGCCTCATCGGCCAGATTCTAATTGAAGAGTCGGTGCTCGGCTGGGAGGAGCTGGAGCTGGAAGTTGTTCGCGACGCGAAGAATCAGATGATCACAGTATGCTTTATTGAGAACGTAGACGCCATGGGTATTCATACCGGCGACTCTTACTGTACCGCGCCTATGCTGACGATTTCGCCGGATCTGCAGAAAAAGCTGCAGGACTATTCCTACAGGATTGTGGAAGCAATCCGGGTCATTGGTGGAACCAATATCCAGTTTGCCCACGATCCGAATACGGGAAGGATCGTTGTCATTGAAATTAACCCCCGTACCTCTCGCTCTTCAGCTCTCGCTTCCAAGGCGACCGGTTTTCCCATCGCTCTCATCTCTGCAAGGCTTGCCTGCGGCGTGACGCTTGACGAAATACCTTATTGGCGTGATGGAAGCCTGGAGAGATACACGCCCTCTGGAGATTACGTCGTAGTGAAATTTCCGCGCTTTGCATTTGAGAAATTCAGAGGCGTCCGGGACTTGCTGGGCACGCAGATGAAGGCTGTGGGCGAGGTCATGAGCATCGGCAAAACCTACAAAGAGGCACTGCAAAAGGCCATCCGGTCCCTGGAAAATGGACGGTATGGGCTGGGATATGCCCGGGACTTCAATCAAAGGTCACTCTCCGAGCTCATGGATATGCTCAAGGACGCAACATCCGAGCGCCAATTCATCATGTATGAGGCCCTGAGAAAAGGCGCCAGCGTCGAGATGCTGCATGAATTAACCTATATCAAGTCATGGTTTATCGAGCAAATGAAAGAGCTGGTGGATCTGGAGGAAAAGATCCTCAAGTATAAAGGGCGCAGGCTCCCGGACGACCTTCTCCTTTTGGCCAAGAGAGACGGCTTTGCCGATAAGTACCTGGCAAAACTGCTCTCTATTCCGGAAGCGGAGATCAGGCTGCAGCGCTGCAGCCAGGGCATTGTAGAGGTATGGGAGCCGGTCCCCGTCAGCGGGGCTCTCAATCAGGCCTACTATTATTCAACATATAATGGATCAATTCCCAAGCCGGATAAAAGGGAAGGCAGTGGCAGGGGTCGGCATAAGGTCATGGTGCTGGGCGGCGGGCCTAACCGCATCGGCCAGGGGATTGAATTCGACTACTGCTGTGTTCATGCCGCCTTTGCCCTCCGTGATCTGGGATACGAGACCATCATGGTCAACTGCAACCCTGAAACGGTCTCGACCGACTATGATACCTCCGACAAGCTCTATTTTGAGCCTCTGACGGTGGAAGATGTCCTCAGCATCTACGAAGCAGAGCAGCCGGATGGGGTGATCGTTCAGTTCGGAGGCCAGACGCCTCTCAATATTGCCCGGGAGCTTGCCGACGCCGGTGTAAAGATTCTGGGGACATCGGTGGACGCCATTGACCTGGCCGAGGATCGCGACCGTTTCCGCAAGATGATGGAGCAGATGAAAATTCCCATGCCGGAATCGGGCATGGCCAGCAGCCTGGAGGAGGCCAGGGAGGTTGCGAGACGGATAGGCTACCCGCTCATGGTGCGGCCTTCATATGTTTTGGGCGGCCGGGGCATGGAGGTGATCCACGATGTTGAGATGCTGGAGCGTTATGTTCTGGCAGCAGTGGATGTCACACCGGAGCGGCCCATCCTCATCGACCGGTTCCTTGACAATGCCCTGGAGATGGAAGCCGATGCCCTTTCTGATGGCGGGGAGGCATTTGTTCCGGCCGTTATGGAGCATATCGAACTGGCGGGCATTCATTCCGGGGATTCTGCCTGCGTAATTCCGCCGGTAAGCATTCCGCCCGGGCATATGGAAACCATCAAAGAGTATACGCAGAGGATTGCCAAAGGGCTGCATGTTGTGGGCCTCATGAATATGCAGTATGCTCTTGCTGATGATACGGTTTATGTGCTGGAGGCCAATCCCAGGGCATCGCGTACCGTCCCCCTGGTCTCGAAGGTGTGCAACATCTCCATGGCCAGCATAGCCACAGAGCTGATGATGGGCAAAAAGCTGCCGGATATGGGCATCTCAGAGAAGAAGATCCCGCACTTTGGGGTTAAGGAGTCCGTGTTTCCCTTTAATATGTTCCCGGAGGTCGATCCAGTATTGGGCCCGGAGATGCGGTCAACCGGCGAGGTTTTGGGCCTGGCCGACTCTTTCGGAATGGCATTTTACAAGGCAGAGGAAGCAGCCAAGCAGACCCTTCCCGAGAAGGGGACCGTACTGATAACCGTCGCCGAGAAAGATCGGCCGGGAGCACTAAGCGTAGCCCGGGAGCTGTCTCAACTGGGCTTTGCCATCAAGGCCACAAAAGGGACGCATGAGTTCCTGACAGCCAACGGAGTAAAAGCGGATCTGATCCAGAAGCTTCAGGAAGGCCGGCCTAATATAGACGATGCCATAAAGAACGAGCAGATTCAGCTCGTCATCAACACGCCCCTCGGCAGAGCCAGCCAGTATGACGACTCCTATATCCGCAAGGCGGCCATCAAGTACAAAATACCGTATATTACCACTATCGCGGCTGCTTGTGCTGCTGCCAAAGGGATTGCTGCCTTTGCAAAGGGCAGATCTGGGGTAAAATCGCTTCAGGAGTATCACGCGGATATAATGTAAGATAGAATTGGGGAGGATGCGGTAATGCCAAAAAAAACAGCGGAACTGATGCGTCCTCTTCCTTACCTTTCCTCCGCGAGGGATAACAAATAGCAAAATTCAAATATTAGTTCTCGCTAATAATAGCGTTGAACTTAATTAATAATGATAATAGATTAAATGTGGCCGGATTTTAGACATCTCACGGATTTTCTTTTGTTTTTTGGCCTTCTAGCGTCAGCATTTTTAGCATACACAAAGTTCGTAATAGAGAGAGGAATCTTCCCGCCGGCTCAATTCAGCATTGATTGTAATGTTCTTGGTTCACAGAAAGAACGGTTCATCTTAGAAATTCTCTTACATGTGAAAAATTTGGGCAGTTCGGTCCTTGTGGTAAATAACTTATGCCTTGAATTGAGGTATCTTGAAAAGAGAGATGAACCTGGATTTATAAGCTTAAGAGATCCCAATAAAATGCATTTGCTCGGCAGACTCAATTTTCCCCATTGTTTGAAGGAAGATCTGTGTGCCACCGGTGTCCTAGATGCTAAAAATTGTAATGCCGACAAAGAAGCATGTGACCATAGCTTCTGTGTTCTGCGTCATCGCACTTTTGTTAAACCTGGTGTCGATCAAGTATATACATTCGGGACGTCTGTTCCCGATTCAGTTTCTTATGTTCGGATATATGCAACTTTTGAGTATCCTAAAGAATATTCGAGGCTACAGAGATACTCTCTGGCCATCAGTCGTCGGCTGGGGTTGATCAATTATGCACTTAAAAATATTGTGGTTCCGCATACCTGCGAAAGGATATTCAAAGTCGAACTTGCCCCTAATTCATCAAATTAAAAGAGACCCCGCCAATCTCCTAGAAGTCAAACAGCGACTTCTGCTTCTGCTCTTTGGGCGCCTCGCAAAAGCTGAAGAGATTGCTCTGCCCCTTTCCCGGGCAAAGCCGGTCCTTGGTGACCCCAAAGCTCTCGAAGATGCGCAGCACGGGCGGCAAGATCTGCTTCTCTACGTAGTACTCAGTGTCCAGAGGCATGTTCCTCTCCAAAACAAAGGCGGGGTCCTCCGCCCGGTTCACGAACAGCTCTTTGTTCTTTTTGCCCCTCTTTCCCTGGACGATGACAAAGGGCACCCTGTCGCCCACGCCCGGCACGCTGCCTCCCCGTTCTCTGATCTTCTCCACCAGTTGAATATGTGGCTGCTTGTTCTTGTAAGAGCCGGAACTCTTGGTGTAGCGGCGCGTCAGAGTGAGATCCTCCAGGAGGGATGGGTCCAAAGAGAGATCCAGATTCTGCAGCCGGAGCACAACGGAGCGTACGTGCTCTACCGCCTCCTCCACCTTGCCCTCTTTTAGCACCAGCTCCAGGCAGGTCTTGAGCGTCTTCGAGGTCAGACCGCACCAGTCCCGCCGCACCGTCTCCATGCCTCTTACCTTGATTTTATCCTTCCAGCCGTCGCCCCTCGGTTCGAAGACCCAGAGTGCGTAGCGTTTCTTCGCCAAAAAGATACCGCGCCGGGCGAAGGCCTCGAAGACCAGTTCCATGGGCTCGGGGAGAGAGGAGGTAACAGTTTCTGCAATCTTTCTGCCTATCAGCTCAGCATCTTCGAGCGAGATTGCCCCCGCCCCAGGCCCCGCGGGCATCAGCCGCACAAAGACGCTGTCCGTGTCCCCATAGACCACGGAAAGGTCAAAGCATTTCTCTGCCGCCTTTCCGAAAGGCAGGGCATCCTTGAAGACCACCTCTCCGTCTATCACGTAGGCTGAGCCGATCTCATCAATGATCTTCTTGGTGCGCAGAATGTTCTCCCTGCCAAATGAAGTCACTGCATTGGCCAATGCCAGGCTGTAGAGCCGGGCCCGGGCGTATCCCGAGTAGCCGTAAAAGCTGTTGAGCAGGATCTTCATGGCGTTTTGCTTGGCATCCAAAAAGCGGCGCTCGTTCTCGCCGGCCTTCTTCATCAGATTTTTGGTCGCTGTCCTCTCATCGAGCAGCTCCCGCAAGACGGCTGGCATGATGCCCGGTGAGACCTGGGGAGAGACGAACCTGCCGCCCGAGGGAGCGGTTATGGTGCCTTCGCCCCCGTTCACCTTTGCCACATTGTCTACGGCCGGTGAACCCGGTGTCAATACGGTCGTGTAGCAGAGGTTATGGGCCATCATAATGGTCGGATAAAGGGACTTGTAGTCTAAGATGACCACATCCTCCACCAGCCCCTTCTCCGGCACCAGGACGGCTCCCCCTTTCAGGCCCTCGTTCTCCACATAGCGCTCATCCGAGACCTCTGCATCGGGCTTGGGCGGCACTACCCGTCCCCTTTCCCGGAAGCGGCGTAGGAGCAGGTTCTCAACCATCCCCGACTGTCCGCCGTTCACGATGTCCTGCAGCAATGATCCGCTGGCCCGGGAGAGTGCGATGTACTTGTCCATGAGCCGCAGGTCGAGGAGCATGTGCATAGCCAGTACGGCATCTCTTCGGGAGTAGCTGATGAAGCGACGCAGACCTTCGCCGCTCTCCGCCCAGAGGGCTTCGATCTCTTTGGGGTCCACATCGTACTTCTCCATTTTGAGAAGTTCGGCGGCCGCGTTTCTGAGGGTGTACTGTTTGAGGCTGTAGGAGGAGCGGATGATGGGCAGCAGGTCCACCACCACCCGGCCGGTAATTGATACATCTGTTCTGCTTACGATCTTCCTAATATACCAGGAGCTACCGTCCCGGCCCACCCGCGCCTCCACGTGATTTTGCCTGGCTCTTTCCTGCAGGTAGGGAAAATCGAACTCATTGGAGTTGTAGCCGGCCAGGATATCCGGATTGTAATCCCGAATGATTGATGCAAACTTGGCTAAGAGGTCGTACTCATCCTGGCAGGCTCTCGTGTCAGAGCGAGGGCAGTCGATATTCTTTCCCACCAGCACCAGGTCCTTTTGGCCCTGATACTCCGGCTCAAAGGCCATGCTGATCAATATGACTGGCGACTTTTCCGCCTTGGGCATCTCTCCCTGATCGGGCAGGCACTCGATATCAAAGCTCATAATGCGCAGTGGAGCATTGGTCTCATGCTGGACCGGATGCAGTGCCTCAACGTGAATCGGTGGTAGGGCCGAGGCGAAAGAGGCGCCTCCCGTTGCGGCGCCGCCTGTGGTCCATTCCGGAATGGGGGCCTCCACCCATCCCATGCCACCCAGGGATCGGTCGATGAGAAACCTGTTCTTGAAGAGAATGTCCGTCTCGTAGACGGCCTTGATACCGGCCACCTCTTTTGCCCTTTCCCTGAGACTTCTCACCTCTTTGGGGTCGTGAGTGGTGATCTTAAGCATCTTCTGGGGGATGGTCTGAAAGCCGATGGGCAAAAAGCGCTCCACCTCTTCTACATCCAGTCCCAGCGCCCGAAGATCCTCCAGGGCGCTTCTTGATAGGTTTTCCTCCACGCTCGCATAAAAGTAGGGGCGAAAGCCTGCTACCCGACAGGTAACGCTCCAACCATGCGGGGTCGTGCCGAAGAGCTGGACCAGTGGATTTCTATCAGAGTCATAGGTGTAGTTGGCGTCCAGGATCTGGAAGATCATTGTTTATAAATGGAAATTTTGGCTTAAATAGCTAATTGTGCCAGGAGCATTACAGCTAAATATGTACATGAAAAACAATATTGTTGGATAGTTGCCTGGAGAAACGATGACAAGAAAGACCGGTTTTTATAATATCGCAAATTTGCACATTCTGGCTATAATCCTCATCCTTCTCACATCACAGTCCTTTACAGCTTTGTCCTTTGCAGCGGCTGATAATTCGGCCCTCATGAAGTTGATCTCTCAGAATGAGGATCCACGAATGGGCGTGAAGGACCTTGCGTTCTTTTTGGCCACACACGATTTTGATGCCGTCCCTAAAAAAGACCACGTCGAAGTCAATATCGATGGTAGCGTCTACAAGTTGGTGCCCAATGGTCAATTATCCGGGCTGGCCAATGTAACCGTAGCGTCTCTATAAATAAACCAGTTTAAGTAATAAGTATTGCAAGTACTAACCAATTGATAGGGAGATTAAAATTATGCAAGCCTTGGTAAAATTCATTATCGGATTTCTTCTGATAGCGTTTTTGGTTACTGGTTCCTTAGCAACTGAAGAGCAGACTTCGAAGCAAATTCTAATTCTTGCCTCCTACAATCCCGGCTTGAGATGGACCGATTCCATTGGCAGCGAGATAGAAAATCAATTGGCCATATTCTACCCCACTGCAGAGTTCTCTTTTGAGTATATGGATACCAAGAAGCAGGCACCCACAAAGACCCGCCTGGCCGAATTGCTGGAATTATATCAAAATAAGTACAAGAATCACCATTTCGACGTGATAATCAGTTCGGATGACGATGCCTTCCAGTTCTTGCATAGCTACAGAGATGAATTGTTTTCCGGCAGCCCGGTGGTCTTTTGCGGAGTAAACTTCTTCGAAGACAAGATGCTGGCCGGTAAGAAGGGCTTCACGGGCGTGGTGGAGGCGTTTGATCTCCCCGGCACCCTTTCTCTGATGCAAAGCCTGCATCCGAAAACAACGCAAATCGTTATAGTAAACGACCGGACCGCCACCGGCAAGGCCAACCGGGAGGTCGTGAACCAGACTCTTCCCAATTTTAGCAAAAATATTAGCTTAGATATCTGGGATAATATGACTGTAGAGGAGCTGCAACGGAATGCGTCTGCTCTGTCGGAGGGCAGTTTGCTTCTCCTCTTAAATTACAATCGCGACAGTGCTGGAAGAGTTCTGACTCACGAGGAGAGCGCATGGCTCCTTCGAAGTTCGAGCTCTGTTCCGGTTTATGGTACTCGGGACGTTTATATGGGCTTTGGTGTGCTTGGCGGTGTGATTACGAGCGGTCCGGTCAAGGGCAGCCTGACCGCGGATCTTGCTCTTCGTATTTTGCGGGGCGAATCTGTGGACCGAATCCCTGTTGTAAAAACGCTCCCCGAATCTTATATGTTCGATATGATTGAACTGCGACGTTTCAATATCAGTCTCTCAGATATTCCGCCGGGGAGCGTCATCGTTAATCAGCCATTCCACCCTCGTGCCAATTTCGCTGGTGAGAACCTGAGCGGCTTGGATTTGTCCGGGACAAACTTGAATAATTCTGAGCTGCAAGGATCTAACCTATGCGGGACGAACCTGAGCCGGTCCTTTTTGGTACAAGCCCTCATCACCAACGCCAAGCTTATCGGAGCTAATCTCAGTGGCGCATTCATGCCAGCCGCTGATCTTCACGGCTCCGATCTCTCCCATGCCGATCTCAGAGGTGCCTACTTGCCCATTAACTATTTGATATACTCAAATCTGACTGGAGCGGATCTATCTGGTTCCTATATGGATCAGGCCATGGTGGATAATTCAACTCTAGTTGGTGCTAAGCTGAATGGCGCCAGCTTGTGGGCTGTGAAAATTAACTATGCAAATCTTACCGGAGCAAGCTTCATAAGAACACTCATGGAGCGTTCTAACTTCCAGAATTCCCAATTGTTTGGTGCTAATCTGACCGGAGCAAGCCTGGTTGGGGCTAACCTGATTGATGCGGATCTATCCGATGCGGATCTTTTTAAAGCCAACCTGGAAGAGGCCAGGGCGTCTGGCGCAAGATTCGTAGGTGCAAACCTTAGCTCTGCCAATCTTATGGCCACTAACCTCAGCGACTCCAATCTGACGGGTGCAAATCTCATCAATTCCTACATGAGGCGGGTCATGCTGAAGGATGCGACCCTGAATGGTGCCAATCTGTCTGGGGCAGACATGGTTGGGGCTAACCTGATTGATGCGGATCTGTCGGATGCAGATCTTAATGGTGCAGATATTTCGGAGAGCCGCTGTCACGGCGCAAAGTTCGTCGGCTCTCGGTTAATCAATTCTCGCATTGGGTTTGCTAACCTGACTGATACAAACCTCAGCATGGCGAACCTCTCTGGATCGTATCTTGCTTCTTCGGGTTTGGAAGGCTCCGATCTCTCCAAAGCGAATCTCTCCGGTGCAAATCTCAAAAATTCCTATATGCACAAAACCAAACTTATTGGAGCCGATCTATCCGGCGCTAGTTTACCCGGAGCGCATCTGGAAGATTCCGATCTATCGAACTCTAATCTTGAAAACGCCGATCTTACCGGCGCATTGCTTAGCGGGTGCAATCTGACTGGTGCCAATCTGAATGGAGCCAGGCTCCTGGGTGCGGATCTTAGCCTTGCAGTCCTGGAAGATGCATATATGATCCGGACCAACATGATTGGTGCCAGAATGAGCTGGGTAGATCTGAGCGGCAGCAGTCTCACAAATTGCCAGTTCACCAGATCTGAGCTCTTTGGAGCCAATCTGAGCAATTCCGATCTGACCGGTTCGGACTTCACTCGAGCCTATTTGGTGAGAGCGAATCTATCTGGTTGCACTCTGGTAGATGTCAACTTGGATTACGCCGACCTTACCGGCGCAAATCTGAGAAATGCCCGTATGAGCGGAGTCAGACTAGCGAACGTATTTCTCAATGATGCCGATCTATCGGGCACGGACCTCACGGGATCTTACCTTTATGGCATGACCCTGAAGGAAACTTTTTGGGGCGAGGCGAGCTTGAGATCGTCTCGCATAATTTTGTTGAACTTTTTGGATGCAGATTTCAGTGGCGCCGACTTAAGGAATGTCCGTTTTGCCCAGACCTATATGAACAACACCAACTTTTCCGGTGCGGATCTGAGTGGTGCCGTCTTTGAGACCTCGGCCTTCGAGAACGCGGATTTTACGGGTGCGAATTTGCAGGGAATCAGGTACGATTCCATAGCGCTTGGGTTTTTCGCCGTATCCAAACTCGACGGGGCCAAGATGAGCGCTGATCTGCAAAGGGATCTCGAAAAATTGCAGTCAGGGAAAATGACCTGACCAGCATTTTTTTGATAATAACCTTTATCATTTTCTTAGGGAAATCAATTATACACAGGTGTGGAGTTAAATGGAGCTGGTCTGATTGAAATGCGTGTCGATTGTAATTCTTTGTGCTCTTTTCCTGGTTGGCCTGGCTGTAGCAGGCAGCGCAGCAGCCGTTAATGAATCGGGAAAATCCGAGCTGGATCTAAATGTGACTTTGCTTGATTTTGGCCCGGTTGGGGACCATGGCTGGACGTATGAGGCCCATGCGGGCGCATCCAAAATGGCCCAGAAGCTATCTTTTGTTAACCTCTCCGAGAGAGAGAACGCTGCGGGTCCTGATGCACCCCAAATTTTGAGGGAATACGCCAATAATGGAGCTAAGCTGATATTCTGTCACAGCTATAACTTCATAGATGCCATCAAAGAAGTCGCTCCCGAATATCCGGATGTTATTTTCATGTGGGGCGGCGGGACGGAAAAGCTGGCTCCCAATGCCGGAGTTTATTACGGGAGGATTTATGAAGCTTCGTATCTTGCCGGAATAGTGGCGGGCAATATGACCAAGACGGAAAAGATTGCGTTTGTTGCCGCCCTTCCCACATCCCAGGTAATTATCGGCATCAATGCCTTTGCCAAGGGAGTCGCATCTTCCAATCCTCGCGCTAAGGTGTACGTAGAGTGGATCGGGGACTGGTACGATCCAGGAAAAGAGAGGGCAGTGGCATTATCACTTATCAGCAAAGGATGTGATATCATAACCCATTGGTCTGATTCCGATGCGACGGGTCAAACGGCTGATGAGATGAATATCTACTTCATATCTTTTGGCTCAGATGTCGGCAGGTTCTCCCCTCGTGTATATCTCACGGGCGCTGTTTGGAACTGGGAGCCCATTATGACCGATATTGTAGATTCTGTGCATAACGGAACCTGGGATTCTCGCCCCGAACAGGATTGGTGGTACGGACTGGCAGAAGGTGGAGTAAAGCTGGCACCTTTCGGTAATCTGGTGCCAGGCAATGTCAGATCTCTAGTGGATAAGAAGCAAAAGGAGATTGTGCAGAAAAAACTGGCAATTTTCCCGGATATTCGTGATGAAGAGCTGAAAACGATGTATTATCTCGAACCTAATGTTGTGGGTGAGCTGCCAAAACCATGAGTATCACGCAATTCTTAACTCCTGCCTATGCTTGAGGAGCATTAGGCGTTTTCCTTTTTCTGGATTGATATGACATTGCGAACATACTAAAGCTGCCATCACTTTCTCTTGGCGCTCTGATCTGCTTTGTTCAGGCGAACGCCGCCCGCCTCTTGCAGATGCTTTTCCAGATTCTGAGGCGGGCTTTTGCTGATGGGGATTTTGCAGGAGAAAAAGGCTCCTTCCTTCAGGAGGGCATAACAGAATAAGCCCAGGTCCCTGTCGTAAACCACAGAGTAGCCTTCTTCCGTCTCGTATTGAGCATAGAACTCGTCACCGTAGACTATTGATTTGACTTCCTGCCCCTTCTCTTGAGGGAAGGTCAGCTTCTCACCAAATATCGCGCTCATTAAATTAAGGACGACTTTGCGGAAATTTTCCCTGCTCCCTAAAATATCCTCCGGAAAAATATTTAAGTTTTCCTGCAAGGCCGTAAGGAATATTGGTGCTTATCATCAGCATGCTTTTCGAAACCCTCTTAAGGGCCAAATCCGTCCCCCTTTTATGAAACCAGGCCACAGCCCGGAATACCTCATCTACGGCGCAGGAGCCATAGGCAGCGTAATTGGCGCATTTCTGCATAAAATCGGTCGCAGTGTGACCTACGCCGGCAGAGGCAAGCATTTTCGTGTCTTTTCGGAAAAGGGATTAAGGATCACGGGCATCTGGGGAGAGCACTTTGTCCCGGCAGAAGATGTGCAGATACTTTCCATTCCTGCTTTAAATAAGCAATTTTCCATAATATTGCTCTGCGTAAAATCAAAAGACACAGAGGCTGCGGCGGCGGAGGCGGCACCGCTGCTCAAAGAGGATGGCATCATGGTCTCCATCCAAAACGGCCTGAACAACTGGGAGGCCATCGCCCGTCAGGTGGGAGAAGATCGCACCGTGGGAGCGCGCGTCATCTTTGGAGCTGAGATTCCTGAGCCGGGCTGCGCCAGGGTCACCGTCAACGCCGATGATGTTCTGCTCGGCGAGCCCTTTCTGCCTGTGAACCGCCAGCTCTTAGTGGCATTACGGGAGGATCTCTCCCTCTCCGGCATTCCCTGTCGAATTGTGAGCAAGGATGACATCTGGGCGGCCATCTGGGGAAAGGTGCTCTACAACTGTTCCTTAAACCCACTGGGTGCATTGCTTGAGGTGACTTACGGAAAACTGGGGGAAAATGCGGAGACGAGAGGCATCATCAAGGTCATAATTGAGGAGATCTTTCATGTGATGAGGGCCAAAGGGGTAAAGGTTCCTTATCAGGATGCAGATGAGTACTATCATTATCTAATGGAGAGGCAGCTTCCTCCAACGGTTGATCACCGTGCCAGCATGCTGCAGGACATTCTTTTGGGACGGCAAACGGAGATCGATGCCTTGAACGGGGCCATCTCCCTGTATGCCCGTGATTATGGTATCTCTGCGCCCTACAATGACCTTCTCACCGCACTGATAAAGTTCAAGGAGAAGAAGAAAGCTTTTTCACCCATCCCTGACCATTACTAATAGGAGTGTGGAATTATTGGCCGGGAGTGAGAAGATGCAAGAGTTGACCGACATACTGAAAACCATAACCGAGGAGATGCAAAAGGCTTTATCCGCCAGGACTGCCGTGGGAGATCCGGTTACTGTGGAGGGCAAGACCATCATCCCCCTGATGAGCGTGGGCATGGGCTTTGGTGCAGGTTCCGGTTCAGGAAAAGAGGATGTTTCGGGCGGAAGCGGTGGTGGAGGGGGACTGGGCATGAAGCCCGTTGCTGTGATAATAATCGATCAACATGGCGTAAGAGTGGAGCGACTCAAGGAAGCCCAACACACTTTAATAGAGCACATGGCAGACGCCGTGCCAAAGCTCCTGGAGGGCCTGGCCCGCAAGAAAGAGACGCATGTGCAGATTAAGGGCGATGATGAGAGTTCCTGAAAATGCACAAATGGGACCCGGCCGATTACCAGAAGAGTTCCTCCGCCCAGTACAATTGGGCCATGGCTCTAATTGCCGGGCTGAAGCTTGACGGCGATGAACGGATACTGGATATTGGGTGCGGAGACGGCAGGATCACTGCCCACCTGGCCGGCCTGGTGCCCAATGGCAGCGTCCTGGGAATAGATCTCTCCCCGGAAATGATCCACTTTGCAGCCGGCAAGTATGGAGATCATCCCAGTCTATCCTTTCAGGTAGGCGATGCCTCCGACCTGAAATTTGCCGGGGAATTTGATCTGGTGGTGTCATTTGCCTGCCTGCACTGGGTAAAGGATCATTTGTCCGTCCTGAAATCCGTCCGGAAAAGCCTCGTGCCTGGCGGCCACTTTCTCATGCAGTGCGGGGGGAGGGGAAACGCTGCCCGGATCCTGGATCTTACCGGCGATCTTGTCGCCAGCCCGTCGTGGAAGGAGTACTTCTCAGGCTTTTCCTTTCCCTACCACTTCTATGGTCCGGAAGAGTACGGGGTCTGGCTGGCAGAGGCGGGCCTGCGGCCCCTAAGGGCGGAGCTGGTTTCTAAGGACATGGTCCATCAGGGTCAAGAGGGCCTGGAGGGCATCATCAGGAATACCTGGCTGCCCTACACGGAAAGGCTGCCTGCCCATCTGCGGGACAAGTTCGTAAAGGAGATCGCGGGGAGGTATCTGGAGAGGTATCCTCTGGATGAGAAAGGCAAGACTCATGTGCAGATGATGCGCCTGGAAGTGGAGGCAGAAAAGCTACGCGCAGGCGAGGCCGCATGCCGCTAATTGCCGCAGGCGTCAGGAAGCCATGGTGCTTCTTAGCCTGAAAGCAATATATGTGCGCTTGCCGCAAAAGGCAGGAAAATGTGCCTCATTAATTAATATTTTTTATAATATATGTGATGGTTGTTACTCTCAGCTAAATATTTAAAGATGTAGTTTGCATTATCTCTTATGGATCTGACCACGCTGCTCCTAGTTCTTCTGGCGGTATTCATATTAATAGGATTCTATTTTATTACTATATACAACCGTCTGCAAAGTTTGAGAAACGGTGCTTTAGCTACCCTATCTCAGATCCGTGTGGCTATGAAGAAGCGACTGGATATGGTAGAGCAGCTCGTGGACATGGTGAAAAGCTACGCCCATTTCGAGAAGGAGACGCTGGAGAAGATCACCAGCATGCGGACCAATCTATCTGGCGCAGATCCAAGAGACATTCGCAAGATCAACAGTGAGAGCTTGAGCCTGCTCTCCGACATCAAGGCTGTGGCGGAGAGCTATCCCGCCCTCAAGACCTCTGATACGGTTATCAATACCATGAATGCCATTCGCGAGGTGGAGGATGAGATCTCCCGGCACAGGTACACATACAACAATATCATTCAGGAGCTGAATACCATGATAGACACGCTGCCTTCCAGCTTCGTCGCCTCCTCGGCTCGGTTGCACAAGCAGGATTACCTCAGCTTCGAGGAGGATGAACTGCGCCGGGGAGGCTATCTGACATCCGAGGAGATCGAGCCGCACCGGCCGGATACGGGATGGAAATGAAATCATGAACGAAAGATATCGGATAGCTGCAAAACGGTGATGCAAAAATGGGTGAAGAGCGTCAAGCTGCGGCCTTGATTGGCCTGGTCTTCCTTGTGGCTCTTGTTGGGCTCTTCTTAACCGGAGGCATTCCCGGAATGGGGGGATCGTTTGCTCCAGGCATCAGTCTGGGAGATGTCTATGTGGACAGCTACAGGGCCGATATTTATTTGAACGGGACCCTGGAGGAGCAGTTCGTCTATGACATCGGTGCCTCAGGAAAATATAAAATGCTCTATCGTTCCTGGAAAATGCCACTATCCGAGCAAAGTCTGAATTCTCCTTATGTATCCTTGCTAAAGATTTCGCCGCCACAGGGCAGCGTGCCTTATATGAAAGACCAGGCCGGCAAGGTGACGCCTCTCTCGGCTCAGGCGAAAGATTACACAGGGATTATCGCAAATCTGGCAGAGACTAACGAAGCTGGATGCCTGCAGCCGCAGATGTTTTCCGCGGGAAAGTACCGCATCGATTATCTTTTCCGCATTCATCCCTTCCTGGAATGCGATCAGGAATTTTGCCATTGGAATTTGAGGCTGGCAGACGATCACCTCCCTTACCGGCAGGTTTCCGTCTACATCCATGATCCCGATAATCTGCTGGTCCAGCTCTTCCCCCATCCGAAGATGGACTATAGCCGGGAGGGTGATACCTGGGTCATCACCGGCAGCAGCCCTAAGGATAAAATGATCGAACTGGAGATGCTTTTGCGGCCCCAGGCCTCTCGCTATATCGATGGTTTCCCCAGGCAGGTGACGGACGTAAAAGGGAAGACCCTTTCGGCTCAAGGATCGGACTATAACCTGCTCCTGCCCCTGCAGGCATTGATCCTTTTCTTTCCCTTTGCACTCTTGGCCGTATACTACCGATTCGGGCGAGAGAAGCGCTATATTGTTCCCAAGACGTTGAGCTATGTTCCCACCAAAAGAAAGCCTTGGCTGGTAAACCTGGTCTTTAAGGGAGATGCATTTGACTTCGACAAGGATGGTTTCTATGCCACTCTTCTGGATCTGCACCGGCGCAATATTGTAGAGATAGACTCAGTGACCGGCACAAGAGTGAAGTTATTGTTGCCTGAGGAAATAGGCGAGGACGACTACGAGCAGAGTGTTCTGAATTTCTTGAAGAGCAACTCCATCAAGGGAGTCTTCAATGCTCGAGCCTTTGAGGATAACATAAAAAATCTGCAGAAATCCGGCAACACATCGCGGCTGCATGAGATGCGCAAGGCGATGGATGGCCTCCTTAGATACAGTAATCGGGATGCAGCCTGTGAATTTGTGTCGGGAAGAAGCCTGCGGTGCTTTGGAGGCATTCATTTCCAGCCAAAGTATCTGATCTTCATTCTCTACTTCGCTTTATTCATTTTTTTCTCAATAGGAGGATTTAGCATCCTGTCCAATCCATTGGTTGTGGCTCTCCTTATCCTGCTGGTCCAGTCCTCAGTGGTGGCCTTTGCCCCCTCCGCCCTTTTTGGCCGGTGGAAGCAGGACTACTATAAAGAGAAGATGGAGTGGGATGCCTTCCGGGATTTTTTGTCCGACTTCGTCATGATAAAAAAGTACGCGCCTGAGGACCTGGCTCTCTGGAAGGAATGGCTGGTCTACGGCACGGCCCTGGGGGTGGGTCATAAAGTGATGGAGGCAATGGCCGACCTGAACATTCACGTCCCAGAGGCGGTGGCCGTGCAGAGCATGCAAACTCACTTCAGCCACGCCTATTCCGCCAGCAGTCCCCAATCGAGCGGCTCAGGCGGGAGCGGCGGCGGTGCAAGGTGATAGTCCTATATATTTTATATTTAAGTGGATATGACCATCTAACCTGATGCTGGTGAGCGCGCGATGGTAGAGACCTCTCGGTACCCAATCCTAGCTTGATTCTCCCCGATCGAAAGGTTTTTTATTCTCTAATTCCTTCCTCTTGGAGAATGAGCGAGGGAACTAACGATACTGAGAAGAAGGGCTTTGCTAAGCAGAAGCTCGAACTCAAGAATAAGCTGGATCTTAAGAGCAAGCTGAATCTAGATGACGTGGATCTGGGCGTCACCATGCCTTCCACGAATGTAAACGAGTACATGCGGGTTTTAAGGCTGGCCCGAAAGCCCAGTCGTGAGGAGTTCAATATGATCGCCAAGATTTCCATGGCCGGCATAGGCATCATTGGTACCTTGGGCTTTGTCATATATGCGCTGCTCACAGAGCTGCCTAAAGCCTTCTAAAAAAACTTTAAAAATTTTTAGATCTTAGAGCACACGATGCATATCTTCTTTAGCTCTCTTTAGCTTTGGCTTTATTTAATGCCCGCAATGTGGCTCCGAACTCCGATTCTACCAGAGACTTGACGCCCATGGTCTTGGGATGCAGATCCAGCTCTACGGTGACATGCTGGTGGCCTAGATCGCGCAGAGGCTTGACCTGGCGCGGTCCATTGGTAATCGAGAATATCTCCATGCCTTCTAGAGCTGACACCGGCAGGGCATGGGGCACACCCGAGATTACGGCAAAGTCGTAATGCTTTTTTGCGGCCAGTTTTTTCACCGCATCCCCAGTTACCGGGTACTCGTCCAGTCCGCCGATGAGCTTGAACTCTACTTTCCGCTCCGAAAGATCGCGGGCAATATTTGCCGCGTCCCTTCTCACCTTGGGCAGGCCCACCTGATCATCCAGATTGGCCAGGGTATCCACCTGATCTCCGGCAACCTCGGCCACGGCTGCGGTAATATCCGCAAACATGTAGGCCGTCTCCTTCTTGGCATTGAGGATATTCAGGCCCTTCTTGCCTTGCCGGATGAGCTCTAGAAGCCTGGCTGCAGCCTCATATTTGAGATCTCCTCGCTCCGGAGCCAGGTACTCACTGCTCGCTGCTCCGTAGAGCTTCTCTACAAGGGTGGCTTTATCGAGCAGGCCCTTCTGCCTTTCCAGCTCGGCCTCGTCTATGATTCCCTTGTCTTTTGCCGCCTCCAATGTGATGATCACGCCTTTAGTGTTGTCTCTGTAGCCGGCGTGAACCTCTACCTCCAGGACGGGTATGTCCAGGTCGGCATTAAGGACGGCCTGATGCAGATCATCGCCTATGATCATGCTGCTGCAGGTCCCTGAGATCGCCATAAGCTTCGGATGGAATAATTCATTGGCCTTTCTCAGAAGGGCGGTGAGCGGCTGCTGGCCTCCGAAGACGAATCCCGCTTCGTCCAATGCGGT
>Ga0351931_1029_pt1 | contig 31504 bp, 28 predicted proteins | sample BONcelT113001E11_FD_205818 | JGI IMG/M metagenome (GOLD analysis project Ga0351931, IMG submission 205818) | Enriched cells from coal bed in the Powder River Basin, Montana, United States - BONCAT cells T11 rep2 HSBNCT.T11.300.1.E11 ... | reverse complement strand
AAACAGGCAGCAATCTCATGTATCTTGTTTTCATTAGGCCTCGGGTATTTTTGGCCTATGCTGTCTTCTCGGGCAGTATTCATTGAAAGGGATCTCGCCCCCTTTTTCATTCCCCCCAAATTTCTCTGGATATCTCTTATAAAGTCGGGACAGTTCCCTTTGTGGAACCCCCACAATTTTTCGGGAATGCCGCTTCTCGCTGCCCTCCAGCCTGGGGTATTCTACCCGCCCCATATTTTCTACTTCTTCCTGCCCTTCAACGTGGTATGGAACTGGCTTATCATCCTCCATTTTGTGTTTGCGGGGGTCGCTGTTTACGCCCTGCTTCGCTATCTTAAAGCATCCCATGCCGGTTCCTTCGTCGGCGGGATAGTCTTTATGCTGTCCGGATATCTTCTGTCGGTACATAATCTGTTGACCCACCTCTTCGCGGTTGCCTGGTTTCCCTTGACGGTGCTCTATTGCATCAAGTCCTTTGAAACGGGAAAGAAACGGCATGTCGTCCTGACGGCGGTATTCCTCGCCGTGGAGTTCCTTGCTGGAGCTCCGGAGATTGTGATGCTGACCGTACCCGTGCTGGTGGGGCTTGCGGTCTTCCCCGGCGTATTCGTCCAAAATGAGAGAATTACCACCCCGGTCAGAGCGAAGATTCTCAGCATGATATGTGTAACCGCGTTGTTGCTTGTCTGCGTACAGGTCGTGCCGTTCTATGAATTGAAGCAGCAGAGCATCAGAAGCGTGGGATTGGATTACAAACAGGCCATAACCTGGTCTTTCGCATATCGGGACTTTCTCCAGTTCCTCCTCCCCGACGTCTATGGCTACGCCCAGACGACCCAGAAATATTGGGCCAATCAATCCTGGCTCAAGACGATTTATCTTGGCATGATACCCTTCATTCTTTCGGTATTTTGTTTTCTCGAGAAGGGAAAACGGCGCTGGTTTTTCCTGGCGCTGATCGGTCTCTCCTTCCTCTTTGCTCTGGGGGGAAATACGCCCGCTTACAAGGTGCTGTATCGTATTCCTCCCTTCAACGGCATCAGGTACCCGGTCAAGTTCCTCTTCCTTTTCTTCTTCGTGATATCCCTCACCTCAGGTCTTGGTTTTGACCAGTTGCGCGCAGGAGTTGCAGGGCGCGACAGGAGGACAAGCGTCGTGATCCAGGCCTGCGCCTATCTGGGCCTCTGCCTCGCCCTGCTGTGGGGTTTCCTCAACCTCCAGAACGATTGGGTCGTCGGATTCGCGGAGAGGCACAGTTTGAAACCTGACGTTTTCAATGAGATATGGTTCAACATCCATAACCTGAACCGGTTCCTTCTCTTTTCATTCCTCTTTTGTGGGGCGCTCATTGTCTACCTCCGAAGGAAGCCAAAGAAACTGACCGCGCTCTGTATGATCGGACTTCTAACTGCGGACCTTTTTCTGGCCAATTTTGGCTTCTACCAGTCAATGTCTTGGAACGCTTTCTTGTCGGCCAAAGGCTTCCTGAAGAATCTTTCGCCGAACAGGCAGACGGAGCGGTATTTTGTTACGCCTCAGACGGAAAACGAGTTTCAACATGTCGTTACCGGAATAGCTATCATGAGTCCTCCCTATGCAGGTATGTTCGGTCTTTATACAGCCGGGGGATCCGAAGTTATGAAGGTAAGGAATTACGAAAACTTCATTAATGCGCATTATTGCGGGCGAACCCTGAGTCAGGCCAGGCGGTTTTTTGATATCTCGGGCGTTCGTTTCATAACCACCTCTTATGAGGTCAACGATCCCTACTACAAATTGGTGGCAAAGGATGATTTTGGAAAGCAGCAGGCCTATCTCTGGGAATATACCGGTTACACGGGAAGGTTCTTCATCTATGGGAAGGCTCGCTTTGTCGACACCGACACGGACGCGGCCAAGATGCTCCTCGATGACGGCATTGACCTTAGAAAGGAACTGATCATCAGTACCGGCAGCAAGACGAAGGTTTGGGATGGCGGAACCGTGAATGGCGCCGTAAAGCTCATATCCTATAAGGCCAATTCCGTTAGCCTGGAGACGGATGCTGATAGAGATGCTTATCTCTATCTCAGCGACACCTGGTATCCGGGATGGCGTGCCTACGTGGACGGGAAGGAGACCAAGGTTTACCGGGCGAATCTCGCATTCAGGGCGGTAGAGTTACCCAAGGGGAAGCATACCGTTCTTTTCAGGTATGTGCCCATCTCTTTCTATATCGGGTTGTTTTTGAGCCTTATCGGGATTGCAGTATGTGTATGGCTCTGGCGGAGGGACAGAAAAGCGCTGTCTGAAAATCAGAGTGGAGGGGATCATGTTACGCCCGATGATAATGGCGGTGGCACATGAAGGGAGAGCTTCCCGGAAGAGTGACCCGTGGCGAGGGCCGTCTTGAAGGTTATCTGGCACGCAGGCGTGTGGCCAGGGCGAACGCTCTTGTGCCCGGGGAGTTGAGAAAGGGAAGGGTTCTCGACATCGGGTGCGGTTTTTTCCCATATTTTCTCACGAAGACCGATTTTTCCGAGAAGTATGGCCTTGATAAAGGAATTGACAGAGAACTGAGGGAGGACCTGAGGAAAAGGCACGATCTGGCCCTTATCGATGTTGATCTGGAATGCTCCGGTCGGATACCTTTCGCCGCCGATTTCTTCGATGTCGTTACCATGCTGGCTGTTTTGGAGCACATCGAACCGAGAAGGGTCCTTCGCATAGTACAGGAGGTCGAAAGGGTTCTTAAGCCGGGAGGTGTGTTTATCCTGACCACACCGCCCAAATGGACCAAAGGGCTGCTCAGGTATCTTGCCAGGATTAATATGGTCAGTCGGGTCGAGATCGATGAACACAAAGCCGCCTATTCACGAAAGCAGGTCCGTGCGGTGCTGGAGCAGGGCGGTTTCTCCAGGTCTTCCATAAAGTCCGGATATTTTGAACTTTTTATGAACATATGGGCAAGAGCAACAAAAGAACACAACCGGTTTGAGTTGGAAGATCTTACGCCTTCGGAAAGCAAGGATCGCATCCGTCGAAAAAACCTCTTTAAAAAACGGCCGTAATAATACTATTATACATATTGTTCAGGATATTCATGGAAACCATTCTCCTCACAGAAGATGACGTAGCTTTACGGGCCCAGATGCGCTTTGCCCTCGAGGAACGTTTTGAGGTTGTTGAGGCCGGAGACGTTCGGAAGGCCATCAATCTTCTCAACAAACATGACGTCACCCTCGCCATTCTTGATCTGGGACTTCCTCCTCATGAGAATACGCCTGATGAGGGGTTGAGGCTCCTCCACTACATCCTCGAAAATTTCGGTATCAAGGTCATAATCCTTACGGGACAGAAGACGGAAACTGCCGCGCTGGAGGCCATCAAGTCGGGGGCCTTCGATTATCTCGTCAAGCCGGCGTCCATCGAGCAGGTGATCTTTTCCATCGACAGGGCCATACTCTTTCGGGATACGGAGCGAAAGCTCGAGGAACAGGGGCTGGCCAGGATAACATTCGGCATCGAGGTGGGCAAGGGTCTTCAGCCTGCCCGCGAGGAGGCGGAAAAGAATATTATCCTGAAGGTGCTCAAGGACACCAATTTCAATGTCTACAAGTCCGCCAAGCTGCTTGGCGTCAAAAGGGAGAGTGTCTACTACTTCATAAAGAAGTTCGGCTTCCGCAGGGAGGACATCGATGATAACGCTTAAGCTTATCCAATCGATGTACATGCTCGTCATCGTGTCGGGCCTGATGGTTCTTGTTATCCTCCTGTACCTGCGATACCTTACGAACCGCGCCTTTAAGGTCCAGTTAAAGATGGTGGAGGCCAACAGCGAGTGTAACTACGATGTCGGCCTTTTCCTGCCCAGGGCCCAGGACCTTATGAAGAAGGCCGAGATAGACGATGTTTTCTACGACATAACCTATGGGGAAAAGACCCTCTCGAAACCGGGCCCCAAACACAGGAGGGTGATCACGAGAAAGGTCTCGCGGCCGGATTACTCCATAGGCCTTGGCATCGTGACGGTGAGCCCCCGGGGTTATCAGCGATACATCTATATGATCATCTTTGAGACCCTCTTCCTCCTCATCGAGATGGATCTCCTGATGAAAATAAAAGTGGCCAACGATGCCCTTTACAACTTCTCCAAGCTCCAGACCTTCCTTCTCCATGACGTGAAAAACGTGACGCAGTTCATCAAGGGGCTTCTTTACAATATCGCGAGGATAGGCGGCGCGGAGCGGGAACACCGGTTCGTTGAGTACCTGCGGGAATCGGCGCCGGCGCTTTCCGTCAGGACGGACAAGATCCTGGCGACCCTGGAGATGGGCTCGGAAAAGGAAAGCGAAGAAGGTGAGGTCGAGGAGGTTGACGTTCCTGCAATGATACGTGAGCTTTTCGAGCTCTACGGCATGACAGGGGAGGCGACGGGTAATGGCACCGTCTTCACCGAGAAGCACAGGCTGGTGACCGTCTTCGATAATATAATTAAGAACATGCACGAGAAATCAATGAATGAGCCCCAACTTCAGTGCTTTGCCTTTGTCAGGGAAGAGGGCGAGACCGTAACGGCCGTCGTCTGTGACACGGGCAGTCCCATCAAGGATATCGACAGGATGTTCGAGCCTTTTTTTACGACAAAGAAGTCCGGGCTTGGCATCGGGCTCTTCCAGGCGAGGCACGTCGTAAAAAAACTTGGGGGCAATATGACGGTGGCAAACACCGACAGGGGTGTGGAATTTGCCGTTACCCTCGTGAAGGGTGCGAGGCCCGCCGTCCTTGCCCTGGATCAAACTTCCTAATATCCTTCATTGTTCCGTTTCTGGTGCAGGCATCCTTTGTCCGTATACCGGATTTACCTGTAAAATCAACATATCTGTAAACACAACTTACCTGTAAAATCAGCCTATCTGTAAATTGAACCTACATCTTGTGCGGCAACTCCAATCCCAATATATTGACTGTAGACATGATGAGAACACTCCACAAAAGACACACTTTCACGATGGCGGGTACCCGGGGGAGACCTGGCGGTTTCACTGTTATCGAACTGGCTGTGGTGGTAATCATCATCGGCATCATCATCGGTCTTGTCATAAAAGGCCAGTCGCTTATCGCGAAAGGTCAGATAAAACAGCTTTTCACTCAGAAGACGGAGATCGCCACCGCCTTCAACGCCTATTATGAGCGTTTCGCCTATTATGCCGGTGACGATCCCGGTGCGTCGTCACGATTCGCCGGCGCCACAAATGGGAACGGCAACGGGCGTGTAGGTGTTGGATCCGGAGTAACGCCCCCCGATTTTGCCTGTGCAGGAACGGGAACGGAACAATGTGATCTCTGGTTCGAGTTGAGAGAGGCGAAATACCTGAACGGGAAGGGGTTTGCAAATCCAAGACACGTCTTCAACGGGAATGTGGCCCTCACCTACAACGCTCCCGGAGCGGCCGACGCCGCTCACTGGCTGGCCTTTGAGAATGTACCCTCCGGTGTATGCCGGGCTCTGGACAAGCACTATGATGACGGCATCTGGAACACGGGCAGCATCCAGGGTGCCATGGATTACGATACCGCCGCAAGCGGAAACTTTACCCTTTTCTTCAGGCTGTGATGAGGTAGACATGTATATCTATTTTGCTCATCCCTGCTTCAACGATTCCCAGGAAAACTTCAAGAAAGAGTTTCTGGGAAAACTAAAGACCGCGCTTGGACAGACGAGCTATGGAAAAGCGGTTGGAATCGTTGACCCCTTCGATGACACGCCCAATATCGAAGGAAACAGGGAGACAAAGCTGAAACTGAGCCGGACCGTAAAGGAGACCTGTCTCCGAATGCTGGAGGACTGCGACGTTATTGTTGCCCTCGTCGATGACGGTGACACCGGGGTGGCCTTCGAGGCCGGTTATGCCCATGCCATCAACGTCCCCATCATCCTCATATCGAAGGGAAGCTGCGACGAGGCCAACGCCATGCTCATTGGTGCGGCCAGGGAGCGGATCGATAACATACTTCAGGAAGAACAAATCGCAAAGCTTGCCCGGATGTTTGAATGGTACTACATATCAAAGGAGCGTTATGGTCATGAACCCGGAAAGAATTGAAGCAGATTTTTACGCAAGGACCACGATCTGTGGTTATCGGTGCAATTCCTGCGGATATATCCTCGACGAGTCCAACGGGGGGTATCTTTATCTGAAGAATGACAGGGGTGACAGGATACCCCTGAGGGACCATGGCGAGCGGGAGATAATCGCCCAGATGCTCCGTATGGAAGAAGAGTCGGTTCGCGACTGCGAGGCCCTTGCCGCCTCACAGGAGGCGATGATCGATCTCATGGAAGAGCGCGTGGGCTATCTTTCAGCCTGTGTCTGCATTGATTGCCTCAGCCAGTTCGGCCTCGACCTCCGGAAAGACGCCCTCATCTGCCCCCACTGCAAATCCGACCACATCAGAACCCTGCTGGAAATGACCGAAAAACGATGCCCCCAATGCCAGTCGGGAAAGATGGAAAGGTTCTAAAGACGGTTTTAAGTGTTAAGTGCTAAGTTTTAGGTGTTAAGTTTTAAGTAAAGGCGAAAAAGACCGTTTCAGGCAAAGATCCCGGCAAGCGACACCGGACCCCGCCAAGAAAAGCCCCCCGCCTAAAACCTAAAACTTAAAACCGTCTTCTTATCTTTCACTTAAAACCTAAAACCTAAAACCGCCTCTAAGATTCATATATATACTCGACCAGCATCCAGTCAGACACCCGCAGTCTGTGGCTTATCATCTGGGCTAGCCTCTGAAAAAGGACTACGCCCAGTTTCGGATTGTCGTTGAGGAGAAGCTCGAAGTTTTCCTTGGTAAGGACAAGGACTGTCGTTTCGTCCACTGCCACCGCCGACGCTGAACGGGGCAGGCCGTCGATGATGCTCATTTCGCCGACGGTCCTGCCGGGGCCGATCTCACAGATGGTCTTGACGTTTTTCTTCGAATCCCCCTTGGTGACCTTTACAAGTCCGTCAGCCACGAAACACATGTAAGGCTCAATGGCCCCTTCATTGAAGATGGGTTCATTCGGTTGTGCTTTGGCGACATAGAGGTATTGCGCGAACCGCTCCATGTCCTCACGGCTCAAGCCCTCACCCCACTGGGATTTGTCTATCATGGCCATACGTTCCTGAACGGATGATAACACGTTGTGCAGCATGTCCTCTCCTCAATCAGCGCATTCTTGGATCAGCGGACCGTTTTTTTACTGGCTGGTGTTATCTTTATACTATAGTTACATTTCTTTTTGCAATCTTTTCAGGGCTACATTGGCCGCGACGAGTATTGGGTCCCATACCGTGGCGAAGGGGGGCGCGTAGGCCAGGTCCAGCCGGGCGACATCATCAAGGGTCATTCTGCTGTAGAGGGCAGTCGCAAGCGTGTCAATCCTGTGGGCTACGCCCTCGTTGCCCGTCATCTGGGCGCCAAGAAGCCTGCCCGACCTTTTCTCCACGATGTAGGTCACGGTGATCGGTTTGCCTTCGGGGTAAGCGGAACTTCTCGACCTGCCCTTTATGGTGGATACGAAATGGTCAATGCCTTCCCTTTGCGCTTCCAGGGGGGACAGGCCGGTGCGGGCCACCTCAAGATCGAAGATCTTCGTGACGGCCGTTCCGACGACGCCCTCAAAGACGTTGTTCATGCCGGCGGCATTCTCACCCGCTATTCGGCCCTGCTTGTTGGCGGTCGCGCCGAGGGGGATGTAGACCTTTTTTCCCGTGACCATCTGTGTTGCCTCGGCGCAGTCGCCCGCGGCATAGATGTCGGGGATGTTGGTTCTCAGATGGTTATCCACCTTTATCGCCGCGCCAGCCCCGAGTTCGATCCCGGCATCGACGGCAATTCTGGTGTTCGGCCTTGCACCGATCACCAGGAGGACCATGTCGGCGTCAAAGGTTCCTTTGTCGGTGACGACGCGGGCCACGGCCCCGTTGTCTCCTTCGAAGCTCTGGACGGAAACGCCCTTCATGAGGTTCACACCTTCGGCGGTTATCCTCTCTTCGACGATGTCCGTGATGCTCGTGTCCATGGTGCCAAGGACACGGTCCATCTTTTCGAAGAGCGTCACTTCGACTCCTCTCTTTCTCAAGGACTCGCACATCTCCATGCCGATGGAACCGCCCCCGACGATACAGGCCCTCATCGGTCTCCTTTCGGTCCCGAAGGGATTAACATAGACGCATTGCGGTCCGATACAGGGCTCGAAGGATGTCCACTGATCGATGAATCTCTTGATCTCGACGCCGTCATGGAGGGTTCTAAGGGTAAAGATATGGCTGAGGTCTATACCCGGAAAGGGAGGGCGAACCGGCAGTCCTCCCGTGGCAATGACGAGATGGTCATAGGGGATGGCCTTCTCCTCACTGCTGTCAAGATTCACGGCGGCCACCGTTTTGTTCGAGGGATCTATGGAGAGAGCTTCGTGACGGGTAAGCACCGTAATACCCCGCTCCTTCGTCGCAACCTCCGGGGACAGGGATATGAGCCTGCCTATGTCCTTTACATCGTCAGAGATGTAATAAGGGAGACTGCATGCGCCATAGGAGATGAAATAATCATTCTGCAGGACTATCGCTTCCGCATCCGGTTTAAGCCTCTTGAAACTGCTCGCCGCACTCATCCCCGCCGCAACCCCGCCGACAACAACAAGACGCTCATGGGACATAATAGACTCCTTTTCAGAATCGGGTTATAGGTTGTGGGTAACAGGTAATGGGTCGAAACCACGAAGCAAATGAACGTGCGAGGGTCGCACCGTGTGACTGCTGTTGCCTTATACGTATAGTCCCTGTTACGACAAAGGTCTTCTTGGATTCCGGCTTTCGCCGGAATGACGAATCGTGGAGTACCCGCGAAGACCATGATCTTTGCACCCATGACACATAACCCATATTCTATAAACTATAACCTATATCCCATAACCCATGACGCACATTCTATAACCTATATCCTATAACCCTTTTTTCTCAAAAAACCGGAACATCAGGATTCCCAGTATTACCATTATTATAATGACGATCCAGTGGTTGATGCCCAGAATGCCCGGAATTGTGATCTTGCCGTAGTTGCCCCAGGTCAGGACCGTTCTTTTCATGAGCGGAAAGAGTTCGGCGAAGACGGCGGCCCCCGCCAGCATGCCCGCGATCCCCCATATCGAATCATAACGTCCTTCTCCGAGGGCGCCAAGGGATGTTCCGGGGCAGTACCCGAGGAGCGCCCAGCCGGCACCGAAAATAAGCCCGCCTATTATGTTGCCCCCGAGGATGGTTGTCTTGACGGAGAGCTTTACAAGGCCGAGGTCCTTGAGAAGATAGACGCCCACCATTGCCACGAGCACCGTGGTGAACATGTACTTGACGATGGTCATGTCCATGAGCCTTAAGGCTGCCACTTGCTTATCATAACGTATGACGCGCGCCTTCTGGAGGAGAAAACCGAAGATGATGCCTGTTATGATGCCAAAGATGAGGTCATTCATTTTCTGGCACCTCCGCTATATATGAGATTTGCGACGATAAGGCCGCCTACGAAGAAACAGATCAATGAAATATAGCCGCTGACAGCTAGCTGGAGCGAACCGCTCAGCCCGTGACCGCTCGGTCAGCCGTCGGCGAGGCGCGCCCCGAACATTGCTATCGCGCCGCCCAGAAAGGCAACTACCCCCCGCTTGACCCTGTTTGGCCCGAACCTTCCCTCCCACATGGTGGGAACCCCCTGCCACCGAAAGGATTTCGATGTCGTCGACGCGATAAGGGAACCGAAGAATATGCCGACGACAAACATCCACTGCCAGTCGATCTTGGGAAGCTCCTTGATGAAGTATTCCATCTGAGCGACCCTTTCCTGAGAGAAAACCATCTCCACAAAACCCGCGCCCCTGACGAAGGTCGTAGAGGCCCCAAAATACTTCCCGGCTACCCAGACGGAAAGGACAAGAAGAAGCCCCGTCAGGGCGCCGGCAAGATAAGGATTCCAGCCTTTCAATTTTTCATCGCTGTTCATGGCTATAACCTCCTTTTCCCATTTTCATGGAGCAAAAACGCCTGCGGCATTGATGAGGTACATTATAAAGCCGCGGGGAGGTTTCTTGCAAGGGGGGAAAGAGAAGGCGGTTCCAGGATTCAAGAGTTCAAAGGTTCAAAGGGTGACGTGCCGGCTGCAGGTCTTCTTTGAATTGGCGCTTGTTTTCTGCTACAATGTGGGGGTTTTGAGAGGCAGCGGTGTTATAGACGAAAATGGACAGTATATTCGTAAAAGGTGCGAGAGAACATAACCTCAAGGGCATCGACGTAACCATTCCCCGCAACAAGATGGTCATTATCACAGGACCGAGCGGTTCCGGCAAGTCGACCCTTGCCTTCGACACGATCTATGCCGAAGGCCAGCGCAGGTACGTGGAATCTCTTTCCTCCTATGCCCGGCAGTTTCTGGAGTTGATGGAAAAACCCGATGTGGATTATATCGAAGGGTTGTCGCCGGCGATCAGCATCGAGCAGAAGAGCATTAGCAAGAACCCGCGAAGCACGGTAGGTACCGTCACCGAGATATATGATTATCTTCGGCTGCTTTTTGCCCGCGTCGGCCATGTCTTCTGCTACAGTTGCGGCAAGGAGATAAAAAGCCAGCACGCCCCCCAGATTGTCGACGCGATCCAGGCCCTCGGCAAAGGGGAGAATCTCACTATCCTCGCCCCCATCGTCCGGGGCAGAAAAGGGGAGTACCGCAAGGAGATCGACGAACTCAGGCAACATGGTTTCACGAAGGTCAGGATCGACGGCAGGATTATGGACCTGGCGGATGATATCGAGCTCGACAAGAACAAAAAACACGAGATAGAGGTGGTGGTCGACCGGATCACCCTCAGGGATGGTGTGGAACGCAGGCTCTTCGAAGCGGTGGAGCTGGCTCTCTCAAAGGCAGGCGGTCTCGTGAAGGTGGAAACCGGCAAAGAGACGCGCGTCTTCAGCGAGAAGTTTGCATGTCCTGAATGCGGCATCAGTTATCCCGAGATCGCTCCGCGGATGTTCTCTTTCAATAATCCCTACGGGGCCTGTCCGGCGTGTACGGGGCTGGGTGTCAAGGAGTATTTCGACCCGGCGCTCATCGTTCCCAACCATGATCTTTCGCTCCGAGACGGGGCGGTCGTGCCCTGGGCCGAAAAGAATCCCGTACATTTTCTGCCCTTCCTCGAAGCCCTGGTCAAACACTACAGTATCGATATCAGGAAGCCCTTTAAAGAACTCCCGAAAGATGTGCAGAATGCCATCCTCTACGGCTCGAAGGGTGAAGAAATAGAGTTCTTCCACGATCACGGCGGACGCCGGAGCTTCAGCCAGAGGCCATTCGCGGGCGTCATCGGCGAGCTTCAGAAGGACTATGAAGGTTCCGACTTCTACGAGAGGGAAAAACTGGAGAGGTTCATCAACCTCATCCCCTGTCCCGAATGTGAAGGGGCCCGGCTCAGAAAGGAAATGCTCTGGGTGAAGGTAGGCGGTCTCAACATCTTCGAGATATCCAGGATGACCATCGAGGAATGCGTTGTTTGTTTCGACAGGATGGAGCTTTCCGAGAAAGAACAGGAGATCGCCCGGACGATACTCAAGGAGATCACATCGCGCCTGAAGTTCCTCCTCGACGTCGGTCTCGAGTATATCAGCCTGAGCCGGAATTCCGCCACACTTTCCTCCGGTGAATCGCAGAGGATCCGTCTTGCCACCCAGATAGGTTCGGGCCTGACGGGTGTGCTCTACGTGCTCGATGAACCCAGCATCGGGCTCCACCAGAGAGACAACGACAGACTCCTGCAAACGTTGCGGCGACTTCGTGATCTCGACAATACCGTTATCGTTGTCGAGCACGATTACGATGCGATCGTTTCCTCTGACTATGTCGTCGATCTCGGCCCCGGGGCCGGTGAGACAGGCGGCTACCTTGTCTTTCAGGGAACGCCCGCAGATCTGAAGATGCATCCCGACTCGGTAACGGGCCTTTATGTATCGGGACGCCGTTCCATAGAAAGGCCGGCCGCGACGAGGCAGCCGCGGGGTTTTCTCACAGTAAAGGGCGCCCGCGCAAACAACCTGAAGAACATCGACGTTGCCATACCGCTCGGGGTTTTTACCGCCGTCACCGGCGTGTCCGGTTCCGGTAAAAGCACCCTCGTCGTCGATACCCTTTATCCCTCATTGAAACAGAAACTGTACAGGTCGAAAGAACGGGTGGGTGAATCTGACGGCATCCATGGGTTCGAGGCCGTCGACCGCGTTATCGACATCGACCAGTCACCCATAGGAAGGACCCCAAGGTCCAACCCTGCCACCTACACGGGTATTTTCACCCATATCCGCGAACTCTTTTCAAAGCTTCCGGAATCACGGATGAGAGGATACCGGGAGGGAAGGTTTAGCTTCAACGTCAAGGGCGGCAGGTGCGAGACCTGCGCCGGCGAGGGGTTCGTCAAGATAGAGATGCAGTTCCTGCCCGATGTCTACATAGTCTGCGAGGCGTGCAAGGGGAAACGCTACAACCGGGACACTCTGGAGATCCTTTACCGCGGGAAGAGCGTTGCCGATGTGCTTGAAATGACCGTTACTCAGGCGATGGAGTTCTTCGAAGCCCATCCCCATATCAAGATCAAGCTCAAGGTCCTCTACGAGGTTGGTCTTGGATACATACGCCTGGGGCAGGCGGCGACCACTCTTTCCGGGGGGGAGGCCCAGAGGATCAAGCTTTCCCGGGAGCTTTCGAAGCGGGACACGGGAAAGACCTTCTATATTCTCGATGAACCGACGACGGGGCTGCACTTCGTAGATATCGAGAAGCTCCTCCACGTTCTCAATGAACTTGTGGAGAGGGGCAATACGGTGGTCGTCATTGAACACAATCTCGATGTCATAAAGAGTGCCGACTACATAATCGATCTCGGTCCCGAGGGCGGCGGCCGGGGAGGAACGATCATGGCAGAGGGTACGCCCGAAGACGTCATGTCCATAGAGAAGAGTTATACCGGTGTTTTCTTGAAGCGCTATCTTGAGGACAACCCCGGTCTTAACACCGGGGAGTCGCCCGGCGTAAAAACCGCTTCAAGAGTTCGACGTTCCAGAGTTCCAAGGTGAAGACCGGGAATCAATTCGATCAGTCATTCCGGGGCGGCCTGCCTTCATTGCGCTTTGCCTGTTTCATGGCTCTTCTTTCGATGAGCTGCCGCCGGGAACTGCTTCACCTGCCTAAACCGACCAGGTTTTTTTGACACCCTCAAGAAAAAGAAGCCTTTTCTTTATCTTTTCCCCCAGGCCGAAGCCTCCTAAAGAACCATTCTGGCGGATGACCCTGTGGCAGGGGATTATAATGGGAATGGGGTTTTTCTTCACCGCCTGACCGACAGCGCGTCCCCCCCGGGGGCATTCGGCGCAGTTGGCGATGTCGAGATAGCTTCTTGTTTCGCCGTAGGGGATGCTGCGGAGCTCCCCCAATACTCTCTGTGTGAATTCCGGCAGGTCCGATATGTCGACCTCTACATCATGGAAATCCACCGGCTGTCCTTTCAGATACCGGTGGAGAAGCGTGCGTATCATCTTGAAGGACCGGTCTGACTCAACGCTGCCGGGAAAGCGTTTCAACAAGGCGTGGTGTTCCTGGTACATATCATTTTCTGAAAGATCGAGACATATGATCCGGTCCTTTCTTTTTACGACGGATATGGTGCCGAACCAGGATTCAAAGATGGCAAATTCGATGGGGTCCAAGGGCGGCCTCGCGTTGTCTATCCAGCACTGTCAGGAGTTGCATGTCTTTCTTTTTCAACCGCCTGACGTCTGCGGGAAAGCGGCGTTGGCATAATAGTATTCCATTTTCTCCTTATGCTTCAATTCCTCCTGGGCCATTTTCATGAGCATGTCCTTCGTCCGTCCCGCTGAATGAATGGATGCAAGGGACAGGTAGAACTCATGTGCGTTCTTCTCGCGGTGGGCCGCTATGAGGAAAACCTCCTTGCTCTCCATGCCGGTTTTGGGTTCAGGGGCCTCGAGATGCTCCGCGATCTTGTAATCAACTACGGATGTCATCTTCAGTCCTTCATCCCCGTATCCCGTGTCACGGTAATTTACGAGGAACTCCTTGTGTTTCTTTTCCTCGCCGGCAACGATCTGCAGGGCATCCTTAGCCGATCTGTCATCGACCATATCAATGAGCTCCATGTAGAAGTCGTAAGCCTCCTCTTCCTTTGATATCGCCAGATTGATGATGGCTGAAAAATCTCTTGTTTCCATAACCCCTCCTTTTTCTCGTCCTGTCTATAGAATGGCACATTCACCGAAAACGCGCAAGGTCTGAAGCGACAGGTGCCTCTGCGGGAAATAAAAGAAAAAAGCCCCCGAGGGGTGGATATCGGGGGCTTCGAAGGTTTTCATGGCAACTGCATCTATTTACATTACTTGCTTTTCTCCAGCCTGCAACTTTTCCAGCGTAACGGCACAGGCTTTGTATTCCGCCGTCAAAGTTGTCGGGTCGTACACCGGGTTGGTGAGCCAGTTGGCTGACCCTTCCCGGAAATGGAAGGACATCCACACCATACCGGGCGGCACCTCCTTCGTGACCTTGGCCCGGACCTCTACCTCTCCGCGCCGCGACCGGACTCTTATGCGTTCGTCCGGCTGGATGCCGAGCCTTTCCGCATCGGCAATGGAGATATCGGCCGTTTCCTCGGACATCAGAAAATCGAGGCCCGAGCGCCCCGTCTGGGTCCTGGTATGGTAATGGTACAGCCTGCGGCCGGTGCTCAGGACGAAAGGATATTCCCCGTCGGCCACCTCCGCCGGCGCTTTCCAGTCGACAGGATTGAATATACCCTTGCCGTGAGTGAACACTCCGTCACGATGGAGGAAGGCCGTTCCCGGGTGGTCCGTATTGGGGCAGGGCCACTGAAGGCCGTCATTCTCGATCCGGCTGTACTTGACGCCGCCGAGTGCTGGGGCCAGCGCAGAGACTTCGTTGTCCCATATCTCGGGTCCGCTGTTTGAGGTCCATTCCTGCCCCATTCTTTTTGCGATCTCCTTGAAGATCCACCAGTTCGGCTTTGCGTCACCGGGCGCGTTCTTGATCTTGCGGACGCGATTCACCCTTCTTTCGCTGCTCGTGAAGGTCCCATCATCCTCGCACCATGAGGCGGCGGGCAGGATGACATGGGCAAAGCGCGTTGTTTCCGTCGGGAAGATGTCCTGGCAAACCAGGAACTCGGCGGAAGACAGTTCATGTTCGACCTTTTTGATATCGGGCTCGGTATTTGCGAGATTCTCGCCGAAAACGTAGAATGCCCTGATCTTCTTATCGACGAGGGACTCCAGCATCTGGGGCATCATCATGCCGTTGTTTTCGGGTAGTTTTTTGACGTTCCAGGCCTTCTCGAACTTTTCCCGGGCAGCGGCGTCGATTACCTTCTGGTAGCCGGGAAAGACGTTGGGCAAAGCTCCCATGTCGCATGCGCCCTGGACGTTGTTCTGACCGCGCAGGGGATTGACCCCGGCAGAGGGCATTCCCATGTTCCCAAGGAGGAGTTGGAGATTGGCGGTGCTCATGACGTTGTCCTTACCCGTCGTATGCTCCGTTATGCCAAGTGTGTAGCAAAGCATGGCAGGTTTGATGGTGGCGAGCATATGGGCGACATCACGGATCGTCCCCACATCAACGCCTGAGATCTCTGCGGCCCTTTCGGGCGGGTACTCCATTACCTTGGCCTTGAAGGGCTCGAAATTGTCACACCTGTTCTCGACAAAATCCTTGTCGTAGAGACCTTCATTGATGATGACGTTCATGAGGCCGTTCAGAAATGCTATATCACTGCCGACCTTGATCTGACAGTGAATATCGGCGAGTTTAGCGAGCGGCTGCTTCCGCGGGTCGACGACGATGAGCTTTGCCCCCTTGCGCAGGGCATTCTTGAGGAACGTTGCGGCAACCGGGTGGGCCTCTGTCATGTTTGTGCCTATGCAGAGGAACATCTTTGCGTCAGCGAATTCACCAAAGGAATTTGTCATTGCTCCGGAACCAAATGATTGCGCCAGACCGGCGACGGTTGGCGCGTGTCAGGTTCGGGCGCAGTGATCGATGTTGTTGGTACCGATCACTGCGCGGAAGAGTTTCTGCATCTGGTAGGAATCTTCATTTATGCTTCGAGCACTGCTGACGCCTGCTAGGGCATCGGGGCCGCTCTGCGCTATTATCTCTTTGAATTTGTTGGCCACGAGGTCGAGGGCTTCATCCCATGACGCCTCGCGAAAAGACCCGTTCTCCCGTATGAGGGGTGTCGTCAGCCGGTCTTCGGAATAGATGAAATCGTAGCCGAAGCGCCCCTTTACACACAGCCTTCCCTTGTTGGGCGCTGCGTCTTCCACGGCGGCTATCTTGACTATCTTGTCTCCCTTGACGTGGAGTTCGAGCTGACACCCTACGCCGCAATAGGGACAGGTTGTGCGTGTTGTTTTCATTTCCCAGGCACGCCCCAACCCCTTCGCCTTCTTTTCCGTCAATGCCCCTACCGGACATGCCTGCACGCACTGTCCGCAGAAGACGCAATTGCTGTCCTGAAGGAGGCTGTCATAGGCAGTGGCAACCTTCGTGTCGAAGCCGCGCTGTATGGTCTTGATCGCTTCTATGCCCTGTATCTCGTTGCAGACCCGAACACACTTGAGGCACAGGATGCACTTGTTGTAGTCCCGCACGATGAATGGATTGGAGGTATCAACAGGATAGTTGTACTTCTCCCCTTCCATTCCGGACCCGGTTACCCCCAGGTCGTAGGCAAGATTCTGAAGCGTGCAGTCCCCCGTTTTTTCGCAGGTCATGCAGTCCAGCGGGTGGCACGATACCAGGAGTTCAACGATAAAGCGCCGGGCAGCCATAACCCGCTCTGTATCCGTCTTTACCACCATACCTTCGGTTGCCGGAGCCGAACAGGAAGCCACAAGGTTACGCATGCCTTCGACTTCTACCACGCAGATGCGACAAGCTCCTGTCGGAGTCAGGTCCGCCAGATAGCAGAGGGTAGGGATAAAGAACCCATTGGCCCTCGCCACTTCGAGGACTGTTTGCCCCTCTACTGCTTCACAAGTTTTTCCGTTGATCGTGATTTTCATCAAACCTCCTCCTTATAACCCCTCCGTTAGTATTATTGGATTACGCACTGGTACGAACGCGACATTAAGTGTTGTATAATGGTAATATTAAATCACAAGTAAGGTGCATTAACCACCATAATCCACAAAAAATATCGAAAAAATGGAATTTCATTGACTGGGCAAATTGACAACCCCCCGGGCCTTCTCTAGAATAAAGGGGACGAGAATCTTGAAACTCCCGGAGAGGATTACCATCCGGCCGATCAACATAAAAGGTACGAACTATGGAAGGATTCATAAAGTTTTTCGGAACCGGCGGTGCGCGGTTCGTGGCACTGAAGCAGCTTCGGGCCACAGGCGGTTTGTGGCTCAATTACAGGAAGACGAACCTTTATATCGACCCCGGCCCGGGGGCCATTGTCCGCATCCGGTCGTCAAAGGAGACGTACGAACCATCCCTTCTCGACGGGGTCGTCATTACCCACAAACACATGGATCACGCCAACGATATCAACATCCTCATTGAATCCATGGCTGAAGGTGGTTTCAGCAAGAGGGGGACGCTTTTTTGTCCCGAAGACGCCCTGGCCGCAGACCCGGTGGTGTTCGGTTTCGCCCGAAAATATCTCGATAGAGTGGTCTTCCTTCGGGAAGGCGGCGAATATACCCTGGGGGACATCACCTTCCGAACCCCTGTCAGACACAGGCATCCCGTTGAAACCTACGGACTCTTCTTTGATCTCAACACGACCATCGGACTCATCGCCGACACGAGGTTCTTCCCGGGCCTCGCGGACCATTATCGGGCAGAGCACCTCATCATCAATGTCCTGAGGCTCAAGCCCATCGAGAACCACGAGATCATCGAGCACCTTGCCCTTCCCGATGCCCGGGAGATTATCGAAGCGGTGCGTCCCGGCACGGCCATCCTTACCCATTTCGGCATGCACATCATCAAAGAGAAACCCTGGCTCCTGGCGAAGAGGCTTGCGAAAGAAACCGGTGTCAACGTGATAGCGGGCCGGGACGGGATGAAGTGGGAGTTCTAAAAACGGCTTGAGTCGCTTGAATCGCTTGAGGGTTAAGGAGCCTCATAAAGCCGTAAACTCTATCATGCGGGTGAAAGCCGGATATTCACAGCTTCCCTGTTCCCGTCATTCTATTTTTCCGACCTTCAAGCCATTCAAGCCATTCAAGCGGTCTTTGTGAGGGGTAGGAGCATTCTGAATGTGCTGCCCTGGCCCGGTGTCGTTTCCACGTCGATGGAGCCGTTGTTGGCTTCGAGGAGTCTCTTGCTCAGGGAGAGGCCGAGACCGGTGCCTTCTCCCTTAGGTTTGGTCGTGAAGAAGGGTTCGAAGATTCTCCCCAGTATTTCTTCATCGATGCCGCTGCCCTCGTCGGCAACGGTTATGAAGCCGAGGCCGTCCTGCGTTCCCGAAGAGATCCTTATGATACCGCCGTCGGGCATGGATTGTGCGGCGTTGTTAATGAGGTTGATGAGCGCCTGCTGGATATGGATCCTGTCGATGCGGACCATCACGGGTTCCTGGCTTCGCCGGACCTCGACGCTCACATTCTTGAAGCGGGTAAGGTGATGTTCCATGAAAAGTACGGTGTCGTCAACGACGTCATGGAGATCACATTCTTCCGACTTCGGTTCGTCCATTCGGGAGAAGTCGAGGAGCCTTGCCAGTACATTCGACAGACGTCCCGCTTCCTGGTCTATGAGTGCTGCGTAACGCCCGACCTTGCCGATGCCCTCTGTCCTCAATATTCTTTTTGCAAAGCCCTGAATGGCTATGAGGGGGTTCTTGATCTCGTGGGCGATGGAGCCGGCCAGTTCGCCGAGTGAGGAAAGCTTGTTTGCCCTCACCAATTGTGCTTCGAAACCCTTTATCCGCTCTTCCCGGTCTCGAAGGGCTTTCAATTTCTCGTTGAGGGCAACATAGACATCGTTGAGCTCCTTTATATTTGTCTCAAGGAGGGTGTTGCGCGCACTGGAAAGGCTTCTTTCCTCTTCCAGGGCGATCTCGAGATCCCTGGTGCGGTCGGTTGCCTGCGCCTTTGTTTTCCTGGTCGCCATCAGTAGAGAAACACCTCGAATTCACAGTAATTGTAGCCCACGGACCAGCTTTTCGTCTGCGTCGATTTTGCTTTCTTACCGTGGACGTTTTCAAGTAATCCAGCAATGATCCCGCTCTCCATGTCGCAGAACATTTCGCCCGTATAGGTGGAGCCCGCGCAGGTTATGCATTCGAAGAGTTTCACGTTGATGTGGTCTTCGTCGACGATGGTTGCCTCAGGGATTCCGATCCTGAGCTGCCGGATCATTTCGGCGAACTCCTCCATGGATGAGGCCGGGAGCATGTTTCCGACCTTTTTCCCCATCATGTAGAGGGTGGCTCCCGATGTCTCGCCGAGAATACTGCGCATGCCAATTATCCGCAGGATGCGGAAGAGAAGAAGCGGGACGTCCTCCCCCAGCTTCGGGCGCACGATGTTCTTGATATCGTCAACAGAATAGTCTTTCATGTGATGTCCTCCCCCGCTTGCTGCCGTCCGGGTCCCGCCATCACGTCACAAGAGTTCTTTAATCTTTGGCGGAAGGCGAACCCTTTCTGATGACCCCCGTCATGGCCTCCTGGATGAGGCCATTTGAGGCGATGACCCCGCCCCCATAGATGTTGAACGCCCCGCCGGCAAGATCCGATATGGCTCCACCGGCCTCTTCGACGATGAGCGCGCCTGCGGCGAGGTCCCAGGGGTTGAGGTGTATCTCCCAGAAGCCGTCGAAGCGCCCGCATGCCACATAGCTGAGGTTTAAGGCCGCCGAGCCGTCTCTTCGCACAGCCTGGGCCTCGTAGAGGAAATCTACGAAATGGTTGATGTTGTTATCCGGGTTGGTAGTGATGTCGTAAGGGAACCCCGTGCTGAGGAGCGATGCCTTGAGACCTGAAACCGATGAGACCTTTATCCTCTCGCCGTTGAGATAAGCTCCTTTCCCGCGGACGGCAACAAAGAGCTCGTCCATGATAGGACTGTAGACCACCCCGATGAGGACGGCACCCTTTACTTCGTATGCTATGGAGGTGCAAAAAAAGGGATAGCCATGGGCGTAATTGGTCGTGCCGTCCACAGGGTCCACTATCCACCTGTTCCTGTCCCCTTCGAACCGGTTCGTTTTTTCCTCGGCTATAATGTCATCCTCAGGAAAGTGCTTCGTGATCACCGATATGATCATATCCTGACAGGCTATGTCGACGTCGGTGACAAGGTTTATCTCACCCTTATGATGAATGGCGAAACCTCTCTTGAGCGAATCCTTCTGTATCCTTCCTGACGCGAGCGCCATCTCGACAGCCGTCTGCAAAGGGTCTTTCATTAGGTAATTCTAATCGATAATTTCTCTGATTTGCAAGGAAACAGTGAATTGACAATACTGTGGTTCTGGTCTATTATTTCCCCAATGGCGGAGCTAAGGCGGGATCCTCTCACAGGAAACTGGGTCGTTGTGGGATATGGCGGCTCGAAGTCAAGCGGAACGGGGGTGTGCCCCTTCTGCCCGGGTCACGAGTCGCTGACGCCGAAGACCATTTGCGAATATACCAACGACCAGGGCGAGTGGCTGGTCCGTTGCTTCCCTGCCGCCAATCCAATCTTTGTAATAGAGGTTGCAGAAGACAGACGAGGCGAGGGTCTCTACGACAAGATGGGCAATGTCGGAGCCCATGAGATAATCGTGGAAAACAGGTCCCATTCCCGGACGGTCTCCATGTACAGCAAGCAGGAATTGCAGCTGGTGCTGGATATGTACCGGAGCCGCATACTCGATCTCAAGGGCGATACCCGGTTCAAGCATGTTCAGGTGTTCAAGAACCATGGTGAGCTTGCGGGGTCCTATCTCCTTCATCCCCATTCCCATGTGCTTGCCACACCGACCGTCCCGGCGCGGGCATTGCGGGAGGTCATGACGACACGCAGCCATTTTATACAGAAGAACAGATGTCTTCTTTGCGATATAATCAACCAGGAGATACGCCAGGGCAAGAGGCTTGTGAGCATGAACAGGAGTTTCGTCGCAATTTGTCCCTTCGCATCGCGGTTTTCCTACGAAACATGGATCGTGCCCAGATTCCACGAAGCCAGCTATGAGAGCCTCACCGGTCAGGTGGCCAAGGACGACCTTGCGGACATGCTGCTCGATATAATGAAGCGCATAGAGCAGTTCACCAATGCCTATACGATGGAGATTCACACATCGCCCAACACGACATTCGCTGAACCTTACGGAGATGACCTTGCTGTCGCGGAATACTATCACTGGCATATCGAGGTCCTGCCGAGGGATTTCCGGTCATCGAAGTACAAGAGGGAAGACGAGTTCTCCGTGTCGTCGATAACGCCTGAAGAAGCTGCCGAATCGATGAAGGCCCAGCAAGTATAGGCGCCTTTCTCGGTCGGGGGCCGGGGGGTGCCCTTCAGGTTCGTGCGTCGCATGCCGCGTTTCCAAAGGCGGCAGAATTTCAGGGAAAAGGGTGAGAAAGTTCTTCAATTAAGTAGTTCTATGTATGAAATTTTTAAAAAATATCCGGTAGAAACGATCTCTGAAAAAATTTGAAAAATGTCTTGACAATTTGAGGGGTGCTCAGGTACAAAATACTACATGTAGTATGGATATTTAGTGAACATACTACATGTAGTGTTCTGGAGGGGGGTTTGCACTACAGTCGCACTTCAGGAAGCATCACCTGTTTTAACAACACGAATCATACAAGTACTTAATTCTGATTAGGGGGTTGCATGGAAACAACGGATCTGAATCTATTTGTCAGGACTTCAGAGGAGAGTATTTCTGGTTGGGACCGATCGAAAATCGTTGATGCGCTCATCAGGGAAACGCTGATCGACCGCGACACGGCCGGCGAGATCAGCAAGGAAGTGGAACAAATGATCAGGCGATCCGGGATCGAGGTCATTACGGCACCCCTCATCAGGGAACTTGTCAATGCGAGATTGATAGAAAAGGGGCTCGAAAGCTCCCGGAAGATGCATACCAGGCTCGGTATGCCCCTTTATGACGTAGACAGCCTCATCCTTCATCCCAACAAGGAGAATGCCAACGTACCCCACGGCCCGGAAGCCACCAACCTTACCCTGGCGGAGGGCATCAAGAAGGAATATGCCCTTCTGTCCGTTTTTTCCCAGGAGGTGGCCGATGCCCACATGAACGGGGACATACACCTTCACGACCTTGGCTTTGTCGACAGGCCGTACTGCAGCGGTCAGTCCCTTGAATATATCAAGAAGTTCGGCCTTGATCTTCCTCACTCCCTGTCGATGGCGAAGCCGGCAAAGCATGCCGAGGTCCTTCTCGCCCATCTCGTCAAGTTTGCGGCTGCCCTGCAAAGCCATTTCGCAGGCGCCATAGGCTGGGATGCCATAAACATCTTCTTCGCACCCTATATAGAGGGGATGAGCGACGGGGACGTGAAGCAGCTCGCCCAGATGCTTATTTTCGAGTTCTCCCAGCAGGCTGTGGCGAGGGGAGGTCAGGCGATCTTCACCGATATAAACATCTACTGGGAGATACCGAAGCATTTCGTCAACGTTCCGGCCATCGGCCCCGGCGGCAAATTTACCGGCAAGACCTATGGAGAATATGAAAAAGAGGCCCAGCGCTTTGCCTGGAAGCTCTTCGAGGTCTATAAGGAAGGCGACGGGGCAGGGCGGCCCTTCTTCTTTCCAAAACCTATCGTTCACATCACGGAGAAGTTTTTCCATACCGACGGCCACATGGATTTCCTCAATCTCATTTGCGATGTTGCCTCCGACAAGGGCAACACCTACTACGTTTTTGACAGGGGCGAGACGGCCAAGATATCCGAATGCTGCCGCTTAAGCTTCAAGCTTGAGGAAAGTGACCTTCTCGACGCAAAGGAGCCCTGGCGGATGCGCTACTGCGCCCTTCAGAACGTGTCCCTCAACCTGCCGCGGCTCGCATACATGGCGAAGAACGACGACACGAGGCTTTTCAACCTCATCACGGAAAGGTTCGTCCTTGCCGTCAAGGCCCACAAGGAAAAACGGGCCTTCATGGAGAAGCTGCTTTCCCTGGGGGAGAATGGACCCCTCGCACTCCTTACAATGAACCGGGACGGAATGCCCTATCTCAGGTTTAACCTTGCCTCGCATCTCATCGGCATGGTCGGTCTCAATGAAATGGTGCAGATCCATACAGGTGAGGAGATGCATGATTCCAAGCGGGCGTTGAAGCTTGGTATCAAGGCCATTGCCCACATGAACCTCCTTACGGAGAAGATCCGCCGGCAAGAGAATATGAAGATCGTGCTGGAGCAGACCCCGGCGGAGAGCACGAGCTACCGGTTTGCCCGTCTCGACCTCCGGTATTTCTCGCCCCACGCCGGCAGGATCGTGAAAGGCGACGTTGCCTCCGGTGAGGTCTACTACACGAATTCAACGCATCTCAATGTCAAGCATGCCATGAATCCCATCGAAAGGGTGACCACGGAGGGGCTTTTTCATCCTCTCATCGAGGCAGGCTCGATATCTCACGTCTGGCTTGGAGAGGCGCAGCCATCCAAGGAGGCGATCGCCGACTTCGTCATCAAGACATTCAAACACACCACAAATGACCAGATCGCCTTCTCCCCGGAATTCACCACATGCAACAAATGCCACAGAACGGGGCGGGGTCTTGCCGACACCTGCTCGTACTGCGGTTCCACCGATGTGGATGGCATTACGCGGATAACCGGTTACTTCACAAAGGTATCGAGCTGGAACAAGGGCAAGCTGGGAGAACTCAAGGACCGCTATCGCAACGTGGAATTCTTCTCTGAGAAGCGCAAAGCGGCTGCCAACGACTAGAATACTGACGGATCCTGCAAAAAAATCAAGGAGGGGCTATGGGGATAGTAAAGATCTTTTACAAGGATGATTGCCCGATGTGTCCAATGGCGAAAAAGCTGAAAGACCACCTTCGGGAGAAGAACGTTACCGTTGATGATTACAACGTTGGAACCATGGAAGGCCTGGCCGAGGCGACATTCTATCGCGTCATGGCGTTGCCTACCATCCTTGTTGAAGATGAATCGGAGAACTCTCTTGGCGAATGGAGGGGCAACGTGCCTCACATCGATGAGGTGCTCAGTGCCGTTCAAAGCGCCTGATTGCCCGGCCGTAAAAGGTTTCATTGAAACGAGTTTTGTGGATTGGAAGGGGAATCTTGCATCCGTTCTTTTTACCGGTGGCTGCAACTTCAGGTGTCCCTTTTGTCACAACCGCGACCTTGTCCTGAATCCCGGTGGGGTTGAAAATGTTCCCATCGAATACGTTGTGGCGACGATAAGGAAATACAAGGCCCAATGGATTGACAAGATAGTGGTCACCGGCGGTGAGCCGACAATACACATGAACCTTTACGGCCTTATCGGTCTTTTGAAAACCGAAGGAATGAAGATCAAGCTCGACACGAACGGATCAAACCCCTCCGTCGTAAAGGGTCTTGTCAATGATGGTCTTGTGGATTGCATCGCCATGGATGTCAAGGGTCCCCTGGAGCGCTATTCCCGGTGGTGCGGCATTAATGTGGATGAGCGCAAGGTACAGGAAAGTATCGAATTCATTATGAATTCCGGGGTTGATCATTATTTCAGGATGACCGTCGTCCCCTTCCTTCACAGGGAAGAAGACGTCTACACAGTCGCTGCCCACCTTCAAGGGGCGAAGGATTTCATAGTTCAGACATTTAGACCCGATATCACGTTGAATACCGCTTTTTCCCGGATAAGACCTTTCAGTCCCGACAAAATGGAACAGATTAAGGTAAATGTCTCTGACATCATATCCAGGGAGAATGTCGGGCAGCGGGAACACGGGCAGGAGTTGAGTATTTCCGGCAAGACGGAACAGGAAGATCTGTACTCATAGCCTTCTCTATTCCAGGAAACTCTCCAGTCTCTTGCGCCGCGAGGGGTGTTTCAGTTTGCGCAGGGCTTTTGCCTCTATCTGACGGATACGCTCACGGGTCAGCCCGAAGACCTCGCCGACCTCCTCGAGAGTGTAATCTGTTTTTTCACCGATACCGAGTCTCATCCGTATCACCTTCTCTTCACGCGGAGTCAGCGTGGAAAGAACCTTGTCGATCTCCTCCTTGAGAGAGATGCCGACGAGCTCGTTGAAAGGCGACGGCGATTTGGGGTCCGCAATAAAATCGCCGAGTTTAGATTCGTCATCGCCAATGGGCGTCTCGATGGAGATGGGCTCGTTGGAGACCTTCATAATCTTCCTCACCTTTTCGAGGGGAAGACCTGCCTTCAGGGATATCTCGTCGAGATTGGGTTCCCGCCCGAGCTCCTGAAAGAGAGAGATCGTAACCTTTGTTATCTTGTTCATGGTCTCCAGGACATGAACGGGTACCCTGATGGTGCGTGCATAATCGGCTATCGCGCGCGTGATGGCCTGCCGGATCCACCACGTCGAGTAGGTGGAGAACTTGTATCCCTTCTGATAATCGTACTTCTCAGCCGCCTTCATGAGGCCCATGTTTCCTTCCTGAATGAGGTCGAGGAAGGAAAGGCCCCTGTTGAGGTATTTTTTTGCGATGTTGATAACGAGCCTCAGGTTTGCCTGTATGAGGCGGTTCTTGACCGTTTTGAGACCATTTTCGATCTCACCGATCTCGAAAAGTCTCTTTTTGACCTTTCGTGCTTCCTTGTCGTCCATGAACTTGAGCTGTCTCTGGACCTTGCGAATGATCTCCTCAAGGACTTTTTTGTTGAGGTTGAGGTTTATGAGGTTCTCCTCGACCTTCTTCTCGAGGGCCTTGAACTTCTTCTCATTGAGTTTTCTCGTTGGGTCGTTGACCTTGACGGAACTATTTCTCAGCTCTTCCTTTTTCTCATGCTGGTTCTTGATGCTGTTGATGAGGGAAACCGTTTTCTTTCTGTACTTGTCCTCGTCCTTCTTGGTGTAGTTCAGTTCGTCGATGTTCTTGACGACATCGATTATGTTGATGGCCTCTTTCTTGAGAAGTGAGGATATCTCCATGAGTTCCTGAATGGCATGGGGAAGGTCGAAGAGGAGGTTCCTGATCAGGCGTTCCCCGTCTTCGATCCTCTTTGCGATCATATACTCCTCTTCCGAATTGAGGAGAGAGACCCGGCCGATGTCCTTGAGATAGGCCCAGATGATGTTGTCGGTCCTCTCCGAGGGGAACCGTTCCACCTCACCCCATTCCTGGGATTCCTCTTCCGGGGGGGCCTCTGCCTTCTCCTTGATCGTATCGACTATGTCGATGTTGGATTCGGTAAGAAAATCAAAGATATCTTCAATATCCTCAGGTGAAAAGATATTTTGAGGCAGATAATCATTGATCTCGTCGGGGGTCAGGTATCCTTTTTCAGTTCCGATGTCTACGAGATGCTGAATCTCGCTGTGGTTTTTTATGGTCATCTGTCCTCCGGACAGTAAAAAAATGCCCTAAGTAATTGGTTCTAGGGCATTTTCTGGGCTCATCCACGTATCTATAAAGTAAATATACCAACTGGGGGTTATTTTTGTCAAGGTCGATTTCGCCTGTTTGTGAATTTGCCCACGAAGAGGATTATCGGAGAGATTTGGATTGACTAAAGGGCAAATGGATTATATAAGTTGACTAATTACGTCATAGAGGGGGTTCAGGATGTTCAAGAAGATACTCTGTCCCGTCGATTTTTCAAAATTCACCTCCGAGGTTGTTACCTATGCCGCCAGCATGGCGAAGCAGTATGGTGCGGAACTTCACATGCTTCACGTCATACCCAATCTGACGTACTTCACTCCTTACGAATCATTCCTCACGCCGGAAAATCTTGTAGCCATGGAGAAAAATATCCAGGATGAGGTCGACAGGGACTTCGGGAGAATCCTGAGCCGCGTGGATATTGATGCCAAGAAGGTCGTCAGGACGGGCGTCGCTTTTGTGGAGATCATCGACTACGCGAAATCTGAAGGCATGGACCTTATCGTTATGGGTACTCACGGGCGTAGCGGCATCGAGCATATCCTCATTGGAAATGTGGCTGAAAAGGTCGTACGAAAGTCTCCCTGTCCGGTAATGACCATCCGGCCCAGGGGGAAAGAGTTCAAAATGCCTTGAAAGACGGCTTGAGCCGCTTGAATGTTAAGAAGAGACCGGGTTGTTCCTGATCCCCGGAAGACGATTCGACCCAATGGGAAGAAGGATTTTCTCGATGGGTCCTGTATGTCTCATAGGTCCTATACTCTGACTTTCTTTACTCCTTCTTTTCTATCCTTTTCGACAACTCCCTTATATTCCGAACGCTTATGATCTCCATCCCGTCTGAGCGGGCGCTGTCCGCGGGGCAGAAGATCCGTTTTATGCCGATGCGATGGCATTCTTTGATCCTGAGGTCCATGTTTACCGTTTTCCTGATCTCTCCGGTGAGTCCCACCTCGCCGAAGAAGGCGGTCTGCTGGCCGAGGGTGACTTCCTTGTAGCTTGAAAGTATCGATGCGGCCACGGGCAGGTCGATGGCCGGTTCGTTCACCTTCATCCCTCCCGTTACGTTCACGTAAATGTCCCTGTCGAAGAAAGGTTTCCCTACCGTCTTCTCGATGACGGAGATGAGGATGAAAAGGCGGTTTACGTCATAGCCGAGAGAAAGCCGTCTGGGGATGGAAAAATTCGTCTTCTGGGTTATGGCCTGCACTTCGAGGACAATAGGCCGCGATCCGGTGATGCAAGGGAAAAGGCTGCTCCCCTCGCCGATATCACCCCGCTGCGAGATGAAGAATTGGGAAGGGTTCTCAACACTTATGAGACCGTCCCCGGTCATCTGGAATATTCCCACCTCTTCGACGGCGCCGTACCTGTTCTTGATGGTCCTGAGCATTCGATAGGGGAGCATTTTGTCACCTTCAAAGTACAGGACCGTATCGACCATGTGTTCCAGTATCTTGGGACCCGCTATGACACCTTCTTTGGTGACATGGCCTATGAAAATGAGGCTGGTGTCGAGCGCCTTCGTCTCCATTGTGAGCCGCGTGGATACGTCTTTGACCTGACCCATGCTTCCCGGCAGCATGGGAAGCTTGGGGTTATAGACGGATTGGACGGAGTCGACGATGACCAGGGCATAGTGCTCATCGCTGATCGCCGCCAGGATGTCATCGAGGTGATTGGTGATGAGAAAGGCGAAGCCCGCCGTGAGTCCCAGCCTCCTTTTGCGGGATGCCAGTTGCTTCAAGGACTCTTCACCGGATACATAGAGGACCTTGAGGCCCACTTCGGTCATCCTCGCGGCGACCTCAAAACAAAGGGTCGTCTTGCCTATCCCGGGGTCGCCGCCAAGGAGGATGGCGGACCCTATGGTCATGCCCCCGCCAAGGACGCGGTCCATTTCCCCTATGCCCGTTACGACCCTTTCTTCATCGGCAAGTTCTTCGTCGGAGAGGACAACGGGCCGCCGCGGTTCCTTGCCATCTGTTTTTGAGGCGGGCGCGAATTCCTTAAACGTGTCCCATCCCTGGCACATGGGGCATTTCCCCAGCCATTTCAAAGTTTCATATCCGCAGGCAGTGCACGCAAAAAGGGTCTTTTTCGCCATTTTACACCAGGGGTGCCCCTGTATGGAGCTTGATCAACCGGAGTTGATACTCTATGAACCTTATAAGCCATTCTCTCGCTCTGGGAAGTTCCCGGGGAGATACCTCGAAGGTTATCATCCCGTCATATCCCAGCCTTCGGACGGTGTTCAGGAACCTGGCCACGGGAATGTCCCCCCTTCCAAGGAAGAGGTGGCTTTCGTGTGCGCCGAAGTCGCTGAGGTGGATGTTGCGCAGTCTGCCGGTCCTCATAACCTTGATAAAAGGCGCAACGATATCCGTCCCAAAAGTGGCGAGATGCGTCGTATCAAAGGTAAAATAGAGATTGTGCTTCTCGCCGAAAGCGATGAGGTCGTTGATATCGTTCAGAATGTAGGAGGTGAGCATGAGATGCCTGCCCGCCCGGGGCATGTTCTCGATGGTGAGCGCGATATCGGCGCAGTCGAGCTCCTTCTGGAAGTCATGAATGCTATTCAACCATCGGGCAAAGCCTATTTCCATCGTCAGCCACGCAGGCGGATGGAAATTGACGACGCTCGCACCGAGGACGCGGGCGAGGTCGATGGTCCTCTTCAACTCATCCACCTTTGTGCCCCATTTCTTCATCTTGAGAAAGGGGGCATGTAAGGTATGGACGGGAAGGATCTCTATACATGCCTGTACCCTGTCCAGGTAGCCGTCACTCATGAAGCGCTGGTCTATAACGAGTTCACAGCCGTCGAAGCCACCTTCGCGGGCAAGGACAAAGATCTCTTCAATGGGGAGATGGTAGAGGCATCCTGTGGAAAATATATATTTCATACGATAATGATGTTGTCATCAATATCGGTGATTATCCGGCACTTTCCCGACGTATAGTGGATGGTGTTCTCGTATCCGCAGGAACCTTTCTTCGGGAAGACCATTTTCGGTTCGATGGCGAACACGGCTCCGTCCTCTATGGGATAGGTGTGGGTGGCGGCTATGTAAGGGAATTCCGCGAGCTCGATGCCTATACCGTGACCCAGGAACCTCACCTTGTGCGGCTTGTACCCGAGATAGTAGTCTCCGTAACCGGACTTGTCCCCCAGTTCCTTTGAATATTCGAAGAGCTCTTTGCTCGTGTATCCTTCGACGACCTTATCGAGGACCCGGTCATGGATCTCTTTGCAGACATCGTAAGCCCTGACAAAGATATCGGGCATGGAGCCTATCGCATACATCCGCGTCTGGTCCACCTGGTAGCCGTGATAGCAAATGCCGAAATCGATAAGTACGGGTTCGTTCTTCCTTATCTTCTTGAAGCTGGCGCCAACGGGGAATGCCGGGGACAGGCCGAGACCGCCCATGGGGGAATCTGATTGGCTGACGATGCTGCCCGTGCGTCCGCTCAGGATGTGCCAGGTGTAGGCCTCGTAATTGAGAGAGCGGACTCTCAGCAGCCCCTCATGGCCAAGAGACTTTGCATAGCCCTCCATCTGGCCGCCCACCTCGATCTCCGTTGCTCCCTCCCGCAGGAACTCAGGCACTTTCGCATAGACCTTCCTGCCGATCTCAGCGGCCTTCTCCATGAGGCTTATCTCGAAGGCAGACTTACGTTTTCGGATCTCCTTCGTGAGAGGCGAGCAATCAACAAACTCGACATCACCCAGAAGGTCCTTGAACTTGATCACATCGTTGTAAGGTATAACATCGAGCTGCATCCCCAGCCGCTTCATCGGTTTCAGATACTGTGGGATATCCTTGATGGAACGGTAGGGTACGATATTCCCGAGGGGGGATTCCCTCCGTGCCCTCGATATCTCACGCTTGACGAAAAGGATTGGGTCCGAATCCAAAGGAACGAAGAGAAGTGAATCCTGCATCGTCCCCGACAGATAGTAGTAGTCAATTTTGTAATGGAAAAAGGCCCCGTCGAGAGAGGCCTTTTCCATTAACGTCTTCAGTTTCGCGATACGTGAGTCGATCTCTTCTTTGGGTGCGTATTTCATACGTCTTTGCTACTCGTCCTTCCAGACAGCTTTTCTCTTTTCCATGAAGGCGCTGATACCTTCGTTGGCATCCTTTGTCTTCATGCAGCCGTCGAGGTAGCATATCTCCGATGCCCTCAGGGCTTCGAGGAAATTGACGTTGAGCCCTGCCTTGATGGCGCGCTTTGTCCACATGGCCACCGGCCTGCTCTGTTTCAGGAAGTCGGCCATGAACTTTTCCGCCTCTGCCTTGAAGTTCTCCACAGGCAGGACGACGTTGACGAGACCCATTGCCTGCGCCTCTTTCGCGCCTATGATCTTGCCCGTCAAAAGAAGCTCATAGGTGTTCTTGAGTCCGATGATCTTCGGGAACCATGCGGCCGCGATGGGGGGAAACACGCCCACTGCGATCTCAGGCTGACCGATCTTTGCCTTCTCGGAGGCGATGACGATATCACAAAAGCTCATAAGCTCGCATCCGCCGCCGAGTGACCTGCCGTTTACCAGCGCCACCGTCGTGCAGTCGAGCTCTTCCAGGAGCCGGAACATGCGGTGGAAGACCTCGATCATGTCGAGGACCTTGTCCGGGGTGTGGTCGGCCACATCAACGCCGTCACAGAATGCCTTCTCTCCGGCGTGATCGAAGACGAGAAGCTGGATCGTCGGATCTTTCTTGACATCCATGATGGCTTCGTTGATCTCCCTCATCATGAGGATGGTCAACCAGTTCGATACCGGCTCGTTGAGCGTGATCGTTGCAACCTTGCTCTTCTTTTCGAATGTTATATGTGTAAAGGCCAT
>Ga0351931_1022_pt3 | contig 32576 bp, 26 predicted proteins | sample BONcelT113001E11_FD_205818 | JGI IMG/M metagenome (GOLD analysis project Ga0351931, IMG submission 205818) | Enriched cells from coal bed in the Powder River Basin, Montana, United States - BONCAT cells T11 rep2 HSBNCT.T11.300.1.E11 ... | reverse complement strand
TGCTGTCGCATGTTGGATGGATATTTTGCTTGTTTAGGATGGCAAGAGTCGAGGAGAATGCTTCAGGTGATGTATCTCTCATCTTTTGAAACGTGGCTATGAACAGCTCGCTGCCTCGAGAGAAGAAACCAAGTGGGAAACAAGAGCCCTCCCGGAGGGTGCAGATATAGCCTGGGCGCAACAAAAGCGATGTCAGCAAATCGAGTCGCCAAAACCAAGTAGTGAGATATTTTTCTAGACAGCCGTTAAGCATTTTTTCATATGCGAACAAATTAATATGAGCAGGTCCTATCATATCTCATTAATCGTGAGATATGCGAGGGAGCAATCATGATCAACTTATTTAAAAAGGATGCACCGAGCACGGCGACGGTGAACAGAAAGAAAGAGAAACAAGAGGCTCGAAGGCAAAAGGCGCAAGCAAGAGGAGAAAAACCGATAAAATAGAATTTTTTCCAGTTCCAAAAAAACAAGAGTTGCAGCCCGACCCCAGGGACGTGATCGATCGCCACGCAATCCACCGAGGCGCTTTTGCATCACATCCACTCGTAGTGCCTCATAACCTCGGGCACAAACTCGTAGAGCAGGCTGTTTTCCACATACCCGAAGAACAGGCACCCTTCGCACCCCTGGACGATCTCCTTTCGCCGATCTTGCGACGACTGCCACACCTTTGCCAGTCCCTCGGCTACATTGCCCAGCGGCTCGCGGTGCACGCGGCAGTTCTCGATAGTGCCGTCCGCTGCCACATGCAAAATGATGTCGCCTGCATGGCAATTGAATCTGGGCTCCAGGTCCATTATCATCTTCAGGTAGGTCACGGAGTTGATGATAGGCGCCCCCCCCCCTCTTCAGCTCTATCAGCCGCTCTAACGCTTCCTCGTAGGCAGGAATGTCCTGTATCCTCAAAGAGCCCCACACTTTCTCCTCAATGCCGAAGGACTCATGCATGGGCTCAAAAGATATCCAGCACCCCAGCGACTGTGCCAGGTGCACCAGATCCTCCAGCTCGCCCACGTTTTTGCCGGAAATGACACAGTTCATCAGAATCTCATGGCCCGCCTGCTGCGCCGCCCGGATTCCTTCCAGGACGGACTGCAGATCGATGCCCCGTAGCTCTTTGTAACTCTTGATGCCGTCCACGGAGACGGAGAGAAGGTCCAGATCGGGAAGCTCCTTCGCCCTCTGGCGCAGGAGCAGGCCGTTGGTGATGAGCGAGGTTGTAAGCCCCAGGTCCTTGGCATGCCGCAAGATCTCCGGCAGATCCTCTCGCAGTAGCGGCTCGACCGTCCAGGCATTGTAAACGCCTATGCCGAAATTCTGCGCCTCATCCAGCATGCTCAGGATCTCCGGCGTGCTCATCTCCCTGCCTGGATGCCTCCAGTACTCGCAAAAGCGGCAGCTCAGGTTGCAGCGAGCATTTATGCCGTGGGAGAGCACAAAGGGCCTCCCCCGGATCCTCATCTGCCAGAGAGCCCGGGCGGCCGTGCGAGGCGAAAACGATCTCATGCGATTCTCCTATTCTATTCTGGAATTTGCCTGGTTGTGGCTTCCTCCCCACCCTCAACAAGATAGAAACGTTGTTCTTTTTACCGCCACATTAGCTTCTGTCAAGCCTTCAAACCTTCGGCTCCAGCCTTCTTCTCACTGATTCCGCGTGTGCCTTCAGGCCTTCCGCCTCGGCCAGAGTGGTAATAGTATCCTCTAGCCCCAGGAGCCCGTCATCGGTGATCATCTGCACACTGATCTTCTTGGTGAAGTGGTCCACATTGAGTCCCGAGAAGACCCGGGCGTAGCCGGAGGTGGGAAGTACGTGATTGGTGCCGCTGGCGTAGTCGCCTGCCGCTACCGGCGTGAACTTCCCTAAAAACACGCTGCCTGCGTTCTTTATGTACCTCAAGACGGCCATGGGGTCCTTGGTGATTATCTCCAAATGTTCAGGCGCGAAGGCATTGCAAAAGTCCAGAGCCTCGTCCATGTCGCCCGCCACGAGAACTGCGCTGTGCTTCAAACTCTGCTCCACGATCTCGCGGCGCGCTGCGCCAGCCGCCTGAATACTCAATTCCTCGATCACGGCGCAGGCCAAAAGATCATCCAGTGATACCAGCACAGAAATAGACCTGGGATCATGCTCCCCCTGGGCGATCATGTCTGCGGCGATAACTCCCGGATCTGCGGTCCTGTCCGCCAGGATGAGAACTTCGCTCGGACCCGCCGGAAAGTCGATCTCCACGCTGCCTCTCATGAGCATCTTGGCAGCTGTGACGTACACATTGCCCGGCCCCACGATCTTCTGCACCTTCTCTATGCTCTCGGTGCCCAGTCCCATAGCAGCTATGGCCTGGGCTCCTCCAACCTTGTAGATCTCATCGGCGCCAGCCATATCGGCAGCAACCAGGGTGAGAGGAGTTATGGACCCGTCCAATTTAGGTGGAGTGCATACTACTATCCTGGAAACACCGGCCACTTTGGCGGGAATAACATTCATCAAAGCAGAGCTGGGATAAGAGGCCCGCCCGCCGGGCACATAGGCGCCCACAGAGTCAAGGGGTGCGATCTTCTGGCCCACGGAGACACCGGGAGCAACCTCAGTCATCCACAATTCGCGCTCCTTCTGCATGTTGTGGAATTGGCGGATGTTATATGCCGCATCGGATAAGGCTTGCATGAGCCTTTCCTCCACATGATCGTAAGCCGCATCAATCTCTTCTTCGCTTACTCTCAGGTCATCGAGACGCGCCCCCTCAAACTTCTCCGCGTACTTGAAGAGCGCCTCATCCCCTTTGCTTCCCACTTCCATGACAATCTCATTAACCGCGGAAAGCACGTCGGTTATGCCCACATCTCTGGAGAGAAGGGCTTGAAGATCCTCATCCTTCAGCTCACTTAGCATCTTTGTAATCATCTCTAGTTGCCTCCAATATTCATATTCAAACGGAATTGCGCCTGCCCCTCTGTCCTTTATAAAGGGAGACGACGCGTTCCAGGCTGTCCGCCTCCTCCAAAGATTTGTCGTCCCTTACGGCGACCATCCGGGGAAAACGGAGGGCATATCCGGAGGAGTAGTTGGGACTCTTTTGTATCTCCTCGTAGGCCACCTCGAAGATCACCGCCGGCTTGATCTCCACCTCCATGCCCTTCTCCAGCAGAATCAGTTCCCGGAACATATCCGTGAGTTCCGCCAGAGCCTCATCCGTAAGCCCAGTGGCCACAAAGCCCATATCTAAAATATTGCCGGTGGCAGTGTCCAGGCACCCCAGCCGGTAGGAGCCAAGGAAGCTCGCTCTGCGGCCCTCACCCCATTTTGCGCCTATAACCACCAGGTCTAAAGTTTCCATAACCGGCTTGATCTTCAGCCAGTTCTTGCCCCTCTTTCCCGGAGCATATACTGAGTTGGGATTCTTTAAGATAAGCCCTTCATGGCCGGCTGCCAGAGCCTGACGGTAGATCTCCTCTGCTGCCTCGGCACTACCGGACAGTACCTGATCGGCAAGAAGAGTGGGATTGGCAATCTTCTCCAGGAGTGCTCTTCTTTCGCTTAGGGGCAGATGCGTCACGCTTTTGTCATCCAGATAGATCAAATCGAACAGGAAGAGGCGCAGGGGAATCTGGGCGGCAAGCTTTTCTACATTGTATTTCCTGCGAAACCGTTTCAAAATCTCCTGGAAGGCCATGGGCCGGCCGTCTTTTCCAATGGCCACTGCTTCACCATCCAGTATGGCGCTCTTTGCGGTTATCTGCCTGGCTGCCAGGACGATCTCCGGCAAAGATGCCGTTACATTCTCCATGCGGCGGGAGAAGATGGCAACGCTGTCCCCTTCCTTATGGATCTGCACGCGAGCGCCGTCATATTTCCACTCAATAGCTGCAGTACCAATCTCCCCCAAAGCCGCTGCAATGCTCTCGCCAAGCGAAGCCAGCATCATCTTGATGGGGTGATTGATAATGACGCTCAATTGCGAGAGAGTGCCGCGCCGGGCGGCAACTGCCACCAGGCCCATATCGTTGGTGAGGTTATAGGCCCGCTCCACGCTCTCCGCATCTGCCCCGCTCTTGGAAAAGGCCCGGGCAACAGCATCCCGCACGCCCCCTTCACCTACGCCGATCCTCATGTCCTCAATGGCCAGACGGGCAATATACCGGGCCTCCAAAGAGCCGGCCTGGCTGAATAGAAATTGCAGGTTTTTGACTTTAGCATCCTGGCTTCTCTTGCCGGAAGCGCGAGCTATTGCCACAAATCTCTCATAAACGTCTGCGATAGAAAGCGGCTCTGCTTCTTGGAAGGCGGCAAAGCCAAGCGGCCTTCTCTTCTCCACGATGCCGGCGGCAACCAGGCCCGGATCACCGGTGGCGCGAAGCATTTCCGAGATCTGCTCGGCCGGGCAGCCGCAGGCTTTGGCCAGGGCCTCGTAGAGGATGCTCGGCCCCACGCCCATGACCAGATTGAGGCCGGGCGGGAAGAGCGTGCCCATCACATAGCTGCAGGCCACGGAGAGTTCTGCCTCGTCCAGGCCTGCCAGGAATGCTGCGACTAGGTCGATCTTCTCCAGGGAGCCGGATACTGCCTCTACCTTCTGGCAGAGATTTGCGAAGGCAAGAAAGCTCGTCATTTAGAATATGGCATCGATGCGTTTTGTCCTGTAGATGCTGACGATGTCCGTCAGAATGGCGGAAGCGGTCTCGATGGAGCCGGCACCAAGGCCGGTTACGGTTATGGTTCCCGACAGATCGGTGTAAATAGCCGCCGAGTTCAGGGTTCCCGACACAGCTATGGGGCTGCCCATGGGTACCAGAGTGGGCCGTACCGTGAGAGCAGGCACATCACCGATGAGCTTGATGGCATAACCGCGCTTCTTGGCCAGGGCCAGGGCCTCGGGAGTGACGCCGGTGATGCCGGTCACATCAACATCGCTATACTTTATGTTCATGTTGAAGAGCGAATTGGCCAGGATAACCACCTTTCCGGCAGTGTCCACGCCCTCTACATCGTAGCTAGGATCGGCCTCGGCGATCCCCATGTCCTGGGCCTCGCTCAGAGCATGGGTGTAGGGTATACCCTCCTCGGTCATGCGGGTGAGGATGTAGTTGCAGGTGCCATTGAATATGCCGCGGATGCCGAAGATGGTGTTGCCCACCAGTGTGCGTTCCACCAGGCTGATGAGGGGCATGGTGCCGCCCACGGTAGCCTCGAACTTCATCATCACGCCGTTTTCCTCGGCCAGCTTTTTCAGGCGGCTGTAGGAGACCACCAGCGGGCCTTTGTTAGAAGTGACGACATGCTTGCCGCTGGAGAGAGCCGCTTCCATGTGACCAAGGCCGGGTTGACCGTGTACAATGTTAGTGGGAGTAACCTCGACCACCAGGTCGGAGTCGATGGCGGATATGGCCTCTTTGCCTTTCATGCTGGTAGTGGCCACATTGGCCAGAGTCCTCTCGCCCAAAATCTTCTCCGCGTCCACGCCGTCCTGCGCCATCACAGTACCGGTGTGATCGGTGACGCTGATCAGCTTAATGTTTAGGCCCATATCCCGAAGCATCTTCTTCTTGCGATTGAGGACATCGACCACGCCGTGACCGACGATGCCGTAGCCCACCAGGGAAACCTTGATGTCTCTCATATTCAGACCGCCTCCGTTTCTATCGGCTCAATCACAAGCAGCTTCTTCTCGGCGCCCACTTCGCGTAAGATAGCCAATGCCTTCTGGATCTCGGCCTTGCCGGTGGCGCGGATCTTGAGATAGGCGGAAGACGGCTCGTCCACACCAGTCATGGTCAGAGAAACGTCCATGACCTCGGCAAAGCCGGTGGAGTCGATGCGGTTTACGGTATCTCCCAGATCGCTGTGCAGCACATGGCCTACCAGCACAACGGAGACAGCCTCAATGAGGCGGTCCTCGCCTGCTCGCACCACGGAGATGCCGCTCTCCTTGAGCTTGGCGTTGACGGTCTCGATCTTGGACCGGTCCATCTCCACGACGAAGCGAACCGGGATCATGCCGCGGGGTGTCTTTCTATCCCTGTGATGAACCACGCTGATGATATTGGCCTTGTTATCCCTGAAGGGCTGGAGCGCCAGGAGAAGCTGGCCTGGTATGTCCTGCAGCTCTAAATCCATGGAAAGTCGCATAGCATTCCTCATAATCTGATGGACATGTGGTTCATGTTATGGGAAATAAAGGTTGTGTAGGGCAGGATTCAAAGACTATAATCCACCAAAAATTCTAATAATTATTAGGACAAACAGGATTATGACGCCTAGGATGGAGATGACGACCCACCTATAACCTCGAGCAGAGGATATAAAATTGGCAATGAGACCCGCAATAATCCCAAACAAAAAGCTTAAGAAAGACCAGAGATGTGGCAAGATCCATGATGGTTTTTTAGAAACGACTATTTCATTTCGATTCTCCATAAAGCCCTCATGAGAGATAAGTACACCAAAATACTCATAAGCTAAATGATATTCAGTGGGTAAATAATATCCATCGCTAATAGCAGTTAATTTATTAATTTGTTTTATATGAGATAATGGTTCAATTCTATCTATATTTGCTAATGCATAGTGAGGAGAAAACAGAGGTCCCATCGTCATATTAATAGTAACATTTGAAACTGGGTAATTATTGTTATTCGTACAAAAAAATAAAATATTTATATCATCATCCACATAAGCTTCTTCAGGCAGAATTGATACATCAACATTGAGTCCATCTAATTCGTTTACTACGATGTTTCTCAAAATTGATTTACTGCAATTTCCGTTAAAACTCGAATTAAAAAAACAGCTTATCTTAACATTTTGCTGGCCTTTAGAAAGATTATTTATTATGCATTCAACATTATAGCGGTCATCCCATCTAGATATAATTGTATTATTTTCATTATTAATATATTCCATGAAGATTTCTGGGTATTTATCAAAATTGTCGCGGAATGCAGTTAGGTTTGCTCTAAATTTAACCGGCTCATATAAGTGTGCATTCGAAGGTTCAATATTTATATATTTATCTATATCTAAAATATCAATTATTACGTCTTTCTTATCACAAACACATCCATTTTGACCGCAAACACAGTTTGCATTTATAATTTTATATCTAAAGTTTGTATCCTCATAGGTCCTTTCCAGTTCTCCATTTTTGCTCTCACATTCTTGATCATTACATTTCACTTGGTAATTAATTACTGCTTTTTTTCTTGCATATGTAATTGAATTGATATATTCTTCATTTTGGTCCTTAAAACTTGCATCCTCGATTAATATGTCTAATTGTCCCACTTCTTCAGTAGCAAATGGAATTTCTAAACCGTATTTCATATTAGGGGCAATATTATTAATTGAGAAAAATACCTTATAACAATCCACAAGATCATCACATCGAAATGATCTATCATTTTTCAAATTCGTATATCTTATCTCATTTAGAATACAGTGGGAAATTGGCATACGAATAACTATTTCACCAGTGGTAATTATTGGGATATCATCAGAAAATTTAAAATCTACTTTTATGATTGATTTTTCATGTAAGGAACAAGTTTGGTCAGCAGGTGAAATATCTATTTCGACACTTTTTCCCGTTGATATGTCGCCCAAAATTGCATAAAAAATTAAAATAAAGAGAAATGCCTTTAGAGATAGTGTAGCTATATTTTTCGACCTTAAGATATCAATATCAACAAGAGCATTCATATAAGCTATTTATATTCATTTCGTCATTTGGATGTTCATTTTCATATTCTTTTCGCATCCATAGAGAGAATTTTTTGGGAATATCAATTTGAACCACGACAGGTTCGATTCTCTTTTCACCATTTGCGGTCATAAGCACAATATCATCAACAGTTACAACAATTGACCCACTATCACTCCCTATAGAAAACATGTAACTTATGTCTAAACTACCACTATCCTCTTTGGTCGGAGACATGGATTGATATATACTTTGACTTGAATTGAGGTAGAGGTACTGGAAAAAGCCTTCTCCCCGCAGATCAATTAATCTAAAGCCACTATTATTACATTCAACTTTTAGGCTCTTTACACCATATATATATTCAGAACTATTCATAATCACTTCTATATGAAATGTTTCATCTATACATATATTCTTAGGTGTAATTACATCAATACTCATCGGAGGGACATTCAAAGTAAAATACCTTGTTTCTGATCTATAAATAACACCACCATTGCCCTCGCAAGCGACATACCAAGTATATTTTCCTGGCTGACCAATTTTATATAGAAAACTAATAATGGTTTCATTCAGAGAGGGCAATTGATGAATCGTGCTCTCATTCAAGTTTTCTCTGGACAAATATGTTTTAAAATTACCAAATCCTTGAATAGAAGGAAGTTCATAAGTAAATAATATACTATTAAACTTATCAAGCTGTATTGTTTGATTTCTTTCAGGATATATCAAATTAATATTTGGTGGATTAAATTTATAAGTGATATTAATATCATCAATCCATGCAATGGAATCCGGATGAGTTGATGAAGATATATACCGAAATTTTAGCAGCAAATTTTTATCTAATTCTACCTCTTCAACTCCCCATCCATTTTTCCATTTTGCAGAATCATAGACCAAAGATTTATTGTCGTATATTAATATAAGATCACTCATAGAGTCAAAATCCTCAGACTTATTCCACCAAAATTCAACATAAGCAGGATAATCCAATTTTATTGATGCTTCGGCAGGATGCTTCTGATCAATCACTGGGCCTAGCATCATAGATTGTTGGCCTTGGTGAGGATTCTTGCTCGGAGAACCTGCTCCTTCAAAAGAAAGGTACCAATCAGCAGGAATTCCATGTTCGAAATCAATCAATAGACCACATGAAGTGGGAATTTCATACATCGATGTAATAAATAAGATAATCAAAAAAGCCTTTAGCCCTTCTGACCAATCGATAATAGCTCTTCCCCTCCAATACAACTCGTTGCCAATTAATAATAGTATGGTGCATAGAATACGAGAGTTATATACTTTTCGTTATAAAAATATTATATAAAGTTTAACTTTATTTAGTCATAATGAGATTAGTAAGAATAATAAATATTATAATGAGAACTTTTTAAACTTAACATATTATGTATGTGTTTAGCTGTCCGACAATTGTTTGATAGATGCTGGCTTCCTTGAGGAATCCTTAAAAACCCCTGGTTTAGCCACAAAAATGAGCCAAATTCGATATATTTCTGAGTACTATCTATTTAAAATTATAGGTTTAAAGAACACGCTCAAATAATAATATAATCTAAATTAGTATTTGCTTAAAAATCGAAATCAAATGAAGTCTTGTACATTGAACAGATCCCCAGCAATTAGCGACATAGAAAATAATAAAATTGGCTTATAGATCCGGATTATTGTGAGCTTAAACACATATCCTATTATCAATGATTATCAACATTATCACATTATCACATTATCCATCCTCCAGCAATCTAATTACATACAAAAAATCCAGCCATAATCATCATCTCGACCCCCCGGAAAACTCGTGACTCCCAACCGACGTGCTAAAAGTGTCTTTCTCAAAACTCGAAGTAGATTGTCTTGTACTTCAGTTAGCTGAGATCACTTTTATAGTAGCGAGCAGAATCATCTATGGCTTAGGGGATATCTAGCCACAATCCAATCATTCCTGGAATGTCGACTTCTTCAAGGCAAAAAAAGAGCGATAATGCATTCTCAACCCCGCTTTCTCCCACATATGATGGCAAATAAACCTTGTGTAGATTAGATAGTTATTTCTGTGGCAAGAGCATTATAATTCTTATGCAGTCCCTCAAAATAGAAAATGACTTACATCTCCTTACACCCATCTCGGATATCGATCTGCGGGCACTGGCCGAAATAAAAGACGAGCAGGATGCCTTTCTTTCCGTTTATCTTTCTACGATCAACAGAGATGATGATCTCCTTGTGCGGTCTAAGCTGAAAGCCATGAAGAGCGCCCTGCCCAAAGATCTCCAGGAAGCCTTTCTGAAGACCAAACAGACGATCGAGCCCATTCTCGCGGCTGAAGTCATAAAAGGCGAGAAGGGCCGGGTGATCTTCGCCTCCGCTGCCAGGAATTTTCTGCAAGTCTTCAGGCTAGGCGTATCGCTGGAGCCCATGGTGGTGCTGGACAGCTCTCCCTTCCTCTTGCCCCTGGCCAGGCTCAAGGACGATTACCAGGATTATGCTCTGCTGCTGCTCGACTCTCAGGAGGCCAGGCTATTTGTGATCCGCTCCGACATCCTGGAGGAGAAGAAAAAGTTATCGATAGATCTCATGAACAAGCACAAAAAGGGCGGCTGGAGCCAGATGCGCTACAACCGCCTTCGCAGCGGTGCGATAAAGTCCTTCCTCACTGCAGTAGTGGAGGATCTGCAAGGCCGGCTTGATCTTGGTGAGATGAGGCTGTCGGGAAAGTATTTAACTATTACTAATTTTACTTAATGTTGCAAAAAATTGGCTTTGCACCCGAAATATACGTTATGCAGCGAAGCATTTATATCTCTTAGATGCTTATATTACTTAAAAATTCTAAATTGGAAGTGTTAATATGTTTCCGCACAGGATTCAAAGCCAATCAAGCTTCGTGTTCGGACCGGATATCTACCGTAAACTCATACCTGAGGATCATATCCTATGCAAGATAAATAAATGCGTTGACTTCTCCTTCGTGAATAAAGCCTGCAGGGACCTTTACTCAGAAAATCAGGGCAGACCAGTAAAAAATATCCCTGAGACAATGTTCCGTTCCGCGATAGTCCAGTACCTGATGAGCTATTCAGATAGAGAGATGGAACAAGCTGCCAGATATCATATTGTCATAAAATGGTTCCTAAGAATTCCCGTGGAAGACTCCTCATATGATCATAGTGCTCTTGGCGATTTCAGGGACAGGCTCGGTGAAGAGAGATGGAAAAAACTGTTCTTCATGATACTGAAACAAATAGAAGATGCGGGTTTTGCTAAAGGGAATCAATATGTAGATGCCACGCATGTAATATCGAACATTGCAATACCAGGAACCATAGGCTTAATCAGACAGGGAATTAGAGCGCTAATGGAAGAAATAGAAAAAGTAGATCCCAGGCTTTACGAAGAGATGGGTGGGAAAAAGATCGCGGATAAAAAAGAAAAAGTGCATACGCTGAAGCCTGAAGAAAAGAAAAAGAAGCTTGTTGAGGTCGTTGAAGAGGCAAGAACATTAAGAGGCAAAGCCGAGGAACTGGAATCGCTATCTATCAAACAAAAAATCGAGCAGTTGAATCAAATACTGAATGAGAACACCGAAGAGAAAAGTGGTGAGATTCAGAAGAGAGAAGACCATGTGAAGAATAAATTGGTGAGCCTTGTGGATAAGGATGCACGCCATGGTGCAAAATCAGATAAAAAAACATTCACAGGATATAAAGCAAATGTAATGAAATCCGAAGACGGATTTGTGACAAATATTGAAACCACGCCAGGGAATACTTATGACGGCGATGTCCTTCTGCCACTTGTTGATGAGATGACCGCAAACGGTTCTAAACCGGAAAAAGTGGTTGGAGACACTCACTATGGAAGTGCTGAAAACAGGTTTCAGATGCTCCAGAGGGGGATAACGCTTGTGGCTCCCCTAAAGGAGGAATCCAATCCAACAGGGCTTTTTTCTCAGGAGAAATTCAATCTGGACAAAACGGGGATAAGCTGCCCTGCCGGCAACAGAACGATGATTTCGAATTTCAGCGAAAAAGAAGGGACAAAGACATTCTATTTCAAAAAAGAGATCTGTGGACAATGTGTTTTGAAAAACAAATGCACAAAACAGGAGAGAAGGACTGTTACAATAGGGAAACATCATGAAATAATTGTGGTGGCTAAAGAATACAATAAAACTCAGAATTTTAAGGACGATATGAAAGAGAGATCGCACATTGAGCCGAAGCATTCAGAGATGAAACTGTTACATGGTCTTGTAAGGGCGAGGTACTGGGGGCTCCCGAAGGTGAATATTCAGTCAATCATTACCAGTATTGCGGTTAATGTTAAGAGGCTTGCAAATGTTATCTTTAGCGGATGCTGTCCAAAAACGAGCTGAAAATCAAAAAAATTGCAATAAAATGGAGATGAATCATGGAGGATTAATGCCAATTTTGAGAAAAAATTCATACTTATCTCAATAATTCTCAAAATTCGGCTCAAACGGAGATAATTCAAGGGCTAAACCGACAGCCTCGAGATCAAAGGATTAGTGGTAGCGGGTCCCGGAGAGGCCAAGGGCCAGCTTGTAGAGATGCTGTCCATTGATTGGAGGGACAGGCTCCTGGGCGTCGTTGACATCTCCATGCAGACACCTGGGGGAGATCTGGTGAAGCTGGGCGGCCAGTTGGCCAGGGAGGAAAGATCTGTGCAGCTCCATCTAGCAGAGAGACTGAAGGAGGCGGTGCTCAAAGGACAGCCCTCTGCCTACGGCCTGGCCGAGGTGGGCAGGGCTCTGGAGGAAGGTCGAGTCAATCACCTGCTTCTTTCCAGCGGCTTTGCCCTTCCTCAGATGATCTGCAAAAAGTGCCATTTCGCTCACCAGGAGGGCGAGACCTGCCCTACCTGCGGCGGGCAAATGCAGGCCCTGAGCCTGGAGAGGCTTTACGAGCAGGCAGAAATGACTGGAGCAGATGTGGCATTGTTGGAGGACGACGAATTCCTGGAAGCAATGGGTGGAGTGGGGGCGCTGCTGAGGTATTGATGGGACGGGTCTTTGGCTCTTCACTTATGATTTTGGCTGAGGAGGGATACTATCACATTTTCTCTTAAGCTCTCTTGAGATCTCCCTCAATTTCTCTCTCTCGCCCAGCAAGCTGACCGCATACAGAAATCCCGCTTCATTCAGCTCCTCGTCCTCCGGCATTCTCGCGAGCCCCAACCGGCGCGCCAGGAGTGCCGCTCTTTCCGGCCCGAAGTAAATCTCCATGCCTTTGAGGCGCAGCAGAAGGCGGAATAGTTCCACCTCGGCCCGAGTGGAAGCAAAGAGCCTCTCAAGCTCGCTTTTGACCTCTGCATCTTCATCGAGCCGCAGGGCAAAATCCGATATCCTGGCCCTCAGCTTTCCATCGGCGGAGCATATTGGAAATGTTCCAATTTTTTGCTGCTCTTCACACGTTAGCAGATTCATTTTGGAGAGGTAAAGGGCGGCTGTGCATACCTGCGGCTTGACGGAATAGATGCGGCAACCGGGCAGGCTGGAGTCGAAGAAAGGACAGGGTTCGCCCTCTTTTTTGCCAAGCATCCTGGCCGATCCCACCAGATCGCTCTTCAGTTCATGAGGCCTTGTGTAGTCCTTCATGAATATCTTCAGTGAGAGGCCCAAATGCCTGGCGATCCTGCGGCAGTCATCGATGGAAACGGCAATGCCCTTCTCCTCCAGGCAGCACCTGCCGCATCTCTCGCAAACGGCCAGCAGGTGAAGGGCAGCATTTGCCGAGAAGTAGGGCTCAAATTCGGGGGAGATCATCTCATCCATCTCCTCCTTGACCCTATCAAGGTTTTTCAGCCCGCCCTCCGGCACAAGCTTGCTCAGGGCCTGCATGGCGCTTATAACGCTATCGATTTCTTCCTTTAGATAAAAATCCATGCAAACATCCTTCTGCCAATCATTTTTGGAGCTCCTAGCTGTATCGAGTGGGTAATGGTGCTTGAGTCCTCTGTGAGTTCTCAGTGAACTCTGCACCTTTGTAGCAAGTAAATAATCGTAGCTTGATAATAAAACCCTGGTGGTTTACGGAATAGAACCGCAGAGTCGCAGAGCGTACGGAGGACGAACGCACAGAGACGACTATCACTCAGAAGCAAATATTCTATTCTTTCCAGGTGTTTGTTAATAAGGTAAATTGCACGTCTCTGCGAACTCTGCGTCTCTGCGGTTAATATTCGTAGCTGAATAATTAAACCCCGCCGGTTACGGAATAAAACCACAAAGTTGCTAGAAGCGCACCGAGATTCAATTACATCTCGAAAGTCAATAGCAACCGAGGGTTTAGCCACTGGAAATGGCGAAGAGCCATTTTTAGGTCCATTCTTAGATCCAATTTACAGTTATCTCCTCACCTATTTCGATGAGCGCTGCAAATCCCTGCCGCAGTTCTCCCACATTGACGATCCGGGTGGAGCCGATGAAACTCTCTCCCCGCGCCTCGTGGATATGCCCGCAAAGCAATAGGTCCAGCTGATACTCCTCCACGAAGCGGCGCAGGCTGACCGATCCCGAGCTTTCCACATTGTAAAGAGTATCTTGCGCTCCCCGAGGCGGCTGATGCACAATTACTATCTTAATTCTTGCGTCTGCTATATCCTGATAAGCCGCGGCCAGAGTCTCATAAACATCATCATCCTGATGATAGTAGCGTGCAGGATCTCCCAGCCGCCGGGGATCTTTCGCTACCATTCCGCCCATGCCTAGAAAGCCCAGGTCTGCATAGCAATAGGAGGAGCGATGCAGCATTCGCAGGCCCGCTTCGTCCCATAGATCAGGCACGACATCCCTGTGGTCCATATTTCCGGGAACGATGAGCACAGGCGGCCCCAGGTTGGCCAGGGCAAAAGCGGCAGGCCAGGCAGTCTCCCGGCTACCGGCATTGTGCAGATCGCCGCAAAAGACAATCAGATCGGCATCAATATCCTTCAGGCTGTCAAGCATCTCGATGCGATCGTGCAGATCCGCCAGCCCCAAAATCCGGAAAGGCTTCTTTATGCCTGCCATATTCTCGTCAGCCTCATTTTGCGCCTGGCTAAGCCAAATCCAGAAATGCCAAAGCGTCGAGATTATATAAAAATAGTTGCGGCTTTTTGCCGCCTAAGAGAACATCCTCAGGGCTTCTTCCGATCCTTCAACCTCATCCCCGAGCACCTTTCTGATTGCCACCTCGAAATCGCTCTTGCCAACCGAAGATGCGCCTCTACGCAGAGCATTCATGCCTGCCTCAACAACAATGGCATTAAGATCGGCACCGCTCGCTTCCTCGGTGACTTTGACAATCTCCAACAGATCCACGTCCTCATCCTTCTTCATCTTCTTGGAATGGATCTCCAGGATCTTGAGCCTTCCATCCGCTGAAGGCATGGGAATCTCAATTATCCTGTCAAAGCGACCTGGCCGCAGCAGCGCCGGATCCAGAATATCGATTCTATTCGTGGCCGCGATGATCTTGATGTCTCCCCTGGTCCTAAATCCGTCCATCTCCGCCAAAAGCTGCATCATAGTGCGGTTGACCTCGGCGCTTCCCGTGGTGCCGTCATGGGTTCGTATGCTTCCCACCGCGTCGATCTCATCGATGAATATGATGCTGGGGGCCTTCTCGCGCGCCATCTGGAAGATATCGCGAACGAGCTGCGCGCCCTCTCCTATGAACTTATGCACCAGCTCCGAGCCGGACATGTGTATGAAAGTAGCCCTGGATTCGTGAGCTACAGCCTTGGCGAGCATGGTCTTGCCCGTTCCCGGCAAGCCGTAGAGCAGGACGCCTCTGGGCGGTTCTATGCCGATCTCCTTGAAGATAGCAGGATTCGTGAGCGGCAGCTCCACGGTCTCCCTGATCTCTTGAATCTGGCTTTCCAGACCACCCACCTGTTCGTAGGACACATCGGGGGCCTCTACCAGCTCCATTACTTTGGCCCGGACATCCACAGAACGGTCCAGGACGCGAACGATGGTCAGAGAGTTGTTTATGGCCACACGAGAGTTTGTCTGGATTATCCCCATCAACTCCGGTGGAGCAGTAGTGATGAACTCCTGATTATTGCCGTGTTGCCTGAGCAGGACATAGTCCGACCCCATCTCCACAACCGTTGCCAGGAACAGCGGCATCCTCTTGAGGAGGATATTCTCTTTCTTCAGCCGCTCAACCTCTCGCAGATACTTCTTATTGGCAATGAGGGACTCGAAGAGCTTTGCTCTTACCTCTTCCCTCTCCATCCTGGTTGTCTCCAGCTCTTCGGCGAGGCTCTTGTTGTCGGACTGCAGAGCGTTTATCCTCTTTACGAAGGACTCCTGGATGGTCTCTTGACCGGAAATGGCCGATGTTTCACTCATATAAAGAAGGCCTGAGTTTTTCAAGCTTATAAATTCATGCATGAGCGGAAAACTGAAAAATTTTGCATCTTCGAAAGGTATTAATCATAGACTGCTAATTATATCCTGTGGTTTTTATGATCATCCTGAATAAGCACAATCCCTCTCCCTTCGAGGTCGTGGAGAGAAAGGGCCTAGGCCACCCGGATACCCTGGCAGACGGCATCTCCGAGGCCATCTCCCGCTCTCTCTGCCGGTTTTATCTGGAGGAGTTCGGCCAGATCCTGCACCACAATGTTGACAAGGTCCTGATTATTGCCGGCAAGAGCGCGCCGCGCTTTGCAGGAGGCACGATTATAAAGCCCCCTTCAGTTGTCGTGGGCGGCCGGGCCAGCAAGCCCTCCGGAAAGCCGATCCGCGAGATCATTGAGAATGCTGCAGCATCGCATTTCCATAAAACTGTGAAAAACCTGCAGCAGTTCGAGGTCGAGCCGCGCGTGGAAGAGGGAGCACCGGAGCTACGAAGCCTCATTGGCCGGGGAGCAAATGACACCTCCATTGGAGTAGGATATGCACCGCTGAGCGAGACCGAGCAGCTCATTCTGGATCTGGAGGAGGTTGTGAGAAGCGTGCCGGGCGTGGGAGAGGATACCAAGCTCATGGCGGTACGCGTAGGAGACAAGCTGACCCTGGTAGTGGCCGCAGCCATGGTCTCCCGGTTTATCAGTTCGCGAGAGGAGTACGATGAGGCCAAGTCTCGCGTCCAGGAAGCAGTTACGAGAAAGGCCCAAGGCCAAGTTGCCGGGGATGTAGATGTCTGCGTAAACTGCGCCGATGCCGGGGAGAACATCTACCTGACAGTTACCGGCACATCCATTGAGATGGGCGACGACGGAGCCACAGGCCGGGGCAATCGCGGCAACGGCCTGATTACGCCCATGCGGCCCATGACCATGGAGGCCATAGCCGGAAAAAATCCGGTCAGCCACGTGGGCAAGATCTACAACGTGCTGGCGCAAAAGGCAGCCGCTGAGATCGCAGAGCTGGAAGGAGTGAAGGAGGCCTATGTGACCCTGGTGAGCAAGATCGGCTCACCCATCAGCCAGCCACTCCTGCGCGGCGTGCAGATCTCAGGCGACCTGCAGATGACGCCGGGAATGGAGTCAAAGGTCGATGCCATCCTGGACTTCTGGCTGGAGAGCACGGACTCCCTGGTGGAGCAGTTTGTCAAAGGCAAGCTGACTATTTACTGAAATAGGAGCTTCAATCGGCTCCTTTGGTTACCTCTTTTTTGGCCATCTGCAGCCTCTGCTTGGCGTTGTAGCCTGTGGCTTTTTCCAGGAAATTTCTAAAGCGTTTGTTGGTATCCATGGCAACAACATCGTCCGCGCCTAATACCGACTCTGTGGTCACAGTGAGCTTCTTGCCGGTGATCGACACACAGATGCTTTTAAGAGCTCCATAGCTGAGAAGAAGCTTGCCGCCCTCTTGCTCTATCTCAGACGGAAACTCCTCTTCCAGAGCCTTTTGAATTCGTTCCAGATCGGGCTTGAAGCCGCGCTTGAATGAGTAGTCCATGAGCATGGATCGGGCCTGTTCCTGTATAGATCTTTCGAGCGAAAACTACGATTCGATATTTTTGAATTATAGTGCCGAACCATATGAAGGATACTGGTTGCGTGCCATATTTTCTTTAAATTTCCGGCCCCCATATCCAGATCCATTTACTCTTCATCCATAGAAGCGATGCATCATTTGGAAAGGCCCGACGACTCGGCTTCTCCTCTTGAGTTCTTTGTTTATCCTTTGTCCTGATCTTCTTCACTTGCTCTTTTGGCAGCGCCCTATGATTCCAGATGTCCTGGCTGAACCTATCAATTGCATCTGCCGACTTTGAATACTTCTTCTGCCGAAGATCCGCAGCTAATTCTTCAGTGGAGGCAACCACCAGGCAGGCGAATGTACCTGCATTCATTCCATGATCGAAGTCTTCTCCATGATGTATCTTCTCCGAAAGCTCGAAATTCAATGGTGAGCCTCAATGTTAGGCGATCTTTTATCAAAGCATTTTTGCCTGAGAGAATTGATGCAGAGTCCTGATAGTTTGGCTTTTAGATACGGCTATACCTCCGGGTGGTATGAGCAAAGGAGAGGAATGGAATGAAAAAAGGAAAAAAATGAACCGGTATCAACTGGATGAAGAGATCACATTTTTCTTCTTGCTGAAGAACTCGATCGCTTCGGCGAGTTCCTTGTGATCCTTCGCGTAGTCCGCGATCTCGATCTTCTTCATGTAGGCCTCGCATGCCTGCACGAGGGCCGTCGCACCGGCGCGTGTTCCTCTCGGGTGAGCATGGCAACCGGCGCCCATGGTTGTGATGAAATCAACTCCGCCCATGACATCGATGAAAGGCTTCAGGAGCGTTGGGTTGAGTCCACCAGAGATGATCGGGCAGCATTTCTTGAGGCCGCGCCAGGAGTCGTCCTCCAGGACAACGTGGTGAGCGTCGTCCATCTCGACCATCTTGATGGCGTCGTCGTCCTGCGGCGGGATCCTTCCCCAGTGCTGGGTGAAGAAGTGACCTTTGCCCTCGACTCTCAGGATGTTCCTCGCCGCCGTTACGTCCTCCTCAGGACTGCCTGACATCTTGCCGACGCCTGCCGTCCCGGTGTGGATCCCTGAGGCGCCTGCCAACCTTGCAAGCTTCGAGAGCACGAGCACGGAGAAGCCGATGGGATTCTCCTGCCTCGTGAAGCCGCCGTGGCCCGCCCTGTGGAAGTGCAAAAAGACGTCCGGATACCTCCGCCTTAGTGTCTGGACAGCCATCCAGCCTGCCGTGATGCCGTCTATTAGGAAAGCGTACGAACCCGGCTCGAAGCCTGCCTCCCTGATCATCTCGCACCTATCGATCATGGTGTCGAAATCGGCTGCCGATACATTGAACGAGTGGACCTTCTTCCTCCCCGTCTCCTTGACCGCCTTGTCCATGGCCATCTTGACGTACTTGACCATCTTGTCGTAGGGGCAGAAGTCCTGGTCGGCCTGGGGCTCGTCGTTCTTGACGAAGTCTCCGCCGCCGACCCAGAAGTCATAGCAGACCTCGGCGTACTCCGACGAGGTGAGTCCCATCTTGGGTTTGACTATGGTCCCGAGTATCGGCCTGTCGTGGACGTCGAGGTAGTTCCTCATGTCGTCAAGTGTGTAGCGCGGGCCATCATACTGCTCCAGCATGGACGGGGGGAACCAGATGTCAAGGAGCTTGAGCGCCTTGATCTCCTTCATGCCGAGGACGTTCCCGACGATGTAGGTCATGATGTTCTGGACATTGCCATTCCTGTCGAACAGGCGCCAGGGATAGGCGATCCAGATCAGATTCCTCTCGATGTCGACTTTGTAGACGAGGGCGTTCATCACCCTTGAGAAGGGAGTCTCGGTCTTCACGGCAAAATTGGTGCCGGTCGAGCTCTCCGCCGCAATCTCAGCCGCTGCCTGCATGATGTTGAGTTCTCCGCCGGGGATAATGTGAAACACAGCCAGGAGATATTCCCCATTCCTCGGATCAGGGAGATTCATCCTCGTGTATAAGACCTGCTTCGAGTTGAGCGTTTTCATGAGTTCTTCTTGATTCATTGAAAAGACCTTCCAGTTCTGGAGTTAGGCCAGTGCATATATTTGTTATTTGTCATCCATTTGGCTATTCGCCGCCCCAAGCCGTGACACGGGTGAGCTTGACAAAACCGTGGTATCGGGAGAAAAACACGCATCCTGTGGAGTCCTGAAATTATTTCACCTATCATCTAAGTCGTTGACGCGAAATAAAATACACAAGTTTATATTGTAGAACGTGTCTATTATAATTATGGAAGACAATGCAAATTATAAACCTTTTTTAAAGGCTATGTCTGGTGTTGATCCCGTCCAAGCGAGGCGATTTGCAGCAGCTAAAGCACTTGAGATTGGTTGGGGTGGTATCTCAAAAGTCTCAAATTTAACGGGATTAGCCCGAAAGACCATCGATAAAGGCATTCAAGAGCTTGAGAACGAAGATGAATTGAAGCCGCCAGATAGGCTCCGTAAGCCAGGTGGCGGGCGGAAGAAAGCCGAAAATAAGGACCCAACTCTAATGAGCGATCTCGAAGAGATCATGAATGAAAGCACATCAGGCGATCCGATGAGTCTTCTCAAATGGACGTATAAGTCAACCTATGCCATAGCCGACGAGCTACAGCTAAAAGGGCATGATGTGAGTCACGATACAGTGAGACGCCTCCTGAAAGAAGATGGTTATTCGCTTCAAGCTAATAAAAAGACATTAGAAGGCAAATCAGTTCCGGAGAGGGATAGTCAATTTCGCTATATCAATATGCAGGCAGCCAAATCTATAGACAAGGGCGATCCTGTTATCTCTGTAGACGCGAAGAAAAAAGAGAGCATTGGTGATTTCAAGAACTCGGGTAGGACTTGGAGACAAATAGGCGATCCCGAAGAGGTAAATGTGTATGATTTTCCATCGTTATCAATTGGCTCTGCGATTCCTTATGGGATTTATGATCCCAAGAGAAATGATGGATTGGTTAATGTGGGTAAGAGCCATAATACCGCAGAGTTCGCTGTTGAAAGCATCCGACAATGGTGGAATTTAGTTGGAAAACACCATTATGCAGAGTGCAAAAATTTGCTTATCTGTGCTGATGGCGGGGGAAGCAATGGAAGTCGAAACAGAAGCTGGAAATTCTTTTTGCAAGACTTGGCGGACGAAATTGGAATAACAATAACCGTCTGTCATTTTCCGCCAGGGACAAGCAAATGGAATAAGATTGAGCATTGCATGTTCTCATTCATAAGCATGAATTGGCGAGGAAGACCATTGGCAAGCTACGAAACAATTATCAAGCTAATCGGTGCAACCAAGACAAAGAAAGGACTTAGAGTACAGGCTCGTTTAGACGAAAGAGACTATGAAACTGGGAAGAAGATCTCAGATGAAAATATGGCACAATTAAAGATTATCTTACATGAAGTATATCCATTATGGAATTATTCTATTGAACCACGTACAAACTCAAAAACGTCAAGGATTATTGAGTAAATTATTTTCAGTCAACTCCTAAGCCTGGACAGAACGTCGACGTCCTTGGCTTCAGTCGAGAGCCTTCCAGCCGGGCCTGGGCTGCATGCGTTGAGAAGCCCAGCCCGAAGATGTCCTCGAACTTGGTGGCATCCTCGCCAGTTAGCTGAGGAGCTAAAATAGCCGAGGCCAACTGCCTGCAGACTCAAAGCCCTTCTTTTGAAGCATCTCCTGGGTTGAACGACGAAATATTTCAGCGATTTCTTCCATGGCCAGCGCCAGAGTCCGTTGCCTCTGGAATTCTGCGGATACGCCGCGCAGAGAGATCCTTCACAGCCATATAGCAACTGTTTGTTCCGTCGTGAAACCGCCCCATGGGTTCGGTTTAATTCTTCTTCGAAGGCCCAAGATTGATTGGGATTAGCCATTCATACAGGGAAAAGTTTATGTGGTAAATGACTATGTAATAATTCGCTTTATGGCTAATCATACTGGATTTCTGATGTTTTCCGGCCAGCAATGAGGAATCTATTTTGGATCTAAGCACAACTGCACTTTTAGCATTACTCGGCCTTCTGCTCTGCTTATCGGCTTTCTTCTCTGCATCGGAGACAGCATTGATGTCACTCAGCAAAATTCGACTTATTCATATGTTGGAGGAGAAGGTAAGGGGTGCCAGCGTAATAAACCAGATGAGGGAAAACCCCAGCAAGCTGCTGGGCACTATCCTTGTAGGCAATAACCTCGTGAACATCGGAGCGTCATCCATTGCTACTGTCTTGGCGATCAAGTACTTCGGAGATACCGGCATAGGTATAGCTACTGGAATAATGACCGTTCTGGTGCTCATATTCGGAGAGATCACTCCTAAAGCATTAGCTGCACAGAAGTCTGAAAGAGTCTCGCTAATCGTGGCAAGGCCCATTTCCATTTTGACATATCTGCTAAGCCCAATCGTGTTAGTCTTCACGCAGATTGCCAGCTTTTTCATGCGGCTGCTGGGCTGCAAAAGCAATGCTAACTTGCCCACTATCACTGAAGAGGAACTTAAGTCCATGGTGAATTTGGGCGAGGAAGAAGGCGTCATAGAAGACCATGAAAAGACAATGATCTGCAATGTCTTCGACTTCGGGGACCAGTTGATCAAAGACGTTATGATACAGAGGATGGACATAGCAGCTATCAACATAAACGCTACCTACGACGAGATCATCAAAGTAATAAAAACCGAGCAATACTCTCGTTATCCTGTCTATAACAAAAGGATCGATAACATCGTGGGCATACTCAATGTCAAAGAGCTGGTCTACCGAGATTCCGAAGAAGTCTTTGACATAAAAAAGTTCGTGAAAAAGCCCTATTACACATTCGAGTTCATGAATACATCCGAACTTTTCAGCGAAATGAAGAAACATAGGACACACATGGCGATAGTCCTGGATGAATATGGGGGGACAGCCGGAATTATCACTATAGAAGATCTAGTCGAGGAAATCGTCGGAGATATCTCAGATGAGTACGATATGCATACCCAAGAGATAGAGACTATCCGGGAAGGAGAATATATTGTCGACGGAAGTACCAGGATCGAGGAACTGAACGAGCTAATCGGGACAAGGATCGAATCAGAGCACTATGACTCCGTAGGCGGATTCGTAATCGAGTTGATCGGCAGATTGCCCAGGCAAGGCGAATCTGTCGAGTACATGAACACGAAGTTCCTCGTCGAAAACATGGAAAGAAACCGGATTAAAAAGATCAGGGTGCTGATGACGGAAGCTATGCATGACGATCAAACATACATATATTGAAAATTGTTTTTTATATATAATTAGCTCTTGCACCTGAAACCGGCTAGCCGCAGAAGACTGCAACTCGCCCAGGTTTTCATCAATCTCAATGCATCGATCTGAGCCGATTTACACTCGCTCTTAAGCCACAGAATTTTCACATTGATAATACCTCGATGCTTGCATCGGGGTGAGCAGCCGCCGTTTCCCTAAACGCACCAAAAGGCCTTTAGAATTCCTTCATCTTAAAGGAGTTGATTTTGAGATGAGCTTTGAGCACAAACTAGCACTTGCTCAAGCCCAGACCGCGGAGTCCATTGCTAAGATTGAGCGCTGAATCCAAAAAGGGCCTCCTGTGAAACTCAGGATAAAATGCCTAAATTGCTGCAAACAGGTGCACATTCCCTCTTCTTCGTCTCAAATCGTTCCGGCAGCCCTGCCACAATCCCTGCAAAATTTTTATCTGCATTTTTCTTTTTAAATCCAGCCAGCTTAACGATCTCATCCCTGTTTATCTCTCTTCTACTAAACACCGCCGCTTCCAGCAGCTTTTCCCCTCTCTCTGATCTGACTATCACCGTGGAGTATCCATCCGGGCTTCCAATCGAACCTACGGATATGTCCGCCAGCCGGCTGACCAGATCATCACAAAATCCGCAGCCTGACCTCACCTCGCGTTCAAGCTCCCGCACACGGCAGGAGTACTCTTTGCCGTCTATTGCCACTATGAATTTTCCTCTGGCAATCTGGACCCTTTCGGCACTTTCAAGATTTATGCCGAAAAGCCCTCGGATGTGACTTTTGAGAGATTCATAATCGAAGCTTTCGAAACAGAAGAGGCCTATGAGAAATATCTTGGCACCCGGAAATTTTTCATTAAAATATCCCAGCATCTGCAATTTTCTAACCACTCGGATCTGACAGGGCGTGCCGACAACGGCAATTCTCCTTTTTCCTCTGTTCAAGGCATTCATAAGCGGGGCGATAACTGACACTCGCACATACTTCGTTCCCCTAGCCTGCAAAATCAAATCAGTTTCGTCAACCAGGGTTGCTTTTGCTCCCAAGCTCGTATCTTTTTGAGCAACCACAGCCGCATCCAGCAGCCCCGTTTCAATTCCTTGTTGGAGAATTGAGGTTACCATCCCTCCATCCTGTCCCTCTATGCTGCTCCTGCCGGCAAACATTTCCCTATTGACTCCCAGATCGTCATCATTAGTTCCACTGAGAAATTCCTCTTCCATATCTTTGATATCAGCAGAGGACAATGGGTAGATGTTTTTTCTTTCCAATATGGAATTTGTGGGACATACCAGAGCACATGCACCGCATCCAATGCAGTCTTCCGATAATTCCCCATAGGGCGTATCCACATCCCTCAAGACTCCTCGATTCTGAGCACTTATGGCCGAGACGCCCACCAGCTCCTCACAGACCCGGTAGCATAATCCGCAGAGGATGCAATTTTTATCCTCCGGCATAAAGCGAGGCTTGAAGATCCCATATTCTCCGGCCAGCTCCAGCAACTTCTTCTCCTGGGGGCATCGGGCTATGAGAAGCTCTAAGATCATCTTGCGAATGTCTAAAACCTCCGGAGAGTGAGTATTTACGACAAGTTCCTCCTCAACCGGATAGTTGCAGGCGGTGACAAACTTTTTCCGGCCATTTTTTTCGATCTGCACCGTACACAGCCGGCAGGATCCGTAAGGCTTGAGAGAAGGATGATGGCATAACGTCGGAATACGGATGCCGGCCAGCCTTGCTGCCTCCAGGATCGTGGCCGGGCTGCTATTGGCATCGGTTTCAATCTCATGACCGTCGATCTTGATTCTGAGCTTTTTCATGCCTTCTCACCTCTATTGAGTCTCTCAGCAGAATGAGAAAGTCCTCGGGAGACCTTCTTGACAGCCCTCACCTTAGGTGGACATACCTCAAGGCAAATGCCGCATCGAGTGCATCGGGACTGGTCTATGACGCTGATGCTGTCCTCCTCACCCTCGATTGCTCCTTGGGGGCAGTTCTTCTGGCACAGACCGCACCCTATACAGATCTCTGGCTCTATGAAATATGAAACAAGGGCTTTGCAGGCCAGAGAGGGGCACCTTTTCTCAATTATATGGGCGGCATATTCATCAGGAAAGTGGGCAATTGTACTTAAAACCGGATTTACTGCCGTCCGTCCCAATGCACACAGCGACGCATTTTTCATCAGCTCTGCTATCTCTTTGAGAATTCGCAGATCTCCCTCATGCCCTTTGCCGGAAACGATGCCGTCTAATATCTCTCGCATTTGTTTCAGGCCCTCCCGGCAAGGCAGGCACTTGCCACAGGACTCATCGCAGAGAAAGTCCACAAAGTAGCGAGCTAAATCTACGACGCAAGTATCCTCGTCAATAACAATTATGCTGCCTGAGCCCATCATGGAACCAAGGCTCGTAAGCTCGTCGAAGTCAACCGGCGTCTGCAAATGCCGGGCAGGAATTATTCCACCAGAGGGGCCTCCCGTCTGAACTCCTTTGAGCTTTTTTTCGCCAGGAATTCCGCCTCCTATCTTGTAAACTATGTCGGCCAGGCTCATGCCCATGGGAACTTCCACCAGACCGGTATTGTTGACCTTTCCTACCAGTGAGAAGATCTTGGTCCCCTTGCTTCTTTCCGTTCCTATGGAGGAAAACCATTCGGCTCCCCGGTTGATGATGAGAGGGATATTGGCCCAGGTCTCCACATTGTTGAGCAGGCTGGGTCGATTCCAGACTCCGCACTCAGAGGTATGGACATACTTGGGCCGGGGCTCGCCCACTTTGCCCTCCAGGGCGTTCATGAGAGCGGTTGACTCTCCAGAGACAAAGGCACCCGCACCTCTATGCACGGCTACATCGAAATCAAATCCGCTGCCCAGTATGTTCTCCCCAAGAAGGCCCAGCTCTCGGGCCTGATGCAGGGCGAATTTTGCATTTTCCACGGCCAGAGGATACTCCATGCGCACGTAAATGTAGCCGCTATGCGCTCCAACCGCATAGGCTCCAATTATCAGCCCCTCCAAAACGCTGTGCGGATTGCCTTCCATGAGGGCACGATCCATGAAGGCACCCGGGTCTCCCTCATCGCAATTGACGATCACATATTTGGGGTCTCCGGACGCCTTAGCTGTCGATTCCCATTTTTTCCCGGTGGGAAATCCGCCTCCACCCCTCCCTCTGAGGCCTGACTTTTTTATCTCATCAATTACCTCTTGAGAAGTCATCTGTGATAAGGCGCGAGCTAGAGCGGCATAGCCGCCCAGGGCGATGTAGTCGTATATATTTCTAGGATCTATTTTTATATTAGTTTTTATTAAAAATCTCATCTGATGATTATAAAACGGGATATCATCTTCCAGTATTGCCTTTTGGCCGGTTGCAGGATCTGTATAAAGAAGGCGTTCTACCAGCTCGCCTTTGAGAATGGTCTCCTCCACGATCTCCTGCACATCATCCGGCTGGACGCCCATGTAATAGATGCCCTGCGGATATACAACCACGAGAGTCCCTTTTTCGCAAAAGCCGGGACACCCCGTCTCCTTTATGCTTATCTCTTTCTCCAGACCCTTCTTAAGAACCTCTCTTTTAAAGGCGCTGACGACCTTTCCCGCGCCAAGGCCTTGGCAGCCGGTACCGGCACAGATTGCCACAATTTTTTTCTTGGGATCTCTCGTGCATATGATTTCATCTCTCAAGATCTCCAGATCCTGAATTGATGTAAGTCTTGCCATCTTTTCCCCATTTTTCCTAATCGCTGACTGATATTGACTATTCGAGTGCGAGCTTGCCCAATATCTTCTCTACCTTCTTGGAGTCCACCCGGCCATGATAATCATCATTTACTACTATTACCGGGCCGATGGCGCAGCATCCCAGGCAGTTGACCCTATCTAAAGTGAAGCTATTGTCCGGCGTAGTCTGCCCTGATTTTATGCCCAATTTTGACTCGGCTGTATCCAGCAATCTCTGAGCGCCTCGCACCTGGCAGGCGGTTCCCATGCAAACGCATACTTTGTGCCGGCCCACGGGAGAGAGGCTCATAGCTTTGTAGAAGCTCGCCACTCTGAATATCTGGCTTGCTGGAATTTTAAGCTTCTGGGATAGCTCCCCGATGGCTTCTTTGGAGATCCAATTCAGCTCGCCTTGCAGATCCAAAAGCAACTGGATCAAGAATCCTTCTTTTCCATTATATTTTTTTATTATATTATTAAGCTTCTCCTTATCAGCATCGTTCATATTGCCACCTCCCTGGGCTTTTTTGGGGGTTCTCTCTGCCCCTCTTCCAATAATTCCCCCGTATTCCTAAAGAGTTCTCATTGTCTCTGATCAAGGAATAGATTCGAGCCCCTGCATGAGGGACAATTGAGCATTTTGTCCAGCTCTTCCGCCACCCAGGCAGGCGCATTGGATCTTCACTTTGTTTGTTCCTTTTTCTGTTGATTCTGACATCATAATCTCCTCCCGTCTTCATCAGCAAAGCCGAAGATGGCATGATCTTTGGTCCGTTAAAGCTTGGACAGGCACCTTTAGCGCCAGTTGAATCTCGCTTTTGTTTGCCCATTAATACAAGCCTGATATATATGATTTATTGTGAACAATTCACAAAAGGGCCGCTAACATCTAGTAGGCTGAAATGTCAAGGCCTTCCTCTTGCCAAAAATAGTAGCGTTACTTTTCCAGAAGCATCAAGTAGAGTACGCCTCTCATTTGGATATGACACATTCAAGAATCGTTGTTTTGGACCACTCACTCACATTTGCTACATCCCATATAGCATATGAATTGTCGATATACTATACTTATAACGACAATGATCCTCAAGCCCCGGCAAAGCAAGCTGTAGCATGGTGCAGTGCAACTGTGCAGAGCCTTTTATCCATTGATTGCAATAAAGTATCTCCCATGAGTGAGGAGTTGCTACGAGCGGTCCGTAAAAGATGCAAGAAGATGGAGATACCCCTTGTGGGAGTGGCGAATGTAGAGCGCTGGAAGGATCCACCATTTCAGCCCTGGATGCCGAAGGAGTTTTATCCTCAGTCCATATTCCCCCAGGCCAAATCGGTGATCGTTATTGGTCTGCCCGTCAGCCTGCCCGTGCTGGAAACCTCGCCATCAATTTACTACAGGGAGCTGTACAACACCGTGAATGCTCTCCTGGACCAATACACCTACCGCCTGGCCAATTTTCTAAATGAAAAAGGCCACTCTTCCGTCTTCGTTCCCCGGGACGGATACTTCGGCATCAAAGCCCTGCTGAAAAATCCGGTGGCTTTCTTCTCCCACCGGCACGCTGCCCTGCTGGCGGGCCTGGGCAATTTCGGGACAAACAATATGCTGCTCACGCCCAAATTTGGCCCGCGCGTGCGTTTCGGCTCTGTTTTTACGGCAGCGGAGCTCCCGTCCGATCCGCTCTTCCATGAGGAGTTGTGCACCCGCTGTATGCGCTGCGTCAAGATGTGCCCGGCGCAGGCCCTGGACGAGAAGGACTATCCGCAAGGGCTCACGGACAAGAAGAGCTGCACCGCCCACAGCGCCGAGCTGAACCAGCGGGGAATTTCGCCCTGCGGAATATGCATCAAGGTCTGCCCGGTGGGCAAGGACAGGAAACTGTACGGGCGGGAGGATGGCTCAATCTACTCCCGAAAGGATCGGTTCCCGGTGGAGCACCAGGCCTGGAAGCATGTGCAAAGGTATGGGGGGCTGTGAGATCAAGGTTATCTCTATCCTGGGATTCTTCGAGTCTTTAGACCACTGTTTAGACTTCTCTACAGAAGGGAGTTTTGGCTTACGTGGAGGGACATTTGGTGCGATTTTCAGCTTGCCCTTCTCTCCATTCAATCGAGCGTTCTCATATCTCAATTACTGGAGACTACTCGAAGGTGCTGATTCCATTGATGCAATTTATCAGCTACGCTCAGCAGTGTGACATTTGAGCAGCTCTCCGCCTACAATCCTGTGCTCCCCCTCGCTATCGTGCACGATGCACTCGCCGCTCTTCCCGGCCTCACCTCTTTCGAAGTCCCGATATCTTTCCAGCAGGGCGATGGCTTCCTGCATCTCGAAGAGATAGCGCAAAATGAGCTGCTCGGCCAATTTCTCCGCTTCGTCGGGTTCCATCTTGCCCCCCAGCCCCCGGCACTCCGAGCACATCAATTCGCCGTTATCCAAATAGAAGGGGTAGGTGCGGCAGAGCATGGGCCGGGCAGGATAGACAGAGCAGCGGCCATTTTGATAAAACCGGCAGGATCCGCCATCTTTTTTCAGCCTCCACTCCAGGGTATGAAAGCAGCCGTCTTTGTCCCACTCACCTTCCTCCGGCGGGCCCACAGCCTCCAGCCACTGCAGGCCCGTTGCTATCTGGATGCGTCTTATCTCAAGAGGAAAGGCGACCACGCTGTTGTCTTCTCCCCGGCAGCATTCCCCGCATTGCAGGCAGTGAAATCCGATCTCCTGTATCCGAGCGGCCAGCTTTATCGGGGAGAGCTTTTTCGCTGCCAAGAAAAACTCATTCAGCTCAGAAATCCTATCTTCTCTCTTCACGCAGGTCGCCTTTTTCGTTCATCTCTTGCACAGGGCTATGAAATTGTCTAAAAGCTCAGGGCCATACTCGGTATGAACAACCTCGGGATGCCACTGAACGCCGTATAACGGCCGGGTCAGGTGCTTCATGGCCTCGATCTCGCAGACGTTCGACCTGGCCAGGATCTCAAAATCCACCGGAAGCTCTGACACCTGGTCCATGTGCGAGGCCCAGGTCTTGAACTTGGCCGGCAGCCCATTTAGTATGTCGTCTTCCTTGAGGACCTGCACATCTACCTCCGCGTAGCCTCCCATGCTGCCAGGCACCACTTTTCCGCCAAAGGTGGTGCCCATGAGCTGCATGCCCAGGCATATGCCCAGAATGGGGATATCCAGATCCCGAAGATAATCCGCGCAGCGCCCGGCGCGCTCCAGCGATGGCCCTCCCCCCAGAATGAGGCCGTTAGCATCGATCTTCTCCGGAGGCGTCTGGTTGGAGATGAGGTCCGTCTCCACCTTTTCCCGGATGGCGCGCCGGATAAGGTGATTGAACTGTCCATAGTTGTTGACTACAAGTATTCGCATTGCCTCATCTTGCAGCTCATTATGATGATATATTTTTTGGCGATAGCTTGGAGTACAAATTTATATGAATACAGATCTTATGTTATATGTATGATGCAACCTTTTGATCGCATACTGATTGGAGAAGCATTGGTGGGAGAAGGGCCGGAGATTGCCCATATCGATCTGGTGATTGGGCCTAAAGGCAGCTACGTAGAGCAGGCATTTGTCAGTGCCCTGGCCTCGCCCGCGAAGGGGCATACTCCCTTGCTGGCGGTCTTAGAGCCCAACCTGCCCGCCAAGCCCTTCACCCTTATGGTAAACAAGGTTACCATCAAAGACGCCGGGCAGGCCATACTTATGTTCGGCCCCGCCCAGGCTGCTGTGGCCAAGGCGGTAATGGACTGTGTGGCGGAAGGAACCCTGCCCCAGGAGCTGGCAGAGGAGCTGATGATAATCGTATCCGTGTTCTTAGAATGGGATGCAAAAGACAAGAAAAAGATCTACGAATATAACTATCAGGCTACAAAGCTGGCCATCGAGCGTGCCGCTGCTAAGAATCCCAAGGTATCGGAAGTACTGACCAAGAAGGACTCTGCGAAGCATCCATTTGCCTAGATGAATTACTGCAAAAAACAAATATGCGTATCGCAGTCTCTATGCAATATCGAATTCACAGAGAATTCACATGAGATTGCCAATGGCTATGGAGTGCTAACAAGCCCTCAATGTGAAAAATAGATTCATAAATGCCAAGCCTAACTTTTGGTCTAGAAAAATTGTCAAGCGCGAGTGGGATGGTAAGAAAAGGAGAGTGAGGATATGCAAAAACCGGATAGCAATTGCAAAAATAAGACTAGATTCAAGCGCAAGTACAGGGACGTATTTCCCGTCTTTGCAGTGTTAATGATTGCGGGAGTGCTACTGGCCATATCGGCCTTCGCACAATTCGATTCGCAGCCAGGATCTTCGGGAATGGAGGATTTCTCCACACCGGATAACCTGGACGGAGTTGGATATAACCAGCAGCCCAAGCTCACCGCTCTTGAAAGCGATAAACCCAGCCCCCAGGAAGCAGGCAGCTCCATAAAATGGACGGCCAAAGCAGAGGACCCGGAAAATGATCCCATGTTCTTCACGTTCCGGCTAAGAGGGCCATCCACGGGAGACGTATGGGGACCGGTAGACGTATGGAAGCCGGTAAGCCAATGGTCCCCGGATAATACCTGGAAATGGGATACTAATTCAGAAGATGCCGGAAAATACCAGATAAGCGTTTCAGTTAGAGATGAAACGCATGCCGGCCCCCAATTTACTCAGGATGAGAAAATAGTTGACTTTTTGTTGACGGCCCCCCCGGCTCCCCCGGCGCAGCCAATTGTTGAGCCTTTACCCATTGTGACGGCCCCAGAGCAAGCTTACGTGCCGCCCGTAGAGGAACAACAGCCCCCCCAGATACAACAGGTGGAGCTGCCACAGGTAACAGCACCTGCAAATCTGGCTCCAGTCATGATCAGCTTGACCTCTGATCTCGCCAGCCCCCAGGAAGCCGGTGCATCAGTAACCTGGGCGGCGGAAGCCAGTGACCAGGAAAGCGATGGCCTGCAGTTCCTGTTCCTGCTGGACAATCAGCCGGTAACCGGATGGCAATACCAGAATCAATGGACCTGGCAAACCTCTGCCAATGATTTCGGCGCTCATAGTATAGAGGCAAGAGTAAAAGACGGCGCACATAATGCGGATGGCGACTCGTCCCAGATGGCAAGCTTCATCATAAACAAACCCAATGAGAAGCCAGTAATATCCGATTTGTCATCTGATAAGACCAGTCCCCAGGAGACAGGCAGCATTGTAACCTGGACGGCACAGGCCAATGACCCCGAAAGTGATCCAATTTTATATAGGTTCTTTTTGAACGGGCTTCCTACAACCGATTGGCAGCCCAACAAACAATGGACCTGGACAGCAGCTGAGGGCGAAGCCCAGGTAGAGGTTCAGGTTAGGGACGGTAAGCATGCCGAGCAGGACGGATTTGATGACAGGAAGAGCGCGACGTTCATCGTAATGCCGCCTAACCAGAAACCTGCGATCATTAATTTCAGTCCTGACAAGCTCAGCCCCCAGGAGATAGGTTCGACTATAACCTGGAATGTGGATTTTATGGATTCTGAGAACGATCCATTGCAATTCCAGTTTTCCCTGGACGGACAGGTAGTGCAGGATTGGTCGGAGAGCCCCGTCTGGAGCTGGACGGCTGCCGCGGAACAGGTAGGACGGCATGTCATCGAGGCCAAGATAAGAGATGGAAAGCACAATCCTGAAGGAGACAGCGCCAGCAGCGCCAACTTCGAGATAGTTCTGCCGCCTAACAACGCTCCGGTCATGAGCAGCCTGACCGCAGACAAAGAGAGCCCGCAGGTTACAGGAACCGCAGTAATCTGGACGGCAGTTGCATCTGATGCCGAGAACGATCCCCTGCAATTCCAGTTCTCAATGGACGGACAGGTAGTGCAGGACTGGTCCGAGAGCCCCGTCTGGAGCTGGACGGCTGC
>Ga0351931_1027_pt1 | contig 34582 bp, 30 predicted proteins | sample BONcelT113001E11_FD_205818 | JGI IMG/M metagenome (GOLD analysis project Ga0351931, IMG submission 205818) | Enriched cells from coal bed in the Powder River Basin, Montana, United States - BONCAT cells T11 rep2 HSBNCT.T11.300.1.E11 ... | reverse complement strand
GACGCCTGCTCTTCATGATATCTCCTGATCCATTTGTACAGCCAGACCTTCGACCTGCCTAGTGACGCGCAGATAGATGCGGGGCTCTCGCCGTTTTCGAAACGCCGAACCGCCAGGATCCTGTACAGCTTGATCTTATCATCCATGAACACCTCCGAATTTACCTCTGGTATTCACAGAATGGCACAAGCAGTTACTATATTGTCAAAGAACTTCGTTAACGATGTGGTGGCACATTTTTCAGTTAACGATGTTGTGGCACTCAACACCTTGTCATTAAGGGGTACGGGGAGTTTACTTTTATTCTTTGTAGTTTCTCGATATGTTGAACCAGACAGGCTTCGCTCAATCCACACCATCCTGTTGTCAATATCGACACTTCGAATCAGGATTGCACAGAGTTCGCCTGGTCTAATACCTGTCTTCATCGAGAATTCGATCGGATCTCTGAATTTGTCCGGAATCCGTTTTATGGCTTCTTCTTGGGCCTCTTGCCTCATGGCCCTTCTTGGTGTGGCATCATCGCCTTTGATCTTCTGAAAAACAGGCATATTCACTATCTGACCATTCTCGTAAAGCCAAGAAAAGAAGGCCCGCAGGGCATTGAAAATATTCTTTCTCGTCTTGATCTTAAGTTTTCCTAGGCGGTTCCTTCTGAAATCGCTTAAAGCCCCTCTATCTATTTCCCTGACATCCCAACCGTAGAAGTAGTCAAAATAGTTCCTTCCGTAGTTCCTTATGATCCGGAAATATTCCGGACTTAACTCACCAATCGATACCTCGTTTTCTTTCTCGGAGTAATAATCTTCAAGCTGATTTTCGAATTTGCGCTGTTTAATGCTGGAGTCGGTCCATTCCTGAGGATTGAATTTATGCTTTTGATCTTCCATTGAGGCATTGATCTTGGCAAGAGCCTTGAAGGCCTCCCGGTAGTCGTATACCTCGCCCCGGCTATCCCTTCTAAAATAGCAATGCTTGCCGTTCCAGTAGATTGTGATGTAACAATTTGTGTTTCCGCATCTCTCGCAAACAGGTTTCTTCATTGGTTTCTTACAGACGTTGCATATAATTGACCCTTTTTTCATGACAATCCCCCAAGGATTAAATTGATCTTGAGAGATTATATTTTGATGGTTAATAGGAGTCAACCCGTTATCCTATATCAGTCACTTTCCTCAATTTTCGCAAGGTGCTTGTCGAAAGCAATGTATCTAATTCCTGTCTCATTTTCGATGATATACTTTTTGTCTGGTGATAGGCGGTAACCGCCCCTTTTTATAAAAAAATATGAATCTCGTGGAATACCTTTGCTATCAGCCTCATAATCTTCCTGCAAATCCATAAGACGAGAATAGACCTCTGTATCATCATCTGACAGACCATTTATTACCCGGTAAGCCATTTCATCTATTACAAAGCCCATGGGAACTGTAAGGTCTTTTTCGTTAGCCAATGCCTGCCCCATGATATCCAAATGTTCGTTAAGCTGGGTCAGGCAATGATTCAGGAACAACGAAATACTCGAATTTGCTTTATTTGTCTTAAACTTTCCCACCAATGCATTGTATATTTGTTCGTCGACGGTAAATGATTTAATCTTTTTTGGCATGATTCTACCTCCTATACAGTATACTATATAGTAGGCTATATATTATGCATTTGTCAAGGATATTTTAGAAGGAAGTATATTCTTGCATTGGCATCATATTTCCGTGACACCTATTCTAAGTGCCAATTGAGTTAAGGCAATACCACTCAAATACCATAATCCCATCTCTTGAGAATAGATCCTAGCATTTTTATTCAAATCCGATGTTGTCCAAAATGCATAAACAACTGGCTGTAAAAATCCAACCTGAGATGGGCGCGTTTTTTTCAACATATATTTTCTTTTGATCGCGCCTCCTACAAAATTCCGTATTTCATTTTCGCTAACGAGTTTTTCCGTATACCTCTTAGCCTGGCCTATCACCAAAGCTGATGCCCCAATCGGATTGGGTTGCCCTATTGAAGATAGGGGTAGGTTAAATCCAATAAAATCTACCCCTCCATCTCCGGAACCGCCAATTATATTGCTAGTCGCTCCAAGACGCTCAAGAATGACAGCGCAAAACTCCTCAAAAAACTCTGAACTCTTTTCTTTTAAAGCACTTAATAACGCCAACTCGGGTCTTTCACAGAAACGGATATAGACCAATTCGTCCTCAGAAGAGACTTCGAAACATGGTCTGATCCCATCTTTCAGATTGGCCCCGTATATTTCGGATAATTCATCCCGAACCTCGAGCGTTGACATTTCCGATATTTCGGCAATTTCTTCGCTCGAACTGTTTGTCAAATGTATTCTCAAGACTTCCGTTATGGATTCTTCCAACGGAATGAATTCCAGATTCATTCCGGTTTCTATAATCCAAGCGGCTATAATATATGGTTTAGGGATTGACAACGCCCTCACCCGTCAATCGTTGTCTATCGTCAAAAACCCTTTCAATTCTTTCTTTGAGTTTTCTAATGCTGGTTATTTCGTCGTCCGTTAAAGATCGCAAAGCATCTGGTGATAAAGATGCCAAGACTCCCTCTGCTTGAATTATTATAGGATTCCAATCTTCCGGATGTTCGGTTTCATATCTGGCAAGAGCCCGCGTAAGGGTACCACCGGGGGCTCTAAACACTGCAAGCGCTGATTCATCATTGATAAAATTTCCCAAAAGTCGGATGCTTTTGGCCTCAGGCAGTCTTGGTTCACCTAATTCTCCATTCTCTCCAATTTCGCCCAGCATCCAGCAATAAAATTCTTTTGAGTGACTTTGATCCGTGAATTGCTTATCAGTATCGCTCCATTTTAGCCAGTCTTTTACCTGAGGTCTTCGAAATACCTCTTCAAAATAGCTGTACATTTTTGGATGTACATGTTCGCCATATTCTTCATCATTGCTCATTTGCTCAAGCGCCAGAAATGATCGCCATAATTGATTTGCAGACCGTGTTGAAAGGCCTAGACTCTGACCAGCTTCTTGCGGTGATGATCCGGCCTCTCGAAGAATAAACACAGCTCGTGCCTTTTGATATGCTCCCCACTCTTTGATTCCTGATACGTGCCTTAACCCTGGAAGAATCCAGGCGGTTGAGTCGGGTGCATTGGCATCATCAAGTAGTAGAACTTCTAATTCCCTAAAATTCTTTAATTGATCGTCTTCAAATGTTTCTCTTCCGGTGTTATGAAGTTCGATAAGCCATTTTAGAGCCGCGATGCGCCGGTTGCCCTCGACGACAACATATTTCGGGTTTTCGGGAGTAGGATTTCCTTTCCAAAGACGCACTACCATCCTATCCATGGGCAAGAATCCAATAGTTTTGATCGTGTCCCGTAATTCTGGCACATCAAAATTGAGATTCTTCATTTTTTCAAAAGCTTCCAGTTGGACTCTTGGCTCGGCATATCTTGTTTCGGGTACTAGGGATACTGGTTCACCTAGCTCTGCAAATCGGGGATTATTAGGATCTAATAATATTTCATCCAGATTGATGTTTATTGGGCTCAAATAGTTTTGCAAGGCAGGCATGTTTCCTCCTTTTAGAACCGATCTTTGATTTCCGCGAACGGAATTGATAGGTAAAGCTTATAAAATAATAAAAAATATATTGAATTAATACCACACTTTTTTTAATTGATTTATTGTACTTTTAGGACATAATCCTACCTTCATGATTGCATTTGTTTCTTCCATACAAGCGCTAATACTTATTTTAAATCGTTGCAATTTATTCCAAATCTCAACCATCTTCAAAAATAATTCCGGATTCACAATATTTGTGTCGATCTTTTAAAAGGCATTCTATTATGGCTTCGCCTTTTAAATTATTACCTTTACATTCCATTGGAAAATGGCTGCATTCTTCACACGACAGTGTTTCTATTATTGCTCGAACGTTTATTTTAATTATCCCATCAGGCAACCTCACTAAATGCTTTTCGATATCAAAATGGGTATCGAGTAATCTGTATATCTTTTCCAAGTTCTGAGCCTCCTTGACCTTTTCCCATTCTTTCTTCATTTCCAGTTTTTTCATGTCAAGTCGTATTCTTCTCCATTTTTTCAATGATTTTTCCTTAGCCCTCTTTTTGGATAATCATGCCACCATATGATTTCTTTAGGCCCTTCAGGTTCAATAGGCATATAAAATTCTTCATACGTTTCTATCGACATATATTTTTCTTCTCTGAATGGTTTAAATGTCCCATCCCATTCATCATCACTTATTTTGCATATTCCTATGCACTTCCATTTTTTCCTTACGAAACTTTTTGTTATCGGGACATCCTTCTCATCGATCTCGATATAGTCAAGATCCTCCGTATTTTGCTTTCTTTTCCCGTATGCGACCCGATACAAAGGGATACCAAAGAAATAGGCGTAGGCGTAAAGCAGATGGACTTGATCGCCCCTTACGCAGTCAATTGCCTTTTTCAAATAATGTGAGAGATATCCTGCAACCTCTGAACCTGTGCGAACGGTTACTTTTATACCCGGAGTCTGTGACCAACCCCATAACCGTACGATATCATCAATCTCAGCTATCCAGTTTCCTTTGAAGTAGAAATGGATGTGGGGCAATCCTGAGGCCTCATGAGGTTCTATAGCGTATCCTCTGTATGTCCAGTCCTTATCCTGTCTTTTTAGGAATGATCGTAACCGTTTCAGAAATTTATTAATGTCGTCCCCGATACGCCCCATGAGGTATCCATAGAAATCACCTTTCCAGTCTGATTCCTCCATAATCCTAAACATCCTGCGCTGATCATAGCCGATGGAGAGCATGGTTATTTTTTTCTCGTCCTTGACGCTGTCGTATATGTCCCAGTACCTCTTTTTGTACCATTCGTCCTTTCTTGTATTCCAACGTGAGCAAATCGCCATTCTCTTGTACTCGCCTGATTCCTTGTTTCTGAATACCAACCCGATATTGCTGTAGTATTCGACGGTGCTCTTAAACATTGTTGCAACGTCCCGACAATCGAACAGGTAATAGTAATTTCTGATGATTTCCATTCGTTTTTTCTTTCCCTTTACGGAAGCGCGGATTTCCACATGTTTGTCAGCCCTAGGGCGAGTCTTTACCCAAGGAATGACATTATGCTCTTCTCTCCACTTCCTGAACTCTTCACTTTCTTTCCTTTTCTCTTTCTTCCTTCTTCCCTTTTTACCCCCGTGTAATTCATTACCTTCTTTCCAAGTACAACGGGCCGGCCTCTGGGCTTCGGCGAGCGAGCCGGGGAGGGGCTCGCTTTCCCCTCCGCGTCGGCCGCCTTCCTCAAATACCGCATGCTGATCAAAGCCCTTTGCTTTAAAAGATGAAGATGCTATACTTTCCACAGTTCCTCCTTTGGGGAATAAATGCAGAAAGCCACCGGGAACCCCGCCAAGAGATTCGGTGGCTTTTTTCTTGATCTAAAATCGGTTTTAAATTGCTATTTGTTTTGATGTCGTTTCCTTCTCGTTTCTAAAACGAAAAGAAAACGTTGATAATAGGGCATCGGGGGAGTTTCGAATCCTACTCCCTCCGCCAACTTCTCGCCCCAACCCTCATTCCCGGACAGTCACCCTGCGGATCACACCCGTTAAGCGTTTTCGTGACGCTCGATGCTCATTGCGGAGAGAGGTGGGTGCAAGACTCCAAACCATGAAGGCGCAGACATGACTTTGCAGGGTATCGCCAACATGGTGCAGCCAGACGTATCGGTTTCGGCCACTTCGTACCCGGTCCGCGCATCCCGAAAACGCAACGGGTCCCGTGATCCTCCGCTAACGGCTGTCCGGAAATGAGGGTTGGGGCGAGTCAGAGAATGTGAAAATCCGAAGAGCCCTCTCGGTTTCATACCGTCTTTGAGAATGACAAGAAGTATGTTATAGGAATAATATGAACAAGCCGATTGCTTATTTGATTCTCTTTCTCATGGCGGCGGGGAACGTTTTCGGTGGTTACATTATCTGGAAATCAACGGGATCAATGTATCTTGCTATCGCTTTGGGTGCAACTGTTGGTTGGATTTATGCTTGCGTCAAGGCGATAGGCTTTATCTTGGCCGTTCTTTTTTCTGGGTAAGGTTTGGTGCAGATTCTTTCGCCCGTGTGCGGGCATCAGCACAAGGGGCGTTAGTCTTCTTCTCCCCTTGTGTATTTCCTCACCCTCGCGCCGGCGCGTATGGTATTGGTCCGGGGGGTTCTCTCCGTGGTGAATGTGAAAATGCGAAGGGCATCCCCAGGTTTCTGCCTTCCGGTGTGCCAGATTCAAAGGTTGGGGCCATGAATGCCATTTCTCGGCTTCTACCTCGCGGTCATAATCACATGGAATACTGATGTCATTCCTGCAAATCAGACCTGATCATGACGCCCGCTATTTGGTCTTGATGTTCTCACCAACTCCGATGAACGGTACGGCTCCAGCCCCGGTAACCTGAGGGAGTATGCCGTTCCATTTCTCTATTGCCTTAAGATTGGCCTCAACCCTTCTAAGCTCTATGAGATCGGTTGAAATGTTGGCCCGTTGTAGCCTTAGCGACTCGGCTTCCGCCTTTGCTGTGGTAATTTTCTGATCTGCCTCAATCTTTATCCTCTCCAGATCCCTCAACGCCTTCAGGGCAAGCTGTTCGGCAGTCTGCTTGGACTCGATAGCTTCCATGAATATTTTTGAGAAGCTGAAGCCCACGATAGAGAAGGCATCAACGGCTATATTGTGCTTCAACAGTCTTTCCGTCAAGGCCGTTTTCATGGCATCACTCACTGCCGGCCTCTTTGTGATAAGTTCTTCTGCAGTGTACTTGGCCGTAACAGCCTTTACTACTTCATGCACGGCAGGGTCTATAATTCTCTCTTTAAAGGCAACGCCGATCGTCTGGTAAACAGCGTTCGCCTTATCGGGAATTATATGGTAATTGAGGGCTACCCTCGAACTGACATCCTGCAGGTCCGACGAAGCGGCGGCAGCCTCGGACTCAGACTTCTGCACCTTCACGTCCACCCGGATAACAGTCTGCATTACAGGCACTCTGAAATGCAGGCCTTCGTCCAACACCCTATCCTGAACAGCGCCGAAATTGAGCACAACGCCTCTTTCACCCGCTCCGATCTGAACAAAGGGACGGAAGAAGAGAAGAACAAGGATAATGATCACGATAATCACCAGAAACTTCCCGGGCACTCTGCTCAAAGCCGAATTCGCCGCTTCTTTTACCCTATCCATATCTCTTCCATCCATCACGTTGCCTCCTCTCTGAAACGCCCAGCACAGCTTTATAAATCGCACCATTAATCAGCCGAGCACAAAAAAACCGCTACCCGAAGATTTCTCCTCTGGTGGCGGCCCGGCCACTCTGCAATTTCCCTTCAGTGACAAATTGTGCCCCTGAACCCTTGGTCTCCTGTTTGTATATCACACAGGAGAAAAGATTATAGGTTCTTTGTTCGGCAAAAGTCAAGCTCCGACTCGCTCTTCCATGAACTTTGTGTATTCTTCATGGCCGCTCTTCAGGACAGGATCGTGAATCCTCATGAGGGCGCAGCTCACCACGAGGACGTACCTTGTTGCTATCATCTACCCTCCCGGGCGGATGGACGGGGCGGGGACGCCCTTCGCATCTTCACATTCTCCTGTTTTCCCTGTCCTGTCAGCGGTCACGGGACACTGTATCCTCTTTGCCGGACTAGTTTCTGGGTAAACTAGGGTAAACGGCAGATTCCACTTCAAAGTGCACACTCGGATGAGAGAATGTGAAGATGCGAAGGGCGTCCCCGCCAAGGCAATTCGATCTGCTTGACTGATGAACCAGGTATAACAACGGTTCTTGTCCCTCGCCATATCCCTCGACCCTGCCGCTTTTTGAGTTGGAGTAGCATGGGCGTGATTGGGCTGCCTCCTTCTGGAACTGAGCGGCAAGCAACATTTTATCGACACCAGCCTTTACGAATCTGGCGAGTATTTCTTCAGCATTACCCCATCAACGACACCACATCATTACTGAGACCAACTGTTAAACGATTTCTCCAGATCTTTTTCATTGCTGTCCGAACATTCAGCTTATCGTCTGTCATCAAGCGTTGTCCCCGAATGGGTAGCACTGCTCAACATAGTCCTGTAACTGTCTTTGCGGCAAGCGAAAAACGTTTGTCACGTTCATAGATGCACCCGTTTAAGCCTGAGCGAATTACTAATCACGGAAACTGAACTGAAGCTCATTGCTGCGGCTGCTATCATCGGTGACAGCAGTATTCCAAAGAATGGATATAGCGCTCCGGCGGCGATGGGAACACCCGCCGCGTTGTATATGAAGGCAAAGAAAAGATTTTGCCTGATATTGCGCATTGTTGCCCTGCTCAACCGCCTTGCCCTGACGATGCCCCGCAGGTCCCCTTTGACCAACGTGATCCCGGCGCTTTCCATCGCCACATCGGTGCCCGTACCCATGGCGATACCGACATGGGCCTGTGCCAGTGCCGGCGCATCATTTATGCCGTCACCCGCCATGGCAACAATACGGCCGTCTGACTGAAGCTGCTTAATTACTTCGGTTTTTTGCTCAGGCAATACTTCTGCATGTACCTCTTTGATTCCCAGGGTGCCGGCGACGGCCTTCGCGGTGGTATGACTGTCACCGGTAAGCATCACGATCTTGATCCCTTCGGCATGCAAATCGCGAATGGCTTCGGCCGTTGAGTCTTTGATGGGGTCAGCAACGCCTATCAAACCAGCCGCCGTGCCATTGATGGCAATCAACATAACAGTCTTACCCTCGACGCGATGATTGTCCGCCTGTTGTGATAAGTCTCCCGTGTTAATACCCAGGCTTTCCAGTAGTTTTACGTTACCTGCCGCCACCGTACGTCCATCGACTTCACCCGTGACACCTTTCCCCGTAATGGACTGGAAGGTATTGAACTCAACCAGCTCAATTCCTCTTGCTTGTGCTCCGCGTACAATAGCTTCTGCCAAAGGATGTTCGCTGGCGCGTTCGAGGCTGGCGGCCATGCGTAGTATATCATCTTCGTTAAACCCTGGTTGTGCTCGCACTGCGACTAATTTTGGTTTGCCTTCGGTCAGAGTGCCGGTCTTGTCTATGACGAGGGTATCGACTTTTTCCATGATCTCCAGTGCTTCGGCATTCTTGATTAATACTCCGGCCATGGCACCACGTCCCGTTCCCACCATGATAGAAATGGGTGTAGCAAGCCCTAGCGCGCATGGGCACGCAATGATAAGTACGGCAACGGCATTGACAATGGCATGTGCCAGGCGCGGCTCGGGGCCCCACACTTGCCAGGCGATAAATGCAAGTATGGCAACGCCGACTACTGCGGGTACAAAATAACCTGCCACGACATCTGCCAATTGTTGAATGGGTGCTCGCGAACGTTGTGCTTCGCCCACCATCTGAACAATCTCTGCCAGCAGAGTATCGGAGCCGACTTTCTCTGCCCGCATTAATAAACTGCCCGTTCCATTCACGGTCGCACCGATGAGTTTCTCGCCGGCCAGCTTTGCCACGGGGATGGGTTCACCTGTTACCATGGATTCGTCTACGTTACTTTCACCGTCGATGACGGTACCATCTACCGGCACTTTCTCGCCGGGACGAACACGCAAGGTATCACCAAGCTGTACCTGGTCCAGCGGGATATCTTCTTCCGTTCCATTATTGCGCACGATCCGTGCCGTATTCGGAGCGAGGCCGAGCAACATCTGAATGGCCGCATTGGTTCGTGAACGGGCATGTAATTCGAGTACCTGTCCCAGAAGCACCAGTGTCGTGATCACTGCCGCGGCTTCAAAGTAAACGTGAACCAATCCACTTTCAATTTGCATGCTGGGTGGGAAGATCTGTGGAAACAATAAGGCCGCGACGCTATATATCCAGGCCACTGACACACCCAGGGCAATCAAGGTAAACATATTGAGATTCCAGGTCTGGATGGAATGCCATCCGCGAACAAAAAATGGCCAACCGCCCCACAATACAACAGGCGTTGCCAACGCAAAGTCAATCCATTGAACTACTTGCATCGAAAGCCAATCCGGTAACCAGCCAGGCATCAAATCGGCGATCATGGCCAAGACAAACACCGGCAAAGCCAGAACGGTGGAGATCCAGAAGCGACGGCTCATGGAGATAAGTTCTTCATTTCTTTCCTCGCCGCCGATTTTAACCGGTTCCAGCGCCATACCGCACTTGGGGCAATTACCGGGATGATCCTGCACCACTTCAGGATGCATGGGACAGGTGTACCTGGTTTTAACTGCAGCTACCGATACTCCCATTGGCTCCAATGCCATGCCACACTTAGGGCGATAGCCAGGTTTCTGCTTTTGAATGTCAGGATGCATGGGGCATGTGTAGGTCATTGACCTGTCAGGTGTTTCATGAGGTGGCGAGGTTTCCTTGTCCAGATATTGTTCCGGGTGCTCTTTAAATCTGTGCAGGCAATGTCCGCTGCAGAAATAATAATGTTTGCCTAAATAATGGTAGTGGTATTCGGAGTCACTCGATACCGTCATGTTACAGACGGGATCTTTGTACTGAACGTCTTCCGGAGTTCCTTGTGTACCCATCTCTCGATCCTCCTTGTGGTCCCACGAACTACCCAGATTGACGGTGATTCGGTCGCGTGAGTCCGCTGGATTTGTAGCTCTCCTGGTCAAATTTTCCGTTGCCTGCCCGATGAAGAAAGCGTTACTGGTCCATGAAAGAACCCCGCTGCCTGAGGTGGGGAGCTTCATTCAAGGTCTTTTTTCATTCTCTCATACTCTTCCTTTGTGATTTCCCCCTTTGCGTAACGCTTTTTCAGAATATCCAGGTGGCTTTCATTCTGTGTCGGCATCTGGCCCTTCGTTTTCTGGGTCTGAACAATGAAAAAGATCAACAAAACAATGAGGATCAGGAATATTATCCACATAAACATTCCTCCAAACCCAAATCCGTAATGCATCATGCCTTCCCATCCACTTCTACCATGCGGGCCATAAGAGCCTTCACCGGAGCAGGACACGAGCAAGCTGTTTAGCACCACAAGAGATAATCCAAGATATCGTTTCACCTTCAGGGTCTCCTTATTCGATGGCATCGAAGACCTTCTTCAACTGTAATTCTACCTCCCCCGCTACCTTTTGAAGATCCACATTATCAACCATCTGCAATGAAATGATAAAAACTATCTTCTTCATATGATCCTCCTCTTTTCTATTCGCTGTTTTTCATTGCCGTTGCGTCCGCACCTTGTTTGTCTGCAAAGCGAGCATAGCTTCTATCTGAAGCTATGCTACGCCAACGGCGAGTAGATGCATACACCCTCCGTAATATATAACGTAATTACGATTGTGAACTTGGCAATAAATGGCTCATGGCTCTTTACCGCCGCTAATCTCAGGAAGGCCGGCAAGATCCTCTACTATGCCGCCATCAAGATGATTAGAAAGAACAAGATCCTTCAGGTCTTTTGCACCATCCACGCGATTATCAGGGACGACCGCGGGCCTATTTGTTCCTTCCCTCGCAATGATTACCCAGTCATCATATGTTGTGGGGTCCTGTCCCAGTTCCGCCACGTTCGCCTCCTCTGGATATGGATCGTATCTGCGCTGCACAAGGTCCTTTCTCAGACGTTTTCAAATCTTTGATCATTTTCCCCCCGATGACAAGGAGCAACCAGCATCTTGACAATTCAGGACAGTAATGATTACAGATCCTTCTATTGAGGGCGCCGGCGGTGTACCTCTTATCATTACTCGCTCCGATTTTTGGCTTGATTCTGTCTTTCCTTCCGCCCTTGAAAGCAGCCTTTTTGGCGTGCGTCCTCATTATTACTTGTTCGTTCTTCATCTACTGGAAGATCATGCTCTCAACGGAACCAGCCGACCATCGGAAAAAGAGCCATGATCGGGGACTTTGCAACTGTCCTCAAAGCGCAGGACGGATCGGTTCGCATCCGGTACAATGATGAAATCTGGCGGGCAAAATCGCAGGAGTCTCTTGTAGAGGGCCAGAAAGTCCTTATCCGGGATGTGGAGGGCTTACTGTGGAGGTATCACCATTACTGTCTACCAGTGGCACAGGCGGGGTCCAAGTTGAGAAAACAAGTTAATCTCTCAGAAGAGGATGACGGGAAAAGGCAAGGACAGTCCAGCAAGACAAAGATAGGCATTATAACAATGTTGATTATCGGTCGATTGAAGTCCTATTACGAAGGTGTTTACCCTGTTTTCTTCCTTGCCCTGGCCGCACTTACCTACGGCTTCACGGCAGCCGCAGGGGGAAGCGGTTTTCTTGCCGTGTACATCGCGGGCCTGACCGCGGGCAACAGTGATTTTATTTACAAGAAAAGTCTGCTCCGGTTCTTCGACGGCCTCGCCTGGCTCAGCCAGATCACCATGTTCCTCACCCTCGGCCTCCTCGTGTTTCCATCCCGTATTATCCCCGTCGTTTTGGCCGGCCTCGCCTGTTCGGCATTCCTCATGTTCGTCGCCCGGTCAGCAGGCGTCTTTCTTTCGCTTCTCCTTGCCCGGCTTCAATGGAGGGAAAAGGTCCTGGTTTCCTGGGTGGGCCTCAGAGGGTCCGTACCCATCGTTCTGGCGACCTTCCCACTTCTGGCGGGTGTGACCGGCTCCGAGGCGATATTTAACATCGTCTTTTTCATCGTCCTGACCTAGGCGCTCCTCCAGGGCTGGTCTATTCCCGTCGTTGCCCGTCTGATGAGGTTGCAGGCACCCCTTGAAAAGAAACGACATTACCCTATCGAATTTGCTCCCATCGACGGTGTCGATACTCAACTTATCGACTTCATCATTCCCTTCAATGCGGCGATCGCCGGTAAGGCAATAGTGGAGCTCGGTCTTCCCTCCGACAGTCTCATTGTGCTTGTAAACCGCGACGAGAACTTCTTTGTGCCCAGCGGCGGCACCGTTCTTGAGGGAGGGGATGTGGTTCTGGTCCTGGTCAACGACAAGAATATAAGCGAGGTCCGAGAGATACTCATGAGGTGGAAGAAACCCGAGGGGGAACCCCGTGAGGTGCCCCCTGGATGAATAGCGTTCTGTTCCCGGAAATGGTAAGCGTGTCTACGTTTGTGGTTTTTCTCCGGCAAATGTTCTCAACTTGTTTCTGAAAAACACTTCCGATTTTACAGTGGTGCCGTCTGTGAGCCTTATCAAATAAGGGTCATTTGTGATAGAGGACCTTGAGGCGCAAAATTTAATGAAGTCCTCCGCTGTTTTCACCTTGTTACCGGCCGCCTTGAGCTTCAGGCGCAGGTGGTCGGCGGCTGCCCGCGCTTCATGTTCGCTTCCGTTCCTGATAAACGTTGCCCCTTCCAATGCTTCGACGGAAGCTAACAAATACTGGATTTTCGCCGCCTCTGAAAGATCCCCGGCGCAAACACGCACCGCTGCCAGCGAAAGAAGAATCACGATCACTACGGAAATTGTTCTCATATAAGAGCCCTCCCTAATCCCGGAATAATGCCTCATGACTTAACGAAGGACCGCCTGTGACGAAACCCTGGATCTGGCCGACAGGATAATAAGTCTTGTCTGGCGGCGACAGTGATGCGTCCAGTACGGGAGGTATCTTAATAACTTGCCCGAAAACGGGCGCGATGAAAGTGCCAGGTGCCAGACTGTGTTCCTTTAATGATGCAGTCAGTACGTCCGGGGCATCAGTATATCCCTCGATTCCAAGCCTAAATACCTGGAAATGGGCGGCGATGCTGTGCGGCTTCCCCAGATCCCTGTGTGCTATAACTGCTTCGGCCGGTCCCATATGGACAACGGAGCGATGTTGCCGGGTCGTTTCGTCGGTCTCCGGGTGGAATGGAGCTATCGGAAGTAGCGCCACCCTGATCGGTGAAAAGCGGCGTGCAATTTCGCGGAAATGGGGGCCATACCCCGTGTCTCCGGAATAATAGACGTTCCCTGATGGACCGGAGACAACAAAACCTCCCCAAAGGGTTCGGTCCTGATCCCAGAGGGTGCGTCCCGAAAAGTGCTGCGCAGGGACCAGGGTTACCGTCACCCTTGAAGACAAAGGGACCGACTGCCACCAGTCAAGTTCATCCACCGCGGGGATTCCCGTGCTCCGCAGAAGATGGGAATTGCCGAGCGGCACGACAGCGTGCGGCGTTCCTTTTCTTGCAAGATCCTTCAGGGTGGGAATATCAAAATGATCGTAATGGTTGTGGGACACCAGCACGACATCGACAGGGGGAAGGTCTCCAAAACGAATGCCGGGTTTGCTGTGCCGTTCGGGGCCCACCCATGATACCGGACTGCAGCGTTCCGACCATATGGGGTCGGTGAGAATATTGAGTCCGTCCATTTGTATGAGAAACGTGGCGTGACCGACGGGTGTTACATAGATCGAGCCTTCGGGGGCGCGGGTGACAGGCGGTGGTCCTGGCAGAAACTCTGTTTGCTCCGGCCACTCAGGCCAACCGGTGCGAAAGATCCACTTCCAAACCCACCATGTAGCGCCGCTTTTTGTCGTCTGACCCGACACGGAAGACAGGGCTTGAGGAGCATCGGGGTTGAAATACCGGATACCATCAAAGTGGTCCGAGAGCTGCTGTGTTCTTTCGGCGTTTATATCCGATCTTGTCACGCAGGCGGGAAGCGACAGGAAAGTTGCCAGCGCCAGAGACAAGATAAAGAGGCCCAATACATTCTTCTTGTTTCTTTTCATTTCAACTCCCAATAAACAACGGACTCATAAACGACAACCCCCTGGTGCATCGGGGGCGGATATTATACTATATACCTGGAGACGATGCCAACTGTCGCCCTGTCGGAACGTACTATTAGAAGGTAGGGGCGACCTCCGGGACTCTCTTCGCATTCTCAGATTCCATCGATGGCTGCATGAGACCACATCCTCTTTCGCGAGCCAGGTTTGCCCACCGTGCTCATTGCGGTTACCTGGGCAGGCGGAGCTGTATGTGTCCTGCCGGGAATATGAAAATGCTAACGTCCTCAGAATCAAAGTCATGTTCTGAAGCCTGCCCGAACAATATGAGCCAGTCCGCTCCATAGATTACAGAGATGTTACCCGCTCGTGTCATTGATAATAGCTATTTTACTAATACGTACAGTTGATGTTAGTATATCCTTCCGCGGCATTCGATGATACGTTGACAGACGATCTTCGGGAACCTCCGAGACTTCTTGTCTACTGGATTCCGCAATGAATTCATGATTGGAGAACAGAAGGACAGCGCATGGAGGAAACACGACTTACAGAACATACGCGTTTCGGCGGATGCGCCGCCAAGGTCGGGCCGTCAGAGCTTGCGGGCATACTCTGCGGCATCGACATACCGCAGGATGAGAATGTCATCGCCGGCATAGAGGGCTACGAGGACGCCGGGGTGTACCGTATCAGTGAAGATGTCTGCATGGTCCAGACCATAGACTTCTTTACGCCAGTTGTTGATGATCCCTATCATTTCGGACAGATAGCTGCGGCGAACGCCCTGAGTGACATATACGCCATGGGCGGAGTGCCGAAGACAGCCCTTAACATGGTCTGTTTTTCTCCGAAGCGCTTCGGTATGGATATCCTGAAGGAGATACTTCGCGGGGGCATAGACAAAATCCGGGAATCCGGGGCGAGCCTCCTCGGCGGGCACAGTGTTGAAGACGAGGAGATCAAATATGGTCTCTCTGTTACCGGATTTGTGCATCCCGACCGGATCGTGTTCAATGAAGGGGCGCAGCCCGGGGATGTTCTCATTCTCACAAAGCCCCTGGGGACAGGTATCCTGTCGACAGGGATAAGAGGGCAGAGACTGTCCCCGGAGGGCGGGGAACGTCTGATAAAGACCATGACGGAACTGAACGACAGGGCCGCACAGGCCATGCTATCAGCCGGGGCGAGAGCCGCAACGGACGTCACGGGTTTCGGACTGGCGGGTCACCTGAAGGAAATGATAAAGGAAAGCATTGGTGTCGAGATCTTCGCCGGGAAACTCCCCTTTTTCCCGGAGGCCCCGGGGCTGATCGAAGCGGGGTTTATGCCCAGCGGTCTCTACAATAACCGTGACTTCTACGTTCCCCACGTCATTATGGAGCAGTCCGGCTTTACCGGCGACCTGATCTTCGACCCTCAGTCATCGGGCGGGCTCCTCATCGCCCTGGCGGAGGAGTGCTCCGACCGGTTCAGGGAGTCGGCGTCGCAGTCATCGCTGGAGTACTGGGTCATAGGAAGGTTCATAGAGGAGCCCAGGGGCAAGATCGTGGTGAGATAGTATCTGGAGGGAACATGTCGCAGGACATGGAGAAAAGAAGGTATTGCTGCACGCCCAGTATGCCCGGCATGCGGGTACTGACCTTTCCCGACGGTTCGAAGACCGGAGTTGTCGGCCTCGAAGATGTGCTGGCCGGCGTTTACTCCGAAGGCAGGCAGGTGAACGCCGAAACCGCCGAGGAGATCGTCAAAAGACTCGCAGTGAAGAACTACATCCCGTCATCGGATCTCGCCCGAAAAGAGTATTCGGAGGTTCTCCTGAAGGAGTACGGGAGCTATTGTCGGTACGCGTGGGAAGCACAGCCTGGCGGAATGGATTCCAAGCCTTCCGGCTGTTAGGTATGATCAATGAATTGAAGGTTCCCGGTTGAAGCACGGTGAGAAGAATTTCAAAGGAGGATGAGTATGTTTACAGTCAGCGAGAAGGCGGGCAACATGATAAAGGATTTTCTCAAAAGCCAGCATGGGTTAGGCATCGTCAGGGTGTTCCTGCAGCCGGGCTGTTGCGGGGGAGGCACCCTGGGTATGGCCCTGGATGAGCAGGCAGAGAACGACATCACGTTTGTTGATCAAGAGATAACGTTCGTGATTGACAGGGCCTTGTTCGAGGAACTAAGGCCGATTGGCATTGACTTTGTGGAGTCTCCCCAGGGATCGGGATTTGCGCTCACATCGAAACTGTCGGCGGGCGGAGGATGCTCGAGCAGCGGATGCTCCACCGGAGGGTGTTCGGGCGGCGAATGCTGTTGAAGTGCCACCGGTAAGACCTCGAGAATAGGAGGCCACGGAGGCGAGGTAAGGGAAGGATTGATGCACCCATGAACATCTTGACTTGTCTTTCAGGGGATTATCTCGTTACGCCGCTTGAGCGCTTCCGTTTCGTTGTCGATTATACTCTTTGATCGCGACGGATCAGCCGACAAAATGCGATCAATCATAATGATAAGATGTTTTGCGGTGATTATCCTTGGCATGAAAACGTAGTCGGCTCCCTCGGTATACATCTTCAGGGCTTTTTGCACGCTTTCGGCCGTGACGATAATCTTCGCTCCCGGGCTTATGTTTTTGATCTGCCTTATGAATTTCAGGTTATCCGTTCCGACCAATATGCTGTCCGGTACCGTGGAGATCACCAGTTTTGCACCATGTATTCCGGCGTGATGAAGCGTATCGATATGGCCTATGTCTCCGTATATCACCTCGACACCCATTGCTTGAAGTGTCGAGCGCACTTCGGGGTTAAAATCGACGACCACGATCTTGTCCTTCAGTCGGCCCAACGGGGTTTTCCTGTCTGTATCCATTATTTCGGTCAGGAGGGAGCTCGCGGTACGGTGAAAACCCAGAATGGCGATCTCCCTGTCCGATGGCTCCCCTCCCTTCTCAGAGTGGGCCCCGATGTCCTTGAGCCCTATCTTTTGCAGCCCCGCACCGAGCGCCTTCTGCAGGCTGTCGCTGTATTTTATCATGTAGGTCGAAAGGATCGAGGTTATTACGAAAACGAAGATCACCACGGACATCACGTCTTGACCGATATGACCAACCTTTATGCCGAGTGCCGTTATGACGAGGGAGAACTCACTGATTTGCGCAAGGTTTATGGATGTGAGGATGCTGATCCTGTTGCCGTTCTTTAGAAGATACAGAAGGGGATACACCGAGAAGAACCGCGAAGCGACAAGAAAGATGGAAACGATCCCGGCCGTGGCAAGGATACCGGGATTGCCCAGGGGATTCGGGATCTGCATGCCCAGTCCGACAAAGAAAAGGGTTACGAAAAAATCCCTGATATTGACCACCTTGGCCATGACATCGATGTTATAGGGAAATGTTGAGATCGCAATCCCGGCGATCAGGGCACCCATTTCAAGGGAGAGGTCGAGGTAGCTGGCGAGGCCGCATACAAAGAAACACCAGCCCAGAGATGACACAAGCACGAGCTCGGGGATCTTGGACACCGTCCGGAACAGACGGGGAAGAACGTATTTGCTTAGCAGCAGGCTGATGGCGACCAGCACCGCTCCTTTGACGAATGAGAACAGGATCATCAGTATCTGGGGGTTGGAGAGGTTGGGCTGAATGCCCAGCAGGATGATGGCCCATATGTCCTGAAACACGAGGATACCCAGGGTGATCCTGCCCGCAAGGGTATCGATCTCAAATTTGCCATAGAGCAGCTTTACGACAATGGCCGTGCTGCTTAAAGCGCAACAGGCGGCGAGGTAGAACAGGTCGTATCGTCCGCCGCCAATACCGTATCCGAGCAAAAAGAAAAATCCCATCCCGAGGAAAAAACATATGATGAATTGGAAAAGACCGCTGACAATAAGAGACTTACCTGACTCCCTGAGTTTCTTGATATCAATTTCGAGACCTATGAGAAAAAGGAGGAGAATAAGCCCTATGTGGGCGATCGTCTCAATGTCGTTCAGGTTTGCGACAAGCCCGAAGCCCATATTCGGACCTATGAAGACACCGGCGACAATGTATGCCAGCAGGAGCGGCTGTTTCAACACGTGACCGGCAAAGGACATGACCGTAGCGGCGATTATGGCGATGCCGACACTGCTGACGAGGGTGCTGTCGCCATTTTCGGCGGCGAGAAGGGGTGTGGAGAGCAAAGTGAAAAAGACTGCCCAGACAAACGTACGAAAGGGTAGTCCGGACATGGGGCCTTTATTTGTTTGCGGTAAATTCATTCGCGCCTGTTATACCTCATCTTGTATGCCTGTAATGACAGCTCATATTTCCCGGACTTCATCATATCCCTTACACGCCAGGGTGCAGATGACAACGGCCAGCAAAAACCTTCTCATGAGAATGAAACCACCCCGATTCTAATGCGCTAAATACGGTGTTTTTTTAGAGTCTCGTGGCTGTCGATTTGTTACACCGCAGATTCACGTGATCCTTGGCGGACAATGGACGTCTCGCAGCTATTTGTTATATTTTGACAAGGATAAAATATCGAAACGAAAAAGTAAAGCCAGCGGGCAAATTCGGGGGAGGGTTGAAACCGTTTCCTTCATATCCAGCCCTTGGGCAGCGTCAGGGAAGCGGGGGGACATTCCGGGGAAATAGCAGGTTCAGGCTCTTCAAGCGTCATTAAAGAACAGCCTGATTTTCCAGGAACACCCCCCTGACCGCACCGGGGTGTCTTACAGCTCCCGCACGGATTGCTTCTTACAGTACGGGGTCATCCTTTGCTTAAAAGGCGTTCTTTTCCATGATTTCTCTCAGCCTGCCCCAATGAGGTGCAAACAGTTCCTTCGGCATTTCTTTCAAAGCCGGAGAGACTCTGGGCCTGAACTCCATGGCGGAGAGGATGTCCTTTTCCACATCAAGACCGGGTGCCACTTCGATCAGCGTCAGCCCGTCCGCATCCAGGGAAAAGACCGCCCGCTCAGTAACATAGAGGATGGGTTTGCCGACCTTCCGGGCGTATGTGCCGCTGAAGGTAACCTGTTCCACCACCTTGACGAATTTTTTCCTATTACCTTCTTTGACGATAACGAGTTTGCCGTCCTGCACCGCGCATTTGGCCCCGACGGTCATGGTGCCTACAAAAACAACCCTCCTCGCGCTGGTTGCGATATTGATGAAGCCGCCGGGCCCGACCACCCGCGGACCGAACTTGCTGACATTGATGTTTCCGTCGGCATCGACCTCGGCCAAACCCAGGATGCCCGTTGCGAGGCCGCCACCGTCGTAAAAGTCGAACATGAAGGAATGATCGGCAGTGCATTCTGCGTTGCGGGTTGCCGGAAAATCGGGGCCACTCGTCGGAATCCCGCCAAAGTTGCCCACCTCGGTCGTAAGTGTCACCATTTCGAGGACGCCTTCCTCGACAGCCACGTTGGCCACGCCCTCCGGCATGCCAATGCCGAGGTTGAGGGTGGAATCGGGCAGCATTTCCATAGCTGCCCGCCGAAGGATAACCTTGCGCTCGTCAAGGGGCAGCGGAGGGATGGCGGCGAGGGGCGCAACCGTCTCGCCGCACAGGGAGGGATCAAAGAAGGTGGCCGCTGTCTGGAGATGATTTTCCGGTTTCGCAACGACGATATGGTCGACAAGCACACCCGGGACCTTTACTCTCCTGCAATTGAGGGTGCCGGCTTTGGCTATGTATCGTACCTGCGCAATGACCATTCCGCCGTTGTTCCTGGCGGCAGTGGCCAGAGACATCGCTTCGAGGTTCAGTGCCTCGTGAGTCATTGTAATGTTGCCCTTTTCGTCCGCGGCGGTGCCCCGGATGATGGCCACATCGATAGGAAAAGGTTTGTAATAGAGGTACTCTTCCCCTTCGAATTCAATGAGTTTAACCAGCTCCTCCTTGGTGATCTCGGATATCCGGCCTCCCTGCAAACGTGGATCAACGAACGTGCCCAGGCCCATCTTGGTGATTACACCTATTTTCTTGCCGGCCATCTGCCGCCACAGATGGGTCATGACCCCCTGGGGCAAGAGATAGGTTTCTATCTTATTCTCGCTGACCAGTTTTCCCAGACGGGGAGCCTGACCGATATGGCCGGCTATTATCCTTTTCACAAGACCCTCGTGGCCGAAGTGGTTCATCCCTTTAGTATCTCCAAACGGATAGTCACCGCAGCCGGTGCTGTGGGTGACGGTAAGATCGCGGGGAGCTCCTGTCTCCAGGAAGCGATTCTCGATAGCCATAGCCACTTCTTCGGCAAAACCAAGCAGGCTTGACGTGGTCCAGGCTATCGTCACCCCGTCTTTGATTAACTCAGCCGCACGTTGGGCGCTAATTATTTTGGATATCATCTCTGTCTCCTTCCATGGCTCCATTGCCATTGAGATTGTTTAGTTTTGAAGTGCGTTTCGGATATCTAGTAAAGAGTTTCGGGGGTTTGCTGTATCCTTGGCTTCTTCTATCAATGACTGAAACGCGTAAAATAGTAACACATTCGTGTGTTGACGGCAATAGAAAGACACCTTGTTTCTCTTGAATGACATCCTGGATGGAAAGGCAATGGTAGGCGCTTGTGCTGTGTACCGGCATCAATATTATGTGGCAGGAGGCTGTCATTGCGGTCTCTTGGGAAGTGGTGTTATAATACTTTCAAATCCACGGAGGGGGACGATGGCAAGATCTCAGGAGATTAAGAAGGACGAGAAGAAGAAATCGCAAAAGACGCTCAAAGAGAAACGGCTCGAGAAGAAGGCCAAGAAAGAATCAAAGAAGTAATCGTTGCCTTACCCGGCAGTTCACAGAGAGAAACGCGGTAAGGATAATAGTGCAGCTTCGAAGATGCCCTTCATATTTTCACACTCCAGGTGAGAAAGACACCCAGCGCCGGTGTTACCTTACCAGCTTGAGCTTCCGGTGAACGGTATCTTCCTGGAGTTTAGCTTCCTCCTCCCTTGATATATCGTCAATGTAACTCTGGCTCGTCACTATCCGTATCAAGTCGGGCACCACCAGACAGTACCGTGAAGGCAATTGTTTCCTGTGCTCTTCGATCACCTTGATCAGTCTCGATCCTTCAATCCGAATGTGTTCCAGTACCGCCGGGTCTATCATGGGTTCTCCCTGTCCATGTCAGGCCAGCCTCCACTTCGATGTAACGGTCCGTTTCTACCTTTTTTGCCGTCCACAAAACAGGAATATACTACGGGACCGGCAGATCGCTGGCTATATCAATGATTGTCGGATATCCGATGGAAATCATAAGCTTGAAGGTTGCGTCAAGCACGGCTGGGCTACTTCAAGAGATCCTCGAGTTGTAAATACCGGTTGGGGGACCCAAAAGTTTCCCAGACTCTGTAACTCATGCTTGCGCATGCAAGAGGAGAGTGTAAGAATATGAAGGGCGTTATCTCCGGCTCGTTGAGAGGTGACGCAATGGAGGAAGACATAACAAGGAGATTATGATGTGGGGAAAGATGTTTGTCATATTCGCGGCAGTTGTTCTCCTCGCAATGGGAGTTGATCCGGGCCAGGCAAAGGCGGCGGGAAAACACAATGAGATCGGAAAGGCGGGGGAGTACCGGGGCGCTATTGTCAAGGTGGAGCCGGTGCGTTGCTCCGCGGACCCGGGTGATAAGAGGTACTGCAAGAAAGTGTATCTCGCCTTGCACTCCGGAATGTCGGTAGCCTCCAGACTTCATCTTTTCACTGAGATACGGAATAACCAGAAGATGGTATATGCAGGTCCCGATGAAGACAAAAGCATGGCAGACCAGGTGAATACCATGGACAAACTGGTAGGGAATGTTTTGAAGCCCAAGACTAAGGCAACAATCTCAGTGTCTTGTGATGAAGACGGATGCGAAATTGATATCATCGATTTGAACTGAGGGCGGTGCCATAATGAATACCCCGGGGCTTTCGATGCCGGGGGAGCGTCTGTCACGGCTTGTTTCGAATGGTAAAGGGGAAGAGAAGAAGAAAAGGGGCCCCGGTTGGGCCCCATGCTGTCTGTGCTGACCCGGAGCAGATATTTTAAGAGTCTTGCCGGGTCTGGAGAAGCCGCCATTAGACGATGGGTATGCTCTTCGGGGCTGCGGTGAAGGAGAAGAGTGTGGCCACGGCCTCGACGAAGTAGAAGGTTACGAACGTCTCGTCGTCGGCACCTTTCGGGTATATCCTGAGGAGATTCTCGGATTCCGCGAAGGCCTGGACCTTTGCCTCCCTGGTGTCGTCGAAGGCGATGCGGCCCCGTATCCTCAGCCATGTGCCGTCGCTTCCCATATCGGAGATCTCGACCTCCGGGTTTTGGGACATCTGCTTGTACACGTCCTTCGTCTTGTTCGTGCAGAAGTACAGGGCGTTATTTCTCTTCATGCTGAAACCGAAGGGCCTGACGCGGGCCTTCGTGCCGTCAACGGTGGCAATGTGAAACACGGGATTGAGCTTCAGATACTCCACAGCGGTAGTCATATGAACCTCCTGAAATGTATTTATGTTGGATCTTCGAACATTATGTCAGAGCAAGCGACCTCAAGTCACAGCACCCTCGTTGCGTAAGGGATCTTTCGAACGAAATAGTGGGAGATTAGGAAGCACAGTGCTGTTCCGACGATGAAGACAAATGTGAACTTTACGAAGGGATGGACGAGGGCTGCATCCTGCACCAGGTAGGTGACGGTGACTATGATGGGGGCGTGAAAGATGAAGACTGCGTATGCATCCTCGGTCATTGGCCCTATGACGCCCGGCTGGTCGTTGAGGTATGTCCTGAAGAGATAGATGAGGCTTATGGAACTGCCCACCGCAACGAATGTGCCCACGTATGTCGCGGCGAGGGTCTTCAGGGAGAGACCGCCTCTCAGGAAGGAGAGACTCTCTCCCGCACCCCAGGCCTGAACGATGAAAAAGATGTAGACGCAGACGGCCGTCGCAGTGATGATCGTCCATTGCCTGCCAACGGTGTCTGTGAGCTTGTCGAGCCACTGGTTTCGGTACGCCAGGACACCGGCGAAGAAGAACACAACGTATTCGGCGTAATTCCCGAGCCGCAGGTGAAAGATCTGTTTTTCCGAAGGCAGATAGATGCGCATCACGAACGTAAATGCGGCCAGAACAAGGACCAAAAGAACGATCATGCCGTTGCGCGGAAAAGGCAGACCCTCGCGCTCCTTCCGCAGGCGAGATCGGGCCGCTGCCCTCCAGACCACATAGACAAGGGAGAAGACGAGGAGCACCTCAAGGAACCATGCGGGACCGGGCGCGGCGTTCCTCATGAGGAAAATGTTCTCAAGATAAGAGTACTGGGTGGAGAGGGTATCCCATTTCAAGAGGTACACCATAGTAGGGCGGATGAACATCGCGAAGATGGCAAGGGGTATGCCTATGCGAATGAAACGGTCCTTAACGAACGGCCACGTACCTTTCCTGTCCAGGGAACCGGGCGTGAAATATCCCGATATGAGGAAAAAGGATGCCAGGACCCAGGTCCTGCCCACACCCATGAGGATGTTAAGAACGAGATTGGTGAAGGGATCGTCAAGGTGCTGATAATAGTACCAGCCGCTGTTCGCGGCGTATGTGAGGCAGATATGATGGAGGATTACGAGGAAGGTGAAGGCGAGCCGGAGGTTATCGAGATAAAGCATTCGCTTCGCACTCTTCACTGATTGGATCCTGGTGATTCGGACCTGTTCCGCATTCACGTGCATACCGGGTTACTCATTCTGCCATATCATGTTTCCGACTTCAACGATTATGTCGGGAATTGGCGTCAGCCGTGCTCTTGAGAAAAACATTGCAGAAGCCTGTAAAAGAGTATAAATATTTGCACTCATGACACAATCCGCCAGATACGCCCCTCTGCTCATTGTCATCAGCGTCGCCTTCAGTTCCTTTCTGGTGCGCCTTAACAACTACATGGTCAACATCTCCCTGCCCACCATCACGCGTTCCTTCGGGGTGACGTCGAGCGACGCCTCACAGATAATCTCCTCCTATCTCCTCATCATCACGACGACGCTCCTTCTCTTCGGCAAACTTGGAGACAGGATAGGGCTCAAGCGGGTATTTATCTCGGGCTACATCATCTTCACGGTGGGATCGCTGATGTGCGGGCTGTCCCACGATATCGGCATGCTCATCGGCTCGCGGTTCATTCAGGGGATAGGCAGTTCCATGCTCCTCGCCGTCAGTTTTGCCATCATCGCCCATTTTCTCCCTGAGGGGAACACGGGTTGGGCCTTCGGCATCACATCCACAGCATCCGCCCTCGGGGTGGCTACAGGAGCCCCTGTAGGCGGAATAATCACCGGCTATCTCTCGTGGAACTGGGCCTTTCTTATCAACGTGCCCGTCGGTATTATCGCAGTGATCGTGGCGACGATGTTTATACCCGGGAAGAAGGTCAATGAGAAGCCTGTCGAGGCGCAAGAGGGAGTACAAAAAGGGTTTGACTTTATCGGGACCATACTGATCTTCGCTGGTCTGGGGCTTCTCATTTACGGTCTCAACAACGGCAACAAAGAGGGGTGGCACTCCCCCCTCGTCGTCGTGTGTCTGGCCTCGGCTATGGCGGTCATCGCCTTCTTCATTGTCTGGGAGAGGCGTCACAAGGACCCCCTTCTTCACCTGGAGCTTTTTCTGAACCCCCGGTATACCTTTGCGCTTATCGCTACCTTTCTTGCCTACATGCTCATATCGGGGAACGCCTTCCTCATGCCCTTCTATCTCGAGGTGATAAAAGGACTCAACGCCCAGACGGCGGGCATGATGCTCCTTGTCTATTCCATCATCTACGTCATCCTCTCGCCCGTGTCAGGCAGGCTCTCCGACAAGGTCGATCCCTCCTTGTTGTGCACCATCTCGATGACATCGGCAACGGCCTGCGTTCTCTTTTTCTCCTTTACGCTCCATTTATCGGGTCTTACCGTCGTCGTTGTCTATCTCGTGTGGCTCGCCCTCTCCCTCGTCCTTTTCTTTTCCCCGAACAACAATCAGATCATGCGCTATGCTCCGGCGGATAAAAAGGGCGTCTCGTCGGGGCTGTTCAATACGACGACAAACCTGGGCATGGTCGTCGGGGTCACCGTCATCGAGGTTGTATTTGCCGCAAGCGCTTACGGTCCGGCAGGTCCCTCGGTGAAGACAACACTCAGGAGTCTGCCGACGGATACGGTCCTTTCGGGTTTCCATCATGCATACCTGGCGGGAGCACTGTGCTGCATGCTTGCGCTTACCTTTTCGTTTCTGGGAAGAAGGCGTGCCCGTCCCGGGCGGTCTTGAACGTTAAGAAGGACTAAGGCGAAGAGACATCATTTCCTGTTCGGATCGTGGGACTCGACGTATGCGAGGATCTCCTGCCCCACCTCGTCAACGATCTTTATCTTGCCGTAATCGATGGGTACGTTATTGAGGTACTGCAGGAGCAGCGCGTCTCCCACGTGGGAGAAGGGGAGGATCCCTGCAAAGAAGAAACCCATCTCTTCGAACCTCCGGCACATGATGCCGGTCACGGGGTCCTCAAGGTTGAGGTACAGGGTTATCTGCTCCATTCTCTGATAGCAGAGGTCCTTCAATATGGCGCTCACCTGCGCCACGATCTGTTCACCGTACTGTTTGACCTCGATGACGGCCCTTTGGTATGTGGGAACGACCGTCACCGTCACCTCCGCCTCTCCCGCAGGCTGACGCATCGCTCCCGGGGGGGATTCGAAAAAGATTCTTTTCACACCCGCAGAACTGTAAATTCTTTCTATTATGTCCCTGTGCCAGGCGGGGGGGAAGATCTCCACGTTTCCCGGATCATCGACGACCCTGTATCCGTAGGCGACGGATTCCCGTTGTGAAAGCGCCGCCTGTATGCCCTTGAAGGACCTGTCGGCGGGGATAAGGCCCGCTACGACGGCACAGCGCTTGAACCCTGCTTTCTGTCCCGCCTTCTGGGCATAGATGTGATTCGTTACCGCCTTGCTGTAAATGCCTGCGAGACCGGCGGCGCGCGCCTCGTCAAGAAGCTGCGTTATCATGATGCTCTGGCATCCCTGGCCCCTGAAGCCCGGCTCAACGACGGCCATTGCCGCCTCCGCCGTCCTGCTTGATGCGGTGTCTCTGACGAGGGCCGCATGACCGACAATACGGTCGTCAGGGGTTACCGTCACGACGGAGATGATGGTACCGTCGGCATGGCTCTGGGCCAGCTTCTCCGGGTAGTAGATTGTATCGATGCCATAGGAATATCCATAAGCCCGGTAGAAAAGCTTCGACACATCGTAGACCTCGGATGGCTGTATGAGGCGAATGGAAAAGTCCTTTTTTTCGGAAGGCCCAACCGTCTTGACGGGCTCCGGGAAGGGGGCCAGTTCGGATTCCGCCCGGATCTCCTGTATGCTCTTGTAGGGAAGATGCTTGACGAGGTGGAGTTCCTTGCCCTCGCGACCGAGGTTGTGGAAGAATATCTCGTCGACGCTGTTCTTGATAAGGTGCGAGCCGAGTCCGGACTGCGATGCGGCATCGACGTCGGAGGGCGGCTCATACTGGGGTACAAGCTGTGGTGAATAGGGCAGGCCCTTGTCTTTGATGATGATCCGGATACCTGCGGTAACAGGCTCCAGTATTACCTGGTAGGTTGCCTTTTCACCGGGCTCAAAGGCGTGCTTAACCACATTGACGATGGCCTCTTCGAGTGCAATGAGGACCATTGTCGTGTCCCGTTTGTCATAGCCGCATTTTCCCAATACCTCGGATACGAAGGCCTGGATGGCGGAAAGGTACGCAAGGTCGTTAGGAACGGTAAGACTGGAACGTTCAATGACGGCAGATTCCATGATTCTCCCCTGTAAGATAGTCGCAAACCCGATAGAAACACGTGACAAGCATTATACTCCATAGGGTTTCCCATCTTCATCAAAAAAAAGACCGCACTTTACCCACAAAGCGCACCCCCCGACCTGACTCTCTTTCATATTTTCAACCCGCAACAGGCTGTTGACAAAGTGGGTTTGCGAGTCCGGTTTATGTGTCGTCATTCTGGCGAACGCCGGTGTCTTCACTCGCGCAAGCCACCCAGGAAATGCGCTGGGATAGAAAAGCCTCTGGATCCCGGATCAAGTCCGGGATGACGAAAAGAGGACTTTATAGACAGCCATTCAAGCCATTCAAGCGGGATGACGAAAAGAGGACTTTATAGACAGCCATTCAAGCCATTCAAGCGATTCAAGCCATTCAAGCCATTCAAGCCGCCTCTAGCCCTCAAGCAATTCAAGCCGTCCTTATTGACAGCTGCAGGAGAAATCGGGTTACTATGTTGATAGTCGAGCAATCAACAGGAGGTTACCATGGATCGGGAAGACGCTGACACTCAGGATGTAAGACTTCTGTCAGGGGAGGATGTCCGGACGGGCCTCGACGCCGACACCATGAGGCGAGCTATTCTTGAGAATCTGAATTTCATTCAGGCCCGCATTCCCCGACTGGCAACAAAAAATGATTGGTACATGGCGCTTGCGTATACGGTGAGAGACAGGATGCTCGAGAATTGGGTCCGTTCGACAGAGGGGCTGCGCCAGACTGCCCGCGCCGTGTCCTATCTTTCGGCAGAGTTCCTCATGGGGCCTCATCTGGGCAATGCCATGATAAACCTCGGGATCTATGAGCAGACGAGGGAGGCGGTTGTCGGGCTTGGCCTCGACCTTAACGAGATCATGGCCCAGGAAGCGGAGCCGGGTCTCGGAAACGGTGGCCTGGGAAGGCTTGCCGCCTGTTTTCTGGACTCTCTTGCAAGTCAGAGGATACACGCCCTCGGCTATGGAATACGCTACGAGTTCGGCATTTTCGACCAGGAGATCGTCGACGGTTGGCAACGGGAGACCACGGACAAATGGCTGGCCCTGGGCAATCCCTGGGAAATAGCCCGTCCCGAGATCACCTACTACGTCCAGTTCGGCGGACATACCGAGCATTATTACCACGAGGATGGGCGCTATCGGGTCCGCTGGGTGCCGGGGAGGGTCGTGAAGGGTATGGGCTATGATACCCCCATTCCTGGATATCATGTGGAAATGGTCAACGTTCTTCGGCTGTGGAAGTCGGAAGCCTGCGAATCCTTCGATCTTGAGGCCTTCAATGTGGGAGATTACGAAGGCGCCGTGGAAGAGAAGGTAGCCTCCGAAACAATCTCCAAGATACTTTACCCCAATGACGAGCCGGCCATGGGAAAGGAACTGAGGCTCTCCCAGCAGAACTTCTTCGTTTCTTGTTCTCTGCAGGATATGATTCGCATACATGCCTTCGTGGGGGGAAGACCCGAAACCCTCTACGAAAGGTTTGCCGTCCAACTCAACGATACCCATCCATCCATCGCGGTCGCGGAACTCATGAGACTGCTCGTCGACCAGCACCGGGTTGATTGGGATACGGCGTGGGACGCAACGAGGAAGACCTTCTCCTATACGAACCACACGCTTCTGCCGGAGGCCCTTGAGAAGTGGCCTGTGCCGCTCTTCCGGAGCCTTCTTCCCCGGCACCTCGAGATCATATACGAGATCAACAGGCGGTTTCTGGACGAGGTCAGGGCGGCCTGTCCGGGTGATGAGGAGCGGGTGCGCCGCATGTCGCTCATCGATGAGACGGGGGACAGGTACGTGCGCATGGCGCACCTGGCTACCGTGGGAAGCCACACGGTGAACGGTGTGGCGGCGCTCCATACGGAGCTCCTGAAGGAAACGGTGATGCGGGATTTTCATGAGCTTACCCCGGAGAAGTTCCGCAATGTCACCAACGGGGTGACGCCCCGTCGATGGATGGTTCTGTCGAATCCCGCAATGTCGAAGCTCATCACCGAAGCCATCGGTGACGGCTGGGTCTGCGATTGCCAGAACAGTATCCGCGGCCTGGAGCCTTTCGCCAATGACGCCGGTTTCCGGGCGGCCTGGTTGGAGGCGAAGCGCCGGAACAAGCGCGTTCTGGCGCGGCTCATCAGGGAGCGGACGGGTGTCGTCGTGGACCCGGAGAGTGTGTTCGATATCCAGGTCAAGCGGATCCACGAGTACAAGCGGCAGCATCTCAACGCGCTCCACGTTGTGTCTCATTACCTCAGGCTCAAGAGGGACCCCGGAGCCGACGTTCCCGCCCGCACCGTCATCTTCGGCGGCAAGGCGGCACCGGGCTATTTCATGGCAAAACTTATCATCAAGCTCATCACCTCCATCGCGGAGGTGATCAACGGTGATCCCGATACGCGCGAGAAGCTCAAGGTGGTGTTCCTTCCCGATTTCAATGTCAAGCTCGGCCAGCGGATATACCCCGCGGCGGACCTGTCGGAGCAGATCTCGACAGCCGGCAAGGAGGCATCGGGCACGGGAAACATGAAATTCTCCATGAACGGTGCCCTGACCATCGGGACCCTCGATGGTGCAAATGTCGAGATACGCGAGGAGGTGGGGGCTGAGAACTTCTTCCTCTTCGGCCTGGACGCGAAGGAGGTCTTCGAGCTGAAGTCACGGGGATACCGCCCGCGCGAGCACTATGAGACGGACGAAAGGCTGAAAGAGGTCCTTGATCTTATCGCATCCGGCTATTTCTCCCGGGGTGACGGCAGCCTCTTCCGGCCCCTCGTCGATACGCTCCTCGATCATGACGAGTACCTTCTGCTCGCGGACTATGTCTCCTACGTGGAGACGCAGGATGAGGTGAACAGGGCTTACCTTGATGTGGAGCGTTGGGTCCGCATGTCCATCCTCAACGTGGCAAGGACGGGCAGATTCTCGTCAGACCGCTCCATCCTCGAGTACGCGGAAGGAATCTGGAAGGTGGGTCTGGCGGGGTAGCCGCGGATGGTTTCCGGTTACCTGGCCGCGAAGGAGCCGGTGCGGTACCAGGTGAGGACGGCGTCGAACTTGCGCAGGTAGATCTGTGTCTCGGAAGGCACAGCGGAGGCCCAGTTGTCTCCGTACCGTTCCATGCTGTTCCTGGTCCTGCCCGGGCCGCAGTTGTACGCTGAGGCCAGGAACCTGCCCGTTGCCGCAGGATCATCGAGGAGCCGGCTCCTTCGCGCATCGCTGAGTACGTTCATATCGGCGTCGAAAAGGAGGAAGGACGCCTTCGCGGCGTTCTCGTGGTTTGCCATCCCCTGCGCGAAGTCTCGAATGAGACCTGCCTGCGGGTACAGGTTCACTATTCTCTTGTAGGTCCCCGGCATGAACTGGAAGAGACCCACCGCCCCCGCCTTCGACTTCGAGTAGCGGTAGGCATTATGCCTGTTTGTCCCCAGTATGACGAGCGTCTCGTTGATGAGCTTTTCCGGCGTGTACCGCCCGCTCGTGAACTTGCCGGGGTCGATATGCTCTATGATTGCGAGTACCACGGAGATGTCGTTGTCGATGAAACTGCTGCAGGAGCGAGGCCTGACCCGTCTGGCGGTGAGGTCGTTCCTGGCACTGTCTATAACGCCCTGAAGGTACTCCAACCCTGCCTTTCGCACGGAGGGGATGTCGAGGCCTTCCGAATAGGGGGTGTACACCACTTCTCTGAACGTCGTCCCGTGACGGACGGGCCTCTTGAGGGCGAGCACGACGTGATGCTCGGGAGAGATGATGGTGAATCTCGTGTTGACCCCGTTTGCCCGGCCCGGCTCGATGACGGCACTATCCGTACGGCCGCCGAGCCTGGGGTGGACCCTGATGACCTGTATCTCTCTCGTCTTGACGTTCCCGACGGCCAGAAGGATGGTGAAAGAACCAAGTTCGGGCTTTCCGTAGGTCACCACTTCTTTCCATTTCTTGTCTTTCTTTCCCTTCTTACCCGTCTTCACCCGCTTCACGGTCTTGGGCCTCACGACAGAAAACCCGCAGTTCATCTTTTCAAGGCGTGCCCTTGCCCGGGCGATGTCCTCGAAGATGTCGAAATCTATGACATCACGCGCTCCCGATGGGGACTCGACCTCGATGGATTCCTCGAAATCGGTCTCCGCGTCATCATAGTCGTCCACCGTTTGGGCAAAAGAGGAAACAGAAAGGCAAAGACCGGCGAAGATAAGAAGGCAGGAGAGGGCGAAGGCCAGGATGATGCCGTGAAGGTCCTTGGGGATGTTGTTCGTCAAAGGGTCCTTATCGATGTACTTCGTCGTCGTAACCGCCAATGTGCCTGCCCTATGTGGGATTTCCCCGGTGCCGGCCTTCAGGGTCTGGGTCGGCGCGGAGTGTGACTGTAATCATAGCACATCCTGCCCCCGGGGCACAAAGTGATCAAAATAAAATGTGGACATCGCGCGGGTGGATGGTGTTGAATCTCAAGAATGCTGGAGATGAGGGCCTGTCACGAGGGCAAAGGAACGACGCGATGAAGAACATCCTGTTTTTACTGATTTTTGTGCTTGGTGTCGTGAATTCAGCCGGTGCCGACAGGGGTCCGGTGATGTGGCACGAGAATGTCAGACTGAGCCAGGAATCCCAGAAGGCCATCATTCTCCATAACGGCACGGAAGAGGTGCTGATCCTCGGGACGGAACTAAGAGCAAGCGTGGAGATAGACCTTCTGGAGTTCATACCTCTGCCTTCCGACCCCGAAGTAGGCCTTGCGAAGGGCGATCCCTTCGCGTCAGCCTCGCGGCTCATCGCCGCGAAGGGTCTCGTCTTTCTCGAGGGCGATTTCGCGACGAAGGGCGGGCCGGGGGCCTCCTCGACGGTCCCCGTCGAGATCCGCTTTTCGGAGAAGGTGGGGATCCATGACGTCACCACGGTGAAGATCAACGATATCGACGGATTTTCCCGATGGCTCGAGGATTTTTTCAGGAAGAAGGGCATCGAGGTCGACAGGAAGAGGCTCGCAGGCGTCTATGACACCGCGCGGGACTACATGGGCAGGGGATACAGCTATTTCGTTTTCGATCTTGTCAAGGTCGCCGACAAGACACGTTTCATCGAGCCCTTGGTGTACCGGTTCAGGACAGGCAGCATCTACTATCCCCTGAAGACGTCGAACCTGATAGGAGGGAAGGGCGCCGTGGAGATAATCCTCGTGTCGCCCGGATCCGTCACGAATGACTTGTGGCAGGGTGTGAGCAGGGTCTTCGATATGGGAGCGGGAGCGGCGATCGAGCTCAGCTCGTCATCGAAGCTCGATCGGGCCGATGTGGAGACGCTGTATCCTGACCAAAGTTTCTTCGGGTTGAGGTCCAGGATCTACATGCAGGTGCTCAGGTACAGGGGTCCGTACAGGTTCAAGGATGACTTCACCTACGATGTCGCGAAACTCACGCCCTATGCGTACCGGTACGAGAGCGATACCCGGTATGGCGCCGCGAAGGAATTCACCCCTTCCTTCACGGCGGAGGAGAGACGGGACCTCAGGGAGTTCTTCTGTCCCAAGAGCGGCGACCCGCGGTATATCTTTCAGATCACCGACTACCGGCTTGACTGCTGGAACTTCATTCCCGGCGAGGAATATGACGTGTATGCCGCTTTGTTCCGCGGGGGATTGGGCGGAATTCCATCGGACCGGGTCGAACTGGAGAACAGCACCACCGCAAAGGAGCTCCGGAGCGACAAGATCAAGATCGGCAAGTATCTCGTGGCGGATTACAACGGCAAGAACAAGGTAAGCTTCACTCTCGAGAACGCTTTCCCCGATGACGACCTGTCTACTGTCAGAATAAGAGATGGCAGAAGACAGGCGATAGCCCGCGCGCAGGGAAGAACCTCTGTCTCTCGTGTGGGTTTTTCGAAAGACGGAACCCGCGCGCTGGTGCACGTCGACCATATCGCGGGGCCCCGGTCGGGAGTGGCGTACTACGTTATCCTCGTAAAGAAAGGGGACAGGTGGGAGATCACCGATTCCTTTCCCGAGGCTATCCACTAAAAGCCGCAATATCACATCGATCTCACGATCGCCCATCATTTCGGCAGGTTGAAAATCTCTTGTGCTTTTTGGTTTAAGCTCTCGGGCATATCCTGCGATTATACAAAAGAGGATACGATCGCCGCAACGTATCGAACCAGCATGAGATCCCTGCGGAGATCGTTCGTCATCGGTCCCGCGGACACATGGCCATGGAAACAGCGCTTCCTGAAATGAGAGATTCTAAAGTTCACGCACAACACAAGGAGGGATTGCAGATGAGTTTCAAGAACATGAAGATCGGTATGCGGCTCGGAATGGGATTCGGTATCATGATGGTTTTGCTTGCCGTACTCACGTTCATGGGTATAAGGAGTATGCATTCCATAAACGCGGGCATGGAGACGATCGTGAAGGAGAGCAACCTGAAGATCAAGTGCGCGCGCGATGCCATGAAGGCGATTGACCAGACCGCCGAGGGGATACTGCTCACGGCATCCATGAATGACGCCGGTATCCGCTCGGCGGCAAAGAAGGACATCGACGAAGGACGCAAGGCCTACAGGGAGAACGTGGAACTCCTTGAAAAGATTGATACGTCACAGAAAGGAAAACAGCTCATCGAGAAGGCCAAGGCGGAGATAAAGCCGGCTGCGGAGGCGAACAACAAGACCCTTCAACTGGCCGGGGCCAACAAGTTCCAGGAGGCCGTGCAGGCATACATGCAGGGGCGCCCGGTGACCGAAAAAGTCAAGGACTCCTTTGTCGAGCTCGCGAAGTACCAGGAAGAGCAGGCGATGGCACGGTACAATGAGGCTGCGGCAACATACAGCTCGACGAGGACGATGCTCTTCATCATAGGGCTCGTGGCGGTTGCCCTGGGTATCGTAGTGGCTTTTCTCATGACGAGAAGCATTACCAAACCTCTCGGTGAAGCGGTGCATATCTCCGACGCGCTCGCAAAGGGAGACCTGACCATAAAGGTGGAGGCGACCTCCAGGGACGAGACGGGTCAACTCCTCACGGCCATGAAGAAC
>Ga0351931_1025_pt1 | contig 38461 bp, 30 predicted proteins | sample BONcelT113001E11_FD_205818 | JGI IMG/M metagenome (GOLD analysis project Ga0351931, IMG submission 205818) | Enriched cells from coal bed in the Powder River Basin, Montana, United States - BONCAT cells T11 rep2 HSBNCT.T11.300.1.E11 ... | reverse complement strand
CATTTCATCATACGGAATATAAAACCTGCCAGAGAAAATTTCGTCATATTCAGAAAGCATCTTGTTTACTCGTGTGATATCACCCGGAGATCTGACCCGGTTTACCACCAGATGAATATGCTCTATCCCAAGATCACGTGAAAGGTCTGCAGCATGTTTAACCACCTGAACAGCGTTAAACGTCGGGTCGGTGACAAGAATAGCCTGATTAAACCCTTTTGCAAGTGCCCGGCCAAAATGCTCAACTCCTGCCTGGGTATCCATGAGAATCACTTCTCCTTCCCTGAGGTTGATATGCCTCATAACCGCATCAAGGAGAGTATTTTCAGGGCAAAGACACCCGGTTGCAGCCTTTACAACGGTCCCCATGACAAGAATGTTCACCCCGTCCGGACCTTTCATCCCAAACCGGCTCACCACATCTGATACATCCGGGTTTAAAGAAAGCATCAGACCATATCCGGAATCAGGTCTTGCCCCGGTTTTCTCTTCAATGTAATTAAGGTTCTTTGAGAGTGGGATAATGGATGCAGCATCTTCAGGCCTGACCCCGATCGCATACGGAAGATTCATCTGAGGATCTTCATCCACTGCCAGAACTGAATATCCCCTCCCTGCAAAAAGGTGGGAGAGAAGGGAAGTAATGGTGGTCTTTCCAACGCCACCCTTTCCGGTGATAACAACCCGAAATCCCTGCCCGCTCATGCTCTTTTCCCTCTCTGACACGGGTACTGGTTACTATTCATGGTTTTCTCGCATCATCCACAATTCCTCTGATCTCCTTTCTGGCGATACGGTTACTCCTACAGGCAGGGCAGATGCTCCCTATGTCCTCAATAAGAGCGGGGTTGAGCCGGGCAAGAACTTGCTCCATCAGTCTCTTTGGAGCGAAGGATTTTCCGCATTCTGAACATGTTGTAAGAGGGACAGTTGTATCTGACCATGATCGCATGATTCGCTCATTCCCGATATCTTCAAACACGATTGCCTTTGTGGGACAGACCTGGGCACATGCTGCACAACCAGCGCAATCAGGGTTATGTTCGTAAAACGGGGTGTTAATGACGGTATAAGGCCCACGGTTGATGAAATTAATGGCTTTCGTTCCCATAATCTCATTGCACACCCGCACACAAAGGCCGCAGAGGATACATTTTCCCATCAGGGGATCATCATGCACAATTTTTTTCAAAAAACGTGTTTTAGTAACTCCATATTTGGTGGCCATATCCCGGATAACTTCAGATCTCGGTGCCTCTGCCAGGTAGAGTTCAAAGAGGAGAGTTCGGTGCTGTATGATCTCCGGGGTATCAGTCAGGATTTCAAGGCCATTTTTGACTTTAATAGTGCAGGCAGGGGTCATCTCCGTCTTGCCACAGGTGACGATGTCAACCATACACAGACGGCAGGCTCCATAGGGTTCAAGCGATTTTTCAAAGCAGAGGTGGGGAACATCAATATTCAGCCGCATGAGCGTAAGGAGAAGAATTTCACCTTCTTCTGCCATATATTGGTTTTTATTGAGGGTAATTGTCACCATCCGTTTCCCATTTCCAAGGAGTGACATACTACTTTCCCTCCGGTAACATGAGATCTTCATACTCCTTGGGAAAATATTGCATCGTTGTCAGGACCGGATTTGGAGCGGTCTGACCGAGGCCACAGAGTGAGGTCTTCTGAATAGTCTGGGAAAGGGAAAAGAGAAGATTTAGATTATCTTTTGTTCCTTTTCCTGCCATAATCCGGTTTAAGATAAGGAGCAGATGTTTCAGCCCTTCCCGGCAGGGAACACATTTTCCACATGATTCACTGGAGGCAAAGTTGATAAAATACCGGGCAATATCGACCATGTTCGTCTCTTCGTCCATAACGACAAGCCCGCCTGATCCCATCATGGTCCCGACCTTATTCAGGTTTTCATAATCCACCGGCGTATCAAAGAGTCTGACCGGAATACACCCACCTGATGGCCCTCCGGTCTGCACCGCTTTCACCTCTTTTCCAAGTGCTCCTCCGTTACCAATATCAAAGATGATGGTGTGCAGGGGAGTTCCAAGCGGGACTTCAACCATTCCCACATTGTCCACTTTTCCAACAAGGGAGAAGACTTTGGTCCCGGTGTTGCCCTTCACCCCGATATGAGAATACCATGCAGCACCTTTGGCAATGATTACCGGAACATTACACCAGGTTTCTACATTATTCAGGTCAGTCGGTCTGCCAAAGACCCCCTTTTCGGTCAACCGGGGAGGGCGTAGCCTGGGCCTTCCGGTCTTTCCTTCGATAGACGCTGCCAGAGCCGTAGACTCACCACACACAAAAGCACCTGCACCGGTGGCGATCTGAATATCAAAATCAAACCCGGAATTGAGAATATTCTTTCCAAGAAGCCCTATTGCACGTGCCTGGTCAATTGCCAGCATGAGACGCTGAATAGCAAGAGGATATTCTGCCCGGATGTAGATAAGTCCTTCATGGACTCCCATAGCATAGGCACCGATGAGCATTCCTTCAAGGAGCATATGAGGATCGGACTCCATCTCATTTCGGTTCATGTATGCACCGGGATCTCCCTCATCGGCATTACACACAATATATTTCTCATCACCAGGTGCTTTTCTGGTTATCTCCCACTTAAGGCCTGCGGGAAATCCTGCACCTCCCCGTCCCCGAAGCCCGGAACGTTTCACTTCTTCAATAATTGCAGCCGGGTCAATGCCGGACAGTGCCCTGGCTGCAGCAAAATACCCGCCAATACCGATGTATTCATCAATATCTTCCGGGTTAATGAGTCCACAGTCTCGCAGAATCACTTTTTTCTGATGTGAAAAGAAGGGAATGTCCCCATAATCAGGAATGTCTTCAAACCCGTCTCCATATACGAGGGTTCCGGTGATATGATCCCAGTCGGAAATTTGGCATAAAGCCAGGTCTTTTGGGACCTCTCCGGTGCAGGCAAGAGAGATAATCCGGTCAGCATCATCAACCGTTACCTTGTGGAGCAGAACCAGGGCTTTTGTCGGGATGCTAACCGAAACGATCGGTTCCTCCTTGCAAAATCCGATACAACCAGTCTTTACCAGTGAGATGTCATAACCACCTTTCGTAATAATCTCCTGCATCCGGTCATACAGGTGCATTCCCCCAACTGCAATCCCACATGATGAAGTTCCAACCGCAATACGGACAATTCCAGGCTGGATTTTAGTGAGGCCGGATTTTCTAAGCGATTCAAGGTCAGTTAGTGATGTCAGGATCATCGTGTCCACCCGTATATCTCCAGAATCCCGGGTACCTGCTCTGGTGTAACATATCCATGCAGGTTTCCGTCAACATGGAGAACGGGAGCCATGCTGCATGCTCCAAAGCACCGGGCTATCTCTACTGTGAACTTGTTATCTGGCGTGGTCTGAAAATACTTACCGTCCTGGGTTTCTTTTGAGAGATTCAGGTGCTTTTCAAGGGCCTGGAGGATCTTCTCTGCTCCTTTCACATGACAGGGTGTTCCCATGCAGACCGTGATCAGGTGCTCTCCTACCGGTTTCAGGCTGAAGAATGAGTAAAAGGTGACAAGTGCAAAGAGTTCTGACAGAGGGACCTCAATTTTTGCAGATAACCGTTTCAGGGTATCCATCGGGATATGTTTTTCCCGGATCTGGATCTCCCGTAAGATTCCCAGAGTTTTCCCGGCATGGGATGGATATTGTGCAATAATCTCGTCAAGGATCGTTTCATCCATGGTTTTCTCCAAAAAGAGAAGAGATCAGATATTCAATGCTTTTCTCTTCCGGTTGATCTCAGCTTCAAGAAGGTCAGCAGCCTTCAGGGGATCGGGCTCTACTGCAAATGCAGAGTTTGTAATTCCCTTTATGCCGTCTGCGAGCAGGGTTAAGACATTTGTGCTGCCAAATATTTTTGGCGGGATACCAAGAACCGTGTAGACTCCGGAGGAAACAAAGTAAGTCCCGATTGAGATAGCCTTTTGAGAGTACCATTCAGGAGCTGCTCCACCAATGGGAAGGTCTCCGATTCCCACTCCAAGTTCTTTTGCAATGTTCGCAGCCATGACAAGGATCCTCGAGCAATCAACGCAGGATCCCATATGAAGGACAGGGGGGATTCCAAGCAGTTTGCAGACCGATGCCAGACCTTCTCCGGCAAGATCAGCAGCTTCTGGCACGAGCAGACCTGCTTTTCCACAGGCAATGGCCGCACATCCGGTCTCAACTACCAGGATATTTCTTTTGATAAGTTCTTTTGCCAGCGTGATGTGCCCATAGTCCTGCTTAATACGAGGGTTGTTGCATCCGACTATCCCGACACATCCCTTGATTGTTCCAGCAACAATGGCATCTATGAGTGGCTTATATGATCCGCCAAGAGCTTTTCTGATGGTCTCTTCAGAGAACCCGGCCATGAGTTTCATTGGGCGCTCCGGGATTCTGACCCGGTCCGGATTTCTATTCGGGAAGTTCTCAATGGCGAGTTTTAGGATATTTTTTGCAGTGTCCACGGCATTTTCAGGGTTAAACTCCATATAGATTGTCCCGATAATTTTAGCCTTGGTGCTCGTAGTGATAACCTTAGTATGATAGCACCCTGCAGTTGCCGGGACAGACGGGAAAATACACTGGTAATCGACAATCATCGCTTCAACTGCCCCGGTTGCGATAGCTAGCTCCTGATCAAGGAAACTTCCGGCAATCGGGATACCACTTCTCATCAGCAGTTCATTTCCGGTGCAGCACATCCCAACAAGGTTAATCCCGTTTGCTCCTTTCTCTCCTGCCAGTCGTTTCAGTTCAGGATCTTCTGCAGTGTTTACGATGATCTGTGATAGGAGCGGATTATGACCGTGAAGTACGATGTTGACCTTATCCCTGCTTAATGTTGCAAGATTAGTCTGTGATGTAACAGGAGTCGGGGTTCCAAACAGAATATCTGAGCATTCTGTTGCAGCCATGGATCCTCCCCATCCGTCAGAGAGCGATGTTCTCATGGCATGGAGGAGGATATTCACATAATCTGCATCAACCCCCATGTGAATCCGGTGCATTGCCTCTACTATCTCACGGTCAATACTCCGTGGCATGATTCCTGCTTTTTTCCAGATCTCTCTGGTTGGAGCAGGAGCTCTCTCTGAGAGCTGGAGCCTGTTTTTTACCGTTCCAAACTCTTCAAGTATGCCAAGAGCCAGGTCTTTGGCAATATCATGTACATCTCTGCCGTCGGTTTTAATCCCGTATTCGGTGGCAAGAACCAGAAGTTTTTCCTTGTCGGTAATCTGATATCCCTGGGATTTTCCTTCAGCGGTCTCCAGCAATACTTCAACAACTTCCCTTCCGTGATCAGAATGGGCTGCAGCTCCGACACAGAGGTCATCAAGCAGGTTTCTGGCGACAATGGTGTCCACATTTGCTCCACAGACCCCATGTGATGTCTTCCCTCCGAAAGGATCGACTCTGCACGGGCCCATGGCACAGTTATTACAGCAGACACCCAGTTGCCCAAATCCACACTGGGGCTGTTGCAGGGCAAACCGGTCCCATGCGGTTTCCACTCCTTCTTCCAGCGTCTTTCTGATGATCTCCTGGTCCGTCCTGTCCATTGCTCTTTGTTCTGCTGTTGCTCTAATCTCCTGATCTGACATGTCTTAACCTCCCCTCTATGATAATGATGCAATTTTCTCCATTATTGCCTGAAATGCTTTAACATTCTCCGGAATCACCGGAACTTCAGTCTCAGCTCCTCGTGATGTTATCATCCGGGTAGTAAAATCGGTCCTGGCAACCCTGATGAGATCATTTATCTCTCCAAATTCAAGAGCACCGGTTTTACATGCCTCTGCACATGCCGGAATTCTCCCATCTTCAAGTCTGCCGATACAGTTGTCACATTTTGCATTGACTTCCCGGTTCGGGGCCGGCGTTGAAACCTTGTGGAACTGGATAATGCCAAAAGGACAGGCCATGGCACAGACACCACAACTGATACATTTCAAAGAATCGACAAGAACAGAGCCGGTTGCTTCATCCCGGCTGAGTGATCCGGTGGGACAGACCTGCATACAGGGAGCAGGGTCACAATGTCTGCACCGGTTTGGGAACTTTTGGTAATTATCAATGACCTCTACATAAATGCGTGGGTAAGACCTCGTTTCCTCCTGGATTGCCGGGATTAAACTCTTACTCTGCGAGTGTTCGATTGCGCAGGCAACTTCACAATGCCTGCACCCGACACATCTATCCTGCCTGACAAAGACGGTTTTCATGCATACTCCCTTGTGTACCTTCCATGTTAGTGTTCAGAAATCAGAAATACTGAGTTACGAAGATAATTACTGTGAATCTGTTATGGATAGGTATAAAGGTTACTATTGGATAAAAAAAGAAAATAGTTAAGGAATGACAATATTAAACCCGGGATCAAACACATCAAGCATATTGACAAACCGGTCAAATATCTCTGAATCTCCGGTACTTAAAACATCTTCCAAAGCAATTGAGGGATTGAGGGCAAGTTGTTCAAGGGCCTTTCTTGGCATCGTAACGGTCACATCTGCCCCGGAAGAGGTCATATCCACCCAATAGACAAGTACATCGTTCCTGACCTGAATTAATGCCCGGTCGCCGGTATCAGAGAGGATCAGATTCATCTGGTAATCTTCACCTGATACTTTTTCTTTATTCACCCGGACAGAAATATAATCCAGTAACTGACCCATTGACATGGCCTTCATGATGTCTTCAGATATCCCGCTCATTATTTTGGCCGGCTCTGATCTTCTGAGATCCTGAGCCGCTGACAGATATGCATTCCTGGCTGTGCCTGATTCTGACTGGTATCCGAGTTGTTCAAGAGATGCAGCTTCTAGTTCGCGTGCAGCCATATTTGTCGGATCTGCAAAGACAAGATAATACGCAATGGAGGCAACCAGTTCATATTCTCCAGCATCATAGTGCTCCTGAAGACGGACCATTGTAGCATCAGCTCCTCCCATATACTCGGTTATGTATGAGGCAAATTCTTCAGGTGGAAGGCGATTTAAGTTAATCGGATTGGCATCATAAAAGCCTAGATATTTCTGATACGTCGCTTTGACTCCCATGTACATCTGACCATAAAATCCATATGTATACCAGAATTCTTTGAGATTTTCCGGAGGCTCTATCATGCTTGCGATCTCATCCATCGTATACCCTTTGTTTATGAGATTCAGGGTCTGATCATTGATATATTTGTACAAATCCCTCTGGTTTTCAAGCAGTTCGATTACTTTATCATTTCCAAACCTGGGCCAGTGATGAGAGCAGAAGACAACCTCAGCTTCATCCCCGTATAGCTGCCTGGCCTCATCAAGAGCATGTGCCCAGGCAAGGGGATCCCTGACCTGGGCTCCACGAAGCGTCAGGATGTTATGAAACGTTGCCGTGCAGTCTTCTGCCATCAGGAGGGCATTTTTTTGAGGGAACCAGATGTCAAGTTCAACCGGAGCTTCAGTATTTGCTGTCAGATGAAATTCCATATCAATTCCATCTATTGAAACTGTCTGTCCGGTATAGGTAATATCAATGGTTGGAGGAATGAGTGAAGCAACTCCTATCGAAGGGCTTTTTCCAAGACCTATATCAACATTTCCCTTTGCATCCTTTGGAAGTTGAATGCCATACTGATAGTTTGCTCTGCGTTGCATTGCATTTCCTACATACACATTTTCACTGAGAGCATGTTCCATAAAATGCTCGGGAGCAATGATCTGGACATCACCAGCATCAACTTCTTCCTCTGTTACAACTCCCTTTACTCCCTGGTAGTGATCAGCATGGGGATGAGAATAAATGACAGCTTTAACCGGGAAATCTCCAAGTGTTTTGTTCACAAGTTCCATTGCGGCTATTGCTGCTTCAACTGAGGTCATCGGGTCGATGACGATCCAGCCGGTATCTCCCTTAATAAGGCTCATACTTGTGACATCATATCCTCTCACCTGATAGATCCCATCAGTAACTTCAAACAGTCCATTAATGGTATTCAACTGACTCTGTCTGTACAAAAGCGGGTTGATTGTATCCGGACGGGTGTCATTATTCAGGAATTTGTAGACTTCCATGTCCCATGAAGTATAGCCGGGATATTGTGAAGGAATAGTCAGGGGATCATCTGTTGCTATGAATCCTCTGTTTGCAAAATCAAAATCTTCATCATTGTTATTCCAGGCCGGTGTATTATTGGCCTCTTCATGGAAAGCAACGGTATACTCTGTAGCATCATTCCTGTTGTCCGCAAACCCGCTCCCGCAGATTAAAACAAAACAGAAAATACCAGTTAAAACCGATTTCAATTTCATGTCTGAACATGATAGGGTTATTTTTTACAGATATAAAGAAATCGATTCATGTTTCATTATCTGACGAAGGTGAGAGCCTTATACAATTCAACCCTGATTAGTCTTATGATAATTTAATTACTCCTGAAAACAATAAGTAAATTGTGAGATGTATGAGAATTAGTCTGGCTCTTGTTATGCTCCTGCTCCTGGCAGGATGTGGCTGTTCATTTGCTGATCAGCCTGCTGATGAAAGTGCAATCGAAATCCCGAATCTGGTTGGTCATTGGATTATCGAAGCAAAGGGAGCTGTTTTGATGAAAAGTGACCAAACCGGTGAGTTTACTCATCACGAGGGGAAATTTAGTTCAATATCTGCTCATGCAAATATTACAGAACAGGAAGGCCGGGTGCTATACTGTGATTTTTCATCAGAGATAGGACAAAATGAGACACTTATCGGAGTCATCGATCATGATAATAAAACGGTTCATTTCGCTGATATGGATGGGTTTACGGAGTGTGAAATTATTTCTAATGATCTGATGCATAGCATCTATAAGCATGTTACTGACTATGACTCAGTTGTTGCAGCAGGGACCTGGACACGAGTCAAATAATTTTTTTCACTATTTTAAAAGGTAAATCAACCTTCGGAGACTCCAAAGAAGAGGGGGTCCCTGAAAGATCTAATTGAGAATGCGATGAAAAAATTCAAGGAGGCAATCGAGCTGCATATCGTAGGTCTCATGGATCTACAAATCACTTTCAACTGTCAGGCGGTTACCCATTCAGGGGAGACATTAACTAGTCTAACGTAGCCCATTAAGGAATGTACTTAAGAATGCCAATCTGTGTCAGCCTCATCTGGTGAAATATCTTACGTTAAAGAATTAAACACCCGTAAGAATGATGTGTTCTCCAAGCGTAACCTTAAGACTATTGTATGCCTCATGTAAAACTTCCAATCGGGGTCCAGTCCTTTGAAAAAATAATAACCGAAGGATATGCATATGTTGATAAAACCTCGTTTATAGCAGACATAGTCGCAAAAGGAAAATATTACTTTCTCTCCCGTCCAAACCAGTTTGGAAAAAGCCTCTTTATCGACACCCTTGACTGTGCTCTTTCTGGCAGGAAGGAACTCTTCTCCGGACTTTATCTTGATTCACCCGAGGCAGGTTGGGATTTTGATAAAACCTATCCGGTCCTTCGGATTGATTTTGCAGGAGGGGCACTCAAAGAGATATCTGATCTTACCAACAGATTGTCCAGGACTCTGAATGAATGGGAGGAATTTTATGACATCCAAAAAAGCGAAGGCGACCCAGGAGACCGCTTACTCTCACTTATCCCTCATATCGCAAAAAAAACCGGAAAACAGATAGTTATCCTCATTGATGAATACGACAGACCAATTCTTGATAATATAGAAAATATCAGTCTCATGCAGGAGATGCGGGATTGCCTGAAGAATTTTTATGGATCTATCAAACCACTTGATCCCCACCTCAAATTAGTTCTCCTCACCGGTGTTTCAAAATTTGCGAAAACCGGGATATTCTCGGGCCTCAATAACCTGCAGGATATCACGCTTAACTCCAGATATTCAGCAATATGCGGGTATACTCATGAAGATCTTAAAACTGTTTTTTCAGATTATTTATACAATTTAGATCTTGATGAAGTTAAGACCTGGTATAACGGCTACTCATGGACAGGAGAAGCAGTATACAATCCGTTTGATATTCTCCTTCTTCTTGCGGAGAGAAAATTCAGACCATATTGGTTTGAGACCGGGACTCCATCTTTTTTTATCGCCCTCTGGAAGAAGAAACCTCGTCTTCCTGCTGAGTATGATGGACTTATTGCCGGTGATGAACTCCTGGGATCATTTGATCCTGAACACATAAAAGCAGAAACACTGCTCTTTCAGGCAGGATACCTGACGATTAAATCATGGTCTGCAGATCCAATCAGGGGATTTCGCTGCGTTCTTGGGTATCCGAATATCGAAGTTCGGACATCACTAAACTTTCTCTTCTCCGAGGTATTAAGCGGGCATCCTATCACCGGAGTCCGTGACCAGTTGTATGATACACTGGAACAAGGGGATGCTGATCAATTGCACATCTGTTTTCAATCCTTCTTTGCATCCATTCCGCATGACTGGTACAGAAACAATCCGATAGCCAGATATGAGGGATATTATGCAAGTGTGGTATATACCTATTTTGCAAGTCTCGGATACGAGGTGATTCCAGAAGATACAACAAATAAAGGAAGAGTTGATCTGACCGTGAAGACAAGGACCGCAATCTGGATCTTTGAATTCAAAGTGCTTAGCATCGATACAAGTGGGGATGAAAGCCCTCTGGACCAGATTCGAAAACGTGGATATGCAGAAAAATACCGATCAGACCAGAGGCAGATATACGAAATTGGGATTGTGTTTAACCCGGAAACCAGAAATATCGAGCAATGGGAGATCTGATCCAGGTATTACCTTTTTCACGTTGTTGATACCTCACTATTGTTTTCCCATAACCTGGACGGTTACCTGCTGAATCAGCCGAACCGTTGCCGGGTTCAGAGGGTCTCGCGGATGAGGAATATCAACCGGGACAATCGTTTTCACAACCGCAGGACGTGGTGAGAGAATAACTATCCGGTCAGCCAGAAACACCGCCTCCTCCGGATTATGGGTGACAATGAAGAACGTGGTCTGGAGTGTATCACGAATGCGGAGCACTTCATCCCAGAGTTCACGCCTGCTAAACGGGTCAAGTGCACTGAAAGGTTCATCCATGAGCAGAATTTCCGGCTCTATCGCAAGAGCCCGGGCAACAGAAACCCGTTGTTTCATCCCACCTGATAACTGATGAGGCAGTGATGAGCGAAATGATTCCATACCAATCAGGTGAAGAAGGGCAGAAACCTTCGCGTTAACCAGTTCAGAATCCTGATTCCGGATAGATAGGGTAAGGCCATAGGCAATATTGTTAAACACCGAGAGCCAGGGAAAAAGTCCATGTTCCTGAAATACCATGGCGGTTTTCAGGCATCCCTGCTCAGAACATCCGTCTCCCCTCACCGTCCCGCTGTCTGCGGATTCAAGGCCGGCAAGGATACGCAGAACCGTGGATTTCCCGCAGCCGGAAGGTCCCATCAGGCAGACAATCTCGCCACTTCCGATGGTGCATGAGATATCAGACAAGGCCTGACACTGCTGTGTGCCATCAGAAAAACTCTTTGATAGAGCATCAAGAACAAGAATACCGGTCATTCTTTCCCCTTCCAGCTAAACAGACTGATCTCACCGAGTCTGAACAGATAATCAAATACGATTCCGATGATGCCGATTATCACCATACCGGCAACGATTACATTAATCTGTCCGAGATTATAAGCATACATGATGAGATATCCAAGTCCTGCACTTGTTCCGGGGAGCATTTCAGCCGCAACAACGCACATCCAGGCAACACCAAATGCAACCCGCAGACCAGTCCAGATTGACGGGAGTGACCCGGGGATAACAACTGTGCATATTTTTTCCCTTGTGCTGGCACCCAGGGTCTGTGCCACTTCTACCCAGCTCTGCCTGATGGTCCGAACCCCGTCGATGGTACTTATGAGAACAGGGAAGAATGAACCAATCAGGATAATAAAAATTAATGAGCCAAACCCGATTTTAAACCAGGCAATAGCAAGCGGCATCCAGGCAATTGGAGGGACCGGGCGGATTATCTGAATAAGAGGATTGCAATACGCAAAAGCCTTCTTTGACCATCCACACAGAAGGCCCAGGGGAATTGCAATCAGGATTGCCAGGATGAATCCGGTCAGGACCCGCTGAAGGCTGATGATGCTGTTCTCTAGCAGTGATGCCCCGCCAAATAAGGGAGTGAAGGGGGATATGAGAACCGGGACAATCTCTTCCCAGCCAGGCAGGATAAAACTGTTTTGAATATGTATGGCAAGAAGCTGCCACACAACCACTATCAGAGCCGGAAGGAAAAGACCCTGCATTATCTGACGACGTGTAATCATAGTTCACCTGAAAGGAAGCCCATATAGGCTGATAGTAATATGTTCTGCGGCAAGTGCACCTCGTATCATCTCTTCCTGAATGGAACTCTGGGGCACGGCTAAAATGACCGGTCGGTTCTCTTTGGATCGGTTTTTAACCCATACAATGAAACTATCCCAGTCATGACAGGGGGCAGTTTCATCTACTACGAGCCCGGTTCCCTCAGTGTTTACTGACTGGATAATTGATGCCTGGTTTCCATGAGTTATCTGGTATATCGCCGGAACGGCTCCAACATACGCAACATCAACGGCATCCTGTCCCATACCGGTCATAATCCCCCCGCCTACCTGACCGGGAAGCAGGTTAATGATAGCGACGGTCTGATTACCTACAATAAGTGAGCACTCAGTCGGTCTGCCTCCATCTCCATCCTTTGGAACTATGCAAAAGCCATACTTGTCACATATAGAGCGGGATTCCATAATCGTCACATAGAAAGGGGCATTATGGTCTGATGATGGGAGATATCCGATAGATATTGTCGGGATGGTGGTGCTGATTTGCGGTATTTTCCCGGCTAAAAGTTCTCTTCCCCGCATGGCTATTGTAGTATTGACCAGTGACGGGGCTCCTGAGGGGATGCCGGATAACTGATTATCCTGGATTGATCCAATCCGGGGGATTTGTGCGGTATCTACAAAATAAAGATTGGTAAATGCCTCCTTTTCCACATCGACAGGGAGCAGAGAGAGGCCGGCTGACCGAATTGAATTGGAACCGAATACCCAGTCGGCGGTTATTTTTTGTGCTTTTTGTGGGTCCTGTGTTATCTGCTCCATTCCGGCACTGGTGACTGCTGCGATAAGTGAAGCGATTTCAGGATAATCTGCAATAACCTGATTCCGCATTACCAGAACACAGCATGCGGCTTTATTCCAGGTATCTGGCGGGGGGAGGGAGGACTGTGTTGCAATCCGTTTTCCTATACCACCGAGAACAGCTGTTGATACCACCGGTTCCCAGACGATAAATCCATCTACCTGACTGGTATTTACCAGCTGGGGCATAATCCCTGCCGAAGCATACAGAAGAGAAATCGTGGGGGTATCAGAGGCAGGAAGCTGAATTACCGGGAGGGCCGAACTGATAATCAGGACGAGGAGGAGGAGAACAAAGAAAAATATCGGCCTTTGGAATTTCATTTCTCTACGAGTTATTCTCATAATATCCATATATGCTCACCGGTAAGACAGAGGGTTGTGTGTGAGAAGTCTATGTTCATGAGAGTTTCTAGAAAGGAACTGAACTTTCGAAACAATATACGGTCGAAAAACTACTTCTCAAGCTCGAAAACTCTGGTGACTCGAACTATCTTATCATGAAATCATCCAATCTAAAGATAATGAGAAAAACAAGGAGATTTTAGAGGCATTATATGGATGCTCCGAAAAATCCGGGAAGTGAGGGTATATCAGGATTTACGATTCACTACTTAGACCCCAATCAGTTCACCTTCTGCGGTCATGTATACCCAGTATCCATGATAAGGGCTTAATAATCGGGTATCTGAAAATTCGCCGGACCCCCCTTTCTCAATCATCGTCTCGTACTGCTGTTTGGTCTCATTATAACCGACACAATACTTCCAGAGATCTGATACCGAGTGAAACGTATCCCGTGCAGAATATGGAACGGTAGCAGAAAAACCGATACTGTTCCAACCTGATCCAAGCCATGATGACGGTGGATCCGGGTCAGGATTTGTATCAAACTGCAGTGATACCGTAGAAGACTTTTCAGCAAACAACCAGATTCCATCCAGAGGTTTGAGAATATCTGTTTCTTTAAGCGAGACCCACCCGGATGTCTGGTTATACTTCAGTACCGAATGACCTGAGCTTGGAACGTTCGAAAAAATACTGGCGTTATTATTTCCGGGTGCTAATTGTTTTGCCGTTGATATACAATTCCATCCAGGTTTGAGATGAATTTCCCCCCTGGAAGGATCGACTGCACTGCCACTTATGATAAAATACCCTAACCGGTCTGTTTCGCCACTCACCATCTTATTTTCGGTATCTACACTTCCGGGGAGCTTGTCCCATTGCTTCATATCAGGATTATAGTAAAATATGCGAAGACTGTCTTCTAAAAGTCCGTACCTGCGGAGATCATCATCAGTATATGGGAAATATAAGGTTAGATGGGAGAGATTGTCCTCTGAGAGGGTAGCGTGCACCTTATAGACCAGTCCCATCGTGGGAATCTGCAGAACATAATCTTCCGGGTCTTCCGGTGGCAGATTTGAAGGGATAATAGCAAAATGAACTTCATGCATCCCTGAAACTTCAGAGGTCAGGTGCATACGTACACCGGGCCCCGTGTGATTAATAATTACCGGCTCCCCGGGATTGAGTAGTACCTTTGAGACTGCTTCAAATTCTGCCTGAGAACGATTAGGTCCGAAGATAGTTAATGTATAGTTTATTGGATTATTGTCATTTGGTTTGCAGGAGAAGTATCCCCCGGTCGGATCTCCGTACGCGAAGGCATATGCCTTTGGGTAATACTTTGCGAAGAACTGAGCCGTCTGTTTATCCTTCGGCCAGTTAACCGTATTACTCTGACATTTTTTCGCATCTGCATACTCTCCGATACAACAGAAAGCAGGGTCCTGCTGTTTTGGATCCACCAGAGCAGAATACTTACAGGCACTCCAGACCCCGGCAATCGCGTTATTTTTCCGATCCACCATGAGTGGAAGTTCCTTATCAGCGAGCGGTCCAAGATCCAGGTATCCTCCCGAGTACCGACAGTAATACGGGTTTGTAGTCTTATCATAATTCCCTGATACCGGTTCCAGCCACATCGGGACATTCCATCCGTCAACCAGGCTGATATCATAACTGTCCAGGTTATAATTTCCATTAAAAGTTATTTCAGCCTTTGTTGCCGGGGGCTGGGATCCTATCCCGCCACAGGCTACCCTGCTATGAGGAGCATAATCAAGATCACAGTTCGCTGAATTACAAATCAAGGGATAATCCGGGTTTCCAGTCGGTCTGCATCCCGTCCGGGCCCAGACTGTCAATCCCCCTGAACCGGTGGTAATCCGGTCTGAGGCAACCTGAACCGTGACATTCTTCAATTCACCTGGGTTTAGTAAGAATCCCCCGTCAAAAGGAAGTGGAACGTCACCCTGATTACATGACGTGGTACCACATTTTGCGTTCGGACAACTTACTGACGGACAACATGATGACCCGTCACACTGGGTTGGCTGGCATTCATTTCCTGATGGAAATCTCCCAAATGGACCGGCGAATAGGTTAATCCAAACTGTCCGCGTTGAATCGGCGTTATAGATGGTAACAGTATGATCCACATACTCTTCAATCTGCGATGCTGGTGAGGATATGACAACAGATATTGGTTTTCCCGGATTCGAATCCGTCTCCAATACCGGGGGAATAATGGTTGTGTGAAGAGACGGTCTTTCAGAAACCTGAACCATCGGGGCTCCGCTAAGAGCTGAATTCGATGCAGCAGCCAGAGATATACAAATGAGGATGAATAATCCGAGAGATACCAGAAGGCGGGTTGAGAAGGACATACGGATACTCATTCCCTGATTTAATAAACCCGTCGCTCATCCTGACAGAGAGCAGAGTCAGAATTGAATACAATATTTTATTCAGTCTGGTTTTTAGCCATTCGGGGCATTAGGAGATGCTCTCCTTTTCTGTTGATCATAATGCTGCCATATTTTCATCGCCGCTCTCACCGTCACAGAAAGATAAGGGGTATGTCATCAGGTAATAAAAGATATCATCTACCAGATACGATAGAATGCAGGTAACCGGGAGAAGAAAAAATGAAAACGATACTGTATTACTTTACTGGAACTGGAAACTCACTTGCCACTGCAAAGAAGATCGCTGACACCCTTGAAGATTGCGAGTTGGTGCCGATCGCATCTATGATGGAAACATCCGGAGATATTATACCGCAGGCAGAACGTGTCGGAATCATCGCTCCGGTTTATTTCGCCGGCCTTCCAGATATGGTAGCATCATTTGCCAGACGCCTGGATCTTACTAAGGTCCTGTATACATTTTCAGTTCAGACATATGGAGGAGGAGGAGCGGAATCTGCTCTTGCACAACTCGATAAAATTCTCAGGAGACGATCCGGTCGTGGGCTTTCTGCCGGTTATTTCGTGCTGATGCCGGGGAACTATATCCTGATGTATGAATCTGCAACCGGTGAAAAACGTGACAAAATCCTGACCTCAGCAGACGCAAAGATTCAAGAAATTGTAGAGGAAATTGTTCAATGCAAAGAACAGCCGCTCCCCCGCTCATTCCTGTCATGGCTCATGCACACGCTGGTGTATTCCTGGTTCATTTCACATGCCCATAATAAAGACAGGAATTTCTCTGTCAATGACGAATGCACATCATGCGGTATCTGCACAGAAATCTGCCCGGCACACAATATCGAACTGGTAAACAAAAAACCGGTCTGGAAACATCATTGTGAGCTCTGCTGCGGGTGTATCCACCTCTGTCCGGTTAAGGCGATACAGGCAGGGAAAAAAACCATAGGGAGAGCAAGATACAAAAACCCGGATGTTAAAATTTCGGAATTGCGAAATACCGATGCTGCCAGGCACAGAGAAAGAGACGCAACGTGAAGTAATTTCATCAAACCGGTGTGGTACAATCCAGCTAAAAGAGAGGAAAGGAATGAAACCTCTCCTGATTGTATGGACATATCAACATAACACAGAAAAATTACAGCAATTGTACAAAAGTCCCTGGTGCATAAATAAAAAAAGCAGGGTAACCTGAAAAACTTCAGGAGTATAGTTACTGATATTTAGATCGAGGAATAATTGAATATGGAGTAAAAATGGGTTTATTGAAACACCATATCAAGAGCCTTTCTTATTTCAGATGAGCGAATGCGGGCCATATTTGGTTTCACTTCAAAAAAAGTTGCAATCTTTTCTGCACAGGACGATGCATTTCCATTTTTGATCAACCCATTCTCCTGATATTGGGTGTAAATAATTGCAGATGACCATAAAAGACACTCACCTTTGTGAAGCGGGCTTTGCAGATTTCCGGCCAGATTGTCAAGCATAAGAATACACTCCTCAAGGATGGGAGGTGAATCATCAGCCTTGCAATAATCCTCAAGGCCAGTCCTGATTGTATCATATCTGTCTTTTGAAAGAGGTTCATGGTATATGGGCTTTGCAGGGGGTCGCCCATGAATCCTGAACAGATCTTCAATCAGGCCATCAATCAGAGATTTAGTATATTCCAATGAAATATCAACATTTAAATCTTCAGATTCCATCTCATCGTAAATCTTACTAAGAGGAAGAATGTCTGATTTATCAAAAACAGATGCCACTACATTATCCTCATCATCACAAGAGACCAGTGATTTTATGAAATAATTGTAATTAAGGGAATTACAGTTATCCATAAAGGTGAATTTATAATCCTGTAATCCCTTAATGAGATCATCACTCTGCCCCACAAGGCCTGCTTTTTGGAAATATCGAAATAATCTCGACAAGATTTCGATGACATTCTCCAGGTCGAAAGGCAATGATTTTGGTAAGAATACCAGATGTTCACACAATATTGTTTGTATTAAAACCGGTTCCCAGGTAGAAGGATCTAAACAATCATATCTGTCAGTGTGAAGAAGAAACTGCAGAATGACCTCACGATAATATTTGAGATGATCCGGATTGAAAGCAGTGTATTCTGTTGAGAGGAAAAAATTGATAACACCAAAAAAATATCCTCTTATTCGTTCCATAGAGGTTGTAATGTCAGGATACATTGAGAAACCATATTCATCATCTTCCTCTATGAATTTCTGGTTGTACTGATCAAGCAGAATATCTAAATCAGGAGGAATGATCTCATCTCTCGTCCATCCGGCAGGGTACCACCTGACAATACGATCAGGATCTTCAGTAAACCTTTCAATTCCAAACAAGGGGGAGTTTGGAATGATCTGAATGTGCTCAAAACTACAGTCATGGTCAGGGAGGCAATGTTTGCAGATCAGAGGATCCCCCCCTTCCTGATAACACTCATTGCAGAAAAAATCAGCTTTATTTCCGCAGATATCACAATCATAAGGTACTCGTGAATTTCTGGCAATAACACAGATAGAACCTTTAGCCGGGGTATGATCTGGTGGCAGACTCTTAATTACCAGATGGAGGACAGTTGGTTTGAAGTGATTATTAGTATACGTACAGGTAAATCCGGGCAAGAATATCTTCCCTAACCTGATCTTCAGGTCAGAACTATCAGGATATAAGGTATATTCTTTTCTTTTAAAAGAAAACGTACTCACCTGATCATCGCCCATCCATATCTCCTTTAGAAGGGTGTCGATAACTCCAAGGGTTGCGTCAGGGGAAGCAGCAAGATACATCCAGTATTCAGGGTAGCCTTCAGCGAATACCTCAATAAGAAAAGCCGGACGCCGGGGAGAGTTTTGAATCTGATATGATTTCAGATGCATTTCTGCTGATTTCCGGTTAATACCTTTTCTGCATACAAGGCATTGGCCAGGGGATGAAGGTGAGATAATCATTCAATCTGAATATTGATTGTGTTTCCCGGCAAAAAAAGAATGCCAATTAAAATCTCATCAAAGACTTCTTCTTTAAATAACTGTCAGGTCTCGCTAGTGTGTCCAGGCAGAGGATTCGCGTCTCTTCTTCGGTAAAGTTCCAAAGCCGTAAGGACTCTGCCTTGATAGTAAAAACACCCCTGCCAAAGAAATAACGCACAGACTCACAGGTCATTGCAGGTATACCGGCAGCGATAAGGGTAAGAGTTCAGATGATGGCACCGGTACAGGTGCATTAACTGATGTCTCAACCGGGGCATAACAGAGCATTCACCTGACTGCAGGGATCGATGACCGGATGAGTGTCAGGAGTGAGATTGGAAAGAATGTTAATAATTACGTATAATGGTGAAAGTAACCCCCTATTTTAGCCATAGTCTGGACAAAATAACCGATTGTTTCAGCCAAACATTTATTATCTTTCTACCTTCATTATACCGTACAGATGATTAATCGGTCTATCTATTCCCATCTGATATCATGGAAGGACAAACGACGATTGACCTGCTTGCTCTTGCCCGGGTTATCACCCCAATATCCTGCACTGATGCATCAGGTCTTCCCCTCGGCTCTTCACTTTCAAACCGCCGCAAGTACGTATTCCTTGATGTTGGACTTATGCAGCATATATGCGGGATTGAAACAGATCTTCTCCAGCAACCAGAAATCATTCAGATTAACCGTGGAAGCGTGGCAGAGCAGTTTGTTGGCCAGGAACTCCTTGCCCATGCTGACCCGAACCTGAGCGCAGAACTATTCTTTTGGGCCCGGGATAAATCCGGAAGTTCAAGTGAAGTAGATTATTGTATTGCGAGGAAGTCAAAAATATACCCAGTAGAGGTAAAATCCGGGAAAACCGGAAGGCTTCGTTCATTACGTCTCTTTCTGGATGAAAAGAACGCCTCATTTGGTATACGGTTCTGGGAGGGTGGACTCAGTTTTCATGATGATATTCTCTCAATTCCTCTTTACATGATAGGGGAGCTTGACAGGCTTATTGAAAACAGGGAACGTGACAACGCCAATTAGAAAGGGTATCAGAGAAAAAGAAACAGCAATGGATTTTACATTACAAATGATCCTGTGGTAATGCTGATATGTATCCAGGATGGTCAGATTACCAGTTGTCTCACTACCCTGTCCGGTTGTTAGCACCAGATACATAAATCTCCAGAACAGAAATACATTTCTCTCCTCTCTGGTCCGTTGCATCCGTTGCCAGTGATGTTCTCTCTAAAAAAATTGTGGGTTATTTCACCCGTTCAGGCGCTCCATGGACTCATTGATCCGGTTTGCAATCACAGACAGATCCGATATAACATTGGATACCTGGGTTAACGCAGCTGATGACTCTTCAGATGCTGCTGAAGAACTGACCGCTTCTTCAGCCGTCTGAGCTGCAAGGTTTTTGACTTCAGAGACACTTGCAGTGATCTCCTCTACAGCCGCAGCTTCTTCTTCTGAAAGGCTGGCTATTTCGGTCATGTTCTGTGAAATATCCTCCACCTGGTCTGCAATGGTATGGAAGAACTGAATAGTTTCAGTGATGGCATCAGATCCTTTTGATACCTCATTTGTTGCCAGGTCCATTGCGGTTGCTGCCCGCTGAGACTGTTTCTGCAGTGAGGTGATGATCTGACCGATATTCTCAGCCGATCCCTGTGACCCCTGGGCTAGTGTCTTGACCTCGTTTGCGACGACTGCAAAGCCCATACCGGCTTCTCCCGCACGGGCCGCCTCAATAGCTGCGTTTAAGGCGAGCAGGTTGGTCTGATCGGCTATATCACCGATGATATCAACTATCTTTCCGATCTCGTCCATCTGGGAGCGTATCTCAACAATGATTGACCCGACATCATTGACTGCCCCGTTAATTGCAGTAATTCCTTTTTCAGCAGCCCCTGCCTGAATAACCCCATTTGCTGAGATGGTGTTTGCTTCCTGGGAAAGTCTGCTTACCGAATCCACCTTTGTTGCAACCGTGGAGACAGAGGTTGAAAGTTCTTCCATGGCATGAAGGACCTGATCAACTGACTTTACACTAATATCCGCATTGTTGCTAACCAGTGATGAACTCTGGGCAATAGAGGCCGCTCCGGCGGTGACCTCTTCTACACTTGCTGCCGCTTCTTCTGCAGAGGCGGTGAGTGCACCGATCTGCTCAGTTACTTCTTTGATGACGATTGAGAGTTCTCTGCCAACGGTATTCAGACCTTCCTTGAGAGCGATGAGATCTCCTTTCACCTCAACATTCTCGTCAAACCGTGCTCCGAACTTTGCATGGGCAAAGAGATCAGCCACCCGGAGCGCTTCATTGAGCGGGGTGGTGATAGCCTGAAGCATGTTGTTGATGCCAACGATGATCTCCTGGTATGAACCGACAAACTGATCCGGGTTTCCCCGGGTCTTCAGGTTTCCTTCCTGTGCATCAGCGATAAGACCGCCCACCTCTCCTACGATTGAATCGATGGTGGTGATCATGGTGTTCACTGCAGGGGTTATCTCGTCCAGGTCATCTGCTGCAGGGATGAGAGCGATGTTCTTCTCACCTTTTGCGACCATCTGGAGGGTTCCGACGAGGTTTTTCTGAAGATTTTCAGCATATCTGTCCATGGTATCTGCCATCACCCCGATCTCATCCTTCTGCCCGAGGGAGAGTCGCATACCGAGATGGCCTTTTGAGAGTTCTCCAAGCATCAGAACAACACGGGTTAATGGATTTGTGATGCTCCGGGTGAGGATTACAGCAAATACAATCAGAATGATGCCAATGATAAAAGTAACAAGAATAACCGCGGTAACAGCACTGGTAGCAGCAGCATCACTGTTTTTCTTTGCCGTTTCAGCAAGTTCAATAATGAATTTCTGGTACTCCTCTACTGTTCCGGTTACCTTGGTAAGCAGCGGTAATGTCACTTCATCACGATAATCACGAGCTTCATCCATCTTTCCTGCATTGACCAGATCAACAAGCCCTTTTACCCCTGTAGTGTAATCATTCCACTCTTTTTCTATCTTTATAACGGTCTCCTTTCCCACATCAGTCCTGACCATTATCCGGCTTAAGGACTCACGGACATCCGTATCCTGCTGAACCATCAGCTTCTCCCAGTCTGCACGGTACTCTGCATTTCTGGCAGCCATATGGTTGACAGCAGTGCGGCTGTAGAGGATCATGTTGGTTCTGAGGTCGTCAATATGAACGATATTCTGGAGGTTATACTCATACATATCATCCAGAGTATCTGTTGACTGAGTCAGACTGGAAAGACCGATGTATCCAACGACTACAATACCAACGAGGGCAATAACGGTGAAAACCGCCAATTTTTTAGCCATTGACAAATTATTTAATGTATTCATTATTCATCCTCCGAGAGTGTCACACCAGTATGCGTGTGAGTTTCATGAGAGATCAGGCTATTTAGTGACATCAGGTCTATTACTGGTTTTATCTTTATGCAATAATGACTGCCAACTCAAAGATCCAACTGAATCTCTTTATACAACCTATACTTCCCTTTCGTAGCGATTAGCCTGGATCACACAGATATCGTAATGTACCATGTGTATATCGAATTAGATACACCAGGTAACATCACGGAAATATGATATGACACCGACAGTATTTTTCTTTTCGGTGAGCATACGTATATACGTTATGGCATGGATTTGACGAGCGGCGACGTAACTTAAATCTCGTATTATTATATCACACTATTCATAGGTTCCAGCCCCCTCATATCTGTAAACTCCCACATTCTTATATTTCATCTAAAATTATGGATTTCCTCTGAAACACCGACATAGAACATATCCTGTTACATCCCGATATCCAATTGAATGATAGTATCCCCCGGTCTCCGGGAGATATATATCTGGAAAGAAGAAGGAGTATTAATCATGAGTATCTCTCCATCAATAATAATTTCTGGCAACAATAAAAAACCACGTCGAATGGTTTCGATACCATCCAAAAATTCCCTCCGTTTTTGGAGAAACGGATTCATCCTCTTTATCCTTGTTGTTTTGCTCCTCACGATACTCCCGGTTGTATCCGCAGATAAAATGTTTTCTCAAAATGGCTCTGCGTTATCTGATCTACCACAGAATACTGTCCTTTTTGTAAGTTCTACATCAGATAAAGCCCCGATCTTTGAATTATGGAGAAAAAGAATTGTTGAGGGACTCGTTGAAGAGAAGGATACGAAGATTGATCTGGTGGTTGAATCTTTAGAAGAGATCATGATCATCCTGGCAAAATCATTACATACCTGACCGCCATCGGAGCAAAAACCGCAATATGAATAGTGAAAACTGCCAGAATTCTATTTTATCATTGGATTCATTCTACAATCAGGTTAAAAGTAAGACGATAGAAGCAATGTTTCCTGAACACTGAAAAATAGGTTAGGTCATGAGTTCAGACAGGTGCGCCTGAACATATTTGCTTTGCAGGGCAATTTCCTTGTATTATGGAGGTAGTTCTTTAATTGAAGAGCAATCCCCAGCAACTTTGATAAATTTTTGACGTTCTGGAAGAGATAATTTATGGAAGGCTGCTGAGTTAGCCACTCTCCCCATAGCTCTGCTATATTCTACATCTCCCATGATACTATACCATTATGGCTATTGCTCTATGTAATAATATACAATAGTTTTTAAAATTCACATCAATTGCATCATAACCCTTCAAAACTCCAAACCGCCCAACATCTTCAATTATTTTCTGATATGTTACAAGAACCCGTGAGGTGGAATTATCTCCTCGCATTTCTTCCTCAAGTATCTTTTTTTGTATCGCCTCATATTCTTTTATCTGCAGGTGGGTAATTTCTTTATACGATATTATATTAGACTTCTTCATTAGCACGTTGCAGAATTGAGCATATGAGATGGACTGAACGGGAATATAGTGAGGAGATATGCCGGGATGCTCCCGATTGAGATTCGTCTTCCTGCTGCAGCATGAAAGGATGAAAGACACTGGGCTGTGTTTTTTTATTTGAGAACGGGGAAAAACGCTTTGGTGAGATCGGGGAGGTCTTTGGTATCACTAACAATAATGATCCTGACCCTGTTTTTAAGACATTGGTTGAAGGGGGTCTTGTTCGAAGATACAGAAAGGAGGGTAATCAGGATGTTGACCGGAGAGCAACCGGGGTATCAGGTGACTGACCTTGGAGTATTGTATCCGATAATGCGTAAAACATTACTAATTTCGGGTAGATAGGGAGATTCAGACAAAGACATCTACATTGTATTGGAGTTAATAATTGAGATAGATTAATCAAATCACGGTATTTGAGAGATCAATTTGATAATTTCTTTATATTGTTCAACCCCTATTCTAAATCCTTCAGAGATCATGTTATTGACTATCTGTATTGCTTCATCTTTTGATATTTCTTTTTTGGCAGTAAGATAAAACAGAATGAAAAAAGATCCTCTCGTTTCAACCAGAAACATCTCTCCAATTTCTCTACCGATCCTGTCATCAATAATTGCGGTTCCATGTAATTGATCAGCAAGAGCTAAAACTTCTATCTCTCCTTTATGAAGATCGCGTTTTAATCCATCATATTTTAATATCTGCTCGATATCTGGAACCTTTATAGAGAATGCTTCATTTATGATATACTGATCAACAATCTCTGCATCCGGATATCCTAATTCCCGTCCCTTTATAACTACTTCATCATATACTATCGGCGGAAGAAGTAGCGTAGCAGGAATTTTTGTAATCAGGTGAAGTGCACCCACCCGAGCCAGATAAATCAGCGGAGATGAGTCAAAAACAAGTATCATAATCTCATTGCAGCTTCAAAGTCATCCTGAATTTCCCTGACTGACAGATTAAGATTAATATTCTTAAGTTTAACATATTCTATCATCTCTCTGATTGATATTCCTGATAATTCTGCAGCTTTCCCGATTGAAATTCGTCCATCCTGATATTTTTCTAATGCATACTTTTTTAATTCTTCATTCAATCCTGAATGTAATACCATTTTAATAAGTGATGTACGGTCAAGTGATGTGAGCTCTGATAATGTATCGATCTTCTGTAAGAGATCAGGAGGCGGACGGATAGATATTACTGCACCCATGTTTACATATTAGAGATTTGTAAACATAAATATTTAGTTGTGTCTCATACAAAATTTAGTGTTACTTTGGGAAGAATGGTTCATAATTCATCGATGAATACGGAAATCCGATAGCATGAAATGATCTATCGGATAGGCCCTTTCAGTTAAAAATGGAAATAAAAAAGTTCGGACCTTAGCGGATATGAGTTACCGCTTTTACTTTTGGTATTGACCTTTGAGCTCCTAAAACAGTTGTATAATCCTGTATACCGTCTGCATATCCATATATAGTGATGATATCATTTTAAAGAACTCTTTCATTTGGTGATTTATAAATAACAAATATATCGTTTTCAAACCATGTATCTTCAGAATATTCAGATTGCTTGGTAAACATTCTAATGTCCACTCCTCCAAAAGAATTAATGACCTGACTTACTTTTCCGGTAGTTTTTACAGGTTGCCCTTTGTATTTTTCAGGATATCTTGCAAGTTCTTCGTATGGGATAGTCCTCGCGTCACTCATAATATTAATCGCATTAACAGTAGGGGTAACAACTGGAGTTTTAGTAGGGGAAACATAATTGCCACCTGTAGAGATTCTATCCCCGGTTGAGGTAGTTGATCCCATCATTCCCACGGTAAATAACAGTAAAAAAAGGACAAAAAATACTGCAAAAAATCCGATTACAATTTTTCCTAATGGCAATCCAGAAGTATGAGGTATGTATGTATTTGGTCCAGATACTAGGTTCTCCTCATATATTTGCTGCCGTTTCCATGAATATACAGGCATGAAGACCCAGAAAAATATGAATAATAACATCCATTCCCATCCCTTGAGTTTACCCCATGCTGATGCTGTTGGATTGCTTCCTGCATTGATAGAGTCTGCATCGTATTTGATATACCAGGCACATACTATTACCATGAGAAAACCAAACCACGGGTTAATAATTGCACAGATAATTGGGATAAAAAAGCGGGATTTGCCAATAGTTACACGGATAGCCTGAAGGGCCTATTACTTAAATTTTTCTAGCTGGTGCCGGTCCGTCATCCAGTTCAAGATCTGGTTCTGCCTGCCGTTTCTTCTGATTCCCGGCGAGGTTCTTTTTGTATGTCGCGTTGTCAGGAGATAAGGCAACAGCATTTTCAAAACTGATGGCCGCGTTGTCATACTGGCCGGTCTTTGACAGACAAATACCGAGGGCAATTCCATGCCTTATGGTTATTCTCATCCGCTTCTGTCACCGCCAGGAACTCATGAGCAGCAGTTTCATAGTTCCCCGCTTTGAACTCCCGCATACCGGACTCAAAAGACATATGCTGTATTTCACCTCAGCATGGATTACTGTTTTGAATCAGTTTTTCAATCACCAGTACCAATAATGCCAGTTTTTGTGCCAGGTTCATAATATTCAGGTATGTTTCATGGTCTTCACACTAGTTTCATTTTTTTCAATTTATAGGGATGGATGCACTATAGTAATCTCTTTTCTGATACTTTAAAAAACACAATTTAATTAGAACAGGTCATGGATATCTGTTGTGACATGTCTCCTGAATTTATCAAAATATCGTTGAGAATTTTCCATTTGCTTATTATATTTTTAGGCAAATTTGAGTGAGCGAAAACATGAAGAAATTATTTTTCAATTCCGACCCAGTTCAGATCCTTGCAGATCTCATATGCCTTATCCTGTTGCCTTATGTCGAGAAATAAATTATTTTTATCCTAATCTCTATTATATCACCCTCTTTTAGGTCCAGAAAGAGAATATAAGGGGGGTATACGTTTTAATCGGCGTGTGCCCCGAATAAGCCTTGATACATGATGAACCATATAAAGAAATTTTTTTGTCTGACGGTGGTCAGCCGAATAGTGTCCTTACCTATAATGATAAGATATCATCTGAAAAATATAGAATACGTTAATCTGTGAAGCCTGGTTTTTAATATATTTGGCGAGTGATTTTTCCGGTATGCAGCTTGAACTCAAAAAAGAAAAATATTCTAAAAACCATATGTATCCCCAATTATATAAAAAGATTCAGATTCTACACTCAAATTCTTACACCGGAAATTTCCATTAAAAATATCAATTCATAATTGATTACCCCTATTGAGGTGATGCAATACTATTTCGAGAGAGACAAAAGGTCTTAAATCTCTCACATATCAACCAATACTGTTATGGACCTGAAGGAATCAGGTTTTTTTGCATAATGGAAATGTAACTTACCCATAAGGTGACAGCTAGTTGATAGCAGAATGATTAAATTTAGAATGATTTTAGTCAATAGATCATGAAAAATAATGCCGGTTGCCGGATAGGAGACAATCAAATCTCTTCAGTTCCTATTACTAAGTGACAGGTATCCTCATCCCTGAATTATTCAAAAGTCTGAACAACTTCGATGAATGCCCTGCCAAGGGTTTCAATCTCATCCCTTCCGGTAAATTCAAATCCCGAAATCGAAAGGTTCCGCCTGTGATCCAGTGAGAGAGGTCTAACAGATCATGCATCCGGCTGGTGATGGATTTACCAAATGCAAAGGAGACTGCCATCCCACCGATAACTCTGAGAATAATAACGAGGATAATGGTATTTCTAATAGCGTCAATCGGGCAGGTGAACTCACTCAGGGTACCAGAGGCGATCAGATATTGTAAGGAATTAGTTGGGTGTGAAGGAATAAATATGGTTCATAGTACATGGCAAACATACATGTGCCAATAGGGTAGGGCAGAGTGTTTATCAGATTCCCGAGATTTGAGTTCATTCAATAGAGAAAGAAGATGAAAATATCAATCTCGTCTGCAACACAATCACGATGTAGGCTAACCAGTATGATCCATTCACGTACCCCCCTCATCTTCCGGGTGAATACGGAACTTCCCGGACGAAATTACTATCTCAAATCTTGCCCCCTCACCGGGAACACCGCACTCCCGGATGGACAGTCCGGTTATCGCGAGAATCTCCCTGGCCAGGAAGAGTCCGATGCCCGTATTTTTGCCAAATCCAGGTTCAAATATCCTCTCTTTTTCTTCATCAAGGATACCGACTCCATCGTCCTCACACGAGAGTATTAACGCTCCGTGTACTTCGGAGGCAGAGAATCTGACAAAGGATATCGTATTCCCATGCCGTATCGAGTTCTCAAGCAACGTTGAGAAAACTTTCCGAATTATCGGGTCTGCATAGACCTCAAGAGATGAGGGAACTGTATTTTCAATGATTACGCTACCAGGAACTATCTCTGATTGTGCTGATTCTATAATTGAAAATATTGGTCTCCATGACGAACTTTCACACCCGAAAATCTCATATTCCCGGGTAAATCCGATGGTGGCTTCGATTCTTTTCCCGGTCTCATGAGCACGGGATATAAACTCAAGCGCTGCATCATGGTCAGGCGTTTCGAGAGCCAGATTCTGATATCCCTGAATTGCGGTGAGATGATTCACAATATCGTGGCGGGTAAGGCCGGTGAGAAAACGAAGTCTGAGGTTAGATTGACGTAGTGCTTCTTCCATTTGTTTGCGATCCGTAATGTCTACAAAAAGCCCGATGACGCAGTCCTTTCCATCGATCATAATTCGTGACGAGGTAACATCAGTGAAAATAATCGTTCCGTCTTTTCTCAGGCAGGGTATATCTGCTGCCCGTGATTTCTCTCCCTGGGTGACTGCTTCGAACTCGCAGATTACCTGAGGTAAATCTACATGTGGATGGATATCCTCAAGGCCCATGCCGATGAGATCATCATCACCGTACCCAAGCATCCTGCAGATCGCAGGATTGGCATGAATAATCCGCCGGGTATCACTATCAATAACCAGAATGCCCTCTGCCGCTCCTTGGAATAACGCCCGATACCGCCCCTCACTCTCCCGTAATGCTTCCTCAGCCTTCCTGTGTCTGGTAATGTCAGTGATAAATCCTTCAAGATAGAGCAGCCGGTTGTCATCTGAAAAAATCCCGCGTCCCCGTTCCCATACCCACCGTGTCTCTCCGGATTTTGTAATGATGGGATACTCTACCTCAAAGACCTCCTTCTTCTCCAGAAATTCCTGAACCGTATCCCACAAAGATTTTTGATAATCAGGATGTACAAGATCGTTATAAGCCAGTGATTCATTATGAACGAGTTCCCCTGGAGAATAACCAGTCAGAGTCAGACTCCCGTCACTGATAAATTCCATCGTCCAGTCACTATCGTTGGCACAGCGGTACACAAACCCGAGCAGGTTACTGATCATGGCTGTATGGACCCGTTCACTCTCATGAAATGCCTGCTCATTCATGCGAAGAACATCCAGATTCTGGCGCAACTCCTCCTCTGCTCCAGATATCTCTTCATAGGCTGCATGGAGTTCTTCAGATTTTTTGCGCAATGCCTCTTCTGCCTGTTTCCTGGTGGAAATGTCACGACAGAGGGTATGTATCTGGAGCGAGCCTTCAGACTGCAGAACGGTAGCATTGATCTCTATCGGGGTGATGACTCCGGAATTGTCTATATAATTTGTCTCGAAATTTCTGATGAATCCATCCCGGTAACACTGGCTGATAGCCTCTGCATTCCTCAGCCGCTCGGAATCTGCCGTCCATTCAGTGACACTCCTGCCAATAATTTGAGAAAGTTCCGTTTTGCCGGTCAGTCGGACATACTCGGGATTTGCATCCAGAACCAGGCCTTGCGCATCAACGATAACAAATCCTGTTCTGGTCATCTCGACCAGCTTGCGGTACTTCTCCTCGCTCTCCCGTATTGCTACTTCTGCATATTTGCGTTCCGTAATATCCAGAAAGACACCATTATACACCCTTTCAAATCCGTGTCTGACCGGGCGGGATAACCCTTCGAACCAGATGATCCTCTCTGAGGGGGTGATAAACCGGCCTTCGAAACTCCATGGTGAACCTGACAGTACGACCTCATCGATTGATGTAAGGAAGGTATCCCGATCCCGGGGATCTATATGTGCGGTGAACCATTCAAAGAAATCACTGGTGTCGCCGGTAAACCCAAATACCTCTTCAGCCCGGCTGCTTACATAATTCATCCCCATGGACCCATCAGGATGAATATAAAACTGGTAAATAACACCAGGCAAGGTGCTGGCAACCTCTATCAGTTGCTCTTGTTGCGTTCTGAGTTCCTCCTGAGTTGCAGATAACTCCTCATACTGCCCTCGAAGTTCCTCTTCTGCGCTGGCGAGGGTTTCATATGCATCCCTAAGGGCTTCCTCGGTAGTCATCCGGCTGATGGTATTTCCAAGTTCAGATCCGATGGAGATGAGTGTGCCCAGTTCCTGATCAGAAATATCAATTCTCTCTTTGCTGAATACGTTGAGCGCCCCGATAATCCTGCCTTTTGTGGAAAGAGGTATGCTGGCAAGTGAACAGATTCCATAACTGGTTGCAGAGGAAGAGACTGCAGAATAATTATTCGTAATAAGTGGCTGACCCTTCACAAACAGGGAATCATACGGAGGGATTTGCGTTGCAACGGTCCGGACTTTGGCGAGGAGTTCATCGGGGAGATTTTTGCTATAGGCGAGGGATGCGGTATTTGGTACCAAGTCAATAAGATAGATCCCACCACCATCATAATTCAGGAGCCTGAGGGTTGAGTCAAGAAATACCTGCAGGAGTTCTTCCATTGTTTCAGTCCTGTTTACCGTGGTTATGATAGTATTGAGTACAGAAAGGGTGGTTGCCTGCTGCTGGAGTTTCTCGTTTGCCTGCCTGATTACCTCCTCTGCCTGTCTCTGGTGGACCGCCTGACGGACCTTATGCGATAATTCGGCAAACTGAGATCGGGGATCCCCCCCTTTCTGCAGATAAAAGTCGGCCCCTTCATTTAAGGCCTGGATGACCACCTCTTCACGACCTCTCCCGGTAAAAAGGATGAATGGGAGGGTATTTCCTGATGTACGAACTATTTTCAGAAATTCAATCCCATTCATTTTTGGCATTTCATAGTCTGAAATGATGGCATCATAGGTCGTGGATTCCATCTGTGCGAGTGCTGCCGATGCCGAGTTGATGGTATCAACCAGGAATGATCCATCACGCTCAAGAAAAATCTTCCCAATCTCGAGGAGGGTTGGTTCGTCATCCACGTAGAGGAGCCGGATCATGGTGAGGGGTCCTCATGAGGCTCTTCTTCTTTCACCCGCTGCCCGGTAACCTGAATTGAGCCTATAAAGGCCTTAAGAGAACCGTCAGAATTTCTAAGCGGCGCTGTACTAATAAGAGTCTCAATGAGCGTTCCGTCTTTCTGCTTTAATAGCATGGGATATTGGTTCACATATTCAGACTGTTTAATATGAGACAAAAATTTTGGTCGCTCTCCCGGGTCTGCATAGAGGGAAGAGACGTTTATGGAGAAAAAACTCTCCCGGCTTTCATACCCGAATATTTTCAGCGTGGCGTCATTGAAATCGATCCACTGACCGTCTGGTAAGGTGATGAATACACAGTCACGAGATAAGGTAAAAAATTCCCGATACCGCTCCTCACTCTCACGGATAGCCTCTTCTGCCTGGTTCCATGCGGTAATATCCAGTAGGGATGCAATACTTTTCTTTGTTCCGGGAACAACCCCGATGGTAAGATAGATATCACGGATATCGCGATTTTTTGTGACAAACCGAAATTCATAATGAATGAGAGCTTTTTTCTCATTGTGCAATCGGATCTGATTCTGCTCGAGCATTCGCTGCAGATCTTCAGGAACCACAAATTCAGCCCATCGTTTCTTCCCTTCAATATCCTCTTTGGAAAAACCGCTCAGGTGAACAAACTCGTTATTGGTCAGGCTGATTATCCCGTTCTCTTCGAGGACGACGGTTGCTGTGCCAGTATTTTCAAAGACCGTGCGATATTTTTCCTCGCTCTCCTGCAAGGCCTGTTCATTCCTCCGGAGGTCATCGATATTTTGCCGTAACTCTTCATCGGTTGCTGTTATCTCTTCATAGGCTGCATGGAGTTCTTCGGCTTTTTTATGCACGGCATCTTCTGCCAGTTTCCGATTCGTAATATTCGTTGCTATCTCAAGCCTGGCAATTCTGCCGTCCGTCCACCGGATCGCCCGGTCCCGGCAGTCATACCATTTTCCCGTCCTGGTATTGTGAAATTCCCACCGGTACACCCCTGTCGGACCGGACTCATTCATCAGCAGATGATTGGTACAGAACGGGCAGGGATCTCCCTGCTTATGGTGGATATGGGTATAGCATTTCTGGCCGATAATATTTCCAAACAAGGCCCGGCCTTTTTCATTGATATAGAGGATATCATATGTCTCCAAATCAGTCACATACACAAGGGCATCAATACTGTCAAGAATCATATAGAGCTGAGCCTGGACCTCTTCAATGAACTGACCCTGACAGGTTTGCTGATGAGAGAGATTGCCAGGTCTGCCAATCTGCATATACCTGGTGTCATCGACACACGAAGCGATAGCAGGGGGAAAATCTGCGGTTATGTGCCCTTGTTTCCGTAAATGATCCAGGATCTTTATTGAATGTACCCATTCCTGATCCAGATTACGCACCATACCATCAACCCTCGTCACTTCATCAAGGATCCCCTGAACGAGTTTTTGATCTCCGATCATGTCTGCATACATGGAGATCACGGTGAGAGGATTTCGAATACCATCGTTCAGAATTGCGAGCTGAGCAATGTTTTCCTGGATCTGCACCATTGCCTTCGCTTTCTCCTGCTCAAGGATCTTCTCATCGGTAATGTCGCGTCCCTGCGCAATGGTTGCAACAGGAGTCTTCCCATCAGAGGAATAGATAGTTGATGAGTTCCAGATGACGAAACGCACCGTTCCATCCGAGTGTGCTATCGGTATCTCAACCGTTTCCCATCGAACTCCGGAATGGGTTGTGCATATGAGACGCATACACTGATCAACCCGGTCGTACGGAAAGAGGATGGAAAGGGGGCGACCGGTGACATCGCCTGAGGATAGGCCGATAAGGAGTTCAAAAGAACGGTTAATGCGAGTTATCCTCAGATCAGAGTCCCATACGATGATCGGAACATTTGCAAGGGAGATCAGGTTCTCAAGATAGGCATTTACTTCAATAAGGCGGGTTTCACCCTCCTTCCTTTTTGTAACATCCTGAATTATCGTTACGAATAGATCGGTTGAAGGAGCATAGGCAGTAACGTCAAAATATTTATGTAATTCCTGACTAAATTGTTCGAAATGAATGGCGTTACCGGAACATGCAACCCTGCCATAGGTTTCAATCCAATATGGCTCTGTTCCGGGTAGTACTTCAAGAACCGTCCTGCCGAGGATATGTGCTGCAGATAAACTGGTCATTTGTTCGTATGCAGGATTTATATCGATAAACCGGTAATCACAGGCTGCTCCGGAATCATCGCGGATAATCTCGTGCAGTGCTATGCCGACACTGTTTTTTTCAAACAACTGTCGGTATTTTTGTTCGCTCTTTTTATATGCCAGTTCTGTTCGTCTCTTCTGGATAATCGCATATATCTTATGGGATAGTTCAGCAAACTGTGATCGGACGTCCAATCCTTTCTGAACATATCCATCAGCCCCGTTCTCATACGCTGCAATAACGACCTCTTCCCTGCCCTTGCCAGTGAAGATAATAAATGGGATATCATCTCCTTCAGCCCGGATAATTTTCAGGAGGTCTATTCCACTCATTCCCTCCATCTCGTAATCTGCAATAATGGCATCGAATGTATTTTCAGACAGGAGACGTATCGCATCATCAGCACTCACAGTGATAGCGACATTCCATCCATCTTCCTGCTCAAGAAACTGTTTCGTGATAGCAAGAAGATCCAGGTCATCGTCAACAAACAGGATATACATTTGCTCTGTCATTGTTCATCAATTAAGGGTACCCTGAACTTTCCAGCCGGCACCAGGATCTCAAATCTCGCTCCCTTCCCCGGCTCGCCGGTCTCGGTAATGGTTATCCCCGTGATCTCAAGAATCTCCCGTGAAAGATTGAGTCCAAACCCGGTATGCTTAAAATACTCACGATTGAAAATTTTCGACTTAAACTCATTCGGGATCCCTACCCCGTTATCCTCACAGATAATGGTATATCCTTCCTTCCCCTCTAATCCAAAGAACCGTATTTCGCTGATCGTTTCACCATATCGCTTCGCGTTGTCAACAAGGTTGCAAAAAACCTTCTCCATAAGGGGATCAGCAAAAATTTCAATTCCTGATACCTCTATGAGAATCTTAATCGGGCTAATATCAATCGGTTTAATTGCATGGGAGATCACCTTACCCACATTCTGCCAGGTCGGTGAATGAACTCCGATCTCTTCATAATCTTTGGTGAACGATATCTGCCGATGGATAGTATGTGCCGCATCATCAGCTTTCTCCACGAATCCTTTCACTTCAGGAGCCAAATCTGCGTCCTTCACAAAGCCGAGATATCCAAAAACTAACTGGAGCTGATTTCCGATGTCATGCCGGGTGATGCTTGATAACAGGTTGAGCTTATGGTTTGCCTGCCGGAGTGCTTCTTCAGCCAGTTTTCGTTCAGAGATATCGGCGAACAGAACCAGAACGGCAGGCTGATTCTGAAAATGGATTGGAGCACCTTTTGATATGACGGTCAGGGGCTGCCCTGATTTTGTGATGAGGTCAACTTCCAAAGAGTCCCCATTATCCAAAGTAAATCGTTCATGAGTAGCATTTACAATTTCTGCCTGCTGATGGGGGATCACATACGTTATGAGATCCGTCCCCACCATCTCTTCGGGAGAGTATCCAAGGAACACAGTAGCTGCATCGTTTACATATCGTATCTTCCGGTCATGATCAAAAACGATAACCAGATTCGGTAAATTCTCCACCAGTCCACGGTTAAATTCCTCGCTTTCCATATGTGCATCTTCTGCCCGAATTCGGGTGACAGACAGGTAGGTGATAACGCCGGCCACAAGAATAAATATCAACACCCGGATAAAAGCGCCTTTGAGAACATCAGGATCCGGTGAAAAGATAATCATAAAAAGAAAATAACTCCATGCCAGAATTACCGAGAAGATAAAACCCCTCCAGACATAATACACACATGCGAGGATGATTGGGAAATAGAACAGGTTCTGAAAGATGGTAAGATGACCGGAAATAAGAAAAATCATACTGATTATCAGAATTACTATAGTCAGGAGGGTAAGAAAGACAAGGGGGAGCCATCCTTTTTGCCGGGCATAGATATTAGGCAGTATTGTCATGGTTTACCTCGGTGCACATTATCAGTATCATTATGTATCTGAAGTTTCCATTCAGAACCAGGATCTCAAACCGTGGATCCTTTCCCGAAATCCCACACTCCCGGATGGAAAGCCTGGGGATCGAAGAGATCTCGCTGGCAAGAACGAGTCCAGCATCAGTATTTATTCATGGAGTAATCCACCGATTCTGAATACCGTATCCGGGTATCCCGTAATCACTACCCAATCCATTCAGTAAGATTTTTACTTCCCATCTTTTTCCATTCTATCCAGGTACATAATGTTTCCATCTCAGGGTCCTGCACCTGACCTGAATCTTCCTCTTCATCCACATAATATTTGAAATTCTGTTGTAATGTCTGAGCAAGCAGATCTAAACTGGATTGGTGAGAAGGAGATTGTGAAGCTCACCTAATTCTTCCTCTGATAATCCTATGGCCCTCCCTTTTTCTATGGTGGCACGAGCATCGTTCTGGCAGGATGATACCCGGGAGATTTCCTTGATAATAATTAGGAGTCAGCTGGGTTTTCTAACATTCCCGACAACCTGGCTCCCCATACTTTGAATCTCTTGGACATACACAACTTTCCCGGAAAAAAAAGATTATGGATTTCATGTGCCATGCCATATTCTGCCTTATCTTTTTCAAGGATCTCCCCCCCACTATTTGGTTTCATCATCAAGTCTAAAAGGAGGTAATCGGGAGTTGACCGTTTCAGTATCCGCTCTGTTGTGAGCAAATCTTCGGCCACACCTACATCATATCCTGAAACGGATAGAACAGACTGATATGTCTCCCGGATGAGTGTATTATCATCCACAATGAGTAATTGTATTGACATGCAGCATCCAAAACAACTCTAATTCCCCGATTATAAAAATTATTATCGCATATATCTTTATAGTACTGTGATCTGATAACCTTTTAATGTTGCCATTTAGATATATATTCACGGCGTATTGTGCATCAGTTCGTCCCCAAATCCGGTGGAAATTCTATAACGATACACTTCCCATTGAACGAACCATCCGACCCCTTCAGAGGAATTCCAGAGTAGTTTTGAAGAGACGCATTGAGCGTTCTGCCTGATCCGGGGGGAACAGGAGATCAAGGGATTTTCCAACAATCTCATCTGCAGATCTGCCAGTCAGCAGCTCAAAGGCATGGTTAAACCGGGTAATGTGAAATGATGGATCCCAGATGATGATCGGAACGTTTGCAATAGATATCAGGTTCTCCAGGATCTCTTTTGTCTGACGAAGATCCGCTTCGGCAGATGCGATTATCGTATACTGATTTTTGAGTACCTCTTCTGAGATCTCTAGTTCTTCGGTCTTCTTCAGCAGATCGAGATCCTTCTGGATAAGGGCGGTAACGTCACTGACTACCAATCTAATCTGGTATGATCCATCGCTCTTTTCAGCACGTACTCCTTCAAATCTGGCAGGGAATATGGTGTCGTCGGTTCGGATAAGGTGAAGATCGCAGATTTGTCTTCCGTCCTGCTGAAGGACTCCGAAAAAAACCGGTCCCACCAGTCCTGATCCGAAGGGGTGACAAATCTTCTGAATCGATCATGAATCAGATCCCGCCTGACCACTCCGAGCATGGTTGCACCGGTGAGGTTTACCTCAGTTATCAGCGCCTTATCGGTCAGTGTGAAATATCCGACCGGGGCGAAATCATAGAGATCAATGTATCGGTCCCGTGAGTATTCGAGATCCTGGTGAGATTTCTTCAGCTCCTCATTCTGGATCTCAAGTTCTATCTGATGTACCCGGAGTTCGTGAATGATCTCTTCAGGGGTTTTATCAGATAAATCCGGGTAAGCTGGTTTTCGGCTTTATTGCGGAGGGTGTGGACAGAATCCTCTGATGGTGTCATCCCTTCTCCTTCATATTATGTTGGAACAGGTAAAACGAACCGAAGGTCTGATCGATCAGAGTACTGTTCTGATAGGCCGGGTGACCAATCTTCAGACCGGGAGATGCATACATGTAAATTGGATTGAGGAGGTAATCGGGAAGAAATGATTTGATCTGAAGCAAGGAGAGAAAAATTCACCCGGATGATACAATCCGGTCTGTTCACATATATCCGGTTACAACTCTCAAACCCTGAGTAGGTCTCCCCGGGAAGGCAATTTTGGCCCATTTTATCTTGACATGGAGAGATTTCTTCCGAGGACCGTAAGTGGCCTTAAAATTTTTAAAAAACGTACTAAGTTCAAAGGATATGACACTCTTTTTGTAGATATTGACTTTAGCAACGATCCACAATCACGGCATCCGGTTTAAGCCGGGAGTGAAAAGAGGAAGGGGGGTTGGAAAGATAAAAAATTATGTTGAGGATATAATAGATTACCCATGTTAGGGCAATCTAATAATCCATACTAACATATTTTTTACCTGTTCCTTACAGGCCGGGAGCTCCTTCAGGCTATACCGGTACTGTTTTCCTGGGTTTACTCTTCTCATTTCGAACTCCTTTATCTCATCATCGGGCTCCTACACCCATTAAGAGGAAAAAATATTACTTTGATATGCTAGATGTATATTCATCCATCAGCCGTTATTGGTCTGTATGGGTTGAAAAGTATTGAGGGATATGCACAGATGGTTTCTCTCATTTCAAACTCATTCGGACCCACGCTCCTACAATGTGGGTCGGCTTTTTCTGATGTGTAGGTTTCATTGAGTCTCATTGCTTGCCTCATTAGAAAAATTTGTTGTGGGCCAGCTCTTTCATCACTTCAGCGATTTTTTATTCACTCACATGTGAGGTATTGAGAATACCCGGAAAGCCAGGAAGTATAAAAACTTCGAAAGCATATTCCAAAAAACCAGGGCAATTTAAAACCTTTAAATAGCGTTTATATGGTTGTTCGAGAGGAAATTGCTCTCATGCGGAGACATCAAACCAGTTATGCAACAACAACTTATGGAAGAATAATGGTTATGAAAAAACCAATGGTATCCAATAGGGGCTTTAGGAAGAGAAGATGAAAAAGACGTGTTCATGATGAATTGATGGGGATGGTTCCGCTGGATTCCCGAA
>Ga0351931_1024_pt1 | contig 38562 bp, 42 predicted proteins | sample BONcelT113001E11_FD_205818 | JGI IMG/M metagenome (GOLD analysis project Ga0351931, IMG submission 205818) | Enriched cells from coal bed in the Powder River Basin, Montana, United States - BONCAT cells T11 rep2 HSBNCT.T11.300.1.E11 ... | reverse complement strand
AAGGGAATGCATCCAGTATCCTTATTAAGCTTTAAGGCAATTAAATACAATGATGAGTGCCATATCGGCAGATGATGCCGTCCCTATTGTCCGAAGATCCTTGCAAAGAGAGATTGGCCTACTGGAAACGAAAAAAAGGCTGACACAGAAGGAGATTGAGGAATTCGAGCGCAAGTACGGCAGGACTTCAGCCGAGTTCATTAGTGAGTTTGAGCAGGAGAAGCTTGGTGACTCGCAGGATTGTTTCGAGTGGTGGGGACTCCTGCGGGGAATGAAGGCGGTTGAAGATGAAATAAAGAAAGCAAAAGCGGTGCTTTCCTCTTGATCTTTGGATACTTCAAAGAAGTTGAACTACGAATAAAGAATGCAGAGATAATCGCAGATAAAAGCATTGATCTTAGAGAGTTTAGTTCAACGGAAGGCATGCTCCGCTGAAGGCTGCTCTTTGTGGATGGATCGATACTTGAGTTTATGGAGTATCTGCAGGAAGAGGACCGATTGAAGTACAGATTTCATCTAATGGATAAGGAAGGCAATATAGTATTTAGATATGATAATGCGCCCCACCACAAAGATGTTTCAACTTTTCCGCATCACAAACATCACTCGGATAATGTCGCGGAATCGGATGATAAAGGCATCATGGATGTTTTGGATGAGATAGAGATATTGATGAGTAATGCCATAACGGCAAATAGAAAACCCTAGAGCTCTTTTAGTTGATTTTCTTGGAATAGTAGTTAGCGCTTATTTCACTTCACGAGTGAACAAATACCTTCTGAGTGATAGTCGTCTCCGTTCGTTCGTCCTCCGTGCGCTCTGTGACTCTGTGGTTTTATTCTCGTAAACCCCTGGTTATAATCATCGATAGTGTGAATTAAACCATACGGCTTACGATTTTCACCACAGAGACACAGAGTTCACAGAGTACGCACAGAGACGATTTATCCAATTCGAAAACCTGAGTCTTAATTATTCAGCTACGATTATTAACCGCAGAGACGCAGAGTTCGCAGAGACGTGATATTTACCTTATTACCAACACTTGAAAAAGAATAGCACATGGCATCCTAGCAAATAGTCGTCTCGTCCGTTCGTTCTCCGTGCGCCCTGTGACTGCGGTGGTCCTATTCCGTAAATCACCAGTACCCCGTCCATGGCCAGCACGCCCAGCTTAACCGAGAGTGCATCTTCCGCCACCGGTCCGCAGATGCTGCCCTCCGCAAATGCTGGGAGTTGCTGATGCAGGAAACGAGCGGCGGTGGAGGGCTGGCGTGATGATGCAATAGATCTATGAACTTTTGCTGAACTTAAGTGAAAAAGATCGATCAAAGTTAAATCCCATAAAGGAGCATAGGATCATAATATGTTTGCAGAATACATTCAGGCTGCCTTAGAGCGGGCTGAATATGAGATAATGGAAGATGATGAGCCAGAGCCTTACTACGGCCATGTGCCCGAACTTCCCGGAGTATGGGCAACAGGCAAGACCTTTGAGGATTGCCGCAAGGTGCTTGTTTCCGTGATTGAAGGGTGGATCGTTTTGAGGCTGAGATTAGGAGATCCAATACCCCCGATCGGCAGCAAAACGATAACTGCATCCCCGGATCCTGTGGGCGTTGTCTAATAGACTCACTCCTGTTTCAAGGAGAGAGCTGATCCGGCGGTTAAAGTATTTGCAGAGATATAGAGATGATAATATCATACGATCCAAAATATGATGCTATATATCTGAAATTCGCCTCAGGAAAGGTAGTCGATACCATCGAAGTCGAAAACAATGTCTTGATCGACTATGGAGAAATGGGTGAGATGATAGGGATCGAGATCTTAAGGAAGACAACTGGCTTTGCCTAACAGAGATGACAGTCAAGAAAAAAGACGCTACCAAAGCCATGATGGAATTATTGTCATGTCTCCGGATGAATTGAGAAAGGAACAGAGGAAGGCGGCTGCCGCAAAACTCTTTGAAATGGGAAAACTATCATCGGGAGCAGCAGCCAGACTGGCCGGAGTACCTCGGACGGTCTTCCTCGCTGGGCTGGCAAACAGTGCCATGGATACCTTTCGCTTGACAGAAGTCGAGGAAGTCACACCAAAGGCAAAGAAAAATATTGCAGAGAGAACCTATGGCCTAATCAAGCTCGACGCCAAGTCGATAGATGAGATCATAGAAGATACAAAATATGGGTCGCAAAGTGAGTGTGACTATCTCATTAAAGAAGAAGAGAAAGCCAACAGGGTGTTGTTTGAAAGAGCAGTGGAGGATCTGAATCTAACTGACGATGATCTTCAGGCTTTAGAGAAAGTTCGAGAGACTGTGTGGAAGGAAGAAAAGAAGAACCTGGGATTATAGCACCCCCAGGGCGTAATAATCATCGCACGAGTGATAAAAATGGATGCGAATGAGGACCTGTCTTTTAACGATCGCCGGAAGAAGATCCTTGATAAATATTATGGAATCATCAAGCTCGACCGAATAGTAAGCTTAGAAGAGATCCAGGATCTGGAAGATGATTACTTGCGATACTGATGCCAGGAGACAGAAGCGGTGGCAGGGCCGGCTAGCAGCCGGGATAATTTATACCGAGGTCAATTGTATATGAGAGGATACAGAATATGGATCCTGGTAATCTTCGGAATAATCGAATAAATAACATAGCAACGAATGACCGAGGCTTTTTCAATATAGATTGGATAAAATGCTGGCATCATGATTCTCACAGCATGCAAAGGCGCTGAGAAAATATGGAACGAATAACTTTAATTAGAATTATGATGAAAATATATTTTTGCCCCAGCGGTTTTATTCCGTAGCCTCCATGGTTTTATTATCCAGCTACTATTATTAACCGCAGAGACGCAGAGTTCGCAGAGCCGTGCCATTTTCCTTATTATGATTACTTGAATTGAACAACATATTTGCTTCTGAGTAACAGTCGTCTCCGTCCGTTCGTCCTCCGTGCGCTCTGTGACTGCGGTGGTTTATTCCCGTAAACCACCAGTACCCCGTTCCATGGCCAGCACGCCCAGCTTAACATAGGGGGCGCGCGATCTCCCCATCAAGAACGGGCTGGCCGAGAGAGTGGAGGGCGAGCACCTCAGATACAGGACCTGGGTCCAGGGGGCGAGACTGCCGCTACCGCACCTTCGGGAGCTTTGGAGATTAGAGCCGGAACTAAAAGGGGCCGGGTCTCAAGAGCGCTCAATACCTTCGATGGTTTGAAATATCATTATGTTTTGGAAGAGTTCAAAGAACTTCTGGCCTCCAGATCTATTCGGATCGAGGTTGGCGTAGGCAACGAGGAGAGTCTAGAGCGACTGAGCAAAGCGGGCTTGTTATGAGGACAGTCATCCTAGACTTTGATAATTGCCCCAATGGCTCTTTTAGAGCGTCAAGAGTATAATCTTTGAGCCAGAACACATATTGGGATCATTATGAAAATTAAAGCAATATATGAGCATGAGGTATTGAAGCCACTGGGAAAGCTGGATCTGAAGGATGGCGAAGAAGTGGAACTAACGCTAACAAAAAAGATATCGGAGAGGACTTTTGGCTTAATCACGCTGGATCATGATATCATTGAAGAGATCATTGAGGATACAGAATATGGATCCTGGTAATCTTCGGAATATTCCTGAAGATGAAAAGGTTTTTATTGATACCAACATCCTAACTTACTATTTATTGAACGATAGCGTCTATGGATCTGAATGCAATAATTTTATTAAGAGAATTGAAGAAGAAAGATATTACGGATTTATATCTCCATTGGTTATTTCCGAGACGCTTTTCAATATGATAAAAGCATGGGCCTTCAATGAACACGGAGTAAGACCAAGGGATCTTATCCGTATGATAAAAGAGCGTCCAAATATTCTACGCGATATGCCCGTTTATCAAACATCTGAGCTTTTCGATTTATTTCTTGTACTACCAGTTGGTGAGGTAGAGGTTAAAGAATCTTATAAATTAATTAATAAATATTATTTGCTCACCAATGATGCATTAAATGCCGCAACGATGAAGGTTAATCGAATAAATAACATAGCAACGAATGACCGAGACTTTTTCAATATAGATTGGATAAAATGCTGGCATCCTGATTCTTACAGCATGCAAAGGCGCTGAGAAAATATGAGACGAATAATTTTAATTAAAATTAGGATAAAAATATATCTTGGCCTCAGCGGTTTTATTCCGTAACCCCCAGTGTTAATTATACAGCTACGATTACTAACCGCAGAGTTCGCAGAGACGTGAAATCTGCCTTATTACCAGCACTTGAAAGGGACAGCATATTCGCTTCTGAGTAATAGTCGTCTCCGCCGTTCGTCCTCCGCGCGCTTCTAGCGACTCTGCGGTTTATTCTCGTAACCCCCAGTGTTAATTATCCTCCTACAATTACTAACCGCAGAGTTCGCAGAGACATGCCATTTTCCTTATTATGAGTACTTGAAAGGAACATAATATTTGCCTCTGAGTAATAGTCGTCTCCGTCCGTTCGTCCTCCGTGCGCTCTGTGACTCTGTGGTTCTATTCCCGTAAACCACCAGTACCCCGTTCCATGGCCAGCACGCCCAGCTTAGCATAGGGGGCGCGATCTCCCCCATCAAGAACGGGCTGACCGAGAGAGTGGAGGGCGAGCACATCCGGTACAGGACCCTGGCCCAAGGGGGCGCAGGCAACCGCAAACAGCACCATCGGGAGCTTTGGAGATTAGAGCCGGAACTAAAAGGGGCTGGGTCAGCAAAAGCGCAAATGAATACCTTAGAAGGTTTGAAATATCATTATGTTTTGGAAGAGTTCAAAGAACTTCTGGCCTACAGATCTATTCGGATCGAGGTCGGGTCAAGTAACGAGGAGAGTCTGGAGCGACTGAGCAAAGCGGGCTTGTTAGGAATTGATGATTGAGGCAACAATTAAAGACACAACTACAGGTTTTATTATCCAGCTACTATTATTAACCGCAGAGACGCAGAGTTCGCAGAGACGTGCCATTTTCCTTATTATGAGTACTTGAAAAGAATCGCATATTTGCTTCTGAGTATTAGTCGTCTCCGTCCGCTCGTCCTCCGTGCGCTCTGTGACTGCGGTGGTTCTATTCCGTAAATCACCAGTGTCCGCCCATTGCTAACATGCCCGGTTAAACAGAGATTGCTTATCTTCCATCAGAAACTTTTATAAGTATCCTATGAACTATTGTATTTTATGTTAGGTGTTGCAAGTTATCTGGCAGCCTTACGCACGCGAATTGTATCGAGAATACACCATAATAGTAAGAATTCAAATGACGAACATCAAGGATCCTTATTGGACTGCACACCGGAGGAATCCTGGGAATGGTGGAAATTCGATCAGTCTTGGTAGATGGAAGCTCTCTTCCGCCTTAAGCAATCGATCCCGCAATCCGATGGAACCACGTTTCGTCCTCTGTGCTCTCCGCGACTCTGCGGTTTTGTTCCATAAACCCCCAGGATTCCGCCCCTCGCGAACATCCTAACATAATGCGCAAATGCTTACTTATCTAAAATTGAGAGACATACGTCTTGGGTTGACTATTAATTTCAATGTGCTTCTGCTTGTAGAAGGGATAAGAAGGCTGGTAAATGGTTAGCAAAATAGTTTAATCAAAAAACTACAATTATTAACTACAGAGATGCAGAGACGCGCAACTTTTTCTTAATAGAAATGAACAACATATTTGCTTCTGAGTGATAGTCGTCTCCGTCCGCTCGTCCTCCGTGCGCTCTGTGACTGCGGTGGTTTTATTCCCGCAAACCACCAGTATCCAGCCCATGGCCAGCACGCCCTGCTTAATGGAAAGCATAGTTGATGGGGTCAGCCTGACAGGAGATGTAATGCTGGACATCCTTCCGAAATGCATAACAATCGCAGAGAAAAGCCCGAAGATCGTGGACGAGCTGGAGCTGTATATGCTTCTGCTGGAGAAGAATGCCCGGAAGATCTTGACGGACTCGGGTGGCGTGCAAAAGGAAGCTTACATGCTGAAGGTTGCATGCATAACTATGCGAGACGAGACCGAGTGGGTCGAGACTGTTGAGGATGGGTGGAACTTGCTTGTCGGAGCAGATAAAAATAATATTGTAGAAGCTGCTTGCGAGTTCGAGCCGGCGAAAGGGCGAAGGGACGTGTTCGGATTGGGGGATGCCAGCGTGAGGATGATTCAGAAGATTAGTGGTTAGGAGTCAACTACCGCGTCCTGAAGGGCGCGGCTTGCCTCTCTGCACAAAATCAGGAGGCGTAAGGGTGGCTGACTCGTCATGCTGACTACATTGTGGCGGGTTCTACCGCTGGCACCCCACTTACCGAAAGAAGCGTCCTCTGTCATACAATCAGCTAGACCAGTTACCCGGCCTCATGCGTTCGGTAAGTTGTTTTGTCCCCTTGCGTCTGAGCGATTTGGTGATGAAGCTGTTTAATCCCTTCTGAGTGAGGGTGCCCTATCGTTTCAGGTATCGCTCTGCCGGATCATGCAAAACACACATCAGGAGATGTATTTGTGAGCATAAATACTTTACGGGACCGCCCAATTCCTCCTCACCATAAAGGATGGGGAGGAATTGGGCAACGAGTTGAAGCAATCCATCCACATACAAAGCACATCAGAAAGGAACCGAAGCCCGGCGTTTCCGTAAGCTTGAGGCGCTGATCTCGGATCTCGGGCAGCCCTTAGCTGAGTATAGGCTCTATCGCAGGTGAGCAAACAAAGTTATATTAACTCACTGATGATAAACTTGTACTTTCCAGCGTTCGTTCTTTCGATCTTATCAACAAACCTGAACTCAATGCTCCATTGATTGGATTTTCTATTAATTATCTCTCGGATCATGTCCAGTTGTTTCTCATCAAAGCCATCTTTTGGTACGATCTTAATGATTATTTTATCAATTTTTGTCTGTATTATCTGGAATTCTGTAACTTTGTCAACTCTATCAAATAACATATCAATGAACATTCCATGAATGAATTTTCCTTCCGGTGTTTGAAGCATATCTCCTACATGCTGTCTTCCAATAACATTTTCCAACAAACGTGAGTCCCGACCGCAGCTACATACATCCTCTGAAATACAACCCAAATCACCTGTATCATATCGTATAAAAGGCATGGCATAATTATGCAGACTTGTGGCCAAAATGCTTCCCACTCCTTCATTCATTTGGCTGCCCGTTCCATCAACAACTTCCATGATACTTCTTTCCGTATCGATATGAAGCCCATTATGCTCCGGACACTCGTAAGCGCTCACACCACCATCGTTCAGACCATACCCATCATAGACATCGCAACCAAAAGCATCTTCTATGTTTCTCCTCATTTTGGGCAATAATTTCTCTGCAGTCGTGAATACCCCAAAAGGAGATATGATCTCAACATCGTTTTTCCTGATGAAATCCGCAAAAAAGTTGATGGATGAAGCATAACCACGCAGATATTTAGGCCTGAAAGAATTAATTACTTTAGCATATTTCAGCAGATCTTCAGAATTCATATCAAAAGAAGATAATTTCCGAAGATTCCGGGAGATTTCATGTGCCTTTTTAATTATAAAAGATCTGGATCCGATATCCAGAGAAGAACCCGCCAGGAGTACCATTTTATCTCCAAGTTCATAACCTGCATACCCCCATCCTCGATAGAGCATGGCGCCCGAATAAAAACGATCATATTTCAATAATCTGTATTTAAAGGGTGTCCCTGTGGTTCCACCTGTTGAATTTACGTAATATTTCATAGTTTTAAGATTGAAGGGTTTGAAGTCCCCCCAATTCTCCTTGATAACATCTTTAGTAAGAATGGGAAGCTTTTCGAGGTCATCAATTTTTGTAATATCGTTGGGTTCCAGCTTTAGCTCATTGAAGAGTTTATGGTAGTACGGGACGTTCTTGTAAGCATAACTAATCATATATCTTAATTGTTTTTCTTGATCTTTCTTTTGTTCAAAATATGATTTCCACTGCGAATGTATCAGCTTTTTGTAGATAGAATAGAATTTATGACACCCAATTTGGTGCGCTAAAATAAATAATTTCCTATCTATCATTATTTTCTACCTGGTAATTAGCCTTCATCGAGGTGCTTCGACAATGTTCCATATTTTAACATCGTCCAAACTATAAGAATGTTTCTTCGCAAAACAACTTTGTAGTTCCGAAAGCACGGAGGACATAAAGTTGAGTCCGTCCTATGTGAAACGTCTCTGGATGCACTGGACGAAAACCAAGATGCAAATAAGCATTAAAATTTTGGAGGATAAGGGCAAAATATCGAAGACCCTGGATTAGATACGAACGCAAGCAGGCCTGTCCCTGATGCATCCGGATTGGCATATCATAAAATCAAACATATCAAAGCCCGCGTTGATTATCCTCAGACCAGTGGAAAAATGGAACGATACCGATGAACAAGGCTAATCTTGCTCAGAAGCTAATCTGTTCTAGCAGAAATGCTTATGAACCATCTGTCCATTGGGAAGAGCTGCCAAAAACCTTAGAAGGCAGGCGAGGCATGCAGGCCTGGAGCCCGTGATACGATAATGAACTTCAAGCATATCAGATATCTGAAATGCAGAGCGATCGCAGGACTGGCCAACGACACCCTTTATAGAACATCTTTCTTCATGGCCTTCACCAGCATCTTCAACGCAGGCTGTGGCTTCTTTTTCTGGATTATCGCAGCGCGGCTTTACACCGTGGAGCAGGTGGGCCAGGCCACGGCACTGATCTCGTCTCTTGGGCTCGTCACCTTCTTCTCGATGCTTGGCTTTGACTACTCCATTATCCGCTTCTTTCCTTCAGAGGACAGGGCAAGAGTCATCAGCACGAGCCTGATCGTAACCACAGCGGCCAGCATCATGGCCGGGGTGATATATATCCTGCTGGTCCAGATCCTGGCCCCCTCCATACTCTTCCTGAGGGAGACCGAATTCGCTTTGACTTTCTTGCTGATCTGTATTGTGAACTCCGTGGCAGTCATATCCGGAAACGCCTCCATCGCAGACAGGAAAGCAGACCACTACTTTTTGCAGAACCTCTTTATGGCGCTTCGAATTCCCGCCCTCGTGCCCCTTGCATTCCTGGGGGTCTTCGGGATCTTCGGGTCCGTCGGCCTGGGATATCTTGCCGCGTCTGTCTTCGGCCTGTCTGCGCTTCAGAGGATAATAGGAGCCATTCAGCCTAAGGTGGATCGGGACTTCATCCGCAGGTCTTTTCAGTTCTCCTCCTGGAACTACGCATCAAGCATATTGTCTGTAGCACCCACCTTGATAATGCCCATAATGGTGCTGAACATGCTCGGGGAGGCTGAGGCTGCAAAGTACTACATAGCCTTCGCCTTGGGCAACCTGGTGCTGATCATTCCTAGCTCCTTTGGAACCTCCCTCTTCGTGGAGGGCTGCCATGGTGAGGGGCTGAAGAAGAGCGTTCTGCGGGCGGGAGGCGCAAGCCTCATGCTAATGGTGCCTGCGTTGCTGGTGCTCTTCCTCTTCGGGGACCGGCTGCTAGGACTGCTAAAAGGAGAGTACTTGGAGGCATTCAGCCTTCTGAGGATCATCGCTATATCAAGCATTCCTGTTGCTTGTTATTCTCTGTTCATCCCCCTCCAGAACGTGAGGATGAGGGTCGAGAGCATAGTGAGGTTGAACGCACTCAGGTGCGTGCTGCTGCTGGGGCTCAGCTATGTTCTGATGCAGCGGTACGGGATCTTGGGGGCTGGGTATGCGTGGCTTGCGACCTACGTAATAATTGTGCTGGGGATAGGATGGATGGCGAGGAGGGAGGGGTGGGTATAAATAGGCTTGACCATACCTTCATGCAAATAGCGCTATCCGCAATTCCATGGGAAAGCGAAACCATAACATTGGTGTACCCCACATGCAATGCTGCGGAGATGAAATGGATCATCGGTTGGATAGCTATTTTTGCTGGGGCTCGGACGCACTCAGCATTGTCTCTTTATCCTCAGGTGTGCCTACCTTAATCTTCGTCTACAATGTCAAGTCCAAAGGGATCAACAGGAAAATATTCGGTCATACCGATTACTGCCCGGAGCCCAAGAATCTGGATGTTGAGGCGGATTCCAGTGGTAAATCATCCATGCTTGATGATACCACCGCGATCAGGAGAGACCTGACAGAACGAATCCTGGAAGTCGAGAGAGCGGCGCTGAACGCCGAGAATGTACTTAAACAACTCATCGGAGAGAACTAATTAATATGCCGGATATACCAGCAGTATCTGTCGTCATCCCCCTCTACAACAAAGAACGCTATATCGCGAGAGCGCTGAGTTCAGTCCTTAACCAGACCTTACAGGACTTTGAGGAGATCGTGGTCGATGATGGCTCGACCGAAGGGGGGCGGAGGTCGTCAGAGGGTTTCGCGACCCCCGGATCCTGCTGCTCCAACAAAATAATCGGGGAGTCTCAGCGGTGAGGAACCGTGGGATCGAAGCGGCCCAAGCTGAGCTTATTGCGTTTCTGGATGCGGATGATGAGTGGTTGCCTTCATTTATAGAGACTATATTGCGTTTAAGGGCATTGTATCCTGATGCTGGTCTCTATGGCACAGCGTATGAAGAACATTTCCCGGGCTCTATAGCACAGAGAATCTATAATAAATGCGAAGGACAACGGCTGTTATCATCATATTTTGGTGATATCATTAAGCTAGGATTTGTTGTATTTAATTCGTCTTCGTTTGCTGCCCCTAGAGACATTCTTAAAGGGGTTGGGGGATACCCCATTGGTGCGAAGTGGAATGAGGATGGTACACTGTTTGGTAAAATAGCAATTCGTCATCTAGTAGCCTACAGCCCGGAAGTTTGTTCCATCTATCATAAATACGCAGAAAAAAATTCTAATGGTATCTCAGAATATCTAGAAAGTCCGTTTCTTCAATATCTTTCTACATTCCCAAGAGATGAGCTTTTGAAGCTTGGCTATCTAGAAGAATTGATGGAGTATAGCGCCCTTTGTCGTTTTGCTGCTATATCACGCAATATCTTTTCTGGTCACGGTGCAAGAGCAAGGTCGGAATTACAATTCATAAAATCGCCTCGATACACCAGGAAAAAGTATAAAATGCAGATTTTATCATATATTCCACCACAACTCATGAGCATCATACGCAACAACGCAAAAAATCTGTCCTATATCAGAAGAAAAATTATCTGCGATTTATAATATAATGGGAGCGGTGACAATCGTCTTTATCTCATACAGTCAGACTATTTTCCGTGGCAGTAACGCTGCTTCTGGGACTGAGCTATGTGCTTATGTAGAGGTACGAGGCCGGATACCGGCGGATGGCGACATAGGTGGTAATTGTGCTGGTGAAAGGATGTGTGGCCGGAAGTGACTTACACATTATAGATCCCTATGTTTAGACTATCATATATCTTATTTACTGAGATATCTTTTCTAAATCTATCAAAATCTTCTTTATAATATCTTCCAACTGTTCTGTAAGCAGAAATTTTTTGATATAATAATTCATCTATTGTCAAAATTATGATGTATGAGTTCTTATATAAATCTGAATTGATATCTACAAGAGTGCTATGTGAATTATTTTTATAGCCGAAGTGATCAGGAAACATGTACTGAGGGTCATCTGCATCAAAATTACCAAAAAGGTCATGGAATCTATTGATCTGGCTTAGGGGAACAGCAACTATTGATGATTCACATTTCACCCCATAGAACCAATCCATACCATATACTTCATTATAGGTAAGGGCAACATTTGGACGATAGACATTTGGGGAATCGAAGCATCCAAATAAACTTAAGCTCCAAACAAACGAGAGGGTAAGGCAAACAAATATCATTTTATTAACTGATTTCGATTGATTAAAAAAAAGCAAATATAACGAACAAGCGAATAATGGTACCTGAGCATAAACAACAAAATTTAAATTCGCAATTCGATCTACCTGATGAGTTATTATCGGATTAAATACTAATAATAGTTGTATACATAAAAGTACAATATAAAAAAGGAGAAGGTAAGGATAATTTTTTAAAGTTTCAGTTTTAAGAAGATTTTTATGGTAATATAAATAAATTGCTGAAATAAGGACGATGAATGTCGGAATCGAATACCGCCCGTAATATAGAATTAATAGTTGTGCATAATCAAAAAAACCAAAATTGATTTTACCAAATTCTTCCGCAACTTCTAAAAATACTGGTTCTGAGATTTTTTTAATAAAGCTTAAATAGCTTCTTCTAAAACTAAGAGACAAAAATTCGTTATAGAAAAGCCAACTAAAAAAGGAAATAACTAACAAAAAAAAACTAAACATCTTAGCTCTCGGAATTCGCAAAAATTCCATACTTGATGCAGTCAGAATACCAGGAATCAAGTGAAATAAAAAAACAACTAACAAAAGAAAAACAATAAAAGGATGGGCAAATGGTATTATTGAAGTCATTAAAACAAGTATTATTGAATGAGAAATGTCATTATGTTTCATAAAATATCTGTAAAAATAACATAAATACAGGGGCATAAATGAAAAAAATAACGCATGTGGAACGTTTAAAAAATTATATACCCCTAGATACAGGATAAAAGAAGAAACAAGCACTAAGGACCGAATACAGTGATCAAGAAATAATTCTCTTGAAAATAAGTAAATTCCTGCAATAAAAATAAAAGAAAAAGCAATTGGTATAATAAAGGATGTGTAATGAGCATCAAAATTAGAAACTAATGATATACTAGCCCCAATAATATGACTAGCAGGGTAAATATCCCACCCGGAAAAATAACCTGAATTTGCAATCTGCAAATATTCTCCAATGTAGGACATATCATCTGCACGGCCCATCGAGTAGTATTTCAGCATGTAGGGGATGATTAAAATTTCAAAATGATTTATGCTAAGGATGAGCGTCCCCAATGCATTTTTACCGTTTAGCACTAATAAAGTTGCTATAAAATAACAGGATATTAAAGCTAGATAAAAACTCAAAGGAAACATGGAATATAGATCAACAATATATCCAACAGGTTGGACAACCTTAAGCAGGAATAAATTTTTAATCTGAAGAATGAAACTAAATACGGCCAATAACATAAATATTTGATTTGTCTTTTCGCTTGCATAGGGATCGTACAAATTCATTAGCCCTCCCTAATGGTCGCCGCTTTTCAATTAATATACCTCACTTTTCACGACTGATTTATAGACTTTCATAATTTGCTTTGCAATATTATCCCATGTGAACTGCTCCGCATACTCACGTATGTACTCCTCGTCCCACTCGGTCTCCAGCGCCCGCAGGATCGCATGCGCCAGCCCCTCCGTATCCCCGGGCTCGACTAGGATACCCAGCTTGTCATTGATGATTATCTCAGGTATTCCTCCCACTCTGGTTCCGACGAAAGGCTTTCCACAGCCGAGCGCCTCGAACATCACCGTAGGGTTACCTTCGTTCAAACTTGGCAGAAGAAATAAATCAGCGGCGTTCATCCACAGTGGAATTTCATCATGTGACTTAGCTCCAACAAGTTTAACATGATTTTCTAAGTTAAGATTTCTGATTTGCTTTTCAATTTTGTTTTTCAATTTTCCGCTGCCCACTATGATACAAAGAACATCGTTTCGGTGTTTTACGACTTCTGCCATAGCTCCGATGAGATACTTGTGTCCTTTTACTTCGCCATATAAGTTTCCGACATTTAATATTATCGTTTTATCATGTGGCAAGTTCAAGTTCTCTCTGCACATTTGTTCATCCAGCTCTGTGAACTTCCTATCATCATAGCCATTGGGAATACAACTCACTTTATCCAATTGAATTCCAACACTATCAAAAAGTGTTATGTCGTTCTTTCTTACTCTAATGATATTGTTACACAATTTCCAAGCTTTGATATACTCGGGATCCTTTTTTTCAATAACTCTTTTGAATTCCATGGAAGTATGCTCTGTAATCAATACAGGAACTTTATACTCTTTTTTAAGCTCAACTGCGACCGCTCCCGAAGGCCAGGTAAAATGTGCATGAATCAAATCAAATTTTATTTTTTCGTTCTCTAATAATGTATGGATCGCCCGTTTCTCTAAGTAAACCCATAAATCTCTCAAATGAAAATAAAACAGAGGAAAATTAAAATATTTTGGAAAATATGTATAAACGTTGTCAATTTTATAATTTTTTTGTGTTGTTTTTCGCAAATATTCGAAACCAAATGCCGCAGGGGATATCACATAAACATTTTCGAAATATTTTTTCAAATAATTTACCTGCTCTTTAACGAAAATTCCACCAACATATTTATTCTCTTTATCTGGATAACTATTGCTTATCACAAGTAAATTTTTGAATTTCATATTTTTACCTTTCTAATTCATTTATTACAAACTTATACTTCCCAGCTACGCTCCTTTCAATATTATTGATAAGATTAAATTCAACATCCCAGCCTTTGCTTCTTTTTCTTATATACTCACTGATCTGGACTAACTGCTTATCATCGAAATCATTTTCTGGAACGATTTTGATAACAATTTTATTTAAGGTCTTTTGTAAGACTTGGAACTCTTTAACACCATTAATCTCCCAGAAAATATGTGTAAAAAATTCGCCGTGGACATATTTTCCCTCTGGCGTCAATAACATTTCCTGCTGCCTTCCAGTAACATTCTTCAATAACCTATAACCTCTGTCACAGCGACAATTTTCCGAAATAATATGGCCGATATCCCCCGTATCGTATCTTATAAATGGCATTGCATAGTTGTGCAGGCTTGTGGCAAGGATCCTTCCCTCTCCCTCGTCCAATTGATGCCCATCTTTGTCAATGACTTCCATAACGCTCCGTTCCATATCGATATGTAATCCTGCATGCTCTGAGCATTCGTAAGCGCTGACACCACCATCGTTTAGACCATATGTGTCGTAAAGATCTGTTTCGAAAACACTTTCGATTTTTTCCCTCATCTCTGGAAAGAGCTTTTCCGCGGTTGAAATAATTGCATTTGGAGAATGAATGTTTATCGCATAATCTTCAATCCATTTGGCGAAAAAATATAATGATGAAGCGTATCCATATATGTATCTTGGTTTGAATCTATTTATGGTCTGGACATAGTTTTTCATATTCACCTCATCCATATCAAATGAGGATAGCATCCGTATGTTCCTTACACGTTCATGAAATATTTTTATAAAATACGATCTGGCATCTATACCTAGCGAAGAGCCACCCATGAATATGGTTCTGTCGCCAAGTTCGTAACCTGCATATCCCCACCCACGATACCATAAAGCGGCGTTAAGAAAACGATCGAATTTGTACAGACGATACTTAAAAGGCATCCCGGTAGAGCCGCCCGTGTTCTGCTCATAAAATTCCATTTTCTTCAGATTTGCTGGCTTAAAATCTTCCCAATTCTTCTTTATTGTATCTTTCGTAAGTATTGGGAGTTTTTCGAGATCATTTATATTTCGGATGTCTTGTGGCTTCAAACTTAAATTCTTAAAAAGTTTGTTATAATATGGAACCTCGTTGTACGAATAATAAATCATACGCTTCAATTGTGCTTCTTGCTCTTTTTTAAGATCGGAGAATGTTTTCCACTGATTTTTTATTAATTTTTTGTATGTTGGATAGAATCGAAAGTTGCCTATTTGATGGGCTAAGATAAATAGTCCTGTTTCAAACATTTTATGCACCCTTGAATCCTTTCGGCTAGAATTTGTGGCGCCTTCTATATAAATAAGGTCGGAATGCAGCACACAAGTTTGCATATAAAAGCTCGTGAGAGCAAATAGACTGGCATCTTCTAATCATTAGACGCACCCATTAGGAGATATCGGGAAGCATCAGGATTCTTTTTAAATTCGCTCAGGCTCCGGGGGTAATTCTCCAAAAAACCTACCATGAATTCAGTGACATCAATCTTTTCTCTTAACAACTTCATTCTCTTATCCTGCCATTCAAGCTTTATGATTTTATCAGAGATCAGTTCTAGTGCTCTCTTGATGGCTTGTTTGGGTTCGTTGAAGTTAAAGATTAACCCAAAATTATCTTCGAGGTCAATAAAATTGCCCATGTCATTTTTGCCAACGAAGGTATTACATCTAATTGTGGGAGTACCGAGAAGTGCTCCTTCTGTTGCCATGGTCTGGGTATCAGTAATTAACAGTTTGGCATGAGATATGGCATCGTGTATCCTGTTCTTGGGAATCTTTGTCACATACACTCTCAATTCATCTGGCACTCCAATCTCAGAGGATATGAATACATCCGCATGTTTTTCCAGTTCCCTGACTAATTCAATTTTATCTGTATCCGAAAAGCCTTTGATCGAGTAATCATGAACCGCATCGAATGCATTAAACCGAAGCAATACATATTCCTCATTATGACCCAGACCAAGGAGGTCAAATATGCTATCATCTGGCTCATAATAGTTAGGATGCAAGTAAGCTAACTCTTTGTAGCTGTTAATTTTGATTTGCTTATCACCTAAATCTTGTCTGAACGATTCTGGCGTGATCATGACGCTAATGAATGGCATATAAAGCTTGAACTGTATGGCATATGATTTCATGTTAGCTAGCGGTTCTGAATCATTAAAGACTACAGCTGGCACTCTTAAGAGGAAGGCTGTATAAGCATCATAAACGCCAAACCCAGTAACAAGATCGATATTGAGGCTTTTGAGATAATTGTATGCCCTAAGAATATCAAAAGGAAGGCTTAAGACTTTTCCATGCTTTGAAGCCGTTGGGCGAGAATAGATGTAGTAATCTAAATTAAGTTCATTTAATAATGTTATGGTCTCTCCATAATCTCTCGCTATCAAATATACAGTATTGCCTCGCTCCCGCAATGATTGAACTATATTTTTGTAAAAATGTACCTGAGCGGGGGTATTAACGATAACTCCGATACGTGCTATGCTCTCAACCCCATCGATCTATTTTGCCTGGATTCCCAAATGCAAGGTAAGAGGAAGATAACAAGGCTAAATGCTAGAACACTCCAGTTTCCTATCATTAACAGAAATGCGCCAACTATCACTCCAAAGCAACCTGTAGCATAGAGAAAGCCAAGGGGGTGACCCACTCTCAAGTATTTATTCCATATTCTCCACAAGAAAGATGATAATAGGAACAGGCTTGTTTTGATTATAAATTTCCTATATACTATTTTGGATTTTTCTTTACCATATTTAGCAGGGATAGCGACATTAACCATTTTGATATCGGCTACATTAGCCTTTATCATCATATCATTTTCGAAGGCGTAGCCTTTGTACAGTTTGCCTAAATCCATTTTTCTCAAGCCAGAAGAAGTGATAGCTACGTAGCCATTTTGAGGATCATCTATATTCCAATATCCAGAAGCTATTTTAGTTAGAAAATTTAATATAATATTTCCGAACAATCTCCAACCACTCATACCCGCCCAATACCCCGCCTTCAGTCTGTTGCCTTTCGTGAAATCAGCTTTCCCATCGATTAAAGGATTCATTAAATTAGGTAGGTATTTTGGATCCATCTGATTATCGCCAGCCATAACAATTGCGATGTCTACACGGTCTTCTAGAGCTTTTTTATAGCCCGTAACGATTGTTCCTCCGACTCCCTTATTTTGATCATGGCTTACGAAACTAATCCTCGGATCAATTTTTAAAAAATTCTTTGCGATTTCTGCAGTTCGATCCTTAGAACAATCATCAATTACATAAATTTTATCGACGAACTCAGGGATGGATTTTAGTGTCTCTCCGATCAGCAGCGCTTCATTATAGGCCGGCACGACAATGCCAATGGTTTTCTCTCTGTAAGACATCTTCTATCCCCGCCCCACCAATCCTAACTCCAAAGCAAAACAATTAAAGACCATATCAGCATCTTTTGCATCACCATGCTTCAGATTTAAACCCTCAATCTCTCTTCCTGAGAATTGCTCATCGCAGACGAACACACTCAATCCCTTCTTCATCAGCAGCCTGGCAAGCGCCAGGTTTCTGCTACGACCACGCGGTCGGCGTAATTGCGGGTGCAAAGGACCACGCTGCCCCGGAGCCGCTCGTTATGGGCTGGCAATATGGCTGTAATTCCTCGCAAAATTTTCTCCCTACTCTTGTTACATAACATTAGATAGAGAATAAATAATATAGTTGATAGAAAGTATCCTAAGAAAATTCTATAATTAATTCAAATCTGAACCGATAATTCTTTGTTTGGCCGCAAAGAAAGAATGCGCCAAATCCCGCCTTCTTCAGTATACTGATCATTTCGCTTGCAGTAAGCACATTTCCTAACCATCCTCGTCGCCGGGATCATCTCATCCGGCAAGGGATCTCCATGCTCAAAGCAAGATTCAATGCGTTTCCTGGCCGCATCCTGTGCTATTTCCATGGTTTTCGCAATTGTCCTGCCCTGGGCAACCAGATCCTGCGAAGATAGCTGCAAAAGACGCCTTTGACGGACGTAGGTATCAGGAATCATAATTTAATTAAAATTATTTAATTAATAAGTTTAATGTACTTTAATGCACGAACGATATTCTTACCCAAATCAACAGCCATTTTATAAGATATATTATAATCTTTTTTATAAGTTGAATAGCAAACACGATTGCCACCAAAGCTTTCCTTAAATGCATTTATTGAGTCAGTAGCCAATCCACCCATATCGAATTCCTTTATGCCTTTTGCTTTTGCATACTTTATAGCTTCCCAATGAATTAGGTGGCTTGCATTACCTTTTAATGTTCTTAGGGTTTTATCATCATCTATTATCTTTGAAGCACCTCTATAATAAACTATGTGATCTTGATCTTCGATGTAAATGTGTCCCACTAGAATTTCGCCATCATACTCTGCAGTGAATAAAGTGCCTGATGCTCTTAACTGTGATTTATCCTCTAAGAGCCTTTGATATTTAGTTTTTTTGACATGCGGTTTGTAAATTTCATAAAATTCATCGAAGTTATTATTTTGTTTGATTATTACCCCATCCCGCTCTGCTTTACTTATAGAATATCTACATGAACTCTTTTTCATATTCTTCCATATTTGCGCCAAATCCTGCGTCAAATCGATTACTGATGTAACCTCTTCACGGAATTCGAACCCTGGGAACCCTGTACATTTACATCGTTTAAATAATAAGCTACTACATCCATTATGATCGTATACCGAATCAGCAAACCATATTTCCTTAACATTAAACATAAAAAATTTTTTATCTAACTCAATTATACAAATCCCTTCTATATTATGAGTGTTATCAGATTCATTTTTCAGGGATATAGCCCACCCGGCGGTAGAGGGGCGTGTCTTTCTTATTGCCGTTCAGGTAGCGGCTGCCGTTGACCATGTCCGCCTCGCCCCGTAAGATGGGATCTACCAGGCGGGGAATGTCTGCGGGGTCGTGCTGCCCGTCTGAGTCGATGGTGACGATCACGGCATCGCCGTTCATGGCCTCAAAGCCCGTCTTGAGCGCCGCGCCCTTCCCCTGGTTCTTGGCATGACGCAGAACCACCGCTCCGGCTAAAGCTGCTACCTCGGAGGTGCGATCGCTGCTGCCGTCATCGATGACAACCACGCGGTCGACGAACTTGCGGGTGCGCAGGACCACGCTTCCGATGGATACCTCCTCGTTGTAAGCCGGCAAAATGGCTGTGATTCCGTGCAAAAATTTTCTCCCTCACCTTTGTTATGTGACATCGGATCTTCAATAAATATAGGTAATAGAATGTATTTTAAGAAAATTTTATAATTAATTCAAATGCTAAATCCTCATCCTCAATTGATGTCTGAATTGATAATTCTTATAATTTAGCTTGGCGCAAAACGAGAGAACATTGAAGTCGAATAACCAGGGATAGTCTGCGAGATGCCCCTGGATTCGATTTACGGGTGCCTGATAATTCTAACCGAGGGGCGACGGAATACAACCACAGAGCCGCTAGAAGCGCACGGAGGACGAACGAACGGAGACGACTATCACTCAGAAGCAAATATGCGATTCTTTTCAAATGCTGGTAATAAATTAAATTGCACGTCTCTGTGAACTCTGTGCCTCTGTGGTGAAAATCGCAAACCACTGGGGTTAATCTCTCGGGCTCATGCTTGTTTGAACCCGTTGTCTTGGTGGTTGATAATAGCAGTTATATCAAAAGGAATGTCTAAAGCCCCGGCTAGCCAGCCATCTCCTCTTATCATAACCTCAATTCAGATGATGACCTACTTAGCTTTCAACAAGCAACGGTTTTCTTACCTTCTTTCCTAATTCGGCGGTGATTTAAAAGGCTTTCGTCTCGCCTCTGGCCATATCCTCCGCACTTTTGGGCCCGGATCCTGTCCGGATGAGCTCGCCCTCCTTTCTCGGCGAGCCCGTTCAATGCAAAGATGCGGCATGTTAGCGATAACTAAATCCTGATGGTTTACGAAATAAAACCACAGTTGCAAAGAATTTAAGAAAACAATCAATATTACGCTAGGCGAATCTCTTGGCTGCAATGACAGTCAAACCGGTAAGCTTGCCTTCTTTATCGTAATTTCTGACGATCCCATCTTCGTCCATCTCATGCTCTATGGCATTTGGGGGATAGACGAAGCTGACATAAAGCACATCTGCTTCGTCATCGTAGTCAATCCAGACCTTCTTTATTGTGGAGCTGACCACCTGCAAAATCTTCTTTATTAACTCTTTATCGTCCATACTACTATCTCTTCGCCCATAACTTATCGTCTTCCATGGTCTTTACAGACATTAATAACCATAAGATCTATCTCTCATCTCTCTGACAATCTCGGTGGCATCAGAATCATCATTTTCCAGTACCCGGTCGAACTTCCTGTTTATGTTTTTGACTTCATCCAGAAGTTCGTCCTGCTTACCGAGCATCTTGTCCATCTTGCCGCCCAGGTTATCATTCATCTTGTTGAACTCAAAGACGAGCTCTTTTAGATAGACAGGAGCTATGTCCAGCCAGGTTTCTGGCTCGCCTTTGAGCACCAGCTTGCCGAAATTGTCGAAATTATTGCTTGCAGGAGAGTATTTCTTTTCTATGGACGAGACATGGATCAAGGCATCCTTTATGTCTATGGCACTCTCAAACCATTTGAGCTTTTCATCCTCGCCCTCAGCTATTATCTTCACCCGACCATCCTTTTGGTTCTCGACCATGCCCTTGAGGCCAAACGCATTGGCTATATCGACTATCCTGGTTCGATAGCCGACATCTTGGACATTGCCGGATACAAATGCAGTGAGCTTCATCATATAGAAATTCCACACTCTTTATATAATGCCTTATCTGCAGCCAAATGCGTTTCTGGTCATAAGGTACCCAAAGAGCCTAAACGATTTTAAATTTATATAATTATAATAGTCTCTGTGCCTACTCTGTGAACTCTATGGTGAATGTCGTAGGCCGTAGGGTTTAATCCACATGATCGATGATAATAACCAGGGGTTTACGAGAATAAAACCACAGAGTCACAGAGCGCACGGAGAACGAGCGGACGGAGACGACTATTGCTCAGGAAGCAAATATGCGATTCTTTTCAAGTGCTCATAATAAGGAAAATGGCACGTCTCTGCGAACTCTGCGTCTCTGCGGTTAATAATCGTAGCTGAATAATTAAGACTCAGGTTTTCGAATCGGCTAAATCGTCTCTGTGCGTTCTCTGTGAACTCTGTGCGCTCTGTGGTGAAAATCGTAAGCCGTAGGGTTTAATCGACATGATCAATGATAATAACCAGGGGTTTACGGGAATAAAACCGCAGAGTCGCAGAGCGCGCGGAGGACGAACGGAAGGAGAGGACTATTAATCAGGAGCAATGTGCTGTTCCTTTCGGGTGCTGGTAATAAGGAAGATTGCGCGTCTCTGCGAACTCTGCGGTTAATAATCGTAGCTGAATAATTAAGACTCAGGTTTTCGAATCGGCTAAATCGTCTCTGTGCGTTCTCTGTGAGCTTTGTGCGCTCTGTGGTGAAAATCGTAAACCCCAGGGGTTAATCTCTCGGGCTCATGTATGTTTGAGTTCGTTGTCTTGGTGGTTGATAATAGTAGTTATATTAAAAAGGAACGTCTAAAGCCTCGGCTATCCAGTCATCCACTTTCATCCTTCTAAGATTCTGGCTTTATCATGCCTTTTCTGATCAAATTTGAAGAGTTCATCAAGAAAAACAGAAGTGTCAACAACTATCACCTTCTCTCCTCCAGGAACTCTTTTAGAACATCTTTGTCCACTTATCTGCTGAATTTCTCCAGTACATCTGCTATCCCTTTAGGTCTCACGTATGACGCTATGCGGAGCGCCTCAACTTCTGCAAAAGCATCTTCTTCGGAAAGGGATCGAATGGGTATTCCCCGTTCTTTGAGCTTCCTCTGAAGCTCTATTCTGGTCATTCCCAGAAGCTCTGATGCTTTGGAGAGACTGATCTTGCCATCGAGATAGTCAGCGATAATGTAGTGCATATATTTCAGCCTGGATGGTCACAATGCGATGAAAATCATCTTGTTCTTCCAAGTAATAAGTCAACCCCTCGCTGAAGCCTCTCTTTGCAGGGAGCTTTAACCTCTTGGGTTATGCCCTTGATCGCCAGGATTTCCTTGAATCCCTCAATACAGACGCCGGCAATCTCTGCAGCTCGGCTGAGTGAAATTTCATGAGATTTATACATCTCCACAGCCACCTCAATCCTGCAAGAAGGCAACACTTCAGACATCTACCATCCTTTTGAAATAAGATAATGGGAAAAATCAGGCCGCTTTGGCTTTGAGTTCCAGGATAGTCTCTTTGATCTCTGCAATTTCCCTGCGCAGCTCTTCATATTTTTCGGATATTGATTCAGAGGTATCCTTTCTGAGAACAGAAATATCATCCTTTATAGCGCAGGTATCGTCTCTGACATCTCTTAAAATGCCTATGCTTTTATCCTGCTTTCCAATCATGACATCCTGTTTCTCAATCATGATATCTTGCTTTCCAATCATGACATCCTGTTTCTCAATCATGATATCTTGCTTTCCAATCACGATGTCCTGTTTCTTATCAATGCTTATAATAACAGGTACTGCTTTAGCGATTTGCTCGAACTGCAGTGTCTGAGCGAACTTATAGGCATCCTGTACCTGCCCTTTGAAATCCCTTTCTACGATCTCCTCGACCTCTGCATGCTCAGGGAATTGGGATTTTACAAAATCGATATAAGATGCAATAATATCATCTTCGCCTTGCATCTGCACGATCACAATTTCATTGCCCTTTGCCCCGGAATTAAAAGCAAAAAACTTTTGAATTCCACTATTTAGGGCTTGAAGAAGAAGAAATGGTCTATAGCCGACATCTTTGACCTTTCTTCCTTTTATGATGAGCTCGACGCTTTTCATTGCGATAGCCTTTTCTCTTTCAATATTTATCTTTTTTTCGCTCTACAAAGCCGGCTTCTGGCAGATGGTATCCGTGCTAGATATTCGATTCGAGCAGCTTCATGGCTACATCCTGTGCGATTTCCACAGTCTCCGCAATCGTCCTACCTTGGGCAACCAGACCCTGGAGTGAATCGCTCGTAGCCAGATAAACCCCTTCGTCCAACTTCTCGATCCGAAGAGATACCGGATATTCAGGCAAATCCAAATCAATCTAAGAACCGGGCATCAAGGCATCTACAGCCTCCGCTGCACACGCTGGCACCTCTTATCACCCTTCAATTCAGCAGCCAGCATGACCTTTTCGATTCGATCCGGATTTTAAATCCGGATTTCTCTTTATTGCCTTGTGAGCGGACTATAAGATATATATACACATCCACTGCAATTCAATTCAACAGATGCTCCAGAAATTAAATGTTACGGAACATTTAATAAGGTCTCTAAAATTATTAAGTGAGATCAGTATGACCTATGTAAGTACTCCTGGGATAATTGTTAAATATACTGCAACTGGATTGGGGCCCTAATGCTTCTCTTCGCCCACCTGGGTTTGGCCTTGTTAATTGCCCGCCCCTTCAAGAGAATTGATCTGGCATTCCTGGCAGTCGGTTCGATGCTTCCGGATATCATAGACAAGCCCCTGGGATTTTTGATATTCGGCACGATGAACCACGGAAGGATCTTCGCTCACACTTTGCTATTTCTGCTTGTCCTGGCTGTGTTAGCAGTCTCTATCCGGGATATCAGACTTGAATCACTGGGCGCGGGAGTGCTGATTCACCTCGCACTGGATTTAATGTGGAACTCTCCGGTTATTTTGCTCTGGCCCATCCTTGGACCCTTTCCCCCCGCCGATTACATCGACGCTCTGAGCTATGTGCAAATGCTTCTCCAGGGCCTGAGAGATCCAGGCATTCTGGTGCCGGAATGCCTGGGGCTGGGCTATCTCATTTACTTCGCATCCGAGAGAATCCATGGAATCAACATCAAAATCAGGTCGAAACTGGTTCGTTGAAATCTATCCGAGCTGCCGGTATTGGCGGCCAACGGCAGGAAAAGGAATCTTGTTATTGTGAAGATATGGATTCGTAGAAGCCAGGACAGCATAATCGGCTCTTTGCTTTCCAGTGGCTAACCCGGGGTTACTATTGACTTTCGAGATGTAATTGAATATCTTTGCGTCCTCTGTGCGCTTCTAGCGACTCTGTAGTTTTATTCTCGTAAACCCCTGGTTATAATCATCATATCAATAATTCCAACATGAAAAAAGAGCATGCGTGCGAGCCCAACCTTTCATTTTCGTTTTTTTCTCTGTGCGTTCTCCGTGCGCTTCTCGTGTCTCCGTGGTGGGCGTTCGTAAATCCCTGGTTAGTCGTCTCCGTCGTTCGTCCTCCGTGCGCTCTGTGCCTCTGTGGTTTTATTCCCGTAACCCCCGGGGTTTGATTATTCCGCTACGAATACTAACCTCAGAGTCACAGAGTTCACAGAGAAACTTTAGAAAAGGACTGCAAACCACCCAGGGATCACACCCAAGGACGTACGATGAATTGACTCAAGATTCTCCAGAAAGAGTCGGAAGAACCAAAAATACAAAAAGGGCTTCCCACGAGGATGTCGGTTCAACCCATATTTCCGCGGCCCATCAAGAGCCGCCTCATCATTCTCAACTCAAGCTCCGTTCGTGGTCTGCCCTGGCAAAGAAAAACAGGAGCAATCGAATACACCGTTAACATTTAGTCCGAAATCTTTCTTGGTCGTGTAACTCATATCATTCCAGCCACCAGAACAGCACGGCAGCCAATGGTCCGCTTCCCTCTTCCAGTTATGTTCGAAATTCTGAGACATCTTCTTGGATAGGGAGAATGTTCCAATGTAGTCCTCGTCGATCTCGATGTCTGGCACTCCTATATGGCGTTCGCCGGAAGCGTTGATCGCATCGAGCATTCCAATATGACCCCTGCCGGTAAAAGCAGACTCCAAATTGAGCATGACGCTTCCGCTTTCATTGAGGCTCACCAGAGTTTTATCATTATCTGTAATGGTCTTCCGCGTGAATGATAGCTTTGCCGACGTGTCGCTACTCAATACATCTAAATCTCGGAAGAGAGCATTCATAGAGATCCCTCCGAGATTGGATCTGTTGCTGCCTGCATAGTTTTTGATGCAGGTAGCTTCCTGACCCTTGGACTGGAATGCAGCCGCCCGAAAGCTTCTGCCAAAATCAAAGCTGCTTGGGGCATAGGAATAATCAGTACTCTTATTGAATCTTATTAATTGCTGATTTGTGAGATCATAATCCATAGTATTGGTATATGTCGCCTGATTCTGAACACGACATTCTGATTCTCCACTGTAATTTCCGCTTCCGTGGTCAAGATTGCTCAGTAACAGCTCGCTTGCTATAACATCCTGGTAGGAACTGAAGAATCCATTTCCTTGCACACTTTGATCCATATAATATATGTACTTGGTCTCCTCAGTGGTGTCGCCCCAGGCAACTCCAATCAGTATTGCTGATAATAAATATCCCATCAAGATATGACATGCTTTCATATTCTCCCTCCCAGGCCTTACTAATCTTACTATTACTAATGACCGGTGAACAACTATTTATAGCTTGTTTATTTTGTGGATATTAAAACCTTGCGAGAATGGATCAAAGGCAGATAATAATTAAGAGATATAATGATAAATATAAGCATTGTCAATTGAGCAAACATATTTATACTCAAATTGCCTTACTTGTGCATTAGAATATAGGAATGGTCTGGTAAGAGGGGATTTGATTTGCTATCATCTATGCTAAGCACAATGAGTACTACATCTTCCGTCGTGAGTGCCGTCTCCACGATAGGCGTATCCGAGTTCAGCGTCATATCAGTCATTTGCCTGATTGCTCTCCTTAGTGCATCTGAAATTCTATCGGCATCCAAAATGTGGAATAAGCGCCTGTCTACAATGCTTAACCTGGCAATAATCCCCCTGGTTGTGACATTCTTCCTGATAGTAGGTTTTAAGGTACTGGATGTCGTAAATTCCTGAGGCTATTGTCCTTTGCTCTTGATATCCACCATATTTTTTCTAACTTTTGAGCTTGCTTTTCTCTGCAGGCTTGATCTTTCTAGGCATCTTCTTGAATACATATGCGTACAGCACAAATAGGAGCCCCGGTATTCCAATTAAATAAACAAGTGCCCAGGGATTAACAGGCGCTACCAGGAATAGGGATATGTTTGTAACGCCGTGAGCCACCGCGATGACGGGCAGGCTCTTGCTCATCCAGAAGAGCAGGCCGAAGACAGCTCCCGCGAAGGAGACATAGATTAGCTCCTGTGGCAGATGATAGCCGCTGTGCATGAAGCCGAAGATGATGCTGGCCGTCAAGAGTCCCGCGGCGGAGCCCATACGAGTCTCCAATACCGTCTGCAAGGCCGAGCGAAAGACGAACTCCTCAACCAGTCCTACGAATAATATCATGGTCAAGGAGAGGATCAACACATTCTCAGCATCAACACTGGGCAGAAGCATTCCCGGTCGCAGCACATTGTACTCCCCCCACCCTAAAGAAAAGCCTACGGCCACGGCGAGCGGCAGGTAGAACCAGAAGCCTTTGAAGGTTATTCCTGCCTCGGATCTGCTTAAAATCCCATCTTTCATTATTAAATAGATGGGCAGAAACATAGGAGCATATACGAGCGGGTATGAGTAGAGACTAACGGTAAAAAAAACCGGCATCGCAACATTCAATAACCTGAAAAGCGGCAGTAGCAGCAGAATAGGATAGATACGGTTATCACTATACATAGCGATTAAAACCAGCAATATCAGAGTGACTGCATGAACTGTAGTTGCCGCTTCCATATGACCTGTGAAGATGAGCATCTCTGCTGCAAGGATAAGAGATACCGGCAATACCTGCCAGATATAGTGATTACTGGTCATAAACTTCACAAGGAAATACTCCAGCAAATCGGATAAATAAGTCCTGCGCTCAAGAGACGGAAGCAAGAGACACTATTCGCGAATTCGTCCCTTTTAGAGATTCAATCGATTTCTATCACAAAAAGCAAAAATACAAAAATGATTGACAGCCGTAGTCCATGCTGATCCTGATCGCGTCAATTGCTTATAGACAGGCCGTCCAGGGCGATTTCCTCCAGCCGCACAGTTCCGTTCTGAGCCTGGACACCTATGGAATAGTCTCCGGCTGGAAATCCTGTAGTATTGATGCCCAGGTGGAACTTGCCGTTAATGAAGATTTTTTTGACCAATGTCATAGTCAGATCAACCTGTGAGACGTTGGCAGCATCTCCGAAGATTCTGGCATCGTAAATGCCGGGCGAGATGAGGTCTGAATCATCTGTAGCGACTCCCTGATTGTCAGCCACGGCCTGACGACTTACCCACATCCTCATGTACTTGCCCTCCCAGATTGCGCTCGAATTTCCTGTAAAGCTCCCCTGAATCTTTTTCAGGCCTATATTCAGGTTCTTTACTCCTGAAGCCGTCACAGTGAAGTTGTTTGGTTTATTGGGAAGATATGCGCCTTCGGCGTCATAGGCGTATCCATACTTGGAGCCGATGACGTTGAACTGGGATGAGATGGGTGGTATGCGAATTCCCAATATATCCAGGCTGTACCTTCCTGAGATAACTGGTAGTGTCTTTCTGATAGTGAATTTCAGAAGAAGCTCGCCATTGCCCGAGCCGGATAGCGTCTTCTCCTCAGGAAGAAGAATCGCGAATTGACTGAAGTTGTAGGCCGATGTTAGAAATGCCTGCGGAATATACTCGCATATGGTCATTCCCGTTTCGGAGCTTCCATAAGCGAGAGTCAGATTCCTAAGTGAAAAGTTGCCGCTAGATCCGTGTTGCTGGATGGATTTGCCTTCAAATTCCAGCAGCATCTTGTCAAGGCCGGGTGTCAGATTCACGTGGTCAATAGACCATGCCACATATTTGTTCCTTGAATCATACAGGTAGCCGCTGAGGGTGTATTCTCCAGGCAGAAGAACATCTATGCCTGCATCGATAGCCAGAAGGTCGTATAGACCATCTGCATCGATATCTATACCATGATCCTTATAGTCACCAGTCATGCTGGCAGCGATTGGTTTCGAGGGTGTGCTGTCCTTATCATTCAATGCATAGGCTAAGCCGCAAAATGAACTCAGAACTAGCAGGGTAGTGATTGCCATAAGCATAAGCCAAAAGATGTTCGCCTTATGTCTGCAAGATAGAGCCGGGACCACATTATTTCTATAATACAACGACATATAGGACAATTGGATTTTACCGATATAATTACTTGATGCCAACGGATCTTGATAAAAGGCCAAAAAAAGATGAAGAATAAGGTTATTGCTTATATTTAGCTTGGAAGAGAAGCTCTAACCTCAGTTTGCAGAGTATTCTGGCAACTCTGAGTACTCGGGATATCAGTTGTGTCCAATGGCACAGCAAGAGGCGCAAGTGCTGGCACAGCAGCGGACGCTACCGGCACTGCCGGAACTAACGGCGCACCTGGGCCTAAGGTGAAAATCCTCTTCGTGATGCTGCCGCAGCAATCTACCGTCCAGGTTAATGTGTCACCTGTCGTGTAATTCGTTAAGGTCTGGTTTTGCCAGAGGATACTCGTAGTATTATTGTCGCAGGGATAGCAGACCTTAAGTGATAAATTCAGCAACATATCTATGAAAGTGTAACACATTGGTCTATTGTAAATGGTGTATTCTGTATCTAATCTTAAATTATTCACTTTATCTTCGAAACTGTCAGTTACCAGGTATCCACCCGCATCAAGTGTTTCGCTTAAGACTTCGCCGCTATCAAACTTATAAGTGCATGTGTTTGGAGCTTTTTCCTTATTGCAGCTTGATATTGCAGCTCCTTTATTTAGTGCGAATTTTTCCTTTACGGGGATGGTGGCAACCAGCTTTTCAAGCATGACCGGACGCATTTGCTCCATACTATTTATGATTTCAGCCGTTTTATTCTCTTGCTGGCCATAAACTGTAGAAATACTAAATAGTAGCATCAACAACGCGATGCCTATAATCTTAATTCTCATGTGCTTCATATTCACAGCTCCTAATTGCCGTCGCTTTTTCACGATTATTATCTGGAAGAGAGGGCAAATTGAGGCACCGCATTGGTCAATAATCCGGTGTCGCGAGATTGATGAAATTTCATCCCTCGAATGTTCTTCTTCGTCCATTAATAAATACTTTTACCCATGGCACTCTTTTGATGAACTACGTTAAGATTTCTCTGACTTTTTTCATCTTGATTGATATTTTTTGAATGACGTCTTCATCCTGCGTGCATTCAAAATTTTTTCTTAAAGTTTTTTGTATTTTGTGGGTTGATTAAGAATACGAAAAGGCCGCAATACCTTAAATAGTCACGATACTTACATTAGTGATGTTTGATAGAAATCCTTAAATTAATTAAGGATCTTTGTTATTGTGTGATCCCAAGGTACACTCTTATTTGGATAGTTGGAGTCCTGATATTTCTGGGGATCCTATTGACTTTTTCATGTAATGCTGAGGAGACGACCGACCTGTGGTTTCTGGTATCCAGCTATGAGGACACACAGATGAGTAGCTACGATCTTGCTATGTTCCTTACTGCTCATGGCTACCGAGCAACCCCTCGCGAGGCTTATGTGACTATGACGATCTCGGGCAAAGAGATCTACCTGGCTCCAAACGAAGCTTCCCCGGGTCTAGCAGATATCTTGATGGCCCCTCCAAAAAGATCTGAAGAATTCCATTCTAATGATAAATCCATAAAGAGCAAATCTGAACTCGTGAGGGCCAGTTATAGCCTAGAAATAAAGAAAGACACAACCTATGCCAAAACGAACAATCGCGATTTCAAAGAGACCATCCGTAATGCTGCCCTTTTTCCATTGACCCCATATGGTATGTGTTTCGAGGGATCAAGCCGAATGGGTAAGATCTATACAAGTCTTGGATACAATGTGATATACATGTATAATCCAGACAACCCGAAAGGGAGAGGTCATGAATGGGTACTGGTGGAGAATGATAAGACTACTAACACATGGCAAGCCGTGGATAGCTATTACGGCATAATGGACGGCAATGATTATTATTGGGCTCCATACTCCTTCCCAAAATATGATGATATAAAATTGATACTACCACAATGGCAAGTATGAACAAGGTTTGGTAGCGGCCTTAATTCTCTGAAATATTACTTTTGCTAATCGCCCATGATTTCTATTTTAGACTGAGTTGAATTCGCGAGGAATTCGACAATAAAATATGCGATACTGGCGCTCTCACGAATCGTTTCTTGACGTTGCGGTCCAAATCAGGATTTGATTCAGAGATGATTGATACTATAAGGTATTTATTGGTGGAGAAAGTTAAGGATAATCAAGGAACATGGTTGGGTCTGAATAGTATGCAGAAAAAAAATAAATTCCAAGATTTATCCAACATGAAACGCATAATATTTAATTATATAATATGTATATGTACCATCATAATCTGTTTCAGCATTTCGGCGCAGGCCTCACCGGTAACCTTGGCGGACGAAATCCACAATCAGACCAACCTTAGCCATAAGGATTTGACCGGGATGAATTTGAGTCGGGCTCACTTGAGTCAATCCGATTTATCTCATGCGAGGCTCAATCACTCTGATCTATCTGGCGCTTTTCTTAAATCTGCCTGGTTTTTCGGCACAGATATGAGTTATGCGAGCTTGGCGGGCGCAAATCTAATTGCTACTGATATGAGTGGTGCAGATTTAACCGGAGCAAACCTCTCATTTGCGGATTGCTCTCGAGCTTATTTAGAAAATGTTGTGCTTGTAAGATCCAAACTGGTCGATTCAATCTTCAAGGGATCATACATAATTGACTCGGATCTCACTTTGGCAGACCTTTCCGGATCGGATATGAGAAGATGTGAGATTGTCAACTCAACGCTCTTTGAAGCAAATCTTTCCAATGTCAACCTCGCGGAAGCTATGCTGTCCAGAGTCAACCTGATGGGGGCCAATCTGAGGGGCGCAGATTGCACTGGCACAAAATTTCAATATACTGATCTTACTGATGCAGATCTTACGCGCACCAGGTTAGTAAATGCCGATATGAATGGTATCAATATGAGCGGCATCTATTTGAATTTCGCAAATATGCAAGGCGCGCGCTTGAATTATGCAAACCTAAGTGGCAGCTACCTTCACGAGGGAGAGTTCACCAGAGCCGAATTTTCCGGAGCCAATCTGAGTTATGCAGAATTGAGCAACTCCGATCTCACCAGAACCCGTATGATGTGGGCTGATATGAGAGGCGCGAATCTAAATGACGCTAGCCTCTTTTATGCTGATTTAACAGGGGCCAACTTGGCGGGGGCAACGCTACAGCGAGCGAAGTTGGCCAACGTAGTCCTATTCAAGGCAAATCTCAGCCGCGCCGACATGAGGGGCATCATCGCCTATGACATAAAATTTAATGGGACAAATATGCGTAAGGCTGATTTGCGGATGGTTTCCTTTGAGGAGATCGAGTTTGCGAATGTCGATCTCAGTGGGGCAAACCTTCAGAGCATTATTCTGGATGAATGCAAAATGAAACATGTGAATCTATCCGGTGCAGATCTAAGTGGTGCAACACTCAACTCGGTGACTATTGAGGACGTTGATCTTCATGGAGCCAACCTGGCTAGAATAAAGTACGATAACACCACGCTGCAGCAAATAACTTCGGCAATTTCACGAGGGGAAATAAATCTAGAAGGCGCAACCATGAGTGATGATCTGTTGGCAAAGCTAGGTAGAAACCCATAAATTGTCCCAACGCTACGAATCCCTGCTATGAGAAGATTGATGGCGTTGCTGTTGCTCCTACTATGCGTTTCTCCTCCGGTTGCATGGGGAGATGATCCGCTGCTGCAGGCTTCCTGCGATCCAATTGAGGGGCGATGGATCGCCCGGGAAGGCACGAATCTGATCAAGATCCCGCATTTGGCCGTCAGCCAGGGAAATAATTGGAGTTCTTCCTTTGATAGTATTCCTTGTTATATCGAGAACCAGACAATAAGCGGAGCCTTCCAGGGTGAAAACGATTCTGCAGGATCATGGGTCGAGGCGGCGATCTTCCGATTCGACATCTCGACATTCTTATCCGTCTTCCAGTCGATGGACAGACGGGCGAAGATGGAAGGAAATGTATCACGACAAATGCTAAACAGCACCGCAGATGCGTCCTTCACCCTCGACGGCCTTCCCGCGGGCATGTATACAGTCTCCGTCTTCGATGAGAACAGCTCAGCGGTGCTCTCTTCCACGCCATTATTCGTCACGAAGGCTGATTTGACACTGCAGATGCCCTCCAATATCACGGCGGGCGATTATGCAAAGCTGAAGGTGAATCTTTCCCTTGCCGAAGGTCGAAGCGCATATCCGAGCAATAACGAGAGCAGGATATTCGCAGCTATCATGATTTCGCGCCAGGATTATGAAAATGCCAGCTTGCATATTGCCAGCAACGGCACAGAAGGAAGCCTGAATTCCACACTGTCTCTGAAAGACAAATCCATGCAAATGCAGGGGCTTCCAGCCATATCCTCTGATCTTCTCATGAAGGTTCTCTATCTTCTCCCTATGAACAGCGCCGTAGGAATGCAGGAGGCAAAGGCCAATGAATCGGTGACGGAAATCTTGCTTATTACCGACCGGGAATGGGAGAAGGGAAGCTACATTTTGACTTGCGGTGTTTACTCTCCTGGAAGTGGATTGTTGGGTCTGAAACAGATGGCGGTGGAGGTAATTTAATGATATGGGCGGCGATACTGATTATCTTCATACTATCATCTATCTGCTCGGCCTTTGATCTCTCGCCGGCCAATCCGAGCCCTGGTGATAAGATCACTCTGACCGGCACTGCGCCTCCGAGCAAGGAGGTGTCTTTGCGCTCCAGCTTCACCATGAACCTGCCGGTGGCCGCAGGCCAATACGAGTACGAAACCAGTGTTCAAATTCCCCAGAAACCCAATCGCTTTGAAGTTACGGCCAGAAATGTCCAGGACTTCAACGCGGGAGTCAAGCTGGGCATCTGGATCACCAAGAGCTTTCCCGCCAGCAGCGGAACGGCAAGTATCTCCCAGTCTGACGTGCCACCTGGCAAATACAGACTGAAGATGTTCGGAGAGGCCCTGCCGGGCTCAACAACAGTTCCAGTGGAGGTTGTGGCAGAAACAAAAATCAACACAGACTCCAGCGGAAAATACACTCTAAATATCGATACATCCGGCATTCCTGCTGGTGATTACAGGATAGAGGGTGCCGGGGACGCGAAGACGATTCGTCTGGGGGGCGCAGGCTCAGTCACCACATCGACTTCGGCCGGCGGCAACGGACGGAGCGGAGGCGAAGAAGACAATGAGGCATCATCAGCAAAACAGGCGGCAAAACCTGTGCCCATTAATCGCGAAGCTGTCTCATGGTATGCCCAGCAGATGGGCCTTAAAATTGAGAACTCCAGCCAATATGATGAAGCAGAAGAGCTCCTCAAGAAGAGGCTCTCTGGTGGCTATTGGAAGATAATTGCCCGTGGCGATCCGCTCACAGAGGAGGCAGGCGACTGCCTGGCGGAGTATTGCCTGGTCAGAGGCGTCGACGCCTGCACAGTTTGCAGAGATAAGGATATCATCTTGAAGGGAAGCCAATCCTCGAAGCAATCGGACCGAAAAGAGCTGAGCCCCTCCGCTTCTCCCAAAAACCAGAGCCAACAAACTGCAGAGTCGATGGAGGAGAAAGGCTTTTTGAGTACGGTCACGGATTGGATTGGTGGATTGCTTGGCATGCATTAAGGAGGCGAAGAGAGATAGCAAATAAGCGGGAGAAGATCCCCTCGGACCTGCTGGCGGCGATCATTCTAGCATTAGCGACACTGGTCTTTACTCTCACGCCCCTGTCCGATCTTCCCGTGCGCGTCCCGCTGGGCCTCTTAATGGTGCTCTTTGTGCCGGGCTACACGCTCATCGCAGCCCTCTTTCCTAAGATCGGGGATCTGGATGGAATTGAGAGGACCGCCCTGAGCTTTGGCCTGAGCATTGCCGTGGTGCCGCTCATCGGCCTGGGCCTTAATTACACTCCCTGGGGAATCAGGCTTATTCCAGTGGTCGTCTCTCTGGCCATCTTCACAGTGGCCATGGCGGCTGCAGCCTATTGGCGGCGCATGAATCTTCCCGTTGAAGAGAGGTTCGCCATCCATTTCAAAGAGACAATGAATTCCTTGAAAACAGAGATCTCGGCCGATGATAAGAGCCGGCTAGATAAAGCCCTGACAATAATATTGATAATAACTATAATAATATCTATCGCGGCCCTGGTTTATGTAATTGTTACCCCAAAGCAGGGCGAGAAGTTCACGGAGTTTTATATCCTGGGGCCGGGTGGAAAGGCCTATGATTACCCGACAAGCGTTCGGGCAGGAAATAGCAGCACAGTGATTGTGGGCGTGGTAAACCACGAATACACATTAGTAAACTACACCATGAGCATTTCCCTGAACAACACTCCCATGAATAACACTACACTTAAAGATAATTTCAGGGACGATTTCAAGTTCATCTATCCAATACTAAGCATGAATCTGACGCTCCCGCACAACGAGACCTGGGAAAAGCCGGTGAGTTATGTCATCAATCATACCGGCTACAGCCAGAAGCTGGAGTTTTTGCTCTACAAGGAGAGAAACTTCACCAGCCCTTACAGGGATCTGCATCTCTGGGTAAATGTATCCCAAAATGGCTCATATGCATCCTGATGGCTGCAAGGTATGGCAAGGAATCCAGGGCCAAAGTCGCGGATAGTCATTTTGATCCTATCAACCTCTTCTTAGGTTCTCATTCCGATGATTTCGACAACGGAAAACTGCAATCCAGGAGAGATGGGATGAATGGGTTGATCAGCAAGGCGGCCTTTTTGGAGAGAACTGGCTTTGTACTTGGCCAAATGGCAGGGCATCAAGATGGACTGGGGGCCTGGGGAGAATGTTACCTTCGAGAAAGCAGTTAGCCGGTGAAGCTGCGGGAGCACATTTTGTCAAAATTCTGGAGATACTGATAAAATCGATTAGGGGCCGGGACCGGGATTCGAACCCAGCTCGAGGGATCCACAGTCCCTCAGGATAACCACTACCCTATCCCGGCGCGCCAGAATTGCAGTCTACTGCGAGGAGATAAAACTTTCCCCGGAGTAGGCTCGCCCTGTGACATCCACCACCAGAGAGACAAGATCCTCCAGGCGGTTGATGTAGTACACCATGCCTAAACCCGCCAGCGCTTCCTCAACGTGCTTATCCTTGTAGGCCTGATCGATGCAGAAGAGCACGAACTTTCCCTTTTCCGAGGCCTTTTTGATGTCATCCCATTCCTGGTAAAGGTTCTGGATGTGCGTGTCTGTGATGCACAGGATCAGGCATCCGGGACGCTGCTCAGCGAGCGTTCTTATCGCCTTTCCCGGTATGTGGGTGCGAGTGGATAAGAACTCCACCAGGACATCCTCCACAGCATTCAGGTCTCGCGTCCAGGGAAGGGCCAGATATTTTTCGCTGAAATTTATGGCCGCGATCTCAGCCCCCTTGCTGTGGGCAAACCAGCAGGCTTTAAAGGCGGCCAAGGTCGCTTTGTGGGTCTTCGTCCCCATCTTTGGCCCCTCCATGGAGCGGCTGCTGTCCAGGATAACAAGCAGATCGGGCACAGCTTCGCCTGTTGGCGCAAGCCTGCCCGTCTCCTTTCCTCTCTTGTAGGTCGAACCTAACCTCCCGGATCTAGTAGGCGCATTAAACAATCGATCTCAATTTTAAAGGCTCTATTTTAAAAAACAACACTGATTTTGCGTTCCTATCGAAAGGTTTTTATACTTTATGCGCCTACTATTATTGAGGCGCATTATGAGACCTACTCGAAGAATCAAAAAGAAAAATGGGATAGAATATTGGTACGAAGAAACTCCCTACTATGACAAGGAGAAAAAACAGATTCGACATAAATCAAAATATTTAGGAAGAAATGTAGACGGTCAGCCGGTTCGGATGCGTTCAGCACCAGACGAGGTCAAGGCAAAGACGAAGACGAAGAAAACAGCGCCAATCAAGTCATCATTTGATTATGGTCCCATATTCGTTCTCCAGTCAATTATGAAAGAGCTTAATCTAGATCGCTATCTTGATGCCTTGCTGCCCCCTTCGGAGGTGTCCATGGTTCGTGCATTGGCATTCAACCGAATTATACGACCTACGGCAATGAAGAATGTTGAATCATGGTACGAAGGAACCTCTCTTGCTCTTGAATCCCCGCAAATTGATCTCGCTGGCCAGCGAGTAAGTGAGCTTCTCGGTCGATTGGGTGAAAGCAATATCCCAGACAGGTTCATGTCCCAGCTTATCGAAGGAACCGGAACGAAAAGCACCCTCATTTACGATATTACGAGCCTGTCAAGTTATTCTCAGCTCATCAACCTTCTCGAGTATGGGTACAATCGCGATGGAGAACCCCTTCCGCAAATCAATCTGTCCCTGATTCTAGATAAAGACAAAGGGATACCTGTGATGTACGACATCTTTCCAGGTAGTATTTCTGATGTCAGTACACTTTCCGGAACTCTGAAAAAAATCAAAGCACATGGTATCCAAAACTATGTCGCTGTAATGGACCGCGGATTCTTCAGCTTGAGCAATCTCAAAGAGTTGATGCGCGATAAAATTTCCTTTATCATGGCCGCCAAATTGCAGTTGAATGATCTGAAGCAGCTGATGACTGAAGCGCAAAAGGACATTGACGACGCAAAATATCTTAAGAAATTTAAAAAAGAACCTATTTTTGCCAAGCCGATCACATATAATATGGACTCTATTGAAGTCAAAGGATATGTGTATTATGATCCGAAACTCGAACAAACCGAGAAGCGGACACTTCTAAGCAGGTTATATGATATTCGCGAAGAGTTGCTCAAGGTGCGCTTGAATAAGAACAGCAACTCCTACGCAATTTTCAAAGATAAAGTGCAAGGATTTGGAAACTTCTTTGATTGCCATGTGGTCGATAATCGCTTTGATGTTGAGATTAAACAAAATGCAGTCGCTCAAAGAATGAACAAAATGGGCAAGTACATCTTGTTCTACTCGGGGGATTTCGACTGGATGAAGTGCCTTTCTCTTTATAGGGAACGCGAAGAAATTGAAAAGAGCTTCAAGGCTTTAAAAAGCGAAATTGACATTCTTCCATTGAATACTCACAGCGAAAAGACAATGAGAGGATTCATTTTCATCGCTTTCCTGAGTCTGATCATCAGAACGAGGTTGATGAATATGATGAGGGAAGCAAAGCTACTAGATAAATATTCTGTTGAACTTCTGCTTCTGCAATTGGAGAAATTGAGAGAAATTACTTTAGCGGACGGACAGATTTTCGTCACCGAAATGACAAAAAATCAGAGAGAAATACTTCAGGCGCTGAACTTATGCGCCTAGTTTTTCCGGGAGGTTAGGGTCGAAACGCCGGGAATAAGCCGGGGGCTTAAGCTTAAGGAGTAGGCGTAGTCCAGCTCACTGCACGGGTCAGTCAGCCTCCACTTGACCGGCGCAGAAGGATAGCTCTCGCTGCGAGAGCGGGGAGTCTCCCGAATCTCTATGCAGTAGCTCTGATCGCGATACCAGCGCTTTAAATCTCCTTTCAGGCCCAAAACAGCCAGCACCTCTTCGTACTGCCCGCTGTCCAGCCCCGCGACGCAGGCCAATGGCGCAGCATCCGCGTTGCCGTTTAAGATCTCCAGGCACCTGATCTGACCACGCCCCAGGATGCCGGGCAAGAACGGCTCCAGGATCTTCGCCATCTGGCGGCACTGCCTCTGCCAGAGGCTCCGCTCTCTAATGCCTGGCGAAAAGACCCTTCCCAAAAGATCCACCTCAGGCCGCGAGCAGGAGGGCAAAGCTGCTCCCCAGTAAACCCTTAAAAATCCCAGAACCACTCTGTCCAGGGGCATGAGCTCGTGGCCCTGCTCCGCGAACTTCTTCCAGCCCATCAGCACTTTCTTTTCATCATCGGGGCTTCTCTCCAGCCGGAAGGATTC
>Ga0351931_1017_pt2 | contig 40380 bp, 34 predicted proteins | sample BONcelT113001E11_FD_205818 | JGI IMG/M metagenome (GOLD analysis project Ga0351931, IMG submission 205818) | Enriched cells from coal bed in the Powder River Basin, Montana, United States - BONCAT cells T11 rep2 HSBNCT.T11.300.1.E11 ... | reverse complement strand
CATGTCGGCCTGGTAGACCTCGCACTCGCGTTCTCGCAACTGCTGGCCCAACTCGCGGTTGACATTGCCCGCGATCAGGTTGTGTTCCCGGCTGGCGCCGGCCATGGCGAAAACCTCGCCGCGGAGGTATTCACTTTTCGTCTCGGCCTGTCGCTCGCGGGCCAAATACTCCTGCGGCGTCAGAAACGGCTTCGGTACAGCGGGCACGACAAACGTCTCCCGTGGGGTGCGGATCGTCTGCTCGGATTTTACGGTGCGCCGTCCCTCCGCGTCTATGCCCCGCACGGCAATGGGGCGACGCCTTGATCCGGGCAAATGCTGGGGCGGACGCTTCACGATTCGGCGGGTCTCCGGCCGACTTCCTGAACGTCCCGTCGCGCCGCCATCCTCCAGCACGCCTTGTAGCAGCATCCCGTCCGCGGCGTATAATGACGATCGCATCACCGGCCCGCTTCCAGCGACCACCAACCTCGGGAGAATCCTGATGAACGACCGACGATCTGTCCTGCTCCATCGCCGCCAGTTTCTGGCGCAAACCGCGGCGGCGGTCGCGTCCGCGCCGTACGTGTTCACCTCGACAGCAGGCGGCGAAGACCGGCCGGCGGCCAGCGAACGGATCACGATGGGTTGTATCGGACTGGGCGGCCGCGGCACGGTGAATATGGAAACGTTCCTCGGCCAGCCGGATGTGCAGGTCGTCGCCTTGTGCGACGTGGATGCCGGCAGCACGCGATACGAGGACGCTTGGCATCGCGGTTTGGCCCCGGCCAAGGAAAAGGTGGAACAGCGTTACGCGGCCCAGCGGACCTCGGGCACGTTTCGCGGCGTCGAGGCTTATCGCGATTTCCGCGAATTGCTGGCCCGGGACGATCTCGACGCCGTCTGCATCTCGACGCCCGACCATTGGCACGCGCCGATGGTCGTGTTGGCGGCTCAAGCGGGAAAGGACATTTACTGTGAAAAGCCACTGTCGCTGACGATCCGCGACGGCCAGGCGATGGTGGATGCGGTCAACCGTTACGGCCGCGTGTTTCAATGCGGCAGCCAGCGGCGATCCGACGCCAAGTGCCGGCGCTCGTGCGAACTGGTCCGCAACGGCCGCATCGGCCGCTTGCACACGGTCCGCGTCAGCTTGCCGGGCGGCCACTGGATTCGCAACAACGCCAAGAAGACGTTCGAGGTCGAGCCGGTTCCCGAGGGGTTTGATTACGACCTGTGGCTGGGCCCAGCGCCCTGGGCGCCCTACATCTTTAACCGCTGTCACTGGAATTGGCGCTGGAATCTCGATTACTCCGGCGGCAACGTGACGGACTGGGGCGCGCACATGATCGACATGGCCCACTGGGGTATGGGCTGCGACGACACGGGGCCGGTCGAGGTCGAGGGGCGAGGCACCTGGCCGCCGCGCGAGAATCTCTGGAATGCGGCCACGGGCTTCGAGTTCACCTGTACCTATGCCAACGGCGTGCGGATGATCGTCACCAGCGGCGGGCCGAACCGCTTCGAGGGAACCGACGGCTGGGTCGATTTGGGCGGGGCCACGAACCCGCCCGAGCTGGCGGCCGCCGAGATCGGCCCCGACGAAATTCACTTGTACGAAAGCCGCAGCCAGCACAGCAACTTCATCGACTGTGTCAAGAGCCGCGCCCGCACGGCCGCGCCGGTCGAGACCGCTCATCGCTCGATCAGCGTCGCCCATCTGGGCAACATCGCCATGCAGACAGGGCACAAGATCCGTTGGGATCCGGATCGCGAAGAAATCGTCGGGGACGAGGTTGCCGCGCGCCTGTTGGGCCGGCCCAAACGCGAGCCGTGGCGGCTGTGAAGGACGCACGCACCAGACGCGATTCATGCGGCCAGCAATGGATGGAAGCGTCGTGACAGGCAGTCCGCCTGTCACGTGAACCAATGACCAAAGACCAACGACTTGCGTCCTTGGAAACCAAGCTGCCAGCCCTTTGCTACGGCCAACTCAACCGCCCGCGTAGCTGGCAGGATGCCGCTCAGCGAACGTCCAGGGCGATCACGGTTGCCATCGCATCCGGGGCGGTCGTGGGGACGGTGACGACCAGTTGACCGTCCGCGACAGTGGTCTCCAGTGATTCGCCGCTGGCCAGCAGACAGGCCCGCTCCGGTTTGTCTGTCAGCCCCGGGACGATCAGCTTGCCGCTTGCCGGCCAATCGAACACGTGCAGATACAGTCGCGTCTTGCCGTCGGCCAGCTGCTTGCGGGTGCAGCGGCCCCAGTCCAGTTTCTCGAACGGACTGGCCGTGGTGCCGTAAATCGAATCGCCGTTGGCCTTCATCCAGACGCCGATCGCCCGCAGCGAGTCGACGCTGGGCTGCGGCACCGTGCCGTCGCCCAGGGGGCCGATGTTCAGCAGATAGTTGCCGCCCTTGCTGGCGATGTCGATCAGATTGCGGATCAGCGTTTCATCCGATTTCCACTGGTGGTCGTGGTCGCTGTAGCCCCACGTCGTATTCATCTTCATGCAGGTCTCCCAGTCCACGCCGGGCATGCCGGTCGCCGGGATGTGCTGTTCGGGCGTGATGAAATCGCCGTACTTCGGGTCCAGTTGCGGAGCGATCGCGGCCGTTCCCATGCCCGTGAAACCCGCCTCGGGGATGCGGAACAGCCGATTGTTCATGACGATCGCCGGCTGTTTGGTCCGCACCAAGTTCATCAGATCCGACGACCGCCACGCCTGGTCGCCCTGGAAAAGCCGTCGTGATGCTTCGAGGTGAACACGACGTAGCGGCAGCCGGCGTCTTTAGCCAGCTGCGCCCACTGGCGAGCGAAATCCGGCGTAGGCTTGAACCGCGGAATCGCCGCCTTGGCATAGGTGTCCGTGTCGGCCTTGACTCGCTGCTGGATCCACTCCATCCCGCCCTGCGTGCCGACCGGCTTGCCCTCCCACGTGCCGGCCAGTCCGGAGTACAGTCCCCAGTGGACGAACATGCCGAACCGCGCTTCGCGCCACCATTGCATTCGCGCGTCGCGTTGTTGAGCGGTTTCGCCCGGCGTTGCGTCCGCTTCGGCGGCGCGAGCGGATCGCAGTCCCGTCGTGCAGGACAAGGCGGCCATCAGAACCACAAAGTCTCGCAACATCATTCGTCGATGGGTCATCGGAGGGTTTCCTTGTGTCGAATTCGAGGATGGATCGGCGTCTAGTCGTTGGGCACGGCGTCCCGGTCGCGAGCGGAGATTTCGGCCAGACGCCGCTTCATGTCCGCCAGCACAGCGGGCTGTTCTGCGGCGAGGTTCTTGGCCTCGCCAAGATCCGCCGCCAGATTGAACAGCTCTTCGCTGGGACCTTTCTTTCCGCTGGCTTGGGTGACCACGAGCTTCCAGTCGCCATGTCGGACCATTTGCGCGCGAAAGCCGCCCGCGGCGGAATACAGCGTGCGGTCCGGCATGCTCTCCACTTGCCCAGCCAGCACGGGCCAGATGTCCGTACCGTCCCATTTCAAGTCTTCCGCAGGTTTGTCGGCGCCGGCCAGCGCGCACAACGTGGGCATCCAATCCACGGCGTGCAGCGGCGTGTGAATTTCGCCCGGTTCGAGCCGGCCGGGCCAACGCACCACGCCCGGCGTGCGAATGCCGCCTTCGTAGACTTGCGTCTTGTGCCCGCGCAGCGGCCGGTTGTGGTTGCCTACCTTGAGCCTGGCATACTCGCCGGGATACGGACCGCCTTGGTTGTCGCTGGGCGGATGGGCGCCGTTGTCGCTGAGGAAGATGACCAGCGTGTGGTCGCGCAATTGCTTGCGGTCCAACTCGGCCAGCACCTGACCGATGGCGTCGTCCATGTGCGTGGCGCACGCGGCCCGCAACCGCTGGGCGGGGTCGGTCAGGTGCGCGTTTTGCTCCTGCCACAACTCCGGCTCGTCGATCGGCACATGGATCGCCGTGAACGGCACGTACAGGAAAAACGGCTGGTCGTCGCGTTCGCGGAGCCACTGCAGCGCCTCGCGGGCGATCAGGTCCGTGACGTGGCCCTGCTCTTCGATCAATTCACCTTGGCGATGCCAGGTCCGGGTGAATTCTCCGGCTTTGTAGCGATGATCGTACGGCCCGCAGCCGCCGGCCAGCGAGCCGTAACCGTGGTCAAAGCCGAACCGTTGCGGTCCCCAGTCGGGGTGCGAGCCCAGGTGCCATTTGCCGATGATCGCCGTCTGGTACCCGGCGGACTTGAGGGCTGCTGCCAGGGTCACGGTACCGAACGGCAAAGCCCGATTGTTTTGGGCCGCGGTCACGCCAAAGCGACTGGCATAGCGGCCCGTCATCAGCGCCGCGCGTGTCGGCGAGCACATGGGGTGAACGTAGTGCGCTTCCAGCCGCAGACCCTCGGCCGCCAGACGCTCCAAGTGGGGCAGTCGGTCCGTCGAACCGTGCCAAGGCACATCGGCCCAGCCCAGGTCGTCGGCCATGAACAGCACGATATTGGGACGCGGCGCGTCGGCGGCCGCGAGGACTTGCCCGCACAGAACGCCGAGTAACATCGAGGCGGTCAAAAGGGGTCGCATGGCTGGTCTCCCGTGATTTCCAAGGGGTGTGTCCTTTGTAACCTATTCTACTTGCTTGCAATCGCCTTGGGGGGCAATTCCGGCACGGCCTGTTCTGGTGTCGTTAAACACCACCCATGCAAGAGAGTCACTTCGTTTCAAGAGAGTCACTTCGTTTCCGGCCCGCTGGTATGGACGCTGCAGGGGAACCAGGGCAGCAGTTCCGCTGGCCGATCGATCATCGCCCGGGCGCCGCCAGCGAGCATTTCCGATCGTGGCCGGAAGCCCCAGGAGACGCCGACGGGGAACATGCCGGCGGCGTTGGCCGTCTGCATGTCGATGGCCGTATCGCCTACGTACAGAATCCGCTCTGGGGCCAAGTTCATCAGCGCGGCAATCTCCCGAGCGCCGGCGGGATCCGGCTTGCGCGGCACGCCTTCGCGCTGGCCCAACACGGCTTCGAACGGGAACTGGGAAAAGTACTCGCGGACACAGGCCTTGGTGAATACGTCCGGCTTGTTGGACAACACCGCCAGACGCACGCCCCGCGAGACGAGTGCCGATAACAGGTCGTCGATCCCGTCGTAGGGTCGCGTTTGCACGTTCCAGCACTGGGCATACGCGTGGCGAAAGTCCTCGGCACAGGCGGCCACGATGTCATCGGTGCAGGGCACGATGTCGTCGGCCACCTGCGGCAGCGACCGCTCGAACAAGACCCGCACGCCCTCGCCGACGAACTGGCGATAGGCATCGACGGGATGGGCGGCCAGGCCCCGCTGGACCAGCACGCGGTTGGCGGCTTGGGCAATGTCGGCCAGGGTATCGAGCAGGGTTCCGTCCAAATCGAACACGATCGCGGCGTATTGCATGGGTTGGCTACTTTTCCAAGGGAAGGGCTCAGACGTACAGAATTCAATTTTGGCCGGGCGGGCTCTCTTTTGTCGGCAGAGCTTTTCGTCGGCCAAAATTGAATTCTGTACGTCGGAGCCTTATGATACATCACAGTCGGGCAACACGGAATACGTGAACCGTCCGGGATTGGTTTGGTTGATTGGTTACGAGGAGACCTGATGCCTGCACACGCTTCCTGCGTTCGGCGCTGCGACGCGGACGATATTTCCGAGACGCAATTTCGCGCCGTCGCGGATTGTACCTACGACTGGGAGAGTTGGCACGGAACCGACGGCCGCTTGATCTGGGTCAATCCCGGCGTCGAGCGTTTGACCGGCTATGCGGTCGCGGATTGCCAGGCCATGCCGCACTATCCGCAGCCGATCATTCTGCCGGAGGACCGCAGCCTGATCGCCGGGATTCTGGCCGCTGCGGGGCACGGGTCCAGCGGCAATGACGCCGAATTCCGCATTCTGCATCGGGACGGATCGACGAAATGGGCTGCCATCTCCTGGCAGCCCATGAGCACGCCTCAGCAGGGTCACCTCGGGTTTCGGACCAGTGTCCGCGACGTCACGGAACGCCGCAAACTGCGGGAACAGTTGCGGCTGCATGCCGAGCATTTGGAGCAGCTGGTGCAAGAGCGGACCGCACGCATCCAGCAGTTGGAGCGGCATCGGCGGCAGATCGAGAAACTGGCGGCATTGGGCCAATTGGCGGCCGGTGTAGCGCACGAGATCAACAATCCCTTGGCGGGACTGCGGAACGCCTTCGAGTTGATCAAAGCGGACCTCACTCCGCAGCATCCGCACTTTGAATTGCTGGAACTGATCGACCGCGAGATCGAGCGCGTCGGCTCGATCATCCACCAGATGTATCAGCTGTACGGCCGGGCTCCGCAGACTCCCACGGAATTGAATCTCTCACAAACCGTCCGCGACGTCGTCGAGTTGCTCCAGCGGGTGGCTCGCAAGCGGGGGGTCACCTTGCGGCGAGACGCGGCAGACGCCCTGCCCCCGGTGCGTTTGCCCGAGGGCGAAGTGAAGCAGGTCCTGTACAATCTGATCCAGAACGCGATCCAGGCTTCGCCGTCCGGAGAAACGGTCACGATCCGGATCGCGGCGGACCAGGACGAGATCGAGGTGGTTGTCGAAGACCGGGGGCCGGGGATCGCGGACGACGTCTTGCCTCGGATTTTCGATCCGTTTTTCAGCACCAAGACGGACGAATCGCATTCCGGCATGGGGCTGGGGCTGTCGGTATCGCGGAGCGTCATCGAGGCGTTGGGCGGCCGCATCGACGTCTCCCGCCACGCGCCGCACGGCAGCACGTTCGTGGCCGTTTTTCCCATCTGCAGCGAGGCTGCGCAGGAACCACCAAGCGATGCCGACCCCGTGGGCTAGAATCCTGATTGCGGACGACGAGCCGTTGTTCTTGAAGACCACCGGCGAGTTGCTGACGAAGGCCGGCTACGAATGCCGCTGTGTCGCCGATGCGCCCGCCGCGCTGGCGTTGCTGGCGCGCGAACGCTTTGACCTGATCCTGTCCGATCTGAACATGCCGGGCAATCTGCGGCTGGAACTTCTCTGCGAGGGCCGCTCGAAATGGCCCGACGTTCCGCTGATCGTGATCACGGGCGTGCCGTCGCTGCCGACGGCCATCGAGAGCCTGCGGTTGGGGATCGCCGACTATCTGCTCAAGCCGGTCAGCTACCGGGATCTGTTATCGGCCATCCGTCGGACGCTGGGGGACCCTGGCGAGCCGTCGCTCGGCTCGCCGCCCGACGGCGGTTTGCCGCGGGAACCGGCGTCCCGCTTTCCGGAGATCGTCGGCGATTGTGCGCAGCTGCGCGAGGTGGGCGAGGTCATCGAGCGGATCTCGCGGATCGACACCAACCTGCTGATCACCGGGGAAAGTGGGACAGGCAAGGAGATTGTGGCCCGCACGATCCATCGGCACAGTCGCCGCGCGGCGCGGCGTTTTCAAGTCATCGACTGTACGACCATCCCCGAGAGTTTGTTCGAGTCCGTGTTGTTCGGCCATGCCCAGGGATCTTTTACGGGCGCGTTGCGTGACGAGCCGGGACTGTTGCGGCAAGTCGACGGCGGGACGGCGTTCTTTGACGAGATCGGCGAATTGCCCCTCTCGCTGCAGGCCAAGCTGCTGCGCGTCGTGCAGGATCAGACGTTTACCCCGGTCGGCAAGCATGACGCGGTGCGGCTCGACGTGCGGTTCATCTGCGCCACCAATCGCGACTTGGAGTTCGAGGTGAACGCCGGCCGCTTCCGCCGCGACCTGTTCTACCGGCTGGCCGTGCTGCATCTCGAACTGCCGCCGCTCCGCGACCGCGGCGAAGACGTCCAGTTGCTGGCCGACCATTTCCTGACCGTCTTGCGGGCCACCAACCCGCGCGTTTCGGCACTGGCCGACGAGGTGCGAACGTGCTTTCGCCGCTATCCCTGGCCGGGCAATATCCGAGAATTGCGCAACGTGATCGAGCGGGCCTTGGCTCTGGCTCGCACCACATGCATCGAACCTTCCGATCTTCCGGTAGCGCTGCAAAAAGCGGCATTCACGGCATTTTCGGCAAGCCCCGCGGCGGCGCCCACGTCGCACGGCCAAGCCCTCGACGTCGCCGAACGCGAGTACCTGCGTTCGTTGCTGCAGCAGCATCAGGGCAACGTCAGCCGCGCGGCCAAACAAGCCGGGTTGTCGCGGCAAGGCCTGCACCGCCTGCTGAACAAGCACGGCATCTCGGCCGGAGACTTTCGCCAGTAAGCCGCTCGATCCCGCGTTGGGTGACAACCGCCAGCGACGGTGTCGCATTTCGTGGACACTTTGGCCGACGCAAATCACGGAACCGGCGGCTAGCGCCCAATGCCGCTTACTTTAAGATTTTTTTCAAATGTATCACGATTGGCACAGATTTTGCGCTGTCATGGTAGGTTCTTTCTGAACCTGCCATTTTTGCATGATCGAGCCATGATTCTTCCACCGCCCAACCACAATGTCAACAGAAAAGCCAAAGCTAGAGCTAAAGCAAGAGCCAAGGCAAAATCCAAGCCATCCTCCAAATCCGAAGCAGAATCCACGCCCCGGTCCACGTCCATGACACAGGCCAAGCCGCAGACCGATTCCAAGGTCCTGACACCGGAGGAGCAACTGGCCTCGGCAATACAATTGCTTCACGAAATCGTTCAGGCCTCCGCGCGGCAAATCCTCATCGACCCCGATGCGCGGCCGACGACCAAGATGGTCTACACCAACGGCGTCACGCTGTGGATGTTGATCCTGCAGCGGCTGGGAGGCGGCAAGACGCTCAAGGAAGTGATTTCTCAGGTCTTGACCCACGATCGTCATCTCTTGCCGGACAATAAACGAGTCCGCGAGAACACGCTTTCCGAGAATTCGGCAGCGTATGCCCGGGGCCGGCAACGTTTGCCACTGGACACGATCCATCGGTTTTCCGAGTGCGTCTGCAATTACCTGGGGGAGATCAGTGAGCCCATCCTTGGCTGCCAACGGATCTTCATCTTGGATGGCACCACCATCACACTGCCACCGACCCCGGCCTTGCGAGCCGCTTATCCGCCAGCACCCAACCAATACGGCGAATCGGTCTGGCCGGTGGCGATGCTCATGGTCGCCAATGAAATGCAAAGCGGCTGTGCCTTACTGCCACAAGTGGACCCCATGTACGGCGAGCACAATGCCAGTGAAGCCGAGCAGGCCCGGCGGATTGTCAAGCAGTTGCCGGCTCACTCGATCGTCATGGCCGACTCCAATTTCGGGATCTACAGCGTGGCTTACCACAGCACCCAGAGCCAGCATGACTTTCTGTTTCGTCTGACCCAATCCCGCTTCAAGCCGCTCCGCCGGCGCGCGGAGTTGATTGACCAAGGTCCCACTCACAAGACTTATCGTCTGGTCTGGAAGCCCAGTTCCAAGGACCGCAAGACAAATCCCGACCTGCCGACAGAGACTTCGCTCGAAGTGCTGCTGCATGAAGTGGAGATCAGCCCGGAGTTGACGCTGTACCTGGTCACCAATCTGGATCTCGATGGCATCTCGGCGGCCAGCCTTTATCAGCGGCGTTACGATGTGGAATTCGATATTCGCGACCTCAAGGTGACCCTGGACACGGAAAACATCCGCGCCAAAAGCGTCGAGATGTTCCAGAAGGAATTGTACACCTCGGTGATCGCCTATAACCTAGTGGCGCAATTCCGTCGGCAGGCGGCCAAGCTCGCCAAAATCAAGCCGCGCCGCCTGAGCTTCAAAGACGTCTGGACGACGCTGAAGGACCGGCTGTTGCTGCAACCGGCGTGCAGTGTCGAGCAATGGCTGGAGCGTTACGCCGAAGCTCTATACCGGGCCTCGCAGAAGAAGCATCCCCAACGCAAGTCACCGAGGAGCTATCCCCGGAAGGCCCATCCCCGGCGTCCCAAGTCCACCAAGTTCGAGAAAAGCCTACGCCGGAAAAAGAAACCTGACGCCGAACCGTCCCCCGCGGTGGAGCCAACCTAAGCAGGCCTGGAGAATTGGCCCGCGATTGGGCTTCCCACCGCTGGGCCGTGCCTCCGACCGCGGCGGTTGCCATTTCGGCCGCGGAGGTGACGGGGAGGCCGAGCTGCGGCAGGCGGGGGATGGCGTCGGGTGTTCGGTGGGGCTGCGCTCGTCTCTCGGCGTTGCTCACGTCTTGGCCTGTAAACGTGTTTGCCCTGGCACGCACACGCGGGCATGGTCGGCCTCTTGCCCCAACCTGCGAGATCCGCGTCTTGAAGGGCCGACCGGCTGATCGAAAAAAACGTCCCCCTGCGCCGGAGTTCGAGAGCAAAACCAGCTTCCACAGAGACAAAATCCACTACAGTGGGCCTAAAGTAAGTGGCATTGGGCTAGCGCCTTGCCGCTCACGGAACCGGCGGCTAGCGCCTTGCCGCTCACGGAGTCGCACTAAGCCGAACGGCAAGTGATAATCGGCACATGGTTCATCAGAGATTCCGTGTGGTGCGAGCGTCCAGCGGCTGATGACGACAATCGGGGCCAGTTTCTTCGTCTGCTGAAGGCATTGGCGCGAGAGTTGCTTGGGGAAAGACTCTCGGTATCGAACAGGCTTGCTTCGAGTTAGCGGTTCCGTTTGGTGAAGCGCGAGCTTTGAACAGTCTGCGCCCGGTTGGTGCATTCTGTTCAGACATAGAACCTGAACAGCAAAGGTCAAATACATGTCCCGGCGCCGAATCCACATCACCCAAACGGATTTGAAGCGATTATGCCACGTCGTTGCCGCAGAACTGGAGTTGAACGACGGTTCCGACAGGCGGTTGACCGACTTAATTGCCGAATTGGAACGGGCAGAGGTTGTGTTGTCCGACGAGATTCCCAACGACGTGGTGACGATGAACTCGACGGTCGTGCTGCGTGATGTGGACACGGGCGAGACGGAGACCTACACCCTGGTGTATCCCAACCATGCGAACATCGCCCGCAACCGGCTGTCGGTATTGGCGCCGGTGGGAACGGCCATCCTGGGCTATCACGTGGGTGACGTGGTGCGTTGGCGGGTTCCCTCCGGTCTTCGCCGGCTGCGTGTCGAGGAAGTGATCTTTCAACCGGAGCGCGTGGGAGCATTCCACTTGTAAGCACGTTCGGAAGTTCGGCAGCATGATATCCATGCTCTTTTTTTCATGTTCTTTCCCGGGGAGGGGAGTCAAGGATGTTCACTTCAGTCTTCACGGCGGTTTGGTTCGGTGTAGCGAGCCTTGGCGTCGCGATTCCGAAAGCCGATATTCAGCAGCAGAACGAAGTCTTTCAGCGTCTATGGGGCACGGATTTCGTATGGAAGTTCGACGATTTGCCGACCAAGGGCGGCGTTTCCGAAGAGCGGACTCCGTACTCGGGAGCGATTTACCTGGACAAGCACGGCGGCACCATTTCGGTGATGCGCAAGTACGACCGGGCCTTTCACGGCGGACGGACGCTGGCCACGGCATGGGAGCAGTGGGACACCTCGGCGTACCAGCAACCCGTCTCACAACCCGGAGGTTTGTTTGGCCGCCGGCAGGTGACCCGGATGGGCACGCCCAACTGGCATGGGCACTGTAACGGCTGGGCGGCCGCTGCGATCCGGCATGCGGAACCGAAGCAAAGCGTTACGCGAAACGGCGTGGTGTTCACGCCTGCGGATATCAAGGGGCTGTTGGCGGAATTGTACATCTATAACGAGATCGAGGATTTGTCCGGATCGAGCCACAACATCCAGGCAGCTCTCTTTCATGCGGTGGTCGCCAATTGGATCGGCCGCGGCGCGCATCCGCTGGGCATGGAGGCGGACCCCGGCCCGGAGAAATGGAATTATCCCGCGTTCTCGTTCAACAGCAGCTCGGCCAAACGGTCCCAGCGGCAGGTGGAGGTGAAGCTGAACCTCGCCTACGCCAAGGAGAGTCAAGGCGAGTTCCAGCAGAGCCCTCGTATCCAGCGCACCAAGTATTTCCATTACCTGCTGGACTTGAACCCCGCTGGCGAGATCGTCGGCGGCCAGTTCTATGGCGACAGTTCCCGGATCGACATGCTTTGGGTGCCGCTGCTTCCCAAACCGCCCAAGCAACCCGGCAACGAACGGGGCAATCCCCACATCAACGTCGAGCAAATCCTGGCGATCTGGCGGGATTCGGTGCCGGAGGAAACTCGCAAGCTGTGGCTGGTGGCCGACCCGGCGCCGCAGGATCGTATTCTGAACGCCGTGGCGACGCAAACCCTCGTGCCAGTTCACCATGCTGTGGCCATCCCGGTCGCGTCGAGTGCTGCCGACACGGTGGCCGTCGCACCGACGGCAGAAGAAAGTCCTGTCGCCGACGGGACGCCAGAGGCCGCAGCACCGCCTGCCGAACTGGCCGACGTGGATGTCCCGGCTGAAATGGCCGACCGTTCCGAAGGCAACTGAGCGAGGGCGGATCGAGCGGCGTTTTCCTGGGGCCCTCGCTTGGTTCCGAAACCTGCTTCCACCGACGCGGGGTCGGCGGGGACGCGACGGCGCAGAAATGCGCAACTTCGAAGACCGGAGTCCCGGGGTATCGCCGGGTTTCGTTTTCGATAGACTGTCTATTCTTGACCTGATTATCGCACTTCGGCTTCGGCCGCACATTTATGATTATCCGCTCTGACGAACCGGCCGCGACTCCGCCTGGGGCGGATATCGGGCCGGTTGGCAGCGCCTCGGCCCTACCGTCCTCTCGGGAAGAGGACCCGGCATCAACCACCTGGTCCTCGGGCCTGCCCGCCTTGGACAAGGTGCTTGACGGCATCCGGTCCGGAGACAACATCGTCTGGCAGTTCGAGGCGGTGGAGGACTATCGCGCGTTGGTCGGGCCGTTCGCCCAATCGGCACTCGCTGCGGCTCGCCCGTTGGTGTATGTTCGGTTCGCCTCCCACGAGCCGTTGCTTGCGGACGACCAGCGAGTGCGGGTCGAGCGGCCGAATCCGGCCGCCGGTTTCGAGGGGTTTGTCACGCAGATCCACAAAGCCATCGAGGCGACGGGCGAGCGCGGGGTGTTCATCTTTGATTGCCTGTCGGAGTTGGCGTCCCTGTGGTCGGCCGACCAGATGCTGGGCAATTTCTTTCTGCTCACCTGTCCTCGCTTGCACGAATTGGGCAGCGTCTCGTACTACGGCTTGACGCGGAACTACCACGCCTCGTTCGCCCTGCGTCCCGTGACCGAGACGGCCCAGTTCCTGCTGGATGTGTTTTGGCACCAGCAGCAGCGTTATCTGCGTCCGATCAAGATCCAGCATCGTTCGCCCGCGGCGCGCAGCACGGTGCATCGCTGGCACGAGGACGAGTTCCATCCCGTGACCGACAGCGCGGAACTCGCCGACTTGATGGCCTTCAGCGGTTGGCCCGGCCTGCGGGCGGACACGCAAGTCGGCTTTTGGCGGCGGATTTTCCACGAAGCCCAGCAGACGCGCGACGACGTGCGCGCCGGCCGCTGCAAACCGGAATGCGAACGCGAGGTGTTCGAACGGCTGAGCCGGATGGTACTGTCCCACGATGCCTCGATGCTCCGCCTGGTCCATCATTATCTTGGCCTGGACGACATCCTGGCGATTCGGGACCGCATGGTCGGCATCGGCCTGATCGGCGGCAAGGCCCTGGGCATGCTGCTGGCTCGTGCGATTCTCAAGTGCGATCATCCGCGTCTGAATGATCTGCTGGAGACGCACGATTCGTTCTATATCGGCTCGGATGTGTTCTACACGTTCCTGATCCGCAACGGCATCTGGTGGCTGCGCCAGTCGCAGCGCGACCCCGAAGTGTTCCTGGAGGGGGTGCAGGAGGCTCGCGAGCAGATCCAGCAGGGCAGGTTCCCCGATTACACCATGGACCAGTTCGCGGCGATGCTGGACTATTTCGGCGAGTCGCCCTACATCGTCCGTTCCAGTTCGCTGCTGGAGGATACCTACGGCAATGCGTTTGCCGGCAAGTACGACAGCGTGTTCTGCGCCAATCGGGGCACGCGGAAACAGCGACTGGAGGCTTTGCTGGATTGCGTGCGGAAGGTGTACGCCAGCGCGATGAGCGAGCGGGCGCTGCGTTATCGGGTCAGTCGCGGACTGCTGGAACACGACGAACAGATGGCTCTGCTGGTGATGCGGGTCTCGGGTTCGCAGCACGGGGACAAGTTCTTTCCGCACCTGGCGGGCGTCGGTTTTTCCTTCAATCCGTACGTCTGGCACAAGGAGATCGATCCCCGGGCGGGCGTCATCCGGCTGGTCTTCGGACTGGGCACGCGGGCGGTCGACCGTTCCGATGACGACTATACGCGTTTGGTCGCCTTGAACGCCCCCACGCGGCGGCCGGAAAGCAACTTTGACCAGGTCTGCGAGTACTCCCAGCGGCGGTTGGATTACCTGGACTTGACCGCCAACCGCTTGGCGTCCAGTCATATTCTGGATCTCGCGCGGGAGGGCTTGCCGTTGCCTTGGGACCACGTGGCCACGGCGCAAAGCACCGCCGGTTCGTCCGTGGCGTCGCCGCATTACACGCTCACCTTTGACGGCCTGTTGTCGAATACGCCCTTTGTCGAGGACATGTACGAGATTCTGAAAACGCTGGACGAGGCGTACCGGAATCCCGTGGACATCGAGTTCGCCGTCAATCTTCGGGACGACGGCGGGTACCAAATCCACCTGCTGCAGTGCCGCCCGCTGCAGGTCCAGGGAGCGGAGCGGGTCTGTCTGCCCGAGGTGCAAATCGACAACGGGGATCGCCTGCTCCAAGCGCGCGGCGCGGTCATCGGCCCCAGCCGGATTGCCCGCATCCACCGGTTCATCTACGTCGTCCCCTCGCGCTATGCGGAACTGGCCTGGCCGCAGCGCTACGAAGTCGCCCGCCTGCTGGGCCGCATCAACCAGACCCTGCGTCCCCAGGACGAGACCGTCATGCTGCTGGGACCCGGACGCTGGGGAACCGAGAGCCCCGAGTTGGGCGTTCCCGTGCATTTCGCGGAAATCAACCGCGTCTCGATCCTGTGCGAAATCGTAACGATGCGCGAGAACCTGGTGCCGGACGTCTCGCTGGGCACCCACTTTCTGAACGAGTTGATCGAGATGAACGTGCTGTACCTGGCCCTCTTTCCCCGCCAGCGCCAGAACGAATTGAACGAGCTGTTTTTTTTGGAGTCGCCCAATCGCCTGCTGGACGCCGTGCCTCGGGCCGGACGTTGGGAAGACATCGTGCGCGTCATCGACCCCCGGGATGTGCTGAGCGGCGATCGGGCCGCCGTCCTGCTGGCCGACGCCGGCAAACAGGAAGCCACGGTCTTCCTTGGCGACGGACGCTGGAGCGTGCCGTAAGGCATCGTGCAAGAAATAAGTGAGCGGCAAGGCGCGAGCCGCCGGTTGGGGACCGTCCAGAATATCGGCGGCTAGCGCCTTGCCGCTCACCCAATCCCGGACAGCGATTTCTCGAACCGTGCTTACCGCCCTGCGGGAGGGATGCGGCCCAGCAGCCGCAGCAGGCCGTCCAAGATCGTCAGCGGATGAGGCGGGCAGCCGGGGATGTAGAGATCCACGGGGATCACGGAATCCACGCCGTTGTGCTGTTCGGGATGTCCTGCGAACGGACCGCCGCTGATGGCGCATGCTCCCACGGCGATCACGATCTTGGGCGACGGCGTCGCTTCGTAGGTCTTCTGCAGCGCCAGATGCATGTTCTCCGTCACGGGCCCGGTGACGATCAAGCCGTCGGCGTGACGCGGCGAGGCCACGATCTGGATGCCGAAGCGGCCCAGGTCGAAGACCACCGTGCTGAGCACGTTGATGTCCGCCTCGCAAGCGTTGCAGCCGCCCGCACTGACCTGCCGCAAGTGCAGCGAACGGCCGAACAGACGGCGAGCCTGGGCGTCCAGCGCCTCGGCCCGTTGGAAGGCGTGCTCGTCGACACGCAACCCATCTCGAGTCCGCGATGCCAGCCGATAATCGGACGTGAACGCGATGCCACCGTCGGGGCAGCCGTTTGCGCACTCGCTGCAGAACAGGCAACGCCCCATGTCCAGGCGAGGTTTGCCGTCCAGGATCGTAACGGCGTCCGTCGGACAGGCTGCGGCACAGCGGCGGCAGCCGTCGCTGCAGTTGGCCGCATCGATCACGGGCAACCCCCGGAACCGATCGGGAATTTTCGGCGGTTCGCCAGCCGGGAAAGGCAGCGTGCGGTGCCCTTGTCGAAGGCGTTCAGCGAGGATGGGAAACATGTTTGTTACTCACAGATCGTGGCCGCAGTACGAAAGATTGAAGCTCTTGTTGCACACGGGAAAGTCCGAAATCGGCTCGTTGCGCAGGGCCATCGCCAACCCGATCCAATTGCGGAACGAGGGATCGACGACCTTGTAATGGGCAAAGCGTCCGTCGCCGTCGGTGATCGCGACATGGCAGATCTCGCCGCGCCAGCCTTCGACCAGGGAGACGACCAGCGATTCGGGCTGCAGGGGTCCCAAATCCCGCCGCACATCGCCGCGCGGCAGACCGCGCAGCTGTTCGACGACGAAGCGCGCCGAACGCTGGACCTCCAGCCACCGCACGTAGGCTCGAGCGAAGACGTCGCCGGTATGCCAGGTCGAGACGGGCAGCTGCGCAAAGCGGAAGAAACCCGCCGGGAAATCACGGCGCACGTCGCGGTCCACCCCGCAAGCCCGCGCTGCCAAGCCCACCATTCCCAACTCGTCGCAGACCGCGCGAGGGACCGTGCCCGTGCCGTCGAACCGAGCCATCACCGAGGGCGAGTGCCAGAGCAGGTTCACCGCGCCGGCCACATCCCGGAACGTGGCATCGACGCGGCTCTGCACTTCTTCGGATCGCTGCTGGTCGACGTCGAACGCCACACCGCCGGGCCGGACAAGGCCGCGTCCAAAGCGGCTGCCGCAGAGCACGGCCGATGTGTTCAGGAAATCGCCGCGCAGCCGCCCGCAGTAGGCGGACGTGGGCAAGAAGCCGATATCGACCGCCAACGCGCCCAGGTCACCCGTGTGATTCGCCAGCCGCTCCAGTTCCAAGGCGACGGCCCGCAACGCCTGGGCGCGCAGCGAGGCTGCTCGGCCGGCCAGCGCCTCGATGGCTTGGCAGTAGGCGGTACTGTGTCCGATCGTCGTGTCCCCGGCGAGCGTTTCCATAGAGCCGATCGTGCGTTTGTCCGGACCGCCCACCAATCGCCGCTCGATCCCGCGGTGCTGGTAGCCCAGTTCGATCTCCAGGTGGAAAACCTGTTCGCCCAGGCATTGAAAGCGGAAATGGCCCGGCTCGATGATGCCCGCGTGGACCGGGCCCACCGCCACTTCGTGAACTTGCTGCCCCGCCACTCGGAAATAGTCCGTCACGCCCGGTGCGATCGCCTCGCCCGGCTTGCGATCCCAGGCATCACGCCCGGCGCAATACGAGGGATGAAAGCGGATCGGCTTGAGCCACGGATGGCCCTCCGGCTTGACGCCCCACTGTTCGGCGATTTCGCGCTCGAACCAATGCGCAGCCGGACAGGCCGGGGTCAGCGATGGATAGCGGTCGGAGACATCGGTGGCAAAGACGCGGAGCGTGGCGGTCGTCGTCTCGCCGGTGACCGCATATAGCCGCACCGTCTGCGCCGTGCGGGCTTGGCCGAACAGGGTCGACAACTGGCAGCCGCTGCGCAGTTGCGCCGCCAACTCCTGTTCAAATGCCTCGCCCGCCAGCACCGGGATGTCGGCCAGTGCGACCGGCTGGCAGTTTGACGCGCAGCAGTGGTTGATGCTCATCGTGGCAAAGGCTCCAGTGCGGTGGCGACGGTGGCGATCGGAGTGGCGACCGCCTGGAAACCGCCGGCCGCCTCGTCCAATACGTTGCCGAGCCAAGTCGGAATCCATAATCCCAGGGTCAGGGTCAGCGCCAGCAGCGCGGCCGACGGGCCGATCGACCACAGCGGCTCGCCGCGTTTCTGCGTCTGGGGCTGTCCCCCGTTCAACGCTTCTCCCTGCGTCATCGGCAGCACCAGATTGGCCATCGCGATGAAGATCAGTCCTAACAGGATCAGGTACAGGACGGCGACCACATAGTGCTGCTGGTCCAGAGCCGCCTTGAGGATCGTGAATTCACTGAGGAACATGCCGAACGGAGGCGAACCGGTGATGGCCAGGAAACCGGCCAGCCACAGGACGCCGGTGATCGGCAGGACTTGCCGGATGCCCCGCACGTCGCGAGTGGACTTGGTGGCATAGGCCGCCAGGATGTTGCCGGCGACCAGGAACAGGGCCGCTTTGGTCAGCGAATGGTTGACCGCGTGCAGCAGCGAACCGAACACGCCCACGCCGCCCAAGCCCACGCCCAGCGCTAGGATGCCCATGTGCTCGACACTCGAATAGGCCAGCATCCGCTTGAAATCCGCTTGCCGCAGCAGGAACACGGCGGCCACCAGCACCGACACCAGGCCGAACAGGATCAACAGCGGCCGGCTGAAATCGCCGTGCCCCGCGGCGACGCACAACTGGTGCAGCCGCAGGATGCCCAAGAACGCACAGTTCAACAAAGCCCCGGACAGCAGCGCAGAGACCGGCGAAGGCGACTCGCTGTGGGCATCGGGCAACCACGTGTGCATGGGCGCCAGGCCCATCTTCGTCCCGTAGCCGACCAGAAAGAACAGGAAGGCCACCTTGAGCCAAGGGCCGTGCAATTGCGAAGCGTGCTGCTGCAAGCTGTACACGATCAGCGCCGCGTGGCCGGTCCGAGCATTGGAGGCCGCCACGGCCAAGAGAAAGTTCCCCAGCAACGCCAACGCGATCCCCACCGAACAGATCAGCAAGTACTTCCACGTCGCCTCGAGCGAACGGTGATGGCGATGGAAATAGATCAGCGGAGCGGTGGCCAGGGTGGTCGCTTCCACACCGACCCACAACAGGCCAAAGTGCTGGCTTAACGTGACCAACGTCATCGCCGCCAAGAACATCAGCAAGCAGCCGACGAAAACGGCCTCCGGTTCATTGAAGAACAAAAACCCTTCTTCGATGTCCACGTGCCGCGATTGCTGCTCGTCGCGCAGATAGCCCCCGCTGTAGACGGCGGCGGCAAAGAACAGCACGCTGGCGATGGTCAGGAACAACAGCCCCACGGCGTCCACGCCCAGCCAACCGTGCGGCGAGACCACCGGCCGCTGCCACCACAGCCAGCCGGTCAGCGACAAATGGGCCGTCGCCGCCAGCAGCAGGATCGCCCGCCGCCCGCGGCGCGAGTTCCAGGCAAAGACGCAGCAGCCCGCCACGGCCGGCGTGAGTATCAAAGCCAAGAGGACGCTCATAACGGTTCTTTTCTTCCTCTCTCAGTCCCGCAACTCCGACAGTTTCTCGACGTCGATGTGATCGAACTCGCGGGCGATGTGGAACACGGCGATCCCCATCACGAACACGGCCACAAAAACGTCCAACAGGATGCCCATCTCGACCAACAGCGGCTCCTGGTGGGCCAAGGCCAGGCCGAACACAAAGACGCCGTTTTCCAGGACCAGATAACCCAGCACCTGCATCAAGGCTTGCCGCCGCGTGACGATCACGAACAAGCCGCTCAGCAACAAGGCCACGGCCACCGGCAGCGCCAAGCGGGAAACGAGAGGCACCGTCGGCGGCAGCTCGAATCGTGAGCCGAGCCAGAACGAGAAGACGATCAACAACGCTCCCAGCGCGGTCGATGCGGATGGCCCGACGACCGGCGAAACCTCCCGCTGGGCGTTGGCCGCTTGCAGCGTCCGCATCAGCCACCAGGGAAAGACGATGCCCTTCAAGGCAAAACTGCCCACCGCGATCACCAACAACGGCAGCGTGAGTCCGTGACCGCTGATGAATAGCGGCAGCAAACCCAGCATCATGCCTTGGATGGCCACCGTCCGAATGCTCGTCCGGATCCGGCTCATGCCCAACAGGGCCAGATTCGTGAGCATCACCACTACCAGAATGAACTCGCTGATCGAAGATGGCATGGTTGTATTGATTCTGGACTGCGGATTTCCAAATTCGGATCTCACGACGGTTGAGTTCAGCAAGTCGGCGTTAGGTGTGAGCTTCGAGCACCAAGGCGAGCACGGCCAGCACGCCGGCTCCGACGAGCAACTGGGGCACTCGCACCAGCCGCAAGCGGGCCATGCTGGACTCGACCACGCCCACCACGACGGCCAACGCCAACACACTGCCCAGCGAAACGGCCAGATCCAACCACGGTTGGGACATGCGGGGGACCACCACGCTGACGATCAAGGCCGACAACAGCCACAGCTTGAGCGCCGCTCCGTACAGGATGAAGGCGAAATCGGGACCGCTGTGGTCCAGCACCATCACCTCGTGAATCATCGTCAACTCCAAATGCGTATTCGGGTCGTCGACCGGGATTCGCGAGCACTCGGCCAGCAAGACCAGAAACAGAGCCACGGCGACAAACAGCAGGACCAAACCCGCATCCTGCCAAAGTGCGCCGCTGACGTGCTGGTGCATCCCGGTCAAATCGAACCAGTTCGCGTTGCCGACGGACGCCTTGGCCACGGCCACCAGTCCCAACAGCAGCGGCGGTTCGGCCAACGTCGCGAAAAAAACCTCGCGGCTGCCGCCCATCCCCTCGAAGGACGACCCGGCGTCCAAGGCCGCCGCGACGGTAAAGAACCTCGCCAGTCCCAACAAGTACGCAAACAACACCAGGTCGCCGGCAAAGTGGAACGGCGCGCCCCAAGGCCCCAAGGGCACCAGCAGCGCCGCCGCGACGGTTGCGGCCAGCGTCACGATCGGCCCGGCTCGGAACACCCACGATGTGGTGCGGCTGTACACGGCGCCTTTGCCCAGCAGCTTGCGAAGGTCGTGGTACGGCTGCAGCATCGGCGGCCCGCAGCGTCCGCCGACAACGGCCTTGGTGCGGTTGATCAGGCCCAGCAGCAACGGCGCAAACAACAACGCGAAAACGGCTGGAAGAATGCCCGAAAGCCCGGCGAGTTCAAACACGTTCCGACTCCCAACGATTCTCCAGAAGCGATCTCAAATCTCAAATCTCAAATCTCAAATCTCAAACAGGGGACGTAGCTCATTTTCTAAAGAGAGCTACGTCCCCATACTGTTCGCCCAAGACTGTTTGGCACGAGGGTTGCCACCGGCAGGCAGCCTCGACGCTTGCCGTCGAGTGCTTGAGGAAAACGGGCCACGAGGGCAACGCACAGAACGCAAGCCTTGATCCTCGCCGCTCGTCGGCGAGTGCTTCAGGCTAATTGGCGGTATTACCATCTCAGCCATCGATCCTGAATCTCCCGACGGCAAGCGTCAGGGATCAGCGTTGTTCGGGGCGGCCGCTTGTTCGTGGCCACGTAACCTGAACTACTCGCCGACAAGCGGCGAGGATACCCTTTCGCAAGAATCGTGCCGAACAGTATTGGTTGCGTCTCCTTTTTCATAATCCAAACTGCCAAACCAGCAGAGCGACCAGCGTCAAGGCGATGTACAACACGTAAAAATTGAGCCGCCCGTGCTGCAGCCAGTTCAGCTTGGACAAGACCCAACAGATCCCGTCGTACGACCGCGAGAACAAGCCGCTGAGGAATACGTCCTCGTGGTGCGTGCTGGCCGATGCCTGGTCGGGAAACAAGCCGCTGGGCTCGTGAAACTGCTTGCGAACGCGGAGCACCGGGGCGAAGAAATCGGTGATCGGCTGGACAAACGACGTCGCGGTGTACTGCATCCGCGCCGCCGGCGCCGCATAGCCGCAATCCCAGGTCACCGTGTCCCGTACCTCGCGGGAGCGCAGCAGCCCCATTCGCAACGCCGCCAGCAACACGATCAGTCCAATCAAGACCGCCCCCACCATCAGCACCGCGTTCAACGGGCTCAGCGCCGGGGCAAGACTGTCGGCGATCACCTCGGCCGGCTGGTCCAACACGATCGCCAGCGCCGGCCCCACAGCGGCCAGCAGTGGTCCTACGGCTCCAGCGGCAAGAGGGCAACCGGCGGCCAGTACCAGCATCGGTCCGACCATCCGCCAGCCGGGAGCGCGAGCCTCGGCCGCTGCCTTGGTCCGCGGCTCGCCCAGAAACGCAATCCCCACCACCTTGGTAAAGCAGGCCGCCGCCAAACCGCCGATCAACGCCAGCCCGCCGATGGTGGCCAACGCCAAAACGCTGCCCGCCGACGTGGACAGCGACGTCTCCCGAAACGCCTGGAAGGCTCCCAAATAGATCAGGAACTCGCTGACAAATCCATTCAGCGGCGGCAGACCGCAGATGGCCACGGCACCCGCGAAAAAGGCAGCGCCGGTCAAGGGCATGCGTTTCAGCAGACCGCCCAGCCGGTCCAGCTGCAAGGTGCCCGCGCCGTGCAAAACCGCGCCGGCGCCCAGGAACAGCAGCCCTTTGAAAATCGCATGATTGAGCACGTGCAGCAGGCCCCCGCCGAACCCCAACACGGCCAACGCGGGCGAGCCGGCGTGCAGTCCCAACAGTCCTACGCCCAGCCCCAACGCAATGATCCCGATGTTCTCGACGCTGCTGTACGCGAGCAGCCGTTTCAAATCGTGCTGCGCCAACGCGAACAGCACTCCCAACACGCCGGAACTCAGCCCGATCGCAACCAGCAGCCACCCCCACCATGCCGGCGGCGGCCCGAGGAACGTCAACGCCCGCAGCAAACCGTAGATGCCCGTCTTGATCATCACGCCGGACATCAAGGCCGAAACGTGGCTGGGCGCCGCCGGGTGCGCTTCGGGAAGCCAAACGTGCAGCGGCATAAAACCGGCCTTGGCGCCAAAGCCAACCAGCGCCAGCAGGAACAGCACGCCCGCCAGCGTGTCGCTCATGCTCGCCGCCGCCTGGGGCCTCGCCAAAGCTGCCAGCAAGGAGAAATCTAGCGAACCGGCGTGCGAGGCCAACAGGGCGAAAAACAGCAGCAGACAGGCGGCTCCCAGGTGCGAGGCGATCAGGTAGATCCGGCCGGCCTCGCGCACACGCTGCTGCTCGTCCTCGAACGTGACCAGGAAGTAGGACGCCAAAGCCATGCCTTCCCAAGCCACCAAAAACAGCATGCCATTGCGAGCCGCCACGACCAACACCATGGCCGCCACGAGCAGATTGTAGAACAGCCAAGGCGGTCCCAACGATTTGCGATCAGCGTAATGGGCCAGGTAGCCCGCTCCGTACACCGCTGCCAGGATCGCCAAGCCCAAAATGGCCGCGGCAAACCAGGCGGACAGCGGGTCCAGCCCGACGGTAAACGAGCCCAACGGCACGCTCCAAGCCCACGACAGCTCTGGTAACGATCGTCCCGAAACCAGCACGCCGAGGACGGGCAGCAAGGCGATCCCGCTGCCTGCCACCGCAGAACCGGCGCCGATGGCATTGGCCCAACGGGACCAGCGGCCGAGGAACAGCGCCAGCAGTCCGCCGCCGCTCAGCACGGCCAGTCCCAGCAGCAATGGGCCCATCAGACCGTTTCCTCCCGGCGTAACGCGGCGACGATCTCCGCGGCAGCCGGACGTCGTGCCAGGACTTGACGAAACGCGTCGCCGCGCAACGCGGAAGCCAGGCGGGCCAGCAGCCGGAGATGCTCGTGGACCGTGCGGCAAACCATCAGAAATAGCGTGTCCACCGGCTTGCCGTCCGGGGCGCCAAAATCGTGGGCCTGGGCGAGAAAACACAGCCGCACGGCGGATTGGGGCAAGGCCAACACCAGCGGACAACGCGGATGCGGGATGGCGACCCCGTCACCCACCGCCGTCGTCCCCAGCCGCTCACGCGCCAGAAACAGTTCCAGCAAGGCCTCGCGGTCGGCATCGTGCGGCAGTGGCAGCCCCTGCAAGGCGGCCCCCAGCACCTCGCCGAGGTCGCTGCCGGCCACCCCATACGCGACACCGCCACAGGCCAACGCATCGGCAAGCTCCGATTCGGCAGCCGGATCGCTACCCCCGGGCCGCAAAATGGCCGACGGAATCGCCAGCTTGTGGAGCGTGGCCCACTCCAGCAGCTCTTCCCGATTAAAGTGGTACTGCGAATCGACTTCGGAAGCCGGCAGATTGTCCTCGCGAACCCAGCGCGAGACCGTCCCGGCAGAAACGGCAAACAACCTGGTTACGTCGGCAATCGTCAACTGCATCGAGAACACACCCTTCAGCCAGTAGCTGAGTCAGTCGCCATTCTCACAAGTGCAATCCTGGATCCTACGCATCCAGCAGCTGGAAAAAACGCTGGACCGTCTCGGCCGACCGGCAGCCACGCAACTGCAGCCGCAAACTCTTGTCCTTGCCGATCGCGGTAATCCTTCCCAGCACATCAAAATACTCCTTCGTGACACTCTCCGGCGCCAACAACAGAAAGACCCCGTAGACCGGCGATCCGTCGAGCGAGTCAAACTCGATGCCGCCCCGATGCAACAGCAACGCGCCCAGCAGCCTGTCAGTCAACCGTGTACGGATATGGGGAAAAGCAACTCCGTTGCCCAGCGCCGTCGTTCCCAGCGTTTCCCGCGTCATGATCGCCTGCACCAGGTTCTGCTCCTCCCCTGCGGGAATCGCTGCGAGCGTGACCAAACGCCGGACCAACGTCGTGATCGCCGCCTCCTTCGAAGTGTTGTCGAGCCCCATCACCACGGCTTCCGGCGGGAAGATGCGCGCCAGTTCGATCGTCCGCTGGGCCACGTTGGTTGCCGTCATCCGCAATACTCCCGTTCTGGGATCCGCGAGACCCGCCGGATTCGCCCTGTGAGGATACTCTGCCACACGATCGCAATCGTATCGCTTTGCAAGCGGCGTGCCGCAAACGGAAAGCCGAACTCGCCGCGGACTGCAATTGCCGTCTTGGCAAAGACTTACGCACAAGCGTGGGCGAAGACTGCCGCTCGCGCAGCTGCCGCAGGCGACAGATCCGGCCGGACAGATCCGCGGCGGTCTGCAATGAATTGCAGATTCGCGCGCGAGTCTTGCACGGCGCCGTGCGGCTCACAATCCCCGGGCGCACAACACGGGGCATTGGGAAGACATGCTCGTCTACGGTACACTGCACGCATGCTGTGTTTCGTCAGCCGTTTCCGGGAAAGAAAACCGCCTGTTCGAGGAAAACCGTGTTTCGAGTCAAACATTCGGAGGAACGCCCGCTGGGGCAGCTTGCCACAGGCGCCGTCTTAGGTGCGGTGATCCTGGCACTGCTGCTGAATTGCGGCTCGCTGCTGCTGGTCGCGCGCCACTACCGCCTGCTGTGCCGTGTGGCCGAAGCCTCGCAGCCGGTCGCGGCGTCGAGCGTCGAGTCGCTGCGCGGCGAAGTTCTGCTCCAAATGATGTTTGCCGTCGTTGTGTCCTTGGCGTTGGCCAGCGGTGCGGTCACGCTCGTTTGGTTCCGGCGGCGGGATTTCGCCAGCCAGCGGACGCTTCGCGATGTCAAATCGCTGGCTTACAACATCTTGGCGAGCATGGATCAAGGGGTGATTACGATCGACCGCCAGGGCACGATCACCAGTATCAACTCGGCGGCGATCCGGCTGCTGGGCGTGGACGCTGAGTGTACCGGCCAGCCCCTGTCGCAGGTCTGTGCCTCGGGGCCGCACTTGATGGAACTGGCCCAGCACCTGGCCGAGCGGAAGCAGCCGATCCGAGATCAGGACTTTACCGTCGAACGCAGCGGCCGAACCCTGCGATACCGGGCCGACGCGCATTTTCTGAACGATGTGGCACGCCGACCCTTGGGCTGTGTGTTCTTGCTGCGCGATGTGACGGAGCGCGTATTGCTGGAGGAACGCATGACACGTATGGAGCGGTTCATCAGCTTGGGGACGCTGGCCTCGGGATTGCACCACGAACTGAAGAACCCGTTGACCGCGTTGAGCCTGCATATCCAGCTGCTCGATGAACGTCTTCGCGATCCAGCCGCGGCCGAATCGGTCGACGATCTGCTCGGCGTCCTGAAAACGGAAGTGCATCGGCTGAATGGCGTGCTGGAGGGCTTCCGCAGTTTTGCCAGTCTGCAGCGGCTGAACATCCAAACGCTGGACGTTCTCACGGTGCTTGACGAGACCGCTCGATTGATCGCGCCGCAGGCGGCCGGCCAAAACGTCCGGATCACCGTCTCGCGGCCCGAAGCGGAACTTCTCCAGGTGTCGTTGGATTCCCAGAAATTCCAGCAGGCCGTGTTGAACCTGATGATCAACGCCCTGGAAGCCATGCCCAGCGGTGGAACGTTGTCGTTGCGCGCTTTCCAGGCAGACAAGCGGCTGGTCGTCGAAGTCTCCGATACGGGAGCGGGAATCCCGCCGGAGGTGCGAAAGGACCTGTTCCAGCCGTACTTCTCCACGAAATCCCAAGGCACGGGCATGGGATTGGCACTGACCGAAAAGCTGATCGGCCAGCACGGCGGGCAAGTCGATTACGAGAGCACCGCGCAGGGCACGACGTTTCGCATCACCGTGCCCTTGGAACCCCCGCGAGACGAAGCATGACGCAGAACGGTTTCCGCATCTTGATCGTCGATGACGAACCGAACATTCGCAGCGGCCTGGCCAAAGGGCTCTCGGGCGAAGCCGACCAACTGTGCACGGCGGCGGACGCCGAACAAGCCCTGGCAATGTTCCGGCAGTACGGCCATCAAGTGGTCATCACGGACCTGAAGATGCCGGGACGGCTGTCCGGCATCGACTTGCTCCGCGAGATCAAGCAGACGCGGCCCGAGACCGTGGTCCTGGTGATCACCGCCCACGGCACGATCGAGACGGCGGTCGAGGCGATGCGTCAGGGGGCACACGACTTTGTCGCCAAGCCGGTGGACCTGAACATGCTGCGGCTGCAAGTTCGCAACGCCTTGGAGCACTACCGCCTGGTCGAAGAGAACCGGCGACTGCGGGAGCGGCTCAGCGCGATGGGCGAGATTCCCGACATGGTGGGCCGCAGCGCCGCCATGCAGCATGTGTTCGATCGCATCCGTCAGGTGGCCAACGCCGACGTGTCCGTCCTGGTCCAGGGCGAGAGCGGCACGGGAAAGGAACTCGTGGCCCGAGCGATTCACAACTTGAGCGTCCGGAAGATCCGCCCGTTCATCGCCGCCAATGTCGCCGCGCTGCCCGAATCCCTGGTGGAAAGCGAATTGTTCGGCTACGAAAAGGGAGCCTTTAGCGGAGCGGTGCGGCAGAAGCCCGGCTGGTTCGAAATGGCCAACGGAGGCACGCTGTTTCTGGACGAGATCGGAGAAATGCCCCCCAAGACCCAGGTCGACCTGTTGCGGTTGCTGGAACAGCGGGAACTCCGCCGCCTGGGCGGCGAGTCCCTGATCCCGATCGACGTGCGGCTGATCGCGGCCACCAACCGGGATCTGGACGAGCTGGTGACCGAAGGCCGATTTCGGCAGGATCTGTATTATCGGATGAACGTCGTTCCCTTGCGGATTCCTCCCTTGCGCGAGCGGCGCGACGACATCCCGCTGCTGGTCGAGCACTTCTTGCAACAGGCCCAACAGCGACATGGCCGCCAGTCCCGCCGCATCGCGCCGGCCGCGATGCGCAGACTGTGCGATTACGCCTGGCCGGGCAACGTGCGCCAACTGCGAAACCTGATGGAACGGCTGGTCGTGACCGTGGAAAGCCCGACCGTCCACGCCGAGGACCTGCCCCAGGAGTTCCTCGCCGTGCCGCGCACAGGCGCCAGCAGCTTGGAGGAAGCGGTCCAACAGGCCGAGAAGCAAGCCATCTTGGCGGCGCTGGCAAATTGCAATCAGCACCGCGAGCGGACCGCGCAATTGCTGGGAGTCAGCGTGCGGACGTTGCACTACAAGATGAACCGCTACGCGCTGCAGTAGGCCCCGAGCGCAGCGGGGGTTTCCACCGTGCGGCAGCACCGCTGTCTGCAGAACCCTGCCGGCGTCTGCAATTCTTTGCACCTTTTTGCGCGCCGTACGTAATTTGTGGCGCTAATTGATCAGCCGAATCGTCAACGGATAGCGATAGTATTCACCTTCGTTGGCCTTGATGGCCGCGATGATCGTCATCACCACGCTGAAGATAATGACGGCAATCAGCAAGGGGATCCCGATGATCACGAAACACAAGGCGATTGCCACAGCGGCCCAGATCATGATGCTGATCTGAAAATTCAGCGCCTCCTTGCCTTGATCGTCCACAAAGGCGTATTGGTCCTTTTTGATCAACCAGATCACCAGCGGGCCGATGATGTTGCCAAAGGGCACAATATAGCCGGCAAAGCCGCTCAAGTGGCACAACATCGCCCACATGCGTTCGTCGCTGCTGGCGGTCGACGGTTTGTCGCTAAACGGTGCGTCGCTCATACGAAACCTCCGAAGTGTCAATTCGTGCGTTCGGTTGTCCTCGAAATGAGGGCCGAACCCAGTTTTCCCAACGTTGCGCACGGCGCAGTACAGTCTAGCGCGCAACGAGTGATTCGTCCAAGTCCCTTTTCGTCGCGGCGGGTCGGATCTTGGACGACCGGCGAAAAACGTTTGCCGCAGATGCCCGTCGGCGTGTTCGCGGGACTCTCCCCGGAGTCCCGGGGCGAGGGAGCGATTTCGTGGCACGTCCCTACAGCACCTTCCGCTGCTTGGACGAAAGGTAGGCTTTGTCGGTCAGTTCGGCGATCCGCACGGCGTTCTTGCCGTCGTTCAGTACGGGCGGGCGGCGCTGGAGGATGCAGTCCGCAAAGTACTCGCATTCGGCGGTGTAGGGATTGATCTTGGGGAACGGCGTCTTCTGGAACTTGCGAGCGACGTCCTTGCTTTGCTGCGCATCGTAGTCGGCCGTCCCGGTCGATTCCAAAACCTCGAGCACGCCGCCGACGCTCTGGCCGATGGTGCCTTCGGTCAACACGGCGCCTTGCGAGCCGTAGATCTCCAACCGCGTCCGGCTGGCGGCGTCCGGGATGCAGTAGAAGCAATCGACGGTCGCCTGTGCCCCCGACTTGAACTCCAACAGCGTCGTCGAGGCGTCGTCCGATTTGTAGTCCTGGACCAGTGTGTTGACCGTCGCCACGACCCGCCGCACGGGCCCGGCGTACCAGGCCAACAGGTCGTACAAATGCGTGGCCATGTCGATCAGCGCTCCGCCGCCGCCCAGCTTGGGATCCTGACGCCACGCGCCTTCCATCGGGGGATACCAGCACGACAGTTGAGCCCGCATGTAGACGATCTTGCCCAAGCGGCCTTCGTCGATCAGCTGCTTGATGACGGCGTGCGCGCCGTGGAACTTCATCATGTAGCCTTCCTGCAGGTACACCTTGGCCTGCTTGCAGACGGCGACCGCGTCCTTGGTCTGGGCCAAGGTCATCGTCAGCGGTTTTTCGCACAGGATGTGCTTGCCGGCCGCCGCCGCCATTTGAATCTGTTTCAGGTGGCAATGGACCGGCGAGGCGATGTATACGGCTTCGACCTCCGGATCGGCCAGCAACTCCGCTTCGCTCGTATACGCCTTGGCCACTTTGAACCCGGCGGCCACCTGCTCGACGCCGACCGGGTCCATCACGGCCACCAAGCGGCAGTTCTTGGCTTTCAACATGCCGGGAATGGTCCTGCGATAGGCAATCCCGCCGGCGCCGATCACGCCGAAATTGACGCTGTTCTTGGTCATCATCAATGCTCCTGTAGGGGAAAGGTGTTCAAAACAGCCGTTGCAGCTGGGCCGCCGCCGCGTCGGCTAATCGCTCTCCTGCACCGGGGGCGTACAAGGTACTGCCCACCGTGACTTCGTAACCGCCCTGCGCAAACGACTCGCGCGTGGGCAGATAACCGATCGCGTCGTTGGCCAGTTCCACGACCAGTGTGTGCGAGGTGGGCGAGCGGCGTTTCAGTTCCAAGCCGAACTCGCAAAACACTTCGCCCGGCAATCCGACCACCGCCATGTCGCCCACGCGGATCGTCATCACCTCGACATGGTCCGGCTCGTGCTGGACGGCGTGCATCTGCAAACGCAAATCGGCAAAGAACGCTTCCGGCAGCCCGTCCACTTGACCTGGCAACGGTTGCTTCCGCAAATCGTCCAGCAGGCGTCGGCAGCGGTCGTACTCGTCCGGCGAAACGGGCATCCGCTCCAGCACCACCATGTCGGTGGCGACGGCGATATCGTCGCCCGCCAAGGGCACGCGCGTGCGGATGGCTTGAGCGGCTGCGGCGGCCAGCATGTAGCCCACGCGTTCGATCATGCCGTACCCGCGGCCCTGCTGCTGGTTGTGATAATCGACGTGATTGACGTTCCCACAGCAGCCGTTCAGAAACAGCGTCAGGAAGTCGTCACCCTGGATCCGGCGCAGTGCCGCCGACAGCTGGCCGGGAAAATCGGCCGAGTACAGCCAGTTGTCGCCCGCCAGGACGGCCGGATGCAGGCCGAAATTCACGGCGGCGGCGACCGGGCCGGTCGCCGACTCGATCACCAGGCAGCCCACTTGCGAATCGGTCGGTCCCCATGCCGATTCCACCTGACCGGGATCGAAACCGGGCGCGAGCGCCTCCCAGTTCATCTGCGTCGTACCGTCCTTGCGCCGCAAACGCCGGTTGAACGACAAGCGGTCCTCGTGCGCATGGCCAAAGCTCAGCTGAGCCTCGGTCGCATTCCGTTCGGCCTGGGCCACGGCCGCAGCCGCTGTGACCAGCATCGCTTCGGCCGCCGCGCGATACGGCCGGTAGTCCAAGCCGAACAGGAACCGATCGTGCGGCGCGGGCCCGCTGTGCGTGTGGGTGGCGTGGACCAGCACGTGTTCCGGCGGCACGCGGGCCGTGCGGCCGATCGTGTCACGGATCAGCGCCACGTTGCGGCGGTCCAGCATGCAGACGTCGACCGCCAGGAGGGCTGCCTTGGTACCCCGCCGGTCCTCGAACACGATCGCCTTGGCCGTCAGCGGATCGTGGCTGCCGCGGGCCAGATAGTCGTCGCGAAAATTGCCCATCAAGGGCAACCCCGGCGGCGGCGTGATCTCGACCGCGGCGACTCCCACACGCATCTCGGACATGACGGGGGACTCCTTCCGCCAACAAACTCAATCAAATCGTCTCCGGCAACTCGTACGGCTTGCGGCGCGGGCGATCCAAGTACTGGTTGGCGTCCGGATCGTCAGGAAAGATCTCCCGGACGGGATCCCAGCGGAGCCGGCGGCCAGCCCAGCGGGCAATGTTGCCCAGGTGACAAACGGTGGTCGAACGATGGCCGATCTCGACGTCCGCGATGGGCTTGGCGCGGGTCTTGAGGCACTCGATCCAGTTGCCGACGTGGTTCCGGTCGCCGCCCTTGGCCTGCTTGTTGATCTCCTCGGCGATCTCCGGAGGATTGGTGTTCACCCGGCCGCGAGACAGATCCATCTTGCCGTGTTCGCCGAAAAAGATCCCGCCGCCGCCGCTGCCGTTGTCGAGCTTGACGACGACCCCGTTGGCATAGCGGTAGTAGATCATCGGCACCTGGCAGACCTTGTCGCCGCGGGCCCGCGACTCGGGCTCCGTATAGGTGGGCGGATTGAACTTGCCGCCCTCGGTCCAGATCTCGACGGGTCCGCTGTCATCCATTCCCAAGGCGCATTGGATCTGGTCCAGGCCGTGGGCGCCCCAACCGGTCATCTCGCCGCCGGAATACGGCCGGAAGGACAGCCAGCCGGGATTGGCGCGGGGGCCGAACAGATCCTTGTGATACGGGACCAGCGGCGCCGGACCGCACCACATGTCCCAGTCCAGCCCCTCGGGCACCGCTTCGCCCGGCAACGCGCATTCCCACGGACTGGGATAGTTACAGCCGACGACCTCCTTGATCTTGCCCAACTTGCCCGAGCGGAGGTACTCGCAGGAGATATCGTTCACGGCTTGCGAACGCTGCTGGCTGCCGACCTGGAACACCCGCTGGTACTTGCGCGCCGCCTCGACCATCAGGCGGCCTTCGCGAATCGTCAGACTCAGGGCCTTTTCGGCATACACGTCCTTGCCGGCCTGACAGGCGTGAATCGCCACCAAAGCTCGCCAATGATCCGGCGTGGCGGTCACGATCGCGTCGAGGTCCTTGCGTTCCAACAGCTTGCGATAATCTTGATAGGGCGTACCGCCCAGGCGCTTGCAGGTGGTTTCGGCCCGAGGCAGGAGCACGTCCGCGATCCCGATGAACTGGCATTCCTTGAATGCCAGCGCGCCTTGCAGCACCCCGCTGCCTTGGCGGCCGATGCCAATTCCGCCGATTCCGATGCGGTCGTTGGCGCCCGGCTGGCCGTCGGCGGCCAGCACGCCGCTGGGAATCAGGTACGGCATGGCGAAACCCGCGGCGCCGGCCAAGGCGCTGCGGCGGAGGAACTCGCGGCGAGAAGGGGTTGCATGGTTCGGCATCGAGAAGGGTCCTTTGTTTCAAGAGGATCGGCAAGCGGGGCGGCTACGGCGGCCGCATGGCCTTTATGATGATGGAAATGCCCGCAAAGCTCAAGTACCTTGGGAACGAGCCGGGTGGGCCTCGCGTGGGAAAGGCGATCACGCGCCCGCCTGCTCTGGCAAGAATCCGCCAGGCGTACTTGACATCGGAGTCCAACGTCCAGGACAATTTCGACCGAGGGGGCAACTGGGCGGAAACGTGGATCTGGCGTTGGATCGCGCCGTCTTGCCCGCACGCAAGCCTTTGCTGCAACGAGCCGTAGGTCATGATTCTATCCGGTCAAGAGATTCGCAAGCACCTGGGCGGCAAGATCGTGATCGATCCGTTCCAGGAACGCCATCTGAATCCGAACAGCTGCAACTTGACACTGCACAACGAGTTGCTGACCTACGAAGAGGTGGTGCTGGACATGCGCGAGCAGAACCGCGTCCGGCGGCTCAAAATCCCGGACGAAGGTTTGGTGCTGAACCCGTCCCAGCTGTACTTGGGCAGAACGGTGGAACGTACCGAGACGCGCGACTTGGTGCCCATGATCGAAGGCCGCTCGTCCATCGGCCGGTTGGGCCTGTTCGTCCACGTAACCGCCGGTTTTGGCGACGTGGGGTTCTGCGGCTACTGGACGCTGGAAATGTTCGCCGTCCAGCCGGTGCGGATCTATCCAGGGGTCGCGATTTGCCAAATCATCTATCACCAACTGGACGGCGAGTATCGCGCTTACGACAGCGACAAGTACCAGCACAACCACGACATTCAGCCCAGCATGCTGTACAAGGAATTGAATCCGGGCGCCGCCCAGCGGGACCCGCAATTGCAGCTTCCCTTCGGCGACCAGGCATCCAGTTGACTGGCCGTTGAGCCACGATTATCTTGGCGGATTGGACGGGGGCAGCCTGGTCTGTAAGAACGCGATCAAGTTCTCCAGGTCGTCCGAACCAAGTCGCACGGTCCGATTTCGGACCTCTAATTCTGCGCACGCGAATCCCCACAGATTGTATGTGTAGCCGCGACCGGGAATCCAGTGGATGCCCCAGCCATCTATCCAAGACGTGCGCCCCGGCTTGACTCGCGCGATGTCTGTGTAAGCGATCCGCGTTCGGAAAACGGGTAACGGTCCGTAGCGAATCGCCAGCGACGAGCCTTCGTCGCGGATCGTCAAGCGTTGAAAACAGAAACCGATTGCCACCACGAGGGCGGTTGTGCCGAACAGGATCAACGCGGTAAGAACCTGGCCGCGATTCAGCCAAGCCATCGTCAGCAGGAAGACGCCGGGGGGATACAAGAACCAGTGCAGCGACGCCCGTTGGGTGTGTTCGTACGCGTTCACCTCGGTTGGCCTCCACATGTCGGAATGATACGGCCCATTGTCTTTGCTTCCGTGGCACGTTGCAAGTGGCGACCGGAGATCGTCGGGTTTTGCCGAGCTTTGGCAGGTGCTAGCTGGCATGATGCCGAGCCGGCGATTCTTGATACCGCGAAAGCCGCGAAACTTGCCAAATCATCCAGGCTAAAGTCCCAGCCGTGCAACGCCCGATCCAAGGAAAGATGAAGGGCACAAGAATGGACGAAACCGCAGCGTGGGACCAACAGAGCACCCCTGGCGGAGCGTTCGGCGCCGCCATCTCGCGATCCTCCTCGGCCGCGCTGCCCCTGCCCCGGCTCGCGCTCCGCGCCGAACTGCCCGTCGCAGCGGCCAACGATGCCCAGCCCGATGCGTCGCACCCTCGACCCGAGGTGACCCCGTGGGATCTGCAGATCCCCGTGTCCCCCTTCAATACCGGCTGGAACGTCGCTCTTGCCCGCCCGCCGAAAATCGTCGTCGAAGGCTTGGCGTTCGATGGCCAGTCGCCGAAGATCCTGTCTGTCCAGTTTCGCAGAACGCCCATCAAGACGTTCAGTTTCCTGTTTCCCGAGGCGCCAGCCTGGAGCCAGAACCAGGTGGCGAAAAAGCCTGACGCCCGTCCGGCGGCGGCCGATCCGCAACAGGCGGAACCGCGGGAGCGGAACGTCACCCGCATCGCGCCACCGGAGGACGTCATCAAGCTGCAGGACCGGCTGTATTACGTGCTGCAACCGTCCCTGGAATCGATCGTCTCGGCCAACTCGCTGGAATTCCCCTTCGAGCCGTTTCCGTACCAGTTGCAAGGGATCGCGTTCCTGTACTCTCGCTATACGGCGATCCTGGCGGACGAGATGGGACTGGGCAAGACGATGCAGGCCATCAGCACGATTCGGCTGCTGCTGTACGCGGGCGAAGTCCGCAATGTGCTGCTGATCTGCCCCAAACCGCTGGTCACGAATTGGCGCCGCGAGTTTCAGCTGTGGGCCCCGGAAATCCCGCTGGCGATCATCGAAGGCGATCGCGTCCGCCGCGAGTGGCAGTGGCGGCAAACGCAAACGCCGGTCAAGATCGCCAATTACGAACTGCTGATGCGGGACCGCGACGTGATCGTCGATCCGGAACTGCACTTCGACTTGGTCGTCCTGGATGAAGCGCAGCGGATCAAGAATCGGTCCAGCACGACCAGCCAGGTTGCCCGCGCCATCTCGCGGACGCGGAATTGGGCGCTGACCGGAACGCCCATCGAGAACAGTTCGGATGACCTGGTGGGGATTTTCGACTTCCTGGCCCAGGGCTATTTGTCGGCCGCCATGAAACCGCGGCAGATGGCCAAAGCCACCCGCGACCATATCTTGCGGCGAACCAAAGACATGGTTCTGAACGATATGCCGCCCAAGCTGTTCCGGGACGCCGAACTGGAGCTGACGCCCGAACAATGGTCAACGTATCAGGCGGCCGAGGACGAAGGCGTGCTGCGGCTGGAAGGCATGGGCGAGGGGATTACCATCCAGCACGTGTTCGAGTTGGTCCTGCGACTCAAGCAGGTCTGCAATTTCGACCCCGTGACCGGGGCCAGCAGCAAGCTCGAACGTCTGGAAGCCGACATGGAGGAGGTCGCCGCCAGCGGTCAGAAGGCCATCATCTTCAGCCAGTGGGTCCAATGTCTGGACCGGCTGAAACAGCGTCTGGAACGTTTCGGCACGCTGGAGTACCACGGGCGAATTCCCTCCAAGCAACGGGAAAGCGTGATCGAACGCTTCCGCAACGACCCGGACAAGCACGTGATCCTGATGAGCTACGGCGCGGGCAGCGTCGGGCTGAACCTGCAATTCTGCCGCTACGTGTTCCTGTTCGACCGCTGGTGGAATCCGGCCGTCGAAGACCAGGCGATCAACCGCGCCCATCGCATCGGTGTCGCCGGTTCCGTAACCGTCACGCGAATGCTGACGCAGGGTACGATCGAGGAGCGGATCAACCAGGTACTGGAAGAAAAGCGGGCCCTGTTCGACCAGATCTTCTCACAGCAAGAGGGCCCGCGGCAGAGCGCCGGCTTGACGCAGGACGAGATCTTCGGCCTGTTCAATCTGCGGACTCCCAAAGGGCCGCTGCGAAGTGTGGCGTGAGCCCTACGATTTGAACCGGAACGCACACGGATGGAAACACACGGATAAGAACAAGGCACAGTGGCTGAACGGCAGGCAGTTGGGGCCTGAGCCGCAAGTCGCTCGCAGAATTCTGTACGTCTGCGTCTTTCCGTTCGCGGCTGGCCAAGCTATAACGGACATCGGTGTCGACGTCGGCGTCTCCACGTACCGCGACCGGCCTAGCCGGGCAACCAGTGGCCAAGGGAGGAGTTCATGTCCAAGGCAACCCATCAGGTCTTCAAGCGGATTGTGCTGCACAACAAGCTCCTGACCGAGCCCGAGGTGGACGCCCTGCTGGCCGAGATCGACGATCCGGAACACGCTGTCCAGCGGCTGGTCGATCAACACTTGCTGAACGCCAAAGCGGCGGAACAGTTCCTGGCGTTGTACAAAAAGCAAGTCGACAAGCTGTTCCTGGAGGAGCTGGACGTCTTGGACGAGCCGCTGGCGAAACCCGCGGTATTTTCCCCGCAGCCCGAGCCGGCTCCGCAGAAGGAGCCCCCCCCCGAGGGGAAAAAACCTTCGGGGAAAGCTGCCGTCGCGACAGAGACCAAGCCGCTCCCCAAGGCCGGCATCGAACTGCTGCGTCAGCTGCTGCTCGAAGCTCGCGACCTGGGCGCCTCGGACCTGCATCTCAAAACGGGCATGGTTCCGGCCGTCCGCGTCCACGGGGGGCTGCAGGATTTGGCGTATCCGCCGCTGTCCCCGGAGATCTGCGAAACCTCGCTGCTGGCGATCCTGGACGACGAGCAGCAAGCCGAGTTTGCCCAGAAGCACGACTTGGATTTCTGCTATGACGGCGGCGAACTGGGACGGTTCCGTACCAACTATCTGAGCGAACATCGCGGCCTGGACGGCGTGTTCCGCCTGATCCCCGCCCACGTTCCCAGTCTGGACGAACTGCATCTGCCGCCCCAGGTCAAGCGGTTCACGGAGTACCGGGTCGGCATCGTGCTGGTGACAGGACCCAAAGGCAGCGGCAAGACGACCACCTTGGCCGCCATGGTCGACATCATCAATTCGTCCCGCGCCGAGCACATCATCACGGTCGAAGATCCGATCGAGTTCGTCCAGCCGTGCAAGAGGGGCCACGTCAACCAGCGGCAGGTCGGCATCCACACCAAATCGTTCAGCAACGCGCTGCGGTCGGCGCTGCGCGAAGCGCCCGACGTGATCATGGTCGGCGAAATGCGCGACTTGGAGACCACCTCGCTGGCGATCACCGCCGCCGAGACCGGGCATCTGGTGCTGGCCACGCTGCACACGCCCGACGCCGTCCGCACCATCGGCCGCGTCTTGGATGTGTTCCCGGCCAAGGAACAGCCGCAGATCCGCGCCATGCTGTCCGAATCGCTCCGTGGCATCGTCTCGCAACTGCTCGTCCCCGGCGCCGACGGCCACTCGATGGTGCTGGCCACCGAGATCCTGGTCAACACCCAAGCCATCGGGCATCTGATCCGCGAAGAGAAAGTCCACCAGATTCGCGGCTTGATGCAGACCGGCAAGCAGTACGGCATGACGCTGATGGAAGAATCGCTGGTCCGCCTGGCCAAAGAGGGCCGGATCACCAAAGAAACCGCCCTGGACTGGGCCGAAGACATCAAGATGGTCCAACGCGAATTGGGCGCGTGACGCCCTCTCTCGCCGCGGTGAATGCCCGCCTCACTCCCCGATGATCTTGATCAGCACCCGTTTGGGCCGGCGTCCGTCGAACTCGCCGTAGAAGATCTGCTCCCAGGGGCCAAAGTCGAGTTTGCCCTCGGTGATCGCCACCACGACCTCACGCCCCATGACTTGACGCTTGTGATGCGCGTCGGCGTTATCTTCGCCCGTGCGGTTGTGGTGGTAACGCTCCGGCGACGGATCGAAGGGAGCCAGATCTTCCAGCCACTTCTTATAGTCGCGGAGCAAACCGGGTTCGTCGTCGTTGATGAACACGCTGGCCGTGATGTGCATGGCGTTCACCAGGCACAGTCCCTCGCCCACGCCGCTGTTGCGCACGGCGGTCGCAACCTGGGGCGTGATGTTCGCAAAGTCCATCCGAGCGGGGATGTTCAACGTCAAGCACTGGCGATATGATTTCATCGCAGAAGCCTTTCATCATCGTAGAAGCTGCGAGGTTGCGTGCAAAACCGTCCGGAAAATGTTAGAATTCGAAAAAGTCCACGCGTGCATTACGGAGAACGGGATTCCGAGAAGAGGAGCTGAATCATGTTGATTCCTCGTCACATCGATCTGCACTGGGAGCTTGTCAAATGGCTGGCCATCCTCTCGCTGGCGGTGGCGACGGCCATGGCCTTTGCCCGGCACGTTGGGGGAGCGTTTGGATGGTGGTGATCCCGCACGCCACAGGGCAGGATCGCGGCTTCTCAGCGACGGCATCCACCCTCTAAGCCGCGTCGCGATAGCCCGGTAAGCGGCGATTTGCGGACGCTTCCCGCTCGGGATGGGCAAGGCGGCGTGTTGTCGCGGCCGGCGGTTTTTCCAACAAGAACCACTCAAACGCTTGACGAACCCGCGCCGCGTGCGTCAGGTGCTTTGGCGCGGTGAACAGGGCGGCGCATCGTCCGAGCAAGTGGAGGTACGCGCCCGGTCGTTTCCCATCCCGCAGCACATCGCCCATGACCGCCCCGGGATGCATCATCAGCGAGCCCAGCCAGCCTTGTGCTGCCGCGTGGCGCCAGAACACCTGTTCGGCGTCGTAGCCAGAGCGAAACGACCCGGCATCGCGGACGGTCGCGGCCGATGACCGCAGGACACATTCGGGGTCCAAGACGGAACGATAGCCAAGCGACTTGAGGGACAGGGAAAAATCGGCATCGGTCCAAGCGGCGTCCAGCTGTTCGCAGAAACCGCCCATCGCGTCCCACACCCAGCGACGATAGAACCCGGCCAGCAGCGCCGGACCAAGGATCGGGCGTTGGAACAGCCGTCGGCTTTCGGAGACCCGCCGCCCCGCTCCGTACAGCATCCGCCGACCACCCCGCGTATATCGCAACCCGGCTGCCACAATCAGGTCGGGATCGGCCGCATCCACCACCAGCGGAGCAACGGAGCAGATTTGCAGGTCGTCGAAGGACTTCAAGGCGTTTTCCGTCCAGCCATCACCGGCCAGGACGCCGGGCTGTACCACATGCAGGATCTCGCCCCGGGCGGCATCGCATCCCGCGTTCACCATGCGAACGGGACTCGCGTTCTGAGCCGCTCGCACAAACCGCACTTCGTCCCGCAGCTCGTACGGGTCAGCATACTCTACGGCGTGAACGACGACCACTTCGCAATCGCGCGGCCGGTGTTGCAGGACCGATACGAGCGTATCCTCGAACTGTTCGTCGTCCGCGCACAACGGAATGATGATGGATAACCGGCACACAGCTCACCTTCCTTGCTACTTCACCCGTCTTTAATTCGACCGATTCGACGGGAAAAGTTAATGCGAACGTCAGAAACCGTCCGGCATTCCCATGAATCCAGGCAAGTTGGGAAAGCCGCCCCACCGCACTTCATGGCCTCGATGGGAACGTGAATTGGCAGAGATTCGTGTTCCCTTGCCCTGGTGCGGTCATGTTCCGTGACTTGGCGGGGTGTGGAAAAAAAACGTCCTGCGGCAAGGCCGCAGGACGCTTCCATGGGAGACGGGATCCGTCCGCCCGCACTAGTTGCGGCTCAGCGAGCCGTATTCACCCGGGGACTCCGGTTTCTTGTCGCCTGCACGTCGAACCGCTTCCTGACTCACCCGAGCCGCCACGGTCAGCTCCTGAGCCGAGAAGAACTTTTCGGTGTAGCCGTTGCTCAATTTCACGCGGTCTTTCGCCGCCAGTTCGTCCCAGGTCAGGCCGTTGCCCAAGTGCCAAGCGGCTGCCTGAGCCACGTTTTGGGCCAGTTCTCCGCGGCCGAGCATCTTGCAGACCTCGATCACCCGCTGGTCCTGAGTAAACGTCTCGATCGGACGAATCTCGTAGGGGATTCGCGGATTCGGGTCCTGCTTGCCGTGCTCCAAGCAGACCGTCGTGACTTTGATCTTGCCAACTTTATCAGGGCCAACACTGAAGAAGCCGCCGCCCATGCCCATGCCGCCCATGCCGCCGCCGCCCATACCGCCCATGCCGCCGAACTGAGCGAGGACGGGCACGCCGGCGAAAGCGTCGGGCAATTTGATCTCCAACGGCTGCTTGGCCTTGTTTTCGATGATCACATTCGCCTCTTTGGCGTCTTTGGGAATCAGTTTAACGGCAATGTCGCCCGCCTTGATGGCCTCGAAAAACTCCACCTGCTTCGCGGGCTGCGCCACTTTCTCCGCTGCGTTTGCCGAAAACCCGATCACCGCCGCACTCAACACCAAACCAACCGCCGTCATCGTACGCCGACTTGAGACTCGCATCTGATTTCTCCTGCCTTTTTTTCGATGTCGCGGCCTCGGTCTCTTTGGAACGCGGCCCGAACGTGATGCCCAATATCCATAAGGATAGCTGGTTGAAACGGAAATTCCAACAGTTTTATTCGGCTGCGGGCCCCTGCGGACTAGATGTTTCGCCATCGGCAATACCCAAAAAGGGAGGGGGCAATAGGGCGGCGATCTCAAATAACCCCTCGAAGGAGCGGCTTTTTCGGCCGTCGTGCCAGGCCGCTTGCCGGTCACCGCTTTCCGAATCGAGGCGTCCAGGGG